>ERZ761601.76-NODE-76-length-32711-cov-27.974277_pt1 | contig 32711 bp, 33 predicted proteins | sample MGYA00433092_ERZ761601 | MGnify/ENA primary metagenome ERZ761601 (study PRJEB28899, sample SAMN03785571) | bioreactor sludge metagenome | biome: EBPR Sludge; feature: EBPR Bioreactor; material: 0.22µm filtered reactor supernatant | place: Saint Lucia: Queensland...
AGGCGGTGAGGGCTTCGGCGTAGGTGCATGTTTGCGGGTCGAGATTTGCGTCGGCCAGCGCCTTGTCAATCTCGTCGGAGTCGAGCGGGAATTGCATTCCGCTCATGTGAAGGGCGTTGATTTCGTTGGGGGTCATTTCCGGCTAAATCCATCTTTCCCGATTTTTATACCACTTAGCATCGAAAATCGGATGATGTTCTTCAGTGTAATATTTTTTACCGCCAAGAATTATTTCCTTGCGTTGACCCACATCTGGGTAAACGTTGATTGGGCTTATACGCACTGAAGCCTTAAACGCCTTACTGTGCATTTTTTCCATTTCTAGTTCGTCAAATATTTGCCGAACCTTTCTGTTCATTAGCGTTTGGATAAACACTGATTCGCTGTTTAGGTGCATTGCGATCAAGCACGATGCAATGAAATCCTTAAACTTTTCAATGTCAATTTCCACCATCCCTTTTGGGGAGGCGACGCCAACAGCTTCAATAAAGAAGTCGTGCATGTCGTTTCCGCTGAACAGCCCAAGATTTTGCAGGTCGTAAACCGTTTGTGCGGCTACTTTTTTATTTTTTTTGTTCATGATTTTAATTATCTCCTTACTTGATTGAATTATACGCAAATTCAATCAAATGTCAAGTAGATTCTTTAATCCTAAAATACTTTTTAAGGTTTCGGGTTGTCAATCTTCTCAAGCGCGGCAATCACGCCGCGAAGTAAATCCTCCGTGTGGCTTGGATGCCACCCGTGACGGTGCGTTTCGACGACAGCACGAAGATGCGCTATCGTCTCGGCGCGTTGGTCGCTATACTCGTGGGCAATGCATGTAACAATCGCTTCGCCCGTGTGCAGCGCGTCAAGCATTTGCTGCACACGGGCGTAACCGAGGCTTTGCGCAAGATCGGTGTCGCGTCGGCTAACGCGCATAGGTTTTGAGCGCACAAGTTTGGGGTCTTTAACCCTCGCTTGGTGACCCGCCTTGAAGCGGGTCGCGGGGGACGGGTTTGGGTTTGGCATTGTTATTGTTTTCTCCCACTGGCACACTGTATTAGATGTGCCAGTGGCGGGCAAGCGATATTTAGCGATTGGCTTCTTTCTTCAAAAGGGCTTTCATTGTAGCCGTTTTCGCGTCATACACATTGACGCGAAAAGCAAGATCGTTCTTGCACTTCTCCACGACGGCGGGGTCGTTTTGCGCCCAGCGGGGCAGGGCTGAAGCGTCGAATTTCACTACGATTGTTTCTGGTTGATTGTTCATGATTTTTATCTCCTTTAATTTCTCGCTAGCCTCATTGCTAACGTATCCATATTGTAGCAGATATGGATAGAATGTCAAGTAGATTGTTTAAACCTAAAATAGTTTTTAAGGTTGTATAATTTCCCCGACGCTGACCGCGCACCATTGCGTGTGTGTTGCAAAGCTACTTAGAACAGATGTGCTATAGTTATATGTGTCGCACATTGAAGATAACAATATACCGTTGCTGGCTGCATTTTCACGCGAAGCTCTGACATTGAGAGATCAGTTGTTGCGAATAATTGATTTGATTGAGCGTTTGCGAGGCATACAGCCGCGAACAAGCGAACTCAGGGAAATGTGGAAGCGCGGTAAAATTGGCAGTGCGGCGAGTGATCTCGCGGCAAAAAATTAAATAAATCGGCTATACGCTTTTTAAGCGCTGCTGCTCGTAAGGGTGGCAGCGCTTTTTTGTTTTTCTCTATGCATATTTCTCGGTGGGTTTTGCGTTTCGTTCTCCTTTTGATGGCGCTGGGGCTGGTTACCTCAGCGTCGGGGGCGCGGTTGGCGGCGTGGGTTGATGCGTCGCCGACTGCGTTACCTCCAAATGCGACGCCCGTAACCTACACACCAACACCCACCAACACGGCGACAAACACGCCAACGCCTACCAGCACAGCAACGGCAACAGCTACAGCGACCGAGACGGCGACACCAACGCCCACGCCAACGGGGTTCATTGTCGCAATCCCGCCATTCACCGATACCCCAACGTCAACGCCGACTGCAACAGCGACGCAGACACCAGTTGTGGTAACAGTGATTGTGGTGGTTACGGCAACGCCGTTACCGACAAACACGCCGACGGTGACGGCTGCGCCGACGCAAACACCGGTGGTTGTGGTTGTCACGGCAACCTATACGCCGACGGCGACGGCGACGGCGACGGCGACGATGGCGTCCACCAGCACAGTGACGCCGACGGCAACGGTGTTGCCAACGGTTGAGCCAACGCCGACACCATTGTTGCCCGCGCCGGTGGCAACGGCAATTCCACCGCCCACCGTATTTTCGGCGTATTTTCCGCTGGTGTGCAATGGCGACTGGTGGTATGGGTGCTACGGCGCAGAGAACGTAGTGAGCGGTGGCGATGAGCCGCCGATCGGGAGGTGAATTGTGTTTGACGGACTCGAAGCGTTCATTGGAGTAATCGTTATTGTTATCGCGGTTGCGCTTTGGTTGATGGAGCGCGACCCGTATCGAGGTGTAAATGAAATTAGGATTGACAACGGTAATAGCGCTGATCGTGTTTGGATTATTGACAAACCCGACGATGGCAGCGGCCCCAGCCGACTTACCATCATTGGTGAATCCGACAGCCGAGACGCGGCTGTGTGGGCCGAATCGGGCGCGAGTGCTAGACGCGGTGACGCGAGCGAGCGAGCATTACTCGCTCCCCACCCGCTTGACGATGGGGTTGATTTGGGTTGAATCTAACTGTCGCCCTGATGCGGTGAGCAGTGCGGGTGCGGTGGGGCTGATGCAGGTGATGCCGCGTGAGATCGGTTATCAATTCCGAGACAGGCCAACATCGGCCCAATTGCGCGATATTGACACTAATGTTGTGTGGGGTAGCTACATTTTGCAAGAAATGGACAGCCGATATTGCGGGTTGTGGCATCGCTACAACTCGCGGTATTTGAGCAAAAGCGAGTTGGGCTATTGGCAGTGCGCCCTCGGCGCGTTCTGGGGTGGCACACAGGTGTATTTTAGTGGGCGGCTAACGCCCAATGAGCAAGCCTATGCCGATATGGTGATCGGCGCGGCTGGGAGGGTGGATATTGAGCCATGAGTGACAGCGAGCGAGCGGCAATAATGCCGCCGGTGATTGCAAAGCACCCAAGCGGGGTGAACGTGCGCTGGGGGGCGGAGCGAGGCAACAACATTTTTGCATCGCTAAAAAGCGGTGATGCGATACCGCCGACGGCGATAAAGCGCGGTGAGTGGTGGGTGTTTGATTGCTATGTTCATGAATCGGTCGTGTGCGCCGTGCCTTACGTGTCGCAGATTGGCGCGGGAGCGGTTGCGCCAAACGATTGCGGGCAGGCGTGCGCGGCGATGTTGGCGCGAATGCGCGGCGTCAATGTGACAGTGGACGAAATCACCCAGCATTACACGATACAGGGCAACGGCTGGCGCTATGGCACATACACGAGTTTAGCGCAGGCGCGAGCGTATTTGGCAAGCGTCGGCATTGGAACCACCGAGAAGCAACTCGGATATGGGGCGATGCCTAACGGGGTTGGCATTGCGCTGGTGGCCTATTCGCGGCTGAACCGGCTGAACGCCTACGACCAAGGGTTTTATAACGCCCCAAACGCCTATCATTTTGTGGTGTTTTGCGTGGCTGATCAAAACAATGTGATGGTAAACGACCCGCTATGGCCCGACGCTGAGCGCGGGCAATTCCGACGATGGACGCGGGCGGAATGGGCGACGGCATTCACCGGCGATTTTCTACAATTGGAGGCGCAAGCGTGAAAGTTGGGTATCACGATATTCCGAGAAGCGAACACCTGAGCGGCGGCGCATGGCAGAACATGGGTAAGCGCGGGCTGGTTGTGCAGGCGAACCTTGCCACTGACAGCGGCGGCGACCGACCGACGGTTGATCTGATTCGAGAGCACCGGAAAAATGGCGGCGTGTTTATTCAACGGCTCGACCTGACATGGGATGACACATTGCCGAAGCCCGACCAAGCAGCCAAAAACTGGGCGATTCAATGCGAGTTGTTTTTGCGCGAGTTGCAAGGCGAAGTTGATTTTGTGCAACTTGGCAATGAGCCGGATTTGGCACACAAACAGCGCGGCGAGCTAACACCTGAGCAACACGCGCAAACATTTGCGATTGTGGCGAGGCATCTGAGCGGCTACAAATGCACCTATGCCCCGCTGGGCTGGCTGGCATGGGCTGCCAGATTACACCCGGCGGATTACATGAAGCGGTTTTACAACGAACTGCTGATATCGGGCAATGACGATCTTGTGAAATGGATTCCATTCCACGCTTACGATCAGGTGATGGGATGGGACACGAGCGTAAAAATGCGCGATTTGCCGGGCGTGTTTTATTCGCGGCGAACGATTGAAAATCAGCTTGAGGTGCTGCCGGAATGGGCCAAGGGATTGCCGCGCTATTGGGTGGAGTGCAACGCGATTGCGCACCCAGATTCGGGTGAGTGGCGCAACGATCATGCACAATTTGTGCGCGAGGTATGCGAGTATGCCGCCACGCAGGGCATGAGCGGGATTGCATTTTTTAGGCTATGGCGCGGATATCCGGCTTATCTCAAGGATTACGGCTATGCGCATCTGCCGGAGGCGATGCGGGCAATTGCCGAAGCGCAAGCGCGGCACGACGGCGGGCCGGTAGGGCCTGTGCCGCCGATCACCAACACGGCGACGATTAACGAAATGTATCGCGTGGTGAGCGATTTGCCGTTTTTGCGGGTGCGTTCATCGCCCGAACGGGCCGATGGCAACGTGATCGGGTGCGTACGCAACGGCGAGCAATTGCGCGTGCTGAATATTCGCGGCGGCTGGGCCGAGGTGGCACTGGGGGCCGGTGGCGCGGCGCTGCACAAAGACGAGGGTTTATCAACAATGGCGACGGGGTTTGTGTTGGCATCGTTGATTCGGGAGGCAATATGACGTTTGAAGATATGCTGCCGACAATTATTAGTATGATCGGCGGCGGTGTGTTCAGTTGGATTACCGCATTTAGCGGCGGTTTTAACCGCTGGCTCGACCGGTTCACGCCCGAACAAAAATACCTGATCACAATGACGCTATCGGGCGCGTTGGGTGTGGTCGTGACAATTGCAATGTCGTGCGCGGGATTGCTGACCGTGTTGAGTTGCAATAGTGACATCGGGCCACAATTGGTTTTGAGTGCAGTCGGCAGTGCGACCGGCAACAAAACCAGCTACGACGCGATTAGGACGGCAAGAAAATCATCTTTGCCAACTGAGGGCGCGTCCGGTGGCGGATGACACTATCGGACTTAGCGCGAGATATCGCGGCGTTGTTGGTGGTTGTTGGTGGCGGGCTGGCTGCGATCTGGGGTCTTTTTCAAAAGGCGGCGAATCTCAGGCTTGAATCTAAACAGAAACAGCTTGATATTGATTCGGAGCGAAAACGCAAACAAAACGACATCGAACTTTCAAACATGGCTACCTCGCGTGATCAGCATGTGGCATTGCTGATGCAGGAGCGGAGCGAACACCGCGCCGATATCGAGAAATTAAGGGGCGAAATTGACAAACTGCGTGACGAAATGGCCGACATGCGTGAGCAAATTGCGACGGCGGTAACTCAAAAAAACGAGCGTGAAAAACAGTATGAAACACTAGCCAAACAAAACGCGGACATCATGAAAACCAACGACGCCATCCACCGCGAGAACCTACAGCTAAAAAGCGAGAACGAGCGGTTGAAGCATCAAATGGAGATCATGCAGCGCAAATTGTCGAAGCTATACGAGCTTTTGGTAGAGATAAAACCGGAGTATGAAAACGTGCTGGCTGACACAGATGAGTTTGTGCCGGTGATGGAAATCAGAAAATAAAATGGATAAACCTAGCGATATTCAAAAATGGTTTGGCGGCATTATCGCCGCCGGTGTGCTGCTGTTGGCGGCGTTGGCGTTGGCTGTGGTATCTACGCCCGGCGACACAAGCGCGGCGCGATCAGCCGGTGCGCTGGACGTGGTGCAGGCGTATCTCGTGGCGTTCTGGGCCGACGCTAAAACGCGGGCGATCACGGCCCAAGTGTTGCTTCACGCGCTGTTGGGCGCGGCGGTGGCGATGCAAGCTGGCGAGTTTAGCTGGGTGAGGTTGCCCGATTTTCTTCGGCGCTGGCTTGTGCCTGAGCTATGCGTCTATTTCGCCGTGCGTTTATTGGGGGAAGCGGCTGGATTCGGCGGGTTGGACTTGGCGGTATTCGGCTTGATTCAGTTGAAAATCGTCGGTTCGTCGCTGGAAAAGCTAAATCAACTCGGCTTACCTGTGCCGGATACGCTGCTGAGCGTGGGCCGGTTGGGGGTGAGGTGATGTCGGACAAAAGCAAAAGGCGGCGACCATTGCACGGCAGCGGCTCAATGAAAGCAACAAATGCAGCGGCGACCACGCCACCAACGTTTGCAGACATGAACGCGGCTCAACTTGCGCGAGAGTGGAAGCGCGAAACTATCTCGCGGTGTGGGCTTGCGTATTGGATTGCATCTGTGTGCGGCGCGACGGTTGCGGAGGCTCAAGCGTGGATTGATGCGAGGCCGAAAATGCGAGAGGTTTTGGGAGGATAGGCGATGCCTGTGATGCGTAGCATGGCGCGTGAAGAGATCGCTAGGGTTAGAGAAATGGCAAAAAAACTATACCAATTGCTTGGTTTCGCCTTGTGTGTGATTGTGGCGCTTGTTTTGGCTGGGGCGGCAGTTGCTCGCCAAGCCCAGCCGATGCACACGTATCAGGTGCATTTACCAATAATCGCTCAGGATAGTCCTTGGCGCGAGCCTGCCGGTTTTGCTGGCAATTGCGCAGGCTGGTATGAAAACCGTGAGCGGCATGGCTGGTATTGCGCACGAGTTGAGCGGTTTTACGATGACGAGCGCAAGGCCGACCGGCTGCGTATTTATGGCGCGGCTGTGGTTGATGGGGTAGCCGTAGCGGGGTTGAGACTGTTGGCGACAACAGAAAATGACTGGTGCTACGGGGTTACCGACGAACGGGGCTTGGCAAGATGTGACATTAAATACATCGCGCAAGGTCCGGTTGAGGTTCGGGCGTTCATCGGCAATGCGAGTTTTAGGTTCCAGCGATAACCCAAAAGAAAATAAGGGTCTAGTCGGCGCAATCGCGGGATTTTAGCCGCTTAGGTTTTGCACAAATGCGATTTTGCGAGAGAAAATTAATATGGCAGGCAAGGAGGATGTCAATCGGGAAAAACCCTTAACTTTTCGAGAACGTTTGTTCGTCGAGGAATATCTGAATTGCTGGAATGCAAGCGAGGCAGCGCGAAGGGCTGGGTATAGCGAGAAAAGTGCGGCTGAGATTGGCCGCCAAAACTTGAGAAAACTGGATATTTCACGCGCGATAGAGGCCAGAATCGCCGAGCGTGCCATTAGCGCAAATGAGGTGCTAGCAAGGCTGGCAGAGCAAGCGAGGTTTGACGCGAATGAGTTTTTGAGCGAGGCTGGCGAGCTTGATATGAAGTCCGCAAAAAAAAAGGGGCTTGGCAAATTTATCAGGCGGTTGAAATCTCAAAGCGGCGAGCACGCATCGGTTGATATCGAGTTTATTGACACCCAAGGTGCACTGGAAAAACTTGGCAAACACCTGAAATTGTTTACAGAAAAAAGCGAGATTAGCGGAACAATCGAATCAAGGGTTGACCTGTCGGCGATGAGCAACGAGCAATTAGAGGCGCGGCTGGCGCTGCTAGAAAGAGCAAATGAGCGAGGCGCAAGAGGCGATTAAAAAAACACGGGCGGTGCGATGGCTAATTGATTTTGCCACCTACGCCGAGCCGAGTTATATTGTTGCGCCGCATTTGCGATTGACCGCGAATTATTTAGAGCGGGTATTTGCGCGTGAAATCCTGCGGCTAATGATATTTGAACCGCCAAGGCACGGCAAGAGCAAACTGGCAAGCGAGTTGTTTCCGGCATGGGGGCTAGGCAAACGCCCCGACGAGCAATTTATGATCTGTAGCCACACTCAATCGCTGAGCGATACTTTTAGCCGCAACGTGCGCAATTTGATTGCGCTGGACAGCTACGCCGCGATTTTCCCCCGTGCCAAGCTGAGCCGCGACAACGCGACCGTGCAGAAATGGACGCTGGCGGGCTATAAGCGCCCCTCGATGATGAGCCTTGGCGTTGGCGGCAGCCCGACGGGGCAAGGGGCAAAGACATTGATCATTGACGACCCGATTGGTAGCGCGGAGGAAGCCGAGAGCGCATTACAACGCGAGAATGTGTATCGTTGGTATACCGAAACCATTTACCCGCGCTTGGAACCAAACGCGGCGATTGTGTTGATGATGCAGCGCTGGCACGATGACGATCTGGCAGGGCGGTTATTGCGTGATGCAAACTCAGGCGGCGAACAATGGACGGTGCTTAATTTGCCAGCGATTGCCGAGGGCGACGACGCGCTGGGGCGACCAGCGGGCGCGGCGCTGTGGCCTGAGCGCTACGATGTGGCGGCACTTGAGCGGATTAGATCGGTTAGCCCGCGTTCGTTTGATGCCAAATACCAACAGCGCCCACGCCCAACCGAGGGCGCGGCGTTCAAAATTCAGTGGTTGCGCGATGCGGTTGTAGATGTGGCGCGTGTGCCTAGCGGACTGCGTTGGCATCGGTATTACGATCTGGCGTATAGCATGAAACAAACCGCAGACAACACGGCAACGGTCGCTGGGGCGCTTGGGCCGGATGGTGTGCTGTATTTGCGACGTGGTGTGGCTGGGCGCATGGAATCGCCAGATATTCGAGCGCTGATCACCCGCATTGCGCGAGATGAGCGAGACACCATACACGGGGTTGAGGCTGCTATGCATGGCGTGCCAGTGGTGCAAGAGTTGGCGCGAGACCCGGCCCTGTCGGGCGTGGCGATACGCTCGGTGCGCGTGACGAACGACAAGCTGACGCGGGCCGCGCCTGCGGTGACACGGGCCGAAGCGGGCAAGCTGAAATTTGTGCTTGAGAGCGAGGCCGACCGACGCTGGGTGCGTGAGTGGATTGACGAGATGTGCGCTTTTCCGTATGGCGCTCATGACGACAGGGTAGATACGGTGAGCGGCGTGTTGCAGATGATCGGCAGCACTGGTAGTGTTGATTTGGCTGGCGCGATTGCTGGCGCATTAGGAAGAGGTTGACAGATGGCATTCAGTAACGATTTTTTTGATTATTTGCAGGCTGGGCACAGCACATTTAACTATGTGTGGAACGGCGAATTGCGCACGGCAAGCCTTGCAACGCAGGCGATTTTGCCGACCCTAGGCGAGGTGATGCGCATGAGCTACGCGCAGCAATGCCGGTATTTTCGCTGGCTGGTGCAGGTGAACCCGACACTTAATCAGGTTCATAGCCGGTGGCTAGGCTTGATTCAGGCGCGAAAGCTGGTTTTAACCGGCAGTGAGCGCAACGTGAAAGCGATCTCTGAGGATATTTACGATTCGTTTGATGACGGCGACGGCTGGCGAGTTTTTAGCCGTCGGGTGATAAGTGATGTGATTACGTGTGGGCGCGGCGTAGTTAAGGTTATTTGGGAGCGAGGGCGCGTAGTGAGCGCCGAAAGCCTAGATGCAGCGTATGTATCAAACAACAACGGGTTAGATAGCAAATACCCGCCTGAGCGATACCCGCTGGCGTATAGCGCCATCACCCCACCATATTATTTAGAGCGCGGCGCAGCGGGCAGTGAATATTTTGTTGTGTCGCAATCGTCGGCCAGCCGACGCGAGGCGATGCGTGAGCAGCATGGCGGCATCGTGCCGCCCCTGATCGGGCAATATGCCGAGATCGAAGCCGACCACAACGAGCGCGTGATTGAGTATGCGCAAGCAACCGGCAAAAGCGTGTGGCAATTGGTGTTTACGCCAAGCGGCTTTGTGGGCAGTACCCGCGATGCAAACGCGGTGGCGGACGCAAAACGAGACAATGCGCCTGCCGTGCCGGGTTCGCTGCTGGTCGAGGTGTTTGAGGATGCGAGCAAGGTCAAGGCCGTCGAAATCCTGCGTGCAACGCCACCCGGCGAAATTTTGGCGCGGCGAAAAGCAAGGCTGTTGGCACTGTGTAACGCGCCATACCAGATCAACCCGATTTTGATTGACCCTTCATTTTCTGGCACCAACTCGCTGAGTGACGGCACAAAATCGCAGGAGGTTGGGGATTTGCACAGCGGTGACGGGCCAACGGTGCTGTTTAACGATCTCGCAGAGTTGCAAATGCGCCATATCGCACCACGCCGACGGGTGCAAGTGAGCTACGATTACGAAAACCCGCGACGCGATCAGGCACGGGCGGCAGCTTTCATGACGGCTGCCAAGGACGGGGCAGCGGCGGTTGGCGGGCCAGTCGTGTCAGTGATGGAATTCCGCAAGGCAATGAACTATTTCGGCATCGCACCGGCTGGCATCATCCCAGAGCAGGGCGAAATTATTAGCGTGGCCAGCGATGAAGACGCGGACGTGGTGACGGGCGAGGATGGCGATCAGGTGAGCGATCTTGCCACTCAGAATGCCGCAACCGGCGGCGGGCTGAGCGATGACGAGGTGCTGGTCGCCATTGCCAAGGCTGAAGGGCGTGTGACGCTGTTCACTATTTCATCGGGCAACGCCGACCCAAAAGCCGCGACCAAGGCCCTGACGCTGCTCGGTGAATCGCTTGTGGATGCGCTACAGGCCGCCGTGCCGGTGGCGAGCGGCGAGATGCGCGACAGCATTGACTATGAGGTGCTTAACCCGAACACCAAGGGCGTCACGCTTGAGGTTTATGCTGGCAGTGAGGATAGGCCAGAGGTTGCGGTGCGCTCGACCAACTACGGGCGGCGCGGATTTGGCCCCAAAAAGGCCAAGGCGCTTAAGTTCACCGGCAAGAATGGCAAGACCGTGTTGGTGGCGCGGGTGAAGGGCGCAAAGGCGCAAAACTGGACAGATCGGGCTTGGGCCGACAGCGAAAATGATCGCAAGGCAATTGAGCGCAAATATGGCGCGTTTGTCATTGAGCAACAAATTAAACAAACAGATGTTGCGCTGTCAAACGCACCGCATATTGATAAGGTTTGATTAAATGGATGCACTAACAGAATCACTACGAAACTCGATTAGGGCCGTGAGCGAGGCGGCATTGGCTACGGGTGACAGAGCGACAGCGCTCAATGTGCGCAACTGCCTGTTGCGCTGCGCAGACGATATCGCCAAGGCTCAGCATGTAGTTGCGCCACACCGGACGTTGGAGGCGTTGGGTGTTGAGGTGTGTCGGCGGGCCGAGGGCGGGCTGGTGGTGTTTGAGTTGCGGCGAGATGGGCAAATCGTCGCCTCACTCACGGCGTAGCAACAACTCGATTTCTTTTTCTGCTAAACGAATTACATCGTTCCACGCTTGTATTTTCATCTGCGCCTCCGGCGCTGGTTGGGGTTGTGGGGCCGGTGGGGTGGCTTTGTCTCGAATGTATTGCCGTATAAGACGGCGCACAACGACGGCGACCGTTTCGCCCTCAAGGGCCGCGATTTGTTTTAATGTCTCGCTGTCAATTCGCAAAATCTTTAAACTTAGTCTTGAATGCTTGCCCATATGTAGAGAAATAAAAAAACTGCTATCCTGTTGTCAGAATAGCAGTTTTAGAGGGGTGGTAACTGGTAAATTACCACCTTTACCACCTTTTACCACTGGTAAGAGGTGGTAAAGGTGGTTTTTATTTACCTAATCTTATCGGCTCGCTCCCAATCCCATTTCATAGCGCGGTAGGCGTTTCTTACGTCATCTTCACTTACATACCCTAATATTGCACGATGCGCCTCAAATTCTGGCGTGTTTGCTCGCATGGCGACGGCTGCATAGCTCAATGATTGGTCTCTGTCTTTTATGGCTTTAAATATCTCGGCCCGCTGTCGCGTTTTCTCTGTCGGCTGTTTTGGTTTTTTCCTTGATTCCTCGACCTGCGCCACGTCATCGGCGGGCGTTGCCGGTGGCGGCTCCGGTTGGGCCAAGGTTGGGCCAAGGTTGGGCACTATTTCAAACTCTGCAAGGTAGGCCAGCAGACTTTCGACAGAACCGGACACGGCTCCGCAAATTGTGCTATACTTTTAATCGTGTAGGAAATAAAACCCCCTGCACACATATCGGGCCTAGAACCCCCGATTGGGATTTACCCAATCGGGGGTTTTGTCGTTTTTCCCCTCGGATGTGTGAATCCCAGCACATGGGAATGAACGCACGTCAACTTTTGTCCAACATCATCGCCAAGGCTGGCGCTCGAAACTATGGAGCGCGAGCGGGTGAAACCATTGCTGGAAATTTGGTGCGCGGGGCTAATGGCAAATTTGCAGCCGGTGGGGGCGCTGCACCCGACACCGAGAGCGCAGACCCAAAGGAAGTGGCGAGCGTGCTTAAGCGGCTACTGGCCGCGTCGAAGCCGGCCAAGGCGGCAAAGGGCGGCAAGGGCGCAAAACCCAAAGCACCCCCGAAGGCCAAAAAACCGCCCAAGCCCAAGAAAGATGAGGTGAAAGTCGGTCGTGGGCGTGACGCTGCACAAGATGCGAAACGGGCTGAAATTATCAGCAAACTACCGATTCCGGCAGCGGATAAGGCGACATTGACAAGCATCATTAATGGCGAGAAAGTCAAAAGCGGGGCGCTCAGCGGTTTGGTTAAGGCCGGTTTGGTGCAGGTGCGTGGCGATGGCTCATTTGAGCTAACCGGCATTGCAAACGCGCTGGCGCGAGCAAAAGAGAGTGATATGGGTAAATTTGATAGCGCGAAACGCGCATTAAAGCGGGCGTATGCGGCAATCAAGAGCGCCGAAGCCGCAACCGAGGAAGCCGACGACGAGGTAATCGTCGAGACATTCGACGTTGAAGACGATGATTTGTCGGCAATTGCTGGCGTGTTGGGGGTGAGCTATGCCAAGGAAATTGACGGCGCGATGTCGTTTGAGCAGATCAGCAGGAAGGTTTCGAGCATCCTTCAAGACGAGCACGGCACACTTAGGCCAGATGGAAGCAGATCTTATGTTTGGATCATTGAAACCTACTTAACCGAAGTTATCGCAGAGCTTGCCGAAACATATTACCGCATCGGCTACAGCGTTGACCGCGACGGAAACGTGACGGTCGAAGCCCGCGACAAATGGGTTCAGGTCGAGCGTGTATCGAGTTGGCAAGAGGTCGCCAAGGGCGATATTGACGCAGACGACGAAGCTAAGCCACTGGCGTTCGTTGCCTCTGGCGCATTTGGGCCAGACAGCGACGGCGAGTGGATGAGCGAGGCGATGCTTGAGAGCGTCGCCAAGGCTGTGAACGATGGCAAGTTGCCGATGACGGTTGATATTTGGCACGTTGGCTTTCCATCCGGCAAAAACCCCAAGCCCAAGAGTGAGCCGGTGATTGTTGGCAGTGTGGCGAAGGCGGAGGTGATCAACAAGCACCTCGTATTAACGCCCACGTTCGCCGATGCCAACGACGAAGCCGTCGTGCGGGCCGCCAAGGACGATCTGCAATTGAGTGTGTATTTTGCAGGTGCGATTAGTAAAGGAAATGACGGCGCGATCAACGGGACGCCGAGCCGTGCCAGTGTGGCAATTTTGCCGCGAGGCAAGGCGGCTTATAAATATTCTGCCGTTTTAGGATAGGAGTGTAATTTATGAATGATGATGCAAAGAAAAGTTGGTGGGACAAACTCAAGGCCGATGTCACCGCCAGCCTGAAGGGCAAGGCCGAGGCCGACGGGCAAACCGCCAAGTCGAAGGGCGAAACTGCGCCGGTAATTGACGTAGCCGGTTACGCCGAGGCGGTTGTGAAGGGCTTGGAAGCCTCGCTTGAGACGCGGTTCGCCGCGCTTGAAGGCGCTCAATTTGCCAAAAGCGCGGACGTGGTGAGCAAATCTCAGTTAGATGAGGCTGTCGCCAAATTCTCGCAATTGGAGGCGGCGGCCAAGGCCGCAACGGATGCCGCTACCGCCGCCACTGCCGAACTCGCCAGCCTGCGCGATGGGTTGCCGGGGCGCGGCAATACTCGCCCGATTAGCCACATCAGCAAGGGCGGGAAGGACAATTTTTATGAAAGCCCAGAAGCGAAAGCGGCGGGCAATGTGATGGGAGGAAATTAATCAATGCCAGCATTAACACCAACTGCCGGAGGCGCACCGGCATGGACTTCGACGTTGCGCGACAAGTGCATTAACGGAGTGATGTCCGTTTACGGGTCACCCTATCAGAGCGTGACCAAAGAATTTCAGAGCCGCGTAACCAGCCAAGTGAACGTTAACCCGACCTTGGTGATGGGGTTTGCATCGGCTGCCACCGGCACATGTGTAGGCGATGATTGCGCGGGGGGCGAGAAAGCGCCAAACCCCGTTATCTGCACCCTGAACACGCCCTTGCCATTTGGGCTGTTTCGGTTTTGCACTGAATCGCTCGATAAGGGTAAGATCAACGACAGCACCAACCCGTGCTTAGCGGCGGTGATTGATTTCCGCAACATTGGCACGGGGTTGAGTGACGCTGAATACATCGGCGCGATGGAGGCGCTTGAGCAGGCGCACAATGTGCAAACAGGCTTTTTGCGGCCCGTGACAAACGGTCAGGTAACGCGCATGGGCGAATTTGACTTTGCGCTGCGCATGTCGTTGTGGAATACGCTGCAATGGATGGATAAGCGCCAGAGCTGCGTCGGGCAATATGGCAACCCCAGCAACCCCAGCAACAACGGCTGTGTGGTTGAATTTACCGGGCTAAATTCGCTGATCCAATACGATACCAGCCTGTATGCTTACGTGTCTGGCTGTGGGCTAAGCACCAAGCAAAAAGACGCGGCGATGCCCCTTGCGGTGACGTTCAACCCGGCGGTGGTCGTGGCAGACAAACAGCCACGTGTGTTTTATAAGCAATTGGTTGACGCGCTTGAATGTTTTTATTTCAAATGGCGCGGGCTTGGCTTTGGCGGCGTGAAGCCCAAGTTGGTCGTGCCGCAGGGTTACGCTTTGCCGTTCATCGAGGCGTATGTGACCGGCTCGCTGCGGGTTGCAGACAGTGGTATTCAGACCAGTGGGTCGGAACTCAACACAGCGGTTGAGTCCGCGCTGGCTGCTGGCGCAATCCGCACCCGGCGCTTTGGCGAGGTGCGAATTGTTGAGGATGAGTGCTTGCCCACGACCTCTTACGATGATACGTGCACCCCACCCACCACATGCCCGCCGACGGTGGACGCGCCACAGGTTAAATTCAAGGTGCAGGTGTTGCCAGATACACCAACGGTGGCTGGCCGCGCACCAATTTTGCGTGAATTTCAGGGCTACACCAAACCGGCCAACGCCGCGAGCGACCCCGACACGTGGTATTGGGACGGGTCGCCTGATAGCAACGGGAACATTCTGTATCGCTATCGCGCCACCCGTGTGCGGGCTGGGTTCTGTGAGCAGATTTGTGTCGAGAGCCGACCGCGTATCGTTAATCAAATCCCAGCGCTGACGGGCACGATCGGCGAAGTGGCCTTCAATGCAGCAAGTTGCACTGTCGGGACCTTCGTTCACTAATATGGCTTGCACGACATGCGGTAACGCCGCAAACGCACAGGCGCAGAGTGCGCAACGAACAGAGGCGGCGAGCAAATTTACCTCGCTGCCCACCGTAAAGCTGCGCTACATGGGGCCGCGTGTCGCCGTGCATTGGCTGGGGCGGTATGAGGTCGGGTCGGCTGAGCGCGACCGCGACACGTTTGTCGCCTCGGTTGATGTGATGGCGCTGCTCAATGTGGTGATTGATGACGTTCGGCAGTTCATGTTCATTGAGCGAGCCGAGACCGAACAGTGGCTCACTTTGAGCGGGGCAGCGTTTGCAGTTGACTCGATTTGCATCGAGCCGCCACCGCCACCCTCTGAATAATATGGCGTTGACACTCACTCCATCCAATGACGACACCCCGCAGACCGGCAACGGCGGCGGGGGTGGCGGGTCGCCCACCGGCGCTGCCGGTGGGGATTTGGCTGGGAGCTACCCAAACCCGACCATAAAACCCGATGTCGCACTGACAGGCACGCCCACTGCGCCAACGGCAACGGCTAACACAAACACAACCCAAATTGCCACAACTGCGTTTGTGGCAGCGGCGTTGGCGGCGCTGGTAAACAGTTCGCCAACCGCGCTTGACACGCTGAACGAGTTGGCGGCGGCCTTGGGGAATGATGCGAATTTTGCAACGACCATCACAAACGCGCTGGCGCTCAAAGCGCCGTTGGCAAGCCCGGCACTGACAGGCACGCCCACTGCGCCAACGGCAACGGCTAACACAAACACAACCCAAATTGCCACAACTGCGTTTGTGGCAGCGGCGTTGGCGGCGCTGGGCGGGTCATCTGTTCCTATCGGGACAATACTGTATAGTTCGGCAAGGGCTACGCCAAGCGGCTATCTCCGATGCAACGGGGCAGCGGTAAGCAGAACCACTTATGCTAATTTGTTTAATGCGCTGGTGTTGCGTAGCACGGTGGCAATTAGTATCGCCACACCCGGCGTAGTGACATGGAACGCACACGGATTAGGCGCAAATGACCCGGTGAAATTTACGACAACGGGGGCACTGCCTACAGGTCTGACTGCAAACACAACCTATTACGTGGTTGGCGCAAGCGTGACGGCAAACACATTTCAGGTGAGTGCAACGGCGGGCGGGGCGGCAATTAACACGACGGGAACCCAGAGCGGAACACACACAGCCACGAATGCTGCGTATGGAGATGGCGATGGCAGCACTACCTTCAACGTGCCAGATTTACGAGGGCGTTTTATGCGTGATTTGGATGAAGGCGCGGGAAGGGATGGCAATCGCGTTTTGGGTAGTTATCAGGCGGATGATTTGGCTAGCCATACGCACACTGTTGGGAATCAAGGGAGTGGGGCTGAGAATAACGGGTTCGACAGAACAGGGGCCATGCCTGGTGCAGGAAACACGGGTGCAACGGGTGGCAGTGAAACACGCCCGAAAAACGTGGCAATGATGGCATTTATTAAGTTTTGATCAATAAATCTATGATCGTATACAAATTTGCTACTGCGACTCTCGCCGTTTGGCGACTGAGCCGGGCTATCGCATGGGAGCGTGGCCCAACCGACATATTTGCACGCACGCGCCAAGCGGTAGCGCAACGATGGCCTTACGCGCCTGCCGAAGCCGCGAATTATTTATGTCCAGATGATTACGATCAAAACGGCAAGGCTGAAAGCTGGCAACGGGCGGGCATCAAATGCCCGTTGTGTATCAGTTTTTGGCTTGGCATAGTGATGGCAGTGGCGATGTTGCCCAAAGGCCGAGTTCGGGCGCTCGTGGATACACTCGCGCTGGGGCTGGCATTGGCTGGTGGGGCGGCATGGCTGAACAAGCTGGAGAAACGGCTGAATGGTTATTAAATATCTTGGGAATGACCCCACCCCAACACGATTTATTGTGGCAGGGCGCGTGATTTTTGCATCTGTGGCAGCGACGCTGCACGATGTTGGCGATGCTAATTTCGATGAGATTGCGCGATTGTTCCCCGGCCTGTTCGAGGTTTGGGCGGGGGAGCCGGTGATCGCAAACCCTCCTACCCCATCGCCGGAGCCGGAGCCAGCGCCAGAGGCGGCGGCGGTGGGTGCAAATGTAGGTAGTAAAAAGCGCAAATGATTTCGCAAATTGGCCTCGACCTATTCCGCGAGCGGCTCGGTTTTCACCCCTACCATTTTTGGGGGTGGGCTGACGCAAACGCCGGTGCAATTGTGCCGGTGAATAACCGCGTTTGCAACGGGTTATTGCGCGAATATGCATGGCAGGCGCAAAGTGGGCAACTGCTCACACGTAGTGAGATTCGACAAGCGCTGGTTGATGCGGAGCGAGAGTTAAACAATTGGCTAGGTTTCCCGCTTGCGCCGCGCATCGTGACCGAAACGGTGACGCTGAAAAAGCGAGGCGATTGCCACACGTTCAAGGCGTGTTGGGGCCGAATTGACAGCATTGGCGAGGCCAAAAGCACCACGCTGGCAGCGGGTGCGCCGGTGACCTATAGCGACACGAACGGCGACACGTTGAATGACCGCTGGTCGGTGACGATTGCGGGCGAGTATGCGGCGCGTGAGATCGTAGTCGAATTCGTGGCGGGCGATTTATCCGCTGGGTGTGATGGCTATTCGCCGATTCTGCCTATCTGCGTGTCATCCGGCGGTGGCAACACTGTGATTAGCGGCGATGCGTGGGTGATGGCGCGGCCTGCGTTGTATGAGGGCTACGCGATGGCCCAGCCAAATGTCGGGCTTGACCCGAAAGTGACGGGCAACTACGCCCAAACGGTGAAGGTGTCGCGGCGCTGGGTTGACACCAGTGTTGCGCCTGTAATCAGCGACGACACTTGCGGTCAGTGTGGCGCGTGCGAAACGTGCGCCCAAAATGCGTGCTGCGGCACGCTGAGTGCGAAGATCACCGATTGCCGGTTGGGAATCGGGATGCTGAGCGGTTGCGCGAGCGGCAACAAGGCCACATTTTCATATTGGGCTGGGGCCGGTTGCGCGGGCTGCGAGGCGGTTGACGACAATGCCGCTGTCATGCTGGCAGTGGCACTGCTGAAAAGCCCGTGCTGCTCGTGTGGCGATGCGCAAGGCAATATGCAGTATCACCGCTGGCAAGAAGATCGTGCGATGCGCACGAACGACAAGGTTTATCTTGGCTCGACGGTGCATTTGACCCCGTTTGGCACGAAAGACGGGGCGATTAGGGCGTGGGAGTTGGTGAGACAACACGCCTTGGGTCGAGGGGTGATGCTGTGATCAAGGTGAAGCTGAAGATGCCCAAAAAGCTGCTGGACGCGGCAGAAATGCAGGCAAAGGTTAAGGCCGCGAGCGACGATGCACGGAAATTTGCCAAAGACAAGCTAGAGGGCGTGACCGGCAAATTTGACACCGTGCGGGTGACGTGGCAAGAGACCGAGAGTGGCGTGGCTGATTGGACGCTGGACACGGATAGCAAGGTTTACGGCTATTTGGACGAAGGCACAAAAGTGCGTTACGCGCACATGACCTCCGACTTTGCGCCAAGAACTAGCCCGGGTTCGTTTAGCGTTGGGCCGAAAGTCGGCGGCGTGGCGTTTATCAACAAGAATCGCCCATTGCCGGGTATCAAAGCCCGCAAGTGGACAGAACAAACCGCGAAAGAAACCGAAGCGATGGCAAAGAAGCGATTCGCGGAAATTTTATAGGAGTGTTTTAGATATGGCAATTAACAATAGCGACGAATTTGTTCGCGTGGTGCTGCAAGAGCGCGGTGCAGCCCCAATCAATCCGCATTATGAGCAGGGGCAAAACCTGATCAGTGCGAACATGAGCGCGATTGAAGAGAATGTGGCCCAGCCGGTGTATATCCGCGTCAACGGAAAGTGGGTAAAAGTGGCGACTCAACCGCAAGAGCCGGGCGATAAGGATTTCAGCCTCGTGTTTACCGAGGAAGCGGCCCAGCTTCATGCCGTGATCGCCAAGCCGTCGTGCGCCTATAACGTGTATCTGGTGTATTACGCCTGTGGTGTGGCAACCCGCGTGAAGGTCTTGCAGAACGCCACTCGCGCCTCGACCGAGAACGGCGATGTTTTTAACCGCAAGGACATCAGCGAATACAACGAAATCACCGTGACGTTCAATTATGACTCGGCTTATGACGTAGTGGGCGTGACGGCTGGCACGCTGGCGGATTCCGTGATCACGACCGAGGTCGTCAGCGTTGTATATGCCGACAAGGAAAGCTGCGGCGAGTGCGGCAACCCCAACGACGGCAGCCAGACCATGTATGCGGCGGTTGCGCCCATCACCGATGTGCACCAATTGGTGTATCAGGTGGATGGCGGCGCGGTGAGCATTTTGCCGCTGACGACCTCGCCAGCAGTGGCGGCAAGCTCGCCAGCAAAGGGATTGGCAATTGCCGGAAACTATGCGGTAGTGGCCTATAAAACCAGCGCAAGCGCGAGTGGCATTGTGACCACCGGCCTGATTGACGGCGTGCCTCAGAGTGGCACAAGCCTAAACCTGACGGTGGCCAACATCGGTATCAACGACATCGTGGCTGAAGGTGGCAAGATTTGGGGCGCTGGCGAGGCTGGCAAGGTGTTTTTCACGCGCAACGCGGCTGCGCTCGGTTCTGCCCCTGTGATCGCAAGCGGCATCACGAGCAACGCGCTCAACCGCGTGGTAGAAAGTGGCGGCTACAAAGTTTTTGGCGGCGTGACCATGACCCTGTTTTACACCAACAGTGACGGCAACGGCACACCGACATTTACGCTTGTTACGCCGCCAAACGGCTCAACGATTGTGTCGGGTGCGACACCGGCAGGGACTGAGGGCATCACCGCCCTGTATGCCGATGGGCGCAAGCTGTGGATCGGGCTATCAAGCGGGCGCGTGTACTACACGCCCAACTACCGCAACGCCCCTGCGCCGCGCTGGTATGAGGTTGTTATTCCAAATGCTGGCAACGCGGTGAGCGTTAACGACATCAAGGCCGCGACCCCAGAAGTGATTTTGATTGCGCATGGAGCACGGGTTTATCGCGCTGTGAATGGCGGTGCTGCGGGTGAAACGCCCGCCGACCTTGGGTTTAGCGAAACGCGCTGGATTGGCGGCTATGCTGGCACGGCCCAACGCATTAACCGCATTGCTGTGCCGGTGGCCGGAGCCGATTTTGTGAAGGCAAATGCGTTCTATGCTGCTGGTTTGGGTGTAAGCACCGACGGTATTTTGCTGAGCGCCAGCGCGACGCTGGCGAACAGCTAGAAGAGTGCTAAGTGCTAAGTGCTAAGTGGTTTTTGCTTAGCACTTGGCACTTAGCACTTTAACAAAAAATGACAAAACAAACGACGATTGAGCCGTCAAAGTTGCGGCCCGTGACATTTTCGGCGGGTGAAACCGTCTTGTTTAGGCGTATCAGCGCGATGCGGCTATCCATTTTGATGGACGGGCTACGCCGCGATTATGAGCGCCGCAACCCGAAACCGACCCCGCCAATGGTTAAGCGCAAGGTGGCGGCGGGGGTGGAGATTGAGAGCGCCGACACGAGCGACAAGGCTTACATCACATTGGTTCAGATGTGGGAGCGCGACGCAAGCAGCGTTTCAGGCACAGCTTTGATGCGCTATTTAGCAAATCAGGCCGTGCTGACAGATGAGCAGGCAGAACAGGCGCGAGATCTGCGCGACGAGATGGAGGGCGCGACGGGCGTGGCGCTGGATGACAGCGACACCCAACTATTTGTCTTGGGCGTGGCGATGCGCCCGGCGGATTACAACACGCTGATTGCCATTGCGGGCGATATCGAGGCTGAAATAGAAAAAAAATAGCCACATGGGATGTTAAGTTCAAGGGCCGCGATGTTTTTACATGCCCGACGGGAAAGCCGTCGGGTGTTGCGTATTCGCGGCTGTATGAATATGACCGCGCCGCTACCCATGCTGGCTACAAATGGCGCGAATTTATGCGCCTGCCAATCGACGAGCAGGCGCATTGCATTGCACGCTACCGCGTGGAGATGCAAATGCAGGCTGTGACGGCACACGACAGCGAGCGACAAGCCGAAATGAAAGCCAAGGCCGCGCAAGGCAAAAGGGGAAGTTAGCGAATGGCGACACAACGAATAGGCATTGAATTTACCGTTGATGGGGCGGATAAAGTCATATCGGCGGTTAAGGATATCGAGGCCGCGCTCGGCAAGATGCAGGAAAGTTTTGCCAAATTCGGCTCGTCTTCGGGCGCATTTGGCGGCATTGGCGATGCGGCGGCCAAGGCCGGACAGCAGGTCAAAGACGGACTTGGCAAGGGGGCTGATGGATTTGGCCCCTTGCAGCGCGAGGCAGAAAAAACAAAGCAGAGTTTCGCGGACATCGCGGCAGCGGCAACAAAATCGTTTGGCAGCGGACTGCTGGACGGGTTTGGGCTGAGCCAATTTACCAGCATCACCGGCGCGGCGACAGAACTGGGGCGTGCGCTGGCAGAGGCCGCGATTGAAGGCGTGAAAATGGCGGCAAGCCTTGAGACGACGTTTAGTCAAATCAAGGGCCTGACCAATGCCAGCGCGAGTGACATCGAGGGCTTTAAGTCCGCCGTCGCCGACATCAGTGTCGAGGTGGGCAAGAGTCAAAAGGAATTGGCAGAGGCACAATATTTCATTGCCTCATCCGGTTTTGCTGGGGCTGACAGCCTAAAAATTCTCGAATCGAGCGCAAAGGCGGCGGCGGCTGGGCTAGGTGAAACCAAGAAAATCGCCGATCTCACCACGAGCGTATTGAACGCCTACGGGCAGGGCGCGGGCGAAGCGGCGCGGGTGACCGATGTGCTGATCTCGGCAGTGAAGAACGGCAAGGGCGAACCTGATCAGTTTGCCAGCGCGTTGGGCCGCGTGATCGGGATTGCCGCAACGGCGGGGGTGTCGTTCGAGGAATTGACCGCCAATATCGCCACGTTCACCAACGTGGGCGTGAACGTGAACGAGGCCGTGACGGCTGTTCGGGCGGCAATTTTGAACCTTGAGAAGCCGAGCAAGCAGGCCAGTGAAGCCCTGATGAAGATTGGCTTAACCGCGCAGGACGTGCGCGACATGATCAAAAACGTGGGGTTATTTGAGACTCTGCGGGATATCTATCAGCGCACGGGCGGCGATATTGACGCGCTGGGCCGAATATTTGGAAATGTGCGCGGTTTGGCCGGGGTGCTGGGCACAGTCGGGACGCAGGCGGAATCGTATGCGCGAAATCTTGAGAGTGCCAGCAAAGCGACCGGCAACCTTGATAAGGCGTTTGGGGCGGCGGCTGAGACGACGGCATTCAAAGCGAAGCAATTTGAATCGGCGCTAGACCGCGTTAAGATCGCGTTTGGTCAGTTGGTGTTGCCCGGTGCGACGCAAAGCCTTGAGGCGTTTTTGGCGGTGCTGGACAAATTAAACGGCACACAGGTAACCAGCACGGCAAAAACCGAGGGGTTGACGCAAATTGCGAAGGCTGCCTATGACACAATACCGCCGATCGAGCAATTGATTGCCAAATACGAGGCGATGGGGGCAACCACCGCGCAGGCGACACGATTGGCCAGCGCCGAGATGGAGGGATTGCAAAGCAAGCAATCGGCAGCGATTCAAGCGCTCTCTGGTGATTTGGCGAAATATGGCAAGACCAGCGAGGAGCAGCTTAAGCATGTTGACATTGCGCTAAAGCAATTAACCGACGGCTATTTGAAATTCGGTGTGTCGCAAGAGCAGATTAGCCGAGGCGCTATTCCGCAGATCGCAGCGCTGCAACAGATGCGAGATGAGTTGGCACGAAACGCCGACGAAACCAAACGCCTCATTAACATCAACGAGGGTTTGCCACCAGTAGCGGCGGCGACGGCTGACGCGACAAATAAGTCCAAGGTAGCGTTTAGCGAGGCGACACAGGCCGCGCTCGATATGGCAAAGTCGTTCGAGGCTAGCGAAGGCTCGGTGAGCGCATTAGCTCAGGCAAAATTAAATTTAAAAACGGTTACGGCGCAGCTAAAAGATGCCGAAAAGGAACTGGAAGACGCGGTGACGCTGGGACGTATCACCGACGAGCAAGCCCAAGCTGCGCTGGGCGTGTTGACGGATAAGAAGCTGGCGGCTGAGCAAGCGGTTAAAAACCTGACCAAGGCGCAGCGCGACGCGGCTAAAGCCGAGCAAGAGATTACGAGCGCCATTAATGCCGGAATTGGGGCGCTTGGGAAGAAAACCGAGGCAATGGATAAATGGGCCATCGCGCAGGAAGCGGCGCGGCTGGCGCTTGGGTTGTCGAGCGAGGCGGCTTTCAAGGAGGCCGGAGCCATTAAGGCGGTAAGCGAGGCTTACACCAATGGCACAATCAGTCTCGACACGTTCGTCAAAAAGTTGGCTGATTTGAAGAGCCGCAAGTTGTCGCCTGACGATATTTTGAACTCGGTGCTATTTTCGGGCACGAACGCGGCAAAGGACGTGGCGGTGGTTCTAAATGTGACCACCAAGGTGAATGCCAACCTAGACAGCACCAAAGACGAGATCAACAAGGCTTTTGACCCGATCAAGGCGTATGCACAGGGCAAATTTGCCGTGCCGACGACCATCCCGTTTAATATTGATATTGAACCCAAAATACCCAATACCGGCAGCGCGTGGCTAGGACGCATTGACGAAATTGTCAGGCGTGAAGTGTCGCCGGGTAAGGGGGTTGGGCTGAGCAAGGTAGAGATACCCGTCATCCCCACGCTCGACACAGCCGCACTGACGCAGGCAACGAGCGCAGTAGAGAGCGCCAAGACGCAGATTGCGAGCGCGATCAACGACGGCACGGTGACGACGGCAGCCAGCACGATGGCGACGCAGGTGACGGACGCGATTGAGCGCATCCCTGCCAACGTAGCGACGACCGGCGCAGAGATTCCGGCGGGGCTGGCGACCGGCATTAGCAGCAACACCGGCGGGCTGATGAGTTCGATCACCATGATGGGCGATCAGGTGATCACTGCCATTAAGGGTGTGTTTGGTGTGGCCTCACCTGCGACAACGATGATCCCAATTGGAAGCGATATTGGCGCGGGAATTGGCGTCGGCATCACCAATTCTACGCCGTTGATTACCACGCCATTTGGCGAGATATTTGTGCAGATCGGGGCTATCGCCACAACGGGGCTAGCTGGGCTTAAACTCAACTGGGATACGGCGTGGCTGGGGATGCAAACCACCGTGCAAACCAGCACGATGACCATTTCGGGCGGTATTGCCACGTTCGGGGGCGAGATCAGCACTTCGATTAGCGGGACGCTCGCGGGGGTGCAAAGCACATGGGATACGGCGTGGGCAACTATTCTAGGCAGCACGACGACAAGCACGGCTCAGGTGCAGGGTGCAATCACGACCAGCAACGCGGCGATTCAGAGCGACACCGGCACGGCATGGAGCACGATTGCGACGCTAATTAGCGGCAAAAACGACGAGATTCGGGCCAACACCAATACGACTTGGAACACGATCACGGCTGATGTGAGCAGCAGCATGGGCGAAGCGGCAAGCGTGGTGAGCAGCAAAGCCAACTTGATTACCTCGGAGATTCGCACCGGCTGGGGCGAGGCACAGCGCAGCACTACAACCACATTGCAGGTGATGGGGGCGGCGATTGACGCCGCATTCAGCAACTATGTGCGCGGGGCCAGCGCCGGTATGCAAAACATGAACACCGCCGTGCGCACGGGATTGTCGCAGGCGTTGTCGGTGTTGGATGATGCTAAGAATAAAACCTTCCAGTTTGGCGTGAACATGATGGACGGCATGACCAACGGCGTGAGGCAGGCCGCCGGGCGGCTGGCCGAGGAAGCGCGACGGGCCGCCAATTGGGTGCTAGATACGATGAAATCAACCCTCGGTATTCGTTCCCCCAGTTGGAAAACCGAACTGATGATGAAGCAAACCATGCAGGGTGGCGAGATTGGCGTTGACAAGAACGCACACCTTATGGCAGACGCAGCGGGCCAAGCAGCGCAAGGCGTGCTAACTGAGATGGAGCGCGTGCTGGATATTGCATCGCCATCGGGCGCGGCTGAGAAAGTCGGCGAGCAGGTTGGCAAAGGCGGCGAGATCGGCATTAATAACAGTGCGCCGGGCGTGCAGAGTGCGGCAGAAAAAACATGGCAGGGCGTGCTAAATGTTATTAAAGCGCAACTGGGCGAGTTGGCAAAAACGGCAGGCGGTGGGGCCGAGGTGCAGGCGGCGCTTGGCAAACTGATCGAGGGCGTGAACCCGCAAAGCCTGAAATCGTGGGGCGATGCCAGCCGGTTTATCACGAGCGCCATCAGCCAAATCAAGAATGCCTCAAAGCGCGACTTTGACGCGGCGCATCAGTTGCCCATCAACGCAAGCAAGGCGATGCGGGCCGAGGTAAGCCGACAGTGGAACGCCGTCGCAGGTGACATTGACACGGCTGGCAAGCGGGTGCGCGATAGCGCAGGCAATGCCAGCGATGATTTTAAAGAGGCGTTTGGGGCAGGTTTTAAGGGGCTTGGCACAACTTCAGCAGGGTTATTCAAGCAAATCGAATCGGAGTTGGCCCCGATGCGCAGCGAAATCAGCAGCCTCGTAAGCAAAGACTTTAAGGGGTTGAATCGCGCCACACAGGATGAAAACCGCCAATTTGGGCGCGACTTGAGCAGCACTTGGGACGATGTGTCGCGGGCAGTTGAGGCCAAGGTATTGGCGATGCGGCTTGAGGTTGACAAGCAATTTCAAGGGCAGATTGACGCGACCAAGGACGGCGGGCTAAAAGACAGCCTGCGGGCGCAATACACAGCGGCCAAGGCCGAGGTGACGCGCAGGGCCGAAGAAATGCGCGATGCGGCCCAGAAAGCGTGGCAGGAAATGCGCCAACACGCGCAGGATAACAACACCGAGATGAGCCGCAACACCTCGGACGCTTACGCCGAGGTGCGCACCGAAGTAAGCGAGCGGTTGAAGGCGATCAAAGCCTCGGCGGTTGAGGAATGGGCCGAGGCGAAAGAGGCAGCAAACAAGGCCGTTGCTGAGATGAAAGCCAAGGGATTGACAGATTTCAGTGCCATTGAAGCTGGATTGAGCCAAAAGGCGGCTGAGATACAAAAAAATGTGTCGGCTGAGTATGCCGACCTTGAGGCGGATGTGCGCAAAAAGCTGGGCGAGATCAAAGACAGCAACCTGACGACGTGGGGTGACACCTACAACGTGGTGGAGGCGACGCTGAGCAAAATAAGCAGCATCGCTGGTATTAACCTCGATGCGTTGGCGGCTAGGTTTACTGGCGCTGCCGACGCGATCGGCAAGGGGAGCAATCAGATACAGCAGGGGATTAAAGATGCCTTGGGCGGCAGCGATACATCGAAGTTCTCGAAACAGGTAAACGATCTGATTGCTAATGGCGCTGGCAAGGGCTACACCGAGTTTTACAACCAAATCAAAGAGTTTATCGCGGGTGGCGGCAAAGTCACGCAAGAGGAATACGAGGCGGTTTTGCGCGAGTTGCAAACCAAATCGGCGAACATTTACGAGGCGGTTGGCGGCGTTGGCATGATCGGCGACGAGCTAAAAGCCGCGATCAAAAAGGTGGCCGACACGCCCAAGGAAATCTTGGATAAGGCCACTGCCGAGGTTCCGGCTGGGGTGAAGCGCTTCACCGAGGCGGTCGAATTGCCGGTGGGCGAATTGGCCGACAAAATCAACGTGGACATGAGCGAGATCGTAAAAGGGCTAGGCACGGGCGGCGGCGGCATGGTGGCGGCGCTGGAGGGCGTTCCGGCGAAAACCGAGGTTGTGTTTACGGAGATCAAGGCTCAGTTTGGCTCGATGGCCGAGAATGTGCGCGGCAATCTGGGCTTGATTAATCAGGCGCTGCAGGATGGCACAAATTACGCGCTGGCGATATTGTCGCCTGTGCCTGCTCAAATGCGCGACATTGGCGACAGCATTGTCGGCGAACTGATCAACGGCATGGTGGCGCGGCTGGGTGAGTTGCAAGGCGTGGTGAACGAGATGACCGCGATTGCGGCTGGCGATGTTGGACGCAGCGCGTTGGTGCGGGTGGCTGAGCCAGCCTCGGCACGCGGCAACACCTACAACAATAGTAATAGCGTAACAAACAATTTCACATTTCCAGTGAGCGGCAGCACAGAGCGGGCGGCGATTCGGGCCGCGAATGTGCTACGCCCGAGATTTTAGACAGATATGGCAAATTATTATCCACAGGCCACATTGCCGAGCGGCGATCTGATTGGGGCGCTGGGCGGCTGCCCGTTTTGGGTAGAGGAACCGCGAGCGGGTGCGGTGAATTACGCAACTTTGTATCCGGTTTTTTTTCACATAAACCCAACCAAATGCGCCATTAGTATTGGCCCGTCGGCGACTATGCCTGCTGATTACAACATCTCGTTTGATGTAACCACCAGCAAACCGGGCGGCGTGCTTCACGCTCAGGTGGTGCATTTCATGCAAGATTTCTCCGGCCCGCCCGACGTCGCGCTACAGAAAACGATTATCAGGTTCAGTGGACAGCGAGTTTATTTGAGCCTAAAAACAAAAGTGGGCGGGTTTGCAGGGTTTGGGCTAGAGCTAAGAACAAGTTACAGCAATGGTTCATTTGGTATCACTAACCTTGTCGTGGCTGACGGCGCTGACCCACAAGAGTATGGATACGGCGACGACTGGAAAAACAACACGCGCACAACCCATGCCGGCGTAAAGCGCAACCTAGGCGAATATTTGTCGCAAATCGTGAGTTGGAGCGGGCTGAGCGTGGCGGATATTGCCAATTACGGCACGGCGGGACGCGGGGCGATGAACTACCAAACAAGCAACGCGCAACCGCGTGAGTTGCAACTTGTGGCGACGCTAGCCGGTGATGGTGATGCCAATAGCTACGCCAAGGCACGCGCGAAACTCGAAAATTTGCTGTTGCGCTACGACCCGATCACGCGCAAAAACCGCGCTATTCGGTTTCATTTTCAAATGCCGGACGGGTGCGGCGGGTATCAAGGCCCGCGCTATGTGTTTGAGGCGCGATATGTGGGGGATGGATTGCAGCAAACTTATACCAACGATGTCGGCGAGTTGTTGAGTTTGCGGTTTGAGCTAAGCACACCGATCATGGCGGCAGGCGACACAACAGCGACATTGAGCGTGACGGCGGCGAACGGATCCACAACAAATGTGATGCGGCGGCTGGCGAACGGCGAGTATGTGCCGGTGCCCGGAAGCCCGGGTGTGCCAATTGGCTCGTGCGAGTTACCTGATGGACGAATCGCTTTTTCGTTCGCGTCCACGACGCTGGGGGTATCTATCTACTCCCCAGCCGACAATACGTGGTTTTCCTCCGCGACTGGCCCAGCCGCGACAGGCGCTGGGCGTAAAATCGTCGTTGATGCCGCTGGTCGAATTTGGAGCGGCTGTGGCAGCACGGTTTTGGCCTATTACACGATTGCAAGCAATACGTGGACGATCGTAACGCACGGAGTCGGCACGATCTCCAGCTTGCTCGCCACGAAATCTGGCAATATCTATATTGCTGGGAACACATCGCCGTTTTTGCAGATGTGGGACAGCGTTACCAATACGATTGTAGCTGTGCCGGGTATAACGGTGAATGGCTCGGTGCACATGATGACCGAATCCTGTGGTGGGAGGGTGTTTGTGGTGGGAGGAATGACTACCCCGTTTTCAGGCTCATTTTTTTACAATTTTGTTAGTCGCTCTGCGACCGCTGGCAATGCCACCTCGCCAGCCAGCGGCGGCTATTTGGAAATGAGCACTCACCCCCAAACGTGCGAGATATACGCAGATGGCGGGGCAAGCTGGTTTGTAAAATACAATGGTGGGGCATTCGCCACAGTCGGGGCAGGGGTAAACAACCAAGTTCGCGGGATCACATTTTCGCGCAACGGTGATGTGTTTATTGGCGGCAAATTTACCGCCAATGGCACGAAGCCGTTGTATTGGTTTGCGCGAATTAGCAGCGGTATTTATTATCGTGAACCAGTGACCATGACCGGCAGCACGGTTTGGACGATGTTAACGGCGGTGGACGGGAGCATTTACGCTGCTGGCGACTTCACCGCGACTTACAGCACCTCTGCATCGCTATCAATATCGTATTGCGGGAGCGAGGCCGCCAATCCAACCATTGAGATTGTGGGCACTGGCACAGGTGCGCAGATTTACAGCATCAGTAACGAGACAAGCGGCGTCAACTTGCTGTTCAATCCGCTGACGGTGGGAGCGGGGGAAACGGTGACAATTGACACGCGACGCGGCACAATTAAAAGTAGTTACGGCGGCACGGTGACAGGTGCGCTGTCGGGCGGCTCGGCGGTCACCTCGTTTAGGCTTTTGCCGCCCGACGACAGCGAATGTTGCCGAACCAATACCATTAAAGTGTTGGCGCTGTCTGGCACGTGCACGGTAAACGTGCGCTATAAAACGCAATACAAAAGCGTAAACAGCGGGGCAATCTGTGAGTAATTACGTGATCCGGCTTGAGGATAGCAGCGGCAACGGACTGCTGGAGTTGGCGCACGGCGTGGACGGCGGCTATGTTACGGCGGCATGGGAGCGGCTGACCAATGACATGGGCAGTTGCACGATTGCGATAAGCCCAAGCGTGCCAATTCGCTATTTGCAGCGCAATAACCGCATCAAAATTTATCGAATGATTGGCGAGACACTGCGGCTGGAAAATGAGACATGGTATTTTCTGACGCGGTTGCGACGGGTGCAGGATGACAACGGGGTGTGGACATGGGAGATAACTGGCGTTGATCTGAACGCGCTGCTGGCGTGGCGCGTGGCGGCGAATTTTGCGCAAAACGCGGCAGTTGACAAAACGATGCCAGCCGACAACATGATTAAACAGGTTGCTACTGAGCAGTTTGGCTCATCGCCAACCGATTACGCCGGGGCAGCGGCTGGGCGCAGTTGGGCGGGTGTAGCAATCGAATCGCAATTTGGTCTCGCGCCAACGATTGATCGTAAATTCGCGCACCGCTATTTGCTCGATGCGTTCAAGGAGTTCGCAGATGAGAGCGCGTCGCAGGGGAAGTGGCTAGGGTTCGATTTGGTGGACACTGGCATTAACTCGTTGATGCTGCGTACCTACATTGGGCAGCGTGGCAGCGACCGGCGGGCCGGTTCGTTGCAGGCGATTGTATTGTCGAGCGAGCGCGGCAACATTGTCGCGCCGGTGCTTGATTTCGATTACACCAACGAGGCGACGCATATCTACGCGCTGGGCGGCGGAACGGGGGCAAGCCGAATTGTGCAGACGGCTACCGACGCGCTTCGCGTCGCGTTTTATGGCCCATATGGGCGCATCGAGCGCACCCGCGACGCTCGCAACCTCTCCGGCACGGGCGAGGTGCTGAGCGAGGCAAAGGCCGAGTTGATTAACGCTCGACCGCGAGCAGCGCTGACATTTAGAGTGGTGGACGTTGACGGCTGCGAGTATGGCTCTGATTATTTTTGGGGTGATCTGGTGACAGCTGAGGTGTGGGACAGCACGGACATGATGGGGAACCCGACAGCGGAATCAACGCTGTTCACAATGGATGTGCGTATTCACAGCGTGAGATCTTCGGTTGATGAGAATGGGGTTGCGTCGCACGAATTAGGCGTGGGCGACGCAGGCGAGTATGGCGCGGCCACCGGCGGTGTGACGATCTACGGCGGCAGTGTGCCGGTGACGATTGGGCAGGCGAGCGCAGATCGCTACGCGGCGGCATTGGCTGAGATTGGAGTGAGTGTGGCGGATATGGCGGCGCGGGTGCGGCGTATTAGTGTGGTCGAGGGGTGAGTGATGGTCAGTCCAGCAGTTTATAAAGATTGCGACCGCGAGCGATGCGCTGATGCCCGTCACTTCCGTCCACGAGGTATCGAAGCTGTTTTGATGCCTCAAACATGTTTACAAAATCGCGGCGAGGCACAAACGCCGCGATTTTTTTTGCGTTGGTGTCAATGATAACGCGCTCGACTAGGATGCGCAAAATGTCGCGCTTGGCGATTTCGTCGGCGCTCTGCCATATTTTTAGCATGTCGTCGAGATAAATGGCAATGGCGGCATTGTCTTGGCGCGTCGGGGCCGGTAGCCGCGCAAGGTCGGCGGCAATGCGTTCGGTTTCGGTCTCTAGCCCGGCCTCGGTGATATGCCCGCGCTGGTATAGTTTGAGCACGCGCTCGCGCTCGGCCTCTAATGATTTGCGCTCGCGCTCAATGGCGGCGACGGCTGAGTCGGAGGTGATTTCGGAGAGAGCCAGATCGCGCATGTTTTTTGGCAGGGCCAAAGCGGCAATCATTTGCTCTATCTGATCAATGAGGTAGACCTCACGCACCGGCGATTGTGACGCGCTACACTCTAAACCGCGTTCGCGGGATGTGCAGCGGTAGGTTTTGGCGTATTCGCGGTCGCTAAGGGCTTTGGCTCGCATCGGGCGACCACATGCCGCGCACACAGCAAGTTGTTCGCCAAACAGATACACACGGTCTGATTTCGGTGCGCCGCCATGCCGCGAGCGGCTGGCGCGGATGCGCGTCACCTCGTCGTAGGTGTTTTGATCTATAAGCGCGGCATGGTTGCCGCGCATGAGGCGCACTTTTGTTTTGCTCTCGCGCTTATCGCTGCCCCCGCGGTACACGACCCACCCCGCATAAAATGGATTGCGCAAGATGGCGGCGGCTGAATCTTTTCCGATTGGCTTGCCGACGCGGGCTGACAAATAGCTGGCAATGTCGTCATCTGAATAATTCGAGGTCGCATACATTTCAAACGCGGCTTTGACGTGTGGCGCGTTTGCGTCAAACTCGATAATTTCACCATTGCGCACGTAACCAATCGGCGGGCGGTTGTTGTGGTGGCCCTGCTCGAACCGCTCACGTTTGCCACGAGCGGTTTCAACGCTGAGATTATCTATATACCATTGCGCAAATGCGGCCAGCAGTGTGAGCAGCACGCGCCCAAGTGGCGTAGTGAAATCGTGCTGCTCGGTGGCACTGGCGAAAGAAACGCGGTATTTCTCTAATTCGTTTAGCGTGGTGAGAATATCGAGAATTGAGCGACTAAACCTATCGAGCTTGTGGCACACGATCACATCGAACTCGCTGGCCCGTGCAGCAGCGAGCATACGCTCGAAATCGGGGCGGCTGGTGGTTTTGGCGCT
>ERZ761601.78-NODE-78-length-32264-cov-6.383775_pt1 | contig 32264 bp, 18 predicted proteins | sample MGYA00433092_ERZ761601 | MGnify/ENA primary metagenome ERZ761601 (study PRJEB28899, sample SAMN03785571) | bioreactor sludge metagenome | biome: EBPR Sludge; feature: EBPR Bioreactor; material: 0.22µm filtered reactor supernatant | place: Saint Lucia: Queensland...
ATATCTATTTATAATATATATATGAAAACTTACGACAAAGGCGAGTTGGCGAAGAAGATCCTGTTGGCCGCGGTCGGTACCGCGGCGATCGCCACCGTCCTGGTACTACCGGGCATGGGGATTTTGCTGAAAATGTTCAATGCCGATGACTCAAAGGAACAATGGCGATTGAGACGAGCGCTTAAAAGGCTGGAAGAACGTAGATTCATCGCGAGGAAAGTGGTGAGAGGCAAGGAGGTTTTCGTGGTCACGAAATACGGAAAGGATCGCATAGACAAGTATTTCATGGCCGATCTGGAGATAAGGCCTAAGAAGTGGGACGGGCGCTGGCGGGTGTTGATGTTCGACATTCCCGAAAGGCAAGGCGGTGGCCGCATTAGAAGGGACGTCAGCCGTCAGTTGCGAGAAATGGGAATGAAAGCCGTGCAAAATTCGGTTTTCATCACCCCCTTTCCTTGTAAGGAGCAACTGGATATCGTGGCGGCTTTTTTCAAGATCAAAAAACATTTCTTGTACCTAGAAGCGGACACATACGAAGGTGCTGACGATCTGTTGAAGTTCTTCGATCTAGGAAAACGGCGTTGATTTAGGACCTCGTTGCTAATTTTCCTTGAAAGGGAAGCTCGGCCGTTTCCGTGCCATAGACATCGATCAAAAGCTGGCAGAGGTTCGCCACATATAATTACTATCGTAATTATATGTGGCGAAATGCCGATCAGAAGGAGGTAAATGTCTGATCGTCCGACCAGTAAGTCCAGATGCAGGGTCTGTCTATCTAGTATCGATGGATAAGTCGATTGGTAAGGGGTCTACTAGTGACGATGGGTAAAATCCGAACGTTCAGATGGTGGATATGGCGGTTTCTGATACTGTATACTGCCCTCTAAGTGTGTATTTTGGCCATGCGACGCAGTTAGAATGTTAGGACCGTCCTGGTTTATAATAAAAGGATATGATGAATATGATAATTCACGTGATCGTGGTCGCTTTAGCGTTATTGCTGGCGGCATATGTGGTTCCTGGCGTGGTGGTGGGGAGTTTCGCGGTAGCCTTGATAGCCGCTGTCGTCCTAGGGCTAGTGAACCTGGTGGTGCGTCCGGTGCTTTTCATCCTGACCTTGCCTGTCACCATACTGACTTTCGGCTTGTTCGCTTTCGTTCTTAATGCGCTGATGCTTATGTTGGCGGCCTATTTCGTCGACGGTTTCAGTGTCGATGGGTTTATTCCCGCCCTGCTGTGCTCATTGATCGTGTCGGTAGCGGGAGCCGCGGCGGATAAAATAACGGACCGAGACTAGCCGCGTTTTAGAGGCCGACTTGCGCTTTTTGTATTAGCCTCTTTAAGGATACAAAGGAGAAGCTTTTTGGTGACAAAAAGCTAATTTAATGGTATAAGTAGCCGTTATGTTTATCGACGAGATGAGCATCATGGCCAAAGCCGGAGACGGCGGAGATGGCGTGGTGCGTTGGCGACAGGAGAAATTCAAGCCGAAAAGCGGTCCGGCCGGGGGTAACGGCGGCAAGGGCGGTGATGTTTTCGTGAAGGCGGTCAGAAACCTGTCTCTTTTATCTCGCTATACCGGCGCTAAAACTTTCAAAGCCGAGAACGGAGAATCCGGCCGGAGTCTCAGTCAGTACGGCAGGAACGGCGACGATTTATATATCGAGGTGCCGGTAGGCTCTAGGGTCACCGATATCGCCCGGGGACGAGTGTATGAGCTGGATCACGAAGGACAAGAGGAGCGGATATTGAAGGGTGGCCGCGGCGGTCTTGGTAACGAATATTTTAAGTCCTCGACCAACCGATCGCCGCAAGAATCCACCAAAGGCAAGTCCGGCGAGGAGGGAGAGTTTCTGATCGAGCTCTCCTTGGTGGTCGATGTCGGCCTCATCGGCATGCCAAATGCCGGAAAATCCTCCCTCATCAACCTCCTTACCAATGCCGGATCTCGCGTCGGCGATTACCCGTTCACCACGACCGAACCGCACCTCGGGGATTTCTACGGGTATGTGATTGCGGACATCCCCGGGCTTATAGAGGGCGCCTCTTTAGGGAAGGGACTAGGCCATAAGTTCCTCAAACACGTAAAAAAGACCAAAATGCTCCTACATCTGGTGTCTTTGGAGGAAAAAGACCCCAAAAATCAATATTTCACAATTTTCAAAGAGCTATCTGATTACGATAAATCCATAACAGATAAGGAAACATGGATTATTTTAACTAAAAAAGACCTTATTTCTGAACACGAAATGGAGCAGGCGATATCTTCTATTGACAAAATTGGCAAGCGTGTGTTTGTAATAGCTAAAAACGACCCGGAAAGCATCAAAAAACTCAGTGACGCGCTCGCAAAGCACCTTCGCGCCGAGTAAAATTTCAGCACAGCGTCATATAAAGTTCTCTCGGATTTCGCGCGTCAGGAGAAAGTGGTATCATTGGAGATCATGAATTCCTACAAAGCAACGATCGGCATCGAAGTTCATGCCGAGGTCAACACTAAAAGTAAGATGTTTTGCGGATGCAAGAACGATCCGCACGCGGCCGCGGTGAATACTAATATATGTCCGGTCTGTTTGGCGCATCCTGGCACATTGCCGGTGGTGAACAAAGAAGCGGTCGAAAAGATCTTGATGGTCGGCAAGGCCATCGGCGGCGAGATCGCAGATTACAGCGAGTTCGACAGAAAGCAATACTTTTATCCTGACATCCCGAAGGCGTATCAGTTGAGCCAGTACGCTTTTCCTTTCGTCAAAGGGGGTTCGTTGGGCGGAGTGGCGATAACTAGGGTGCACCTTGAAGAGGATACCGCCAGAAGCCAGCACGATATCGAAACGCTTAATGCAAAAGCTAATGCAAATGAAGGTTTAAAGGGCGATAGCTTGGTGGACTTTAACCGAGCCGGAGTGCCCTTAATGGAGCTGGTCACCGAGCCAGTGATCCATGACTCAAAGACCGCCGCCAAGTTCACTAAGGAACTCCAGTTGCTACTTAGGACTTTGGGCGTATCCGAGGCCAATATGGAAAAAGGGGAGATGCGGGTAGAAGCCAACATCTCTGTGAGCGATAGCGATAAGCTGGGTACCAAGGTGGAGGTAAAAAATCTAAATTCCTTTAAAGCGATGGAGCAAGCCATCGATTATGAAATATCTCGTCAATCCGAGATATTGGCAAAAAACGGCTCTATTTCACAGGAAACTCGAGGCTGGGACGAGAATAAGTCGAAGACTTTCGTCCAACGCTCCAAGGAGTCGGCAATGGATTATCGATACTTTCCAGATCCCGATATACCGAAATTTTCTATCGGACTTGTAGCGGAATTCTCCCATGACAATTTGCGAGGGAAGATGCCGCTCCTACCGGAGGATCTGAGGAAGCGCCTTCTCGGCCTAGGATTGAGTCAGGAGCAGGCAGAAGCTCTCTTGTACGATAAGGAGGCCAAAGAGTACTTTTTTGAGGCTTTTCCGATCGAAGGTGAGGCTAAGGATGGAAACTTAGCTAAGCTCTTCGCCAATTACCTATTGTCGGACTTGGCCGGGATGCGAGCGGCTCGTCCGGAGCTGTCCCTGAGCAAGGAGAGCGCGGAGCGAATGAAGGCCTTGATGTTAATGCTCATCGATGATCAGGTCAGTTCGCGTGCCGCTAAAGATATGCTCGAGGAGGTGGTGTTCGAGGGCGCCGTACCATCGGATCTGGCTAAAAATCGAGGGCTTTTACAGAATAACTCCGCTGAGTTCCTGGACGGTATCGTCAAGGAGGTGATCGACGCCAACCCTGCGGTGGCCGAGGAGGTGCGCGGCGGCAAACTTAGCGCCGTGCAGTTCCTGGTCGGACAGGGTATGAAAGCTTCTAAGGGTAGCGCTGACCCCAAGGCGCTAATGGAAGCGTTCCAAAAGCATCTACAGCCCTAAGGTTGTGCACAGTTTCGAAGCTCGAGCGGAGTATTTTCTGCCGGGCCAGTTGTATAATTTCAGCACATGGAGGAAATCTCGTTCAAGGGAGAAAACTATGTAAAAGCCTCGGTTTTAGCCGAGAAGTATGGATATACCTCGGATTATGTAGGGCAACTTTGTCGCTCCGATCAGGTGAGAGCCACTCTGGTCGGACGCAGTTGGTATGTCAACGAGGAGTCGCTGTTGGAGCATCGCAAAGGGAGATACCGTAGCACTCTGGCAAAGTCGAAAGAATTGGTACGGAAATTAGCGGAAGAGAAAACCCGTCATCTACAGCGACCTACTAACGTCAAGCGCTTGGTACGTTACGAGGCCGATGAGAGGGGACTCTTGCCGGAATTGAGTCCTGTGGAGGACGATTCAGCTCGTGTCAGCGCCGTCAGCGGTCCAGAGGTCTTAGTGGAGACCGAGACCGTCCCGCCGGCGGTTTCAGACGAGGTCACAGAGACTGCTGCCGACAGAGAGGAGGAAGCCTTCGTAGTACCGATCGTTCGGCATCAGCGGCCAGTGGTCAGGACCGTGCCTGCTTATGCTGTGGAGAGGTCAGCCGCCATGGGCCGTCCTTCCGTGAGCCAGCGTCGAATATCCGCCCCAGTCCCGGCCAAGAAGAGGTCGATGGTGCCGGCACTAGCCGTAGCTTTGGTTTTAATACTTGAGATGGCCGCGGTGTCGGCCGCCTTAGGACTCGAAAAGAAACTCAGTGTGGCCGCAGATGGTCAACAGATGGTGGTTTATCGTTTCGAACCAGAGCTCTTGTCGGCCGCCGTGCTATCGGTTTGGCATCGTTAAATCGTCTCCTTATCCCCAAAAGCGTTCTCTGTCGCGCAAAAACGAGCCGTAATTGCTATAGAATTAGCTTGATGTCGTCCAACAACTCCTCGCGTACGTCCAGTGATCTTTTGACCACCAAGGAAGCCGCTTCCATGACGGGGTATTCCGTGTCTCAGCTGGCTAAGTTGGCCAAAAATCGAAAGATAGTCGCCGAACAGAGACAGGGAAGATGGTTATTAGAACCGAGATCGCTAGAGCGATACCTGGAATCCGTCAGGGATCGTCGATCGCAAAGATCATACAGGCCTAACACTCCAAGAAAATCCTTCGGAGTGGTCGATAAAGTCGGCTATTCGGCTGGCTGGACGGTGCATCAGGCGCATTTTGGGGTTTTCAACCTGAAATCCTTGCTCGAGAGCTTGGCAATAGCCGGCTGTTCGGTATTGGTGGGCTTAATATTCCAGGCGGTTTCTGACTCCGAATTGTCCGCATACGCGGTCTACGATGGCGGCCGCGAGTTAGTGATGGCGCTCGAGGAACTCTATCAAGGATCGATCTCAGGCTCCGCTGAAATGGCCGCTGTGATCGAAGCGTATAGGCAAGAGTGACATCATGGGAAATTTAGAGATAAGCAAGTTCAGAAAAACGCTTTATTTCCTTACAGCGCTTATTTTAAGCGCTGTTTTGGTCAGGTCTTTCGTATTCGATTCCTTTACGGTCATAGGTAACTCCATGGCGCCGACCATTCAAGACGGCGACCATGTATTCGTGAACAAACTAGCTTACTGGCGAAACGATCCAAAGAGAGGCGATGTGGTCGTAGGTAATTTTCGAGGCCTAGAAGGCAAAAAGATCGTCAAAAGGGTGATCGCGCTACCTGATGAGTGGCTATGGCTGGATCAGGGAGTCATAAAGGTCTCTGAGGTGAAAGACGGTCCGATGGAGGAAGCGGGTCGTGTCGGGGAAGTTAGAGAACGATTAGGGGAGGCGAGTGAGGGTTTGTACTATAAACTCGATCCCTATGAATACTTTCTGTCCGGCGACAATGAGATAGCCAGCGTAGACTCGTTCGAGTTGGGTCCGGTAGATTCCTACCACATAGACGGTAAAATCGTGGGTCTTTTCAGAATCGCCACCTTTGATTACATTACATTTTGATTATCTCGTTTATCCGAGATAATCATATTTATAGCCACAAAATTTCATATTTTTACATCTCAAGGAACATCGCGCATTTTGTTGAGACCTCATCGACATTAAATGGGCCGAAGTAGCCTCAGGTGAAAAACAGACGATGGATCTATGGTTATCTCAGACGTCAGCGACACCTCGGTAGATATTTGTGATTTCGTACTTGATTTCTGGATGAGAGAGCAGAATTTAAGCTATTTTGACAGGGAATAGGCTTTTAACACGGCAGATAGATGGAGAGGTCGGGGTCTGGTCTACGAACATCGTTTTTGAGCGATGGATCGAATATTTGAAATGTGTCGCGCCAGATGTCTCACGTTCGATATCGAGCGTGAATTTTTTCTAATTTATCCCCAACGATAAAATATTTTTTTGCGGCAGAGAGGTTAAAATAGTGTTTAACAGAGAGCCGATATCGTGTATCGGCACTCGTAAACACACACAAACTTGAACTCCGAAGATCAAGTGCAAAATGAACAGGTGAATGAGTGGATACCGCTATCTGAAGCGGCGAGGTTCACCCCTTACTCGGCAGACTACCTGAGCCTCCTGGCTCGCAAGAAGCGCCTGGTGGCCAAGAAAATCGATGGTATTTGGTATACCACCCGCGCTATATTGACCAGCTACTTGGCTCAGCAGGTAAGACGGGCCGAAGCGTTGAATCAGAATCCTGAGAACTATTTGCCTTTCATCGATCTGTCGGAAGAGGTTCAAGATGAAGTGGCGTCAACGCCATCGGTTGAGAAACTCGACGCGGCGGAAAGCGTTCAAGAGACCGCGCCGTTGGCGGAGAAGAGCGATCGTCGAGAGAGCGACGTTGGCAAAGACGTGCTCATGGAGGAGTTCATGCGCCGTTTCAACGCGCATATCGATTGCCAAGTGGATTCACAGCATGGATGGCTGTTCAAGCTCACGCGTTTCGTGCGCAATTCGTATCGATACACGATCTGGTCGGCGAAGTTCCCACTCTTTATCGTCAGTTTGGTTTTGATCGTCATCTTCATGGGTTTTCGTCCCGGTACTCACGAAAACGAGATCTTGCTCCTTGGTCCCGAGGGCGAGATCGCCATCTTCGGCAACGTGGAGACCGAAGGACAGTTCCGTTCTTACGTGGAGGACGGAATAGCTCCGATCACGGTCAAGTCGACCACCAAGGTCGACAACTTGAACGTCGACATGCTCGACGGCGTGAGCGCGCAGGGATTCACTTTGGCTTATGTCACCAAAAACGGCAACGTCACTTACGAACCGGTTTTCTTGGAAGGATCGGTAGAGGTCGGCCAGACTTTGCTGGTCAAGGGTGCTACTAAGATGTTGGACTCACTGCGAGTCGATGGCGATCTTTCGGTTTTCGGAGAGGCGAATTTCGCTAAGGGTATTTCGGTTTCCGGTCCGGCCGTGTTCAAAGACCTGATAACCGCGCCTGCCATGATCGTCAGTGATCTGTTGCGCGCGCATCGATTGGTGGTCGAAAGCGATCTCGATGTCGAAGGTTCGATCTCAGCTACTAGCGGCCGGATCAATGGCAACTTTTATGTCGAAGAGACTTTCCGTGCAAATGGTGATGTGTCCTTGGGCGCCGATGGTTATACAGTGCGCATAACTTCCGAAGATTGGAGCGTGGACAGCGATGGAAATGCGACGTTCCAAGATCTCATCGCTCAGGGTGATACGAATCTAGCCGGCCTCACTGTTGGCGGCAGTGCTGATTTTTCCGGAGCAGTGACCCTCGACGGTGCGCTTAATGACGCCTCCGGAAGCGCTGGTACCGTCGGTTATATCCTGCAGTCCACCGGCACATCCACGCAGTGGGTAGCCACGTCGTCTCTGGGCATCATCGGCGGAGGCGGTGGTGGCGGAAACATCGATTCTCTCAATGGCCAGAGCGGCGCCAACCAAACCTTCGCTACCGGAACCGCCACTGGTATCGGTCTCACTATCACTTCCTCCGGCGACGTGCACACTTTCACGCCGACGATCTTCGCCGGTTACAACATTCCGCTCACGGCCTCGACCACCGAATGGAGCAATAACGGCAGTCTTATAAACCTGCTTAACTCGGCCTCGTCGACCTGGAACGATACATCGTCTTTGGTAACTGCTTCATCAACAGAGTGGTCAAGCGCGTACACTCTCGCCAACCTACTTAACTCCGCTTCATCGACCTGGAACGCCGCTTACGCCTCCACTACAGCGATGACTCCTTCATACCTGCGTGGTCTATTCTCCAACACCGCCACCGGTCTCACGTACGACTCGGCTACCGGAATCACCTCGCTCACTTCCGGCTACGTCATCCCGCTATCAGCCTCGACTACCGAGTGGACCGATTTATATAACACGCCATCCACTCGCATCACCGCCGGCGCTAACCTTGCTTGGAGCGGTAATACGCTTATCGGTACCTTTGGTACTTCTTCGGCTCGCGCTTCGATCTCCGAGAATGCTACCGGTCTCGATTACGATTCCGGAACCGGTGTCTTGTCTTTGACTTCCGGTTACACCATCCCGCTCACAGCTTCGACCACCGAATGGTCGCTCGCTTACGCCTCTTCGACCTCGCTCACACCTTCATATATCCGCGGTCTCTTTTCCAATACCGCGACCGGTCTCACCTACAATTCTTCGACCGGCGCCACCTCTCTCACGGCCGGTTACGTCATTCCGCTTTCGGCTTCCACCACCGAGTGGACCAACTTCTACAACACTCCTTCGACTCGCATCACCGCCGGAAACGGCCTCGCGTGGACCGGCAATTCCATCGGTATCGATGGTCCGGTGAGTGTGGGAAATGGCGGCACCGGAGCGACCAGCTTGACCGGTATTCTTCTAGGTAATGGCACCAGTCCGTTCACTGCCACCACCTCACTTTCTTCCGCATATATCGAGGACGCTTATGTCCGCAACATCGGCGACACCATGACCGGCAATCTGGTGATGGGAGGGACGGCCGCCAACATCGCGCTCGGTTCGAATTGGCTCTCGGGCGACGGTGACGACGAAGGCATCTTTGTCGGCGCCTTGGGACATGTCGGTATCGGTACCTCGAGCCCGGCTTTTAGACTCGATATCGTACAGTCGAGCAACGATTTCGGCTTCCGCACCAGCGACGGCACGACCGAAGCCGTTGTCGGTATCTCTTCCACCAACACCGGCCTCTTCGGTACTAGGAGTAACAATGATACGCAATTCATCACCAACAACACTATTCGCGCCACGATCGCCAGCAACGGCAACTTCGGCCTCGGCGATACCAGCCCCGCTTCACTTCTTAGTGTGGGCGCCGGCGACGCTTTCCAGGTGTCTGCGACCGGTACTGTCACCTCCGGTACCTGGAACGGCAACGACATCGACATTTCCGAATACACTAATCTCTCGGTCGGCAACGGTATCACTCTCACCGATGATGTACTGACCGTAACCGCCGCCGGTGGTCTAGCACAGACCGTCGGTGGCCTCACCACCACTGGTGTGCTCGAGGATCTAAATACCCTTGGCGCGCCTTCGGCCGACGGTGAGTTCATTGTGGCGACCGGCGCCGGCGCTTTCGCTTACGAGTCCGGCGCGACCGTCCGCGCCTCCCTTGGTCTCGGGTCGTTGGCTACGCTTAACACCATCAACAATTCCAATTGGTCCGGCACGGCCTTGGAGGTAGGCAATGGCGGTACCGGTGCCACTAGCTTGACCGGTCTTGTCATTGGAAATGGCACTTCAGCCATGACCGCCACTACCACTTCGGCCGGTCTGGCCAATATCATTTCCGACGAGACCGGCACCGGTTCGCTCGTTTTTTCGGCAGCGCCCATATTCACCGGCAACACTACCCTCGCCAACGCTTCCACTACCAACCTCACGGTCTCTGGAAACTCATACCTTGGTACGGTGCAAAGTGGTACTTGGAACGGTACTGATATCGATGTCTCCGACTATACCAACCTCGACGTCACCGCCACTGGCCTCGAACTGTCCGGAGACAACATCGCTCTCACTTCCGGCTACGTCATCCCCCTCACGGCCTCGACCACCGAGTGGTCGACCGCGTACTCCTGGGGCGATCATGCTCTAGGCGGATATTTGGTGGCTACCAATAATTTGTCCGATCTCACTTCGAGCAGTACTGCCCGCAATAATCTCGGGTTAGGAACTTTAGCTATCCAGAACGCTAACAACGTCACGATAACTGGTGGTACGGCCGAGTTTAGTTCAGCTACCACTACCGATCTAGTGGTCACGGGCGACATCACCACTTCACTCAATGACGGCTGTGTCGAAGTGGCTGGTGGCGTTTTAACATCTCTTGGAGTTAGTTGTGGTACCGGCAGTGGTGGACTTACTTCGCTCAACGGCCTTACCGCTTCTTCGCAGTCTTTCGCCACCTCCACCTCCGGCGGTCTCAGTCTTAACATCACTTCTTCGGGCGGTGTGCATACTTTCACTACCGGTTTGGCGGCCGGTTACGTCATTCCGCTTTCGGCTTCCACCACCGAGTGGACCAACTTCTACAACACTCCTTCGACGCGCATTACCGCTGGTGCCAACCTCGCTTGGAGCGGCAACACACTCATAGGTACCTTCGGTACTTCTTCGGCTCGGGCTGCTATTTCGGAAACGGTCACCGGCCTAGATTATGATTCCGGCACCGGTATCTTATCTTCGACTTCCGGCTACGTCATCCCGCTCTCGGCTTCGACCACTGATTGGACCAACTTCTACAACACGCCATCTACTCGTATCACTGCCGGTGATGGTCTATCTTGGAGTAATAACACGGTTAATCTCGACATCAACGAATTGACCGAGGAAAGCGGATTTACTTCTGGCGACTACTTGGCTTTCTATGATGCTACCGCCGGGGCGGTTCGTAAGGTCAACTACGACGATCTTCCGGGTGCTGGTGGGGGACTCACTTCCCTCAATGGTCTCACGATCGCTTCTCAGACTTTCGCCACTACTTCGTCGAACGGCCTCACGATAGATATATCTTCTTCCGGATCGATCCATACTTTCACCCCTGGAATAGCGGCAGGCTACGTCATCCCGCTCTCGGCTTCGACCACTGAGTGGACCAACTTCTACAACACGCCATCTACTCGCATAACTGCCGGTGACGGCATTTCGTGGAGTGCGAACACTCTTAATCTCGACATCAACGAGCTTACTGCCGAGACCACTTTCGAAACTGGCGACTTCTTAGCTTTCTATGATGCTACGGCTGGGTTGATACGGAAAGTTTCATACGACAATCTTCCCGGTGCCGGTGGTAGCCTCACTTCGCTCAATGGACTTACTGCCGCCACTCAAACCTTTGCTACTTCGAGTGATACTAATATAGGTATCAATATCGTTTCCTCCGGGTCTACCCATACCTTTACTCCCACTTGGACTGGCACCTTGGCCGTCGCGCGGGGTGGTACCGGGGCGTCCACCCTTACTGGCCTCGTAGTCGGTAATGGTACTGGTGCTATGACCGCTACCACCACCTCGGCTGGACTGGCGGCAGTATTGTCGAATGAAACCGGCACCGGAAGTGTAGTTTTTAGCGCTGGTCCGACTTTGACCGGCAACACCACTCTATCTAACGCCTCTACTACCAACCTCACTGTCTCCACCAACAGCTACCTCGGTACGGTCCGTTCCGGTACTTGGAACGGTTCGATCATCGGAGAAACATACGGCGGCACCGGTCAAACCACCTACGCCACCGGCGACATACTCTATGCTTCTGGCGCCAACACACTGGCCAAGCGCACCATTGGCTCTACCGGAGACATCCTCCTCGTCTCTGGCGGCGTACCGACCTGGACCGCTACTTCGTCTCTCGGTCTTGGTACTACGTTCTTCCAGCAGAACGGCAACTCCTTTGGTACTACAGCTACGCTTGGAACCAATGATGCTAACAGTCTCGCGTTTGAGACTAGTGGTACCACCAGGGTGACGATCGACACGAGTGGGAATGTTATGGTCGGCACGACAACTCCTACTATTACCGCCGACGGTTCGTCATCCGCTACGCTTCACGTCGTCAGTTCTTCAAGCTTCCCAGTTTCATTCGAAGGTAGTGGGGCATATGCCGGTTTTGATATCAATGGTATCGGAGCAAGCACCGTGCCTTTCATTCAGATAAACAGAGGGACAAATCGACTTCTCAGTATCACCGGCCAGACGGACAACGACACTATAAATTTTAGAGGCGGAAGTGCGGTTGGTACCGCCATACTCACACTCAGGAAGGCTTCCGGTAACGTCGGCATCGGCACCACCACCCCAGGTTCTCTCCTCACTGTCGCCGGTACCGCCGAAATCACTGGCGCCGCTACCTTGCGCTCCACGCTCAATGTCATCGGCAACACCACTCTCGCCAACGCTTCGACCACCAACCTCACCGTCTCCACGAACAGCTACCTCGGTACCGTTCGTTCCGGTACTTGGAACGGCTCGACCATCGGCGAGACCTACGGCGGCACCGGCCAGACCACTTACGCTACCGGTGACCTCCTCTATGCTTCCGGCTCCAACACTCTAGCTAAACGCACCATCGGCTCCACCGGCGACATCCTCCTCGTCTCTGGCGGCGTACCGACTTGGACCGCTACTTCCTCCCTCGGTCTCGGCGCTTCCTTCTTTGAGCAGAACGGCAACTCGTTTGGTACTACCGCTACGTTGGGTACCAATGATGCGCAGAACTTGGCGTTTGAGACCAACAATTCGACCCGCATGACCATCACTTCCGGAGGAAATGTGGGAATTGGGACTACGACGGCTGATGCAAAACTGACTGTCTCTGGACTGTCAGGGGACTATCTTCTAAACATAGGTGAACCCCATCCTGTTTTGTCTGTCGGTGCGATGGTAAGTATGGCTTCGAGCGGCAATTTCCCATTTGAAATGATATCGTCCTCAGATACTGCCGCCTATCGCCCGATCATGAACTGGTACCGTTCGCGCGGCACCGTAGCCAGTCCGACTGCGGTTCAAGATGGTGATCAGCTTGGAAGTTTCCAGGTCAAGCCATATGTCGGTAGTGGTTGGGCCAGTCAATCCGGCTCGATCAACTTTGTAGTGAATGGTACGCCTGCCACTAACGCCCCTACGATGCTGACGATGTCGACCTCTGATGGTTCTGGTGCAGCCGCTACCAGATTGACAATAATGCCTTCAGGCAACGTCGGCATCGGCACCACCACCCCAGGCTCTCTCCTCACTGTCGCCGGCACGGCCGAAGTCACCGGCGCTGCCACCTTGCGCTCTACACTCAATGTTATTGGCCAGACCACTCTCGCCAACGCCTCCACTACCAACCTCACGGTCTCGACGAACAGCTACCTCGGTACCGTCCGCAGCGGCACCTGGAACGGCTCCACCATCGGCGAGACCTACGGCGGTACCGGCCAGACCACCTACGCTACCGGCGATATCCTCTATGCTTCCGGCTCCAACACTCTAGCTAAACGCACCATCGGCTCCACCGGCGACATCCTCCTCGTCTCCGGCGGCGTACCGACCTGGACCGCTACTTCGTCTCTTGGTCTCGGAGCCAGTTTCTTCCAACAAAACGGCAACTCGTTCGGTACCACCGCTACCTTGGGTACCAACGATGCCAATAATCTGGCGTTCGAGACGGGCGGCACGGCCAGGATGACGATACTATCGAGCGGCAACGTCGGTGTCGGCGACGATACTCCGGCATCACTCTTCACCGTCGGCGCCGGCGACGCTTTCCAGGTGAATTCATCGGGTACTGTTCTCTCCGGCACCTGGAACGGTAGTGACGTCGACATTTCCGACTACACCAACTTGTCGGTCTCTAACGGCATCACTTTGACCGGTGACGTGTTGTCGGTCACGGCCGCCGGCGGTTTGGCGCAGACGACCGGCGGTCTCACGACGACCGGCGTCCTCGAAGATTTGAACACCTTGGGCGCGCCTGCGGCCGACGGGGAGTTCATCGTGGCGACCGGCGCCGGCACTTTCGCTTATGAATCCGGCGCCACCGTGCGCACGTCCTTAGGATTAGTGGCCGGCGGCGCCGGTGACATCTGGGTGGAGAAAGCGGGGGACACGATGACCGGCGGCCTCACCATGAGTGGTTCGGCCGCTAACATCGCGCTCGGTTCTAACTATCTCTCGGGCGACGGGGGAGATGAGGGTATCTTCGTCGACTCCTCCGGCAACGTCGGTATCGGTACTACCACTCCCGGTAATTTACTTACCCTAGAAAAAAACAATGACGGTATTCGTATCCAGGCAGCAAGCGGCCCGACCGGATACTACACCTCGCTCATCAACAACTACAATTCGGGAGAGCCATTCTACCTCATGAACCAGGGAGTAAAGGTATTAGGTAGAAAGAGTATTGCGACCACACAAGAGACATATCTTTCTGGCTACTACGGTCTTTCGTTTGCAGTGGGTGCGCTTGATCCAACTATTGGAAACGTGAAAATGTTCATCAATTATTCCGGCAACGTCGGCATCGGCACCACTTCGCCATCGGCGCGTCTCCACATCCTCTCGACGACCGAGCAGCTACGCCTGGCCTACGACACTTCGAGCTACTGGACGGACACCATCGATTCCTTCGGCAATCGCACCATCGCCGGCAACGGCACCGGTGGCAGTCTCAATATCGATCTCTACGGCGGCGCCACCGGCGACTTCTCGGTCAACAGCGATGACTTCTATGTCGACACTTCGACCGGCAACGTCGGTGTCGGTACCACTACGCCGATCTGGAACTTCGCTGTTGAAAGTTCATCTGGTCTGGCTACCATGGGTCTCCAGAGAACTTCATATCGTTTCGCCAACCTTTACGCCGGCACGACCTATTCCGGCATCAACTTCGACAGCGCCGGCTACTTCGCCATCGGTCCGTCTGCGTCACATAGTGGTACTACCAACACGTCGCTGGTTGTTGCTGGCACCGGCAACGTCGGTATCGGCACCACCACCCCCGGCTCTCTTCTCACCATCGCCGGCACGGCCGAAGTGACCGGTGCCGCCACCTTGCGCTCCACCTTGAACGTCACCGGCAACACGACGCTCGCCAACGCTTCGACCACCAACTTCTCCGCTTCCGGTACTGCCAACATCAGCGGCGCCACGGCTCTCGGCTCGACCTTGAACGTCACCGGCAACACGACGCTCACAAACGCTTCGACCACCAACTTGACCGTCTCCACGAACAGCTACCTCGGCACCGTCCGCAGTGGTACCTGGAACGGCTCGACCATCGGCGAGACCTACGGCGGCACCGGCCAAACCACCTACGCCACCGGCGATATCCTCTATGCTTCCGGCTCCAACACTCTAGCTAAACGCACCATCGGCTCTACGGGCGATATCCTCCTCGTCTCCGGCGGCGTACCGACCTGGACCGCCACTTCGTCTCTCGGTCTCAGCGCTTCCTTCTTCCAGCAGAACGGCAATTCCTTCGGCACCACCGCTACCTTGGGCACCAATGATGCGCAGAGTCTCGCGTTTGAGACGAACAATACGACAAGAATGACCATTGCTTCTACTACGGGGAATGTGGGTATTGGTACGACGGCACCACGAAGTATTTTGAATGTGTATCAGAATACAAATGCCTCACCAACTGTATTCACTATTGAAAACGGAGACACGACAATTGATACAGATCAACTCGTCAACAATATTGATTTTTACACAAACGATGCATCTGCTTCTGGATCAGGTGTTACTGCGCGAATTTCACAAGTTGCTGAGAATCCAGGTAACCAATATGGTCTTGCGTTCTATACGTATGACGTTGGTCTTTCAGAAGTAATGAGAATTAATGAAGGCGGCAACGTGGGTATTGGTACGACGAGTCCGGCAGGAACTTTGCATGTAATGCGCCCGACTGGCTTGTCATCTACTCTAATTCTTGATACTGCTAACGCGGGGAATCAGGTTAATTTGGAATTTAGGGATGCCAACACCCAAAAATGGGCAATATATAAAACAACCGGTAATGATTTGAATTTTTATGATTATGCCGGAAGCAAAACGCCTTTAGTGTTGCAATCAACAACCGGCAACGTCGGCATCGGGACGACGACACCGAATCAAAAGCTGGTGGTAGCGGGAAGTGGTGATACGCGTATGTATGTCACAGACGGTACACAAATAGGAGGTTGGCTGGTAGGAGCATCTGGAACCGCAGACGTAGCACTTGGATCGATTACTAATGACAACCTCGGCTTTCTCACCAATGGTACAGAACGCATGCGTATTACAACTGCCGGCAACGTCGGCATCGGGACGACGTCACCAGTCGCAAAATTATCTGTGTCAGGAGGAGATATTGCTATGGATCAAGGTGTGATAACAAACACACAATTTCCATTGTATCTCCAGACAAACACTGCAAACGACATTATTTTCCGAACGAATACAAACCAAGAGAAAATGAGAGTAACCAGTTCGGGCAACGTCGGCATCGGCACCAGCTCACCCTCGCATCTCTTCACTGTCGCCGGCGACACCAACCAAACCGGCGCCCTCCGCTTCAATGGCAACGCCGGTACCACCGGACAGATACTACTCTCTAACGGCTCTAGTGCTCCTACCTGGACGGCTACCTCATCTCTTGGTCTTGGTACTACGTTCTTCCAACAGAACGGCAACTCGTTCGGTACCACCGCCACGCTTGGAACTAATGATTCACAGAATTTGGCGTTCGAGACAGGCGGTACCACGAGGGTGACGATCAACACTTCTGGCAACGTCGGCATCGGGACGACGAGTCCTGCGACCAAGCTTCATGTTGATGGCGAAGCGCGCGCAACAAAGTTCAGCTCATACGCTACGACGCTCACCGCAGGTACGCCGTACGGTGCGGTTCCAGGCGGGGGAAGCGACAGTGCAGTGGTGACGACCTTGACTGGTTCAGGCATTAATGGCAGTTGGATACAGTTCGACAAGTCCAATGTGTCTAACAATGATAGTAAGGCATGGATCGGCGCGCTCTATAACAGCAACTACTCGCAAGATCTGCTCTTCTACAGCGGCAAGAAAGGCAATAACACATATGCGACGAGCTCCGCCCTTAATCTTCGCCTGGCGCAAGACAACATCACTTTCTACACCGCTTCCGTCGGTACGGCAGACACTGCGGAGCGGATGCGTATTACATCCACCGGCAACATCGGCATCGGTACCACTACGCCAGCTCAGAAACTCCAAGTTGTGAATACCGGCGGTCAGTCTTTAACCTTCGGCGACACCACCGCCGGAGCCGGTATCTTAAAGATCGAGGGTGGCAGTGAGCGCTTGTACGTCCGCACCATTTCCAATGGTGACTCTTCGGCCTATTCAGACTGGGGCTTAGCGGTAAAGGATACGTCAGGTATCACTTCCGGCAAACCTGTAGACTGGTATTTCAGTATGCGCAAGGACGGCTACTTCTCGAACGATACTTCCGGACCGACGCTTGAGTTCTATTCAGGTCTCAAAGGCGGCGGTTATATCTCTCCGATGCAGTTCAAGAGCAATGGCGACATTTTGCTCGCGGCGGCCAAAAACGTGGTTGGTAACGGCAACGTCGGCATCGGCTCGAGTACCCCTTCCTCTAAACTCACCGTCCAAGGTGACACTTGGATCGGTGGCAACGTCACGGCTACAGGTACTCTCGCCATCACTGGCGCCGCCACCCTCAGCTCCACCCTGAACGTCACCGGCAACACCACCCTCGCCAACGCCTCCACCACCAACCTCACAGTCTCCACAAACAGCTATCTTGGTACCGTCCGCAGTGGCACCTGGAACGGTTCAACCATCGGAGAAACATACGGTGGTACCGGCCAGACCACTTACGCTACCGGCGATATCCTCTATGCTTCCGGCTCCAATACTCTCGCCAAACGCACCATCGGCTCTACGGGCGACATCCTCATGGTTTCCGGCGGCGTACCGACCTGGACCGCTACTTCTTCACTTGGTCTTGGAGCTTCCTTCTTCCAGCAGAACGGCAACTCGTTCGGTACCACCGCTACCTTGGGTACCAATGATGCGCAGAGTCTGGCGTTTGAGACGAACGGAACAACACGCATGACCATCGCTTCTACGACGGGGAATGTGGGTATTGGGACTGCGAGTCCTCTTACTGGTTTACATTTGGCAAATTCTAGCGCTTGGACAACTGCCAACTGGCAGCGCTCTCTGATAGTTAGTAGGTCTAGTGGCGTTGGTGGTGCTATCCAACTTGGTGCAAACAGTGGTAATCGTTGGGGCATAGGCAATGACGGTAACTTTTCTATCTTCCGCACCACGGCCGATGATAACTCAGCAGCACCAGCGTACGCTTTCTATATTGATGGCAATACTAATAATGTTCGCATCGGTGGTTACGGTACTGCGTCCTCGACTTTGACAGTCAATGGCGGTGCGTCGGTCGGTAGCGGCTATATAGCCTCTACTGCTCCAACCAATGGTTTGATTGTTCAAGGCAACGTCGGTATTGGTACGACAAACCCAACCACGCTCCTTGAGATTGAGAGTGCCAACACTTCGACTCTTTCCATATCAAATACCGCACCTGGATCAATAGCTTCACCAGTAGAAACCAAAGTACAGTTCCGAGGTTATGCCGACAACATTCTTGGAGAAATCGCTGTACAGAGTAAGCAGACTAACTTAATAGGTGGTTGGCTCGCGCTTCGTACGCAAGACGCAAGTGCGGTCTTGCAAGACCGTATGATTATCGACCGAGCTGGCAACGTCGGTATCGGTACCACCACCCCCGGCTCTCTCCTCACCGTCGCCGGAACCACCAACATCACCGGTGCCACTACCCTCGGTTCTACTCTAAACGTCACCGGCAACACCACTCTCGCCAATGCCTCTTCCACCAACTTCACCAATTCCACAAACACCTACCTCTCCAACCTTACCGCTAACCGCCTGGTGACTACAACAACCGGCGGTCTCCTCACCACTACCATCACCGCCGCCAACTTGGCCGCTTCTGTCTCTGATATCACCGGTGTTACTGGTACCGGCAACCTTGTCCTTTCCGCTGGTCCGACCTTCACCGGCAACACCACTCTCGCCAACGCCTCCACCACCAACCTCACAGTCTCCACAAACAGCTATCTTGGTACCGTCCGCAGTGGCACCTGGAACGGTTCAACCATCGGAGAAACATACGGTGGTACCGGCCAGACCACCTACGCTACCGGCGATATCCTCTATGCTTCCGGCTCCAACACTCTAGCTAAACGCACCATCGGCTCCACCGGCGACATCCTCCTCGTCTCTGGCGGCGTACCGACTTGGACCGCTACTTCTTCTCTTGGTCTCGGCGCTTCCTTCTTTGAGCAGAACGGCAATTCCTTCGGCACCACCGCCACCTTGGGTACCAATGATGCCAACGATCTGGCGTTTGAGACTAGTGGTACCACGAGGTTGACCATTGATACGAGTGGGAATGTAGGCATCGGTACCACCACTCCAACCGCCAAATTGCAGGTTCTCTCAACGAGCGAACAGCTACGCCTGTCGTATAACACCTCAAGTTACTGGACCGATACTATCGCCTCTGATGGTGGTCGCACCATGACTGGCTTCGGTACCGACGGCGACCTCGATATCGTCTTTACCGGCGCCACCGATGGCGACTTTTCGATCAACACCGACGACCTCTTTGTCGACACCTCGGCCGGCGGTTTGGTCGGTCTTGGTACCACCACTCCCGGCTCTCTCCTTACGGTCGCCGGTACCTCTAACATCACCGGTGCGACCACACTCGGTTCGACGTTGACGGTCACTGGGCAGTCGACATTCAACGATGATGTGAATATGGGTACCGGTGACCAGGTAAAGTTCGCCAACGAAACGGGAGACAAGCTAAATTTGTACTCCAATACCTATGGTATCGGTATCGAATCGAGTACCCTAACGAGTTGGTCAGGCTCTAACCACCGTTGGCGCATCGGCGGCACGTCGGTATCTGCCGGTACGCAATACATGTTGCTTAACAATACCGGCCTTACCGTTACCGGCTCCGTCGACGCTTCGGTCCAATTCTTGGGTCAAGCCTCGGACACCGTTTCCGCGCCGTCGTTCTCATGGACCGGCGACACCAACGTCGGTATGTACCGCCCGACGACCGATACTATTGGCTTCACCACTGCCGGTGCCGAAGCGATGCGTATCGATTCCTCTGGCAACGTCGGCATCGGCACCACCACTCCGTCCGCTAAACTGCAGATCACCGGCACCGCCGGATCCGGCGATATCTTCGCCATCGCTTCTTCGACCAATACCCGCCTCTTCACTGTGACGGCCGCCGGATTCGTCGGCATCGGCGATAGCACACCCTCCGCCTTGCTTACGGTCGGTAACGGCGATCTGTTCCAGATCAATGACTCCGGCCAACTCACCATCGCCGGCGCCCAGGTGACATATTCGGCCGCCACCAAGAACATCATCGCCAACAACACGGCCGACGCGTGGACCATAGCGACCTCTTCTTCGGCCACGCCACTCATCTCTATCACCACCACGACAGGTAGCGAGATGGTCACGATCGGCAAAAAAGGCGGCGATGTCTACATCGGCGATGTCGGTTCGGCTTCGAACCTGGTGTTCGAAGAAAGCTCCACCATCCATGGTCAGGGCGGCAACACGCTCACCTTCGGACAGACCGGCGACAAGATCAACTTCGCCGTCAACATCGGCATCGGTTCGTCCACGCCGTCCTATCCGATCACACACTCTTCCGGAGCGTTCTTGTCGGTCGGCGGCACTTGGACCAACGCTTCCGATAGGAACCTGAAGGAGAATTTGACCGAGCTCGATGGCGCGGCGGTTCTCGAAAAGATCAAGAATCTCGACATCACCGAGTGGAACTATATCGCCGAAGGATCCTCGACTCGCCACATCGGTCCGATGGCGCAGGACTTCTACGCGGCGTTCAAACTCGGCGACAACGATCGGTCGATCACCACGGTGGACGCGAGCGGCGTCGCTTTGGCCGGCATCAAGGAGTTGGCCAAAAAGATCGACCTGTTGACCTTGTCGCAGAACGCCAGCTCGACGATCTTGGCTTCCGCTAACTCGCCTAGCACTTCGGGCATCTTAAACATCATCAAGGACTGGCTCGCCGACCTGGGCATCAGCTTTACCCGCACTTTGGCGCGCTTCGGCAATGTGGCCGCCTCGGCCTTGACCATCGGTTCGGAAGATCAGCCGAACGGCATCACGCTTTTCGATCGTCGCACCGGCGAGGCTTACTGCGTCCTTATCGAGGATGGCGAGATGGTGCATGAGCCGGGCGCTTGTAAGCCGCACGACGAACCGGAGATCGAACTCAATGGCGAATCGATCATCGAATTGGAGATCGGCGACACCTACGATGATGCCGGAGCCAAAGCTGAGGATTGGGAAGGGGAGATATTGCCGGTGGAGATATTCATGAACGATGTAGCGACTTCGTCGGTCTCTATCGATACTTCCATCACGGGCGAATACCGTATAGTCTACGTGGCGACCGACCGCGATGGGCTCTCGGCCTCGACCACGCGCAGTGTGCTGGTCGGAATTTCCGTCGAGAATGCGACCATGCTAGATGAGACGAGCGACGAGAACGACAGCGCGTCTGCCGACAGCGGTACTCAAACCGTTGCTCCCGAGGAAAGCGAAGGAGAGGAGGAGCCTGTACCGGTAGTCGATCCAGGCGAAGGGTCGACGGAGCCGGAAACAGAGCCGACAACGCCAGTAGATGAGGGTGGTAGTACCGCCGATGCCGGAGCCAGCAGTAGCGAGGATCAGGGTAGCCAAACATCCTCAGATGCTGGCGCTGATGCCGGTACCGGAAACGGATCGGGAGAGTAGAAATATAAAAAGGTATGAACGTCGAATATTTATTAGAGATATGCACGCAACGGAGCCCGGCGATGTACCGCTACGCGCGGTATGTCGGAGCGCTCGTATTGATCGTCGCGGAAATTTGCTTGCCGTTTTCGGTGGCGGTGCCCGAGGCCGAGGCGGCAGACGCTTGGAATAATGTCGATTGGCCGTACCAGACGTTGTTGACCGTCGATCATACGAAAGTGGGAAGTGCCGGTGAGGTGGCGACGACGACATATTCCACGGCCGGTACCTACTATTTCTCCGTACCGGAACATAGTTCGATAGTGGTCGAAGTGTGGGGCGGCGGCGGTGGTGGCGGCGGCGCGACCGCCAACAATGGCACGGCCGGCGGGCAGTCGTCTTTCAACGGCACGGTTTTAGGCAATGGCGGTGCCGGTGGTTCTCATGGAGCGACAGGTGGCTCCGGCGGTACCGGCGGTACTGCTAGTGGAGGTGACACGAACACCACAGGCGGTAGCACTACTTCTAACGCCGGCGGCGCTGGAGCCAATGGCGGCGCGGGTGGGGCGGCGCGCGGTTCTACAGGGACTGGTAATAGCGGAACCCAGCCTGGCGGTGGTGGCGGCGGCGCTCGATATACTGGTTCCTGTGGCAAGGATTGTACATTCGACTATCAAGGACGCGGAGGAGGCGGCGGCGGATATTCCAAGAAGACGTATTCCGCCGGTACGCTCACTCCTGGTTCGAGTATAACCGTAGTGATTGGTTCGGGCGGCAACGGCGGTGCCGCCGGCACTTATGCCGGCGGCAATGGCGCGGCCGGCCGAGTATCTATAGGTGTGGCGTCGTCGTATTCAAATGTCGAAAATTTCCCGGTTTATGTCGATCTGTCACATATGCCCACTGAGTTTTGGGATAATGTACGTAGCGATTGCGGTGATATCAGAGTGCTTTCTAGCCATGGGGCGCCGGAAGTGCCGCGGGAGATAGTGACGTGCGACACCGGCACGGATACGGGGGAAATGTGGTTTCGGGCGCCGTTGCTCTCCGGTTCGACCGACATGCCTTTCTATATCGCCTACGGCAACGCGGCGGCGACCGATTACACCGCCACCGAAGCCTATGGTCGGAACAACGTGTGGTCGAACAGCTATGTCGCCGTGTGGCACTTTAAAGACGGTACGACTCTAAATGTCGGAGATTCGACAAGTTATGCTAACGACGGGACGAATAGCGGAGCGACCGCGGCCACGGGTAAGGTCGATGGCGGTGCCGGTTTTGACGGCAGTTCGAGTTATATCCGTAAAGCCACGTTCAGCGGCACGCCATCGTCCACCATGACTATATGTACATGGCTTAAAACCAGCGGCACCTCGTCCTATATTTGGCAGATAAATCGAAATCCTAGCAATATCAACAACGAGGCGATCTTTGGTATTTCGGCCGCAGGCAAAATTCTTTTTTGGGATTATTCCACATCGCTCGGTTTCAGCGATTCTACTACCGTGTCTAATACGACTGTCAATGACAATCAGTGGCATTACGGATGCTTTGTAAAGAATGGAACAGCTGGAACTTTTTACACCGATGGCGCGGCAGATGGTGCCAAAACAGCGGCCTCGAATGTCACTTATGGCAGTGCCGACTCTGTTATCGGTAAGAACTATCGTGATAACAACCAATTTTTCAACGGGACTCTTGATAATCTCATAATAGCGTCAGTGGCGCGTACGATGGGCTGGATAAAGACAGAGTACAACAATCAGAACTCGCCGGCCACTTTCTATTCAGTGGAGGGATTTACTGCGCCACCACGAGTCATTAGGCTTTTGGGTAACGTGCGTCTCCGGGGCGTGCGATTGTATTAGTGACCCAATTATGTCCAAGAAAAAAATTACATATCTCAGAAGCTTTATAGTCGCCATGTCTTTGATCGGGATTGCGTTTTCTGCTTATGTTTTCTTTAGGAGTGATACGGACAATTGGCTTGGTGAAAAATTTGGACCAAATACACAGTCACCAACTACACATCGGCAAGTTATCGTCGTAGATGACCAGCATCAACAGTTTGTGCATCCGCGTTACGGATTTTCGCTGGTGGTACCTAAAGATCTGGACATAGCTCGGGTCGACGAGGGGCAGGGGACAGAAACAATAGTCTTCACGCCGATGGTCCAAGATGCAGACGCAGTCTTGCAGATATTCGTGACGCCGTATTTGCCACGTGAGATCACCAGTGAGCGTTTAGCGAAAGACGTTCCCGGTGGAGAGATCAAGAACGTGACCGAAGTTATGATAGGTGCTGATAGTGACATCAGGGCCGTCAGGTTTTCGAGTGAACATCCTGGCCTCGGAGAGGCGAGAGAGGTGTGGTTTTTACGGAACGGTTATCTTTTCGAAGTGACCTCGCGAATGGAGAACGACGCGTGGTTGGCGACCGTTTTGAAAACCTGGCAATTCACTGAGTGAATCATTCGCTACCAAGTAGAGTGTCACGCACATAGTCATCGGCCGCGATGACGCGGTCTAGCAGTAGCGAGTGCGTCGGTATCAGGTCTCGTAACTCTTTTTCATAGCTCAAGATACCAGGAAAAGTATCAGGGAATTGTATGGCTGGCGTGTTCTTATTTTTTAAGAGCGAAGGAGTTTCTTTTATTACCGTAGTATTCGCTAGTTGATAGAAAGAGACTAAATTGGAGTGAGAAATGAAAAACCAAGGTGCGTCGATGGTCGGAGTGCCGTCCGGTCTGGCGTACAGAGTGCGCACCATGAAGTCATCGATGGTGCCGAGAGCCAACTCGAAGTAGCCAGTCCTAGCATGCCAAGCATCGCGGTAATTGATTAGTCTTCGAGTTTCTTCCGAACCGAAGTTTACCTCGAGCCAGACAGTGCCATGGCTCATCAGAGCTTTGTCTATTAGGTCGACAAAATTTTGTGTCAAAGTATCGCTCGGCGTGGAAGTCTCTACAAGTCGACGGGCCGCTACCTCGATAGCTCGAGCATCGTCGATGGACTCAGGGTTGGTCGTTGGTAAGTTTTGTGACAGGCCGGCTCTAACGTAAGCGACGGTGAGTGCCGTGTGCGCGTCATAGCCGTAATCGACGCAGGTGTAGTAGTTGTCGGGTTGTAGGGTGTAGCGATAGGCATCGGGAACTTTCGGTTCCGGAGGCAAAAATCGAGATTCTTGTTCTTTCCAGACATCAAAAAGATAAATGTCATCGAGACCGAAGAGGCGCAGGGCTCGGAGGCCGCTGACGCGGGTAGGAATGTCGTATATGGAAACGAACTGCGAACCACCGTTAGGAGAACAGCGACTGTTGGCCAAGAAAACAATCGAACTCTCGCCTGTGTCCACCAACGGCTCCGGCTTTTGGTCGCGTACCCGAAAAATCTTATTGGCGAAAAATTGCGCGCGGGCTAGGGTGTTCCGGTCTGGTTCCGTAAGGGCCTCATTATTCGAGCGATAACTGTCTCTTTCTTCGGTCCTTAATTTCGCCAATGATGGACATTGAAGATCTCTTGTTGGTGTCACGCATGCGTAACGGTCGGCCTCAAGACGCTTTTCTGTCGCTATCTCTTCGCGCACTTTTTTTATTTGTTCGCCGACGTAGGCCGAGCGCGTTGTGCCTTGCCAGAACATAATGGTGCCTGGGGCTTCTTGTTTAACTAGAAAAGCCTCAATTTTTTCGAGAGCTGTTTCATAATCGGAGAATAAGGTCATTAACCTGTCGTGATAATCTGCGACCACTTCGGGAGTGGGGTTGTCTTGCATTTGTCGACGCGCCGACTCTGTTGCGGCGAAAGACTCAATAAGTTCCAATGGGTATAATGTTTCTGGGTCAATCCACTCGGCATAGATCTCTCTAGAAATCCGCGTACTTGAAGCAAGAGTGGTTAAGGTCCTTTCGATATTGGAGATATCGGAGCCTGCGAGCGACATCTTAGGATCGAGGAGATGGAGGGTGGTGTAGTAGTGTAGGCGGATTTCGTCGTCGGTCAGTGAGGTGATGTCGATGTCGGTCGGCAAGAAGTCGACGAGATCCGCGCGCATTTCTGCCATTGATGGTCCTGCCGGTGCGGCTGCATATTGCCAATACCAAAAACCGACTAGGAGTAAAATTAAGGTTATGGTCGCGACATATATATATTGATACATACCAATGCGGATAACTATACTATAAAGGCCTTTGGCGGGGCAGATTGACGGACGCAGCAGGAGAGATATGATGCTGACTGGTCAAACTGGAGGAATAGACATGTACAGGTTCTTTGTAATTATCGTTTGGGCCTTGGCCGTCTGCGGCCTGGGGCCGCAGACGGCCAAGGCTTGCGAGACCACCGACAAGGTGATTATGGGGGTATGGCCCGGCCAGTTGGGCCTGACTCAGATTTTCGCCGCCGAAAACATGGTGTTGGCCGGCGGCCTTTCGCCAGCGGCGCGCCATTGCCTAGATATCGAAATGGTGACGCTGACGGATATATCCCAGTTCGATATCGCCCTCCAGCAGGGTGTGCCGGAGGGAGTCTTCATATCGACCGATACCACATCTTTCGTCGTCAACCGATCTCGAATACTTGAGATTGGAAGCGGAGAGAAAGCAGTGGTTGTGGGTCACTTGAACAACGCTTCCTATGGTGTTTATGCTCGCAAGGGGAAAAGTCTTGGCGAAGGAAGTCGTTTGGCTACTTCACGTTGTGGCTGGCAAGACCGAGAGCTTACGACCCCACTCTCTCCCGCCGAAGCTACAGAAGCCTTGTCGATTCCCACCCTGGTAATGTTGCCGTGGTTACGTGCCGAAGGACACCGGATATGGTGTGGTATGACGCCACCGCCGGACTTCAAAGGGGTCCAACTCATACCGGTCGGCAATGCAAGTAAAAGAGACGCGGCCTTTCTCGATGTTCAGAATAAAATCGACTTCATGGTATTCACTATCGAGCGGGCCACGGCGCGCACAGTTGGTGAAAATCCCGAACTTGAGCTTGTGGTCGGACCAGAAAAACTGAGACGTATCCCAGAAGCCCTTCTGATCGCTCGCGAGAGTTGTCTATCTGAGGATGTGTGTGCCGACGTCGTGCGGCGCACGGTAGCGGCGATCAAGGAGGTCAGACAGGCTATGCTATCGGGCAGGGAGGCCATGACTTCGGAGACGATTCGAAGATATGCTGCTTCGGACGGAAACAAAGCATCAATTAAAGGCGCCGACAACGAGGCTGTCACTACGATTCTGGCTCGGTATCTCATTTCGCATGAGTTGCCGCAGACCGGCATCTCCCACGATGACCTCCTCGAGATGATCGAGGAGAACGGGTGGCAGGGCGTTACTCCCGAGGAACTGGTCGATCCGCGCATCGCGGTCTTCGATTGATCCTTTGGAGGAGTCTATTGGGCGGGCCGCAAGCGGCCCGCCTTTTCTTTTGTCTCAAAATCAGTACTATTACCGACAGATTCGTATTCGTACAACAGGAGAGAGCCATGAGTTTTTTCGAAATCCGCGGTCTCTCCAAACAGTATGAGAGAGGGCGCCACGTCTTTGTGGACGTGAACTTGAGCATAAAGAGGGGAGAGATTCTCGCTGTCATGGGTCCGAGCGGATGTGGCAAGACGACCCTTTTGCGGTGTCTGGCCGGTCTCGAGGATCATCAGTCCGGTAGGGTGCGGTTGGGTGGTCGCGACGTTACCGATGTCGATCCGTACCATCGGGGCATGGCGCTCATCGCTCAAAGCGCCGACGATGTTTTTCCTTGGCTATCGGCCAGGGAGACGATCGCGGCGGCGGCCAGAAAGCGTCACTATCTCACCAGCGCGCATTCGGTCGATATGAACAAGGTCGTCGAGGATCATGCGCGGTTAGCGTCTCTTCCGCTCGATGTTCTCCGGCAGAAGGGCAGGACGCTTTCGGGCGGACAGAAACAAAGACTGTCGCTCGCCAGAGTCTTGGCCGAACGGCCGACATTGGTCCTGGCCGATGAGCCGCTCTCGAATCTCGATGAAACTCTGACCGATCAACTGATCGGCGAAATGCGGCAGTTCTTCAAGGTAAACGGAATGACGGTGTTGTACGTAACGCACAGTGCCGTCGAGGCAAACAGAATAGCGGACCGTGTCGTTCCGTTCTGTTCGCTCAAATGACTCACGACCGGCAGGAATGTCGGTCGTTCTTCGTTCTTGGTTATTGTGATAAAGTAGGCCTCGAACCAGTTCATCGGAGGAAAAATCATGGAATCGCGCCGTGCGGCGGTCTTCCGGTTCGGAAAGCCGCAATCGATAAAGAGCGCGATAGTCACGATCACGCTCTTTTCAATCGTCGTCCTCGGACTTTGGGAGTTTGGGGACGTCAATACGTACAGTTTCAGTAAGCCGTCACGGATCGTGGCGGTACTGATCACCGATCACGCGCGCTTGATCAAGGCCGCGGCAATGACGTCACGTTATGTGCTCACCGGTCTCTTGGTTGGCGGGTTGCTGGGTTTCGTGGCCGGACTCGCTCTTGGCACGATCAGTGCGGTGCGCACGGTGGCAGCATTCGGTGTCGCTCTTCCTCTGTCGTTTCCACGCACGGCCGCCTTCTTGGTCGTGGTGGGTTACTTCGGAGTGATGAGCGACCGGAGCGTATACGCTATCGCGATCTATATGACCGCCGCCTTGGTCGGATTCATGACCTTCCGGGCGACTCGTTCGGAAATCGAGAACCCCACACATCCGGAGGTCTTTGACGGGGCGGTCATGCTGCATCGGACGCGGTGGTCCGTGACCAGAGTCTACGTCTTACCGCTGGTGCTTCCCAAAAGCTTCACGGCGATCATGTACGTGGCCTCTACTATTTGGCCATTCATGATCTTTGCGGAGCCGACCGGAGCGCCTTCGGTGTCGGGAATCGGGAACTATGTCTACGACATGTTCCAATCCGGCAGGTGGGACCACCTCTTTGCTTCAGCTTTGGTGGTGGCTTTAGCCGGTCTGGCGACGACGGCCGTGGCGTACTTGATCCAAGTGGCGGTTTTGCGCCGCTACTAAAACCCCGGGCGGTATGCGCCCGGGGTTCGTTGTCTCTTGTTTAGATGAATCCACCGCAGGAGGTGAAATATACCTCTTCAGTCTTAGTGGCTTCGACGGCATCGCATGACGCTCCCGAAAGCGTGGTTGTGGAGCTGTCGCTGGTCGTATCAATGTCCTTAGCCTGGATGGCGGCGGAACCGAAACCAGACACTGCTAGAATGAACAGAGCGAATCGGTAGGGGCGAGACTTGATTTGTGATAACAAATTTCTCATGCCTTTATTTTACCATGTCAGCTTGGCTAGTCGTCAATATAGAAACGCTTGGTTTTTGGGGATTGTCCAAATGTGGCCGGAACGACGGTACATTTAAGAGGCAGGTAGTGACCGTCTCTCACGCCATCCGCAAAGGTATAGTCGGGCGCCACTCGTATCTTGACGGCGAGTAGGGGAGCTAGTTCGTCTCCAAGGCCTCCTATGGCGTTTGCGTCGCCTCTGGTAGTCAGTCTAATCTCGACTTCCGGTAGAGTTCGTTCCTCAACTTTTTTCCGCGCCAAATGTAATTCGTAATCGCCATCGAGAGCTGGATGGAGTCCGTAGACGGCACGTTCGATGATATCGATGCGCAATTCGCCTCCATGAAGTTTGATACGGTCCAATTCTATACGTCCCAGTATCCGGTAGTAATCTCGGTTATCGTGCGCGACAATTTGGACACGGTCACCGGTGCGATATCGCAACAATGGAAAGTGATTCTGTACTGTCCAGGTATGGCTGATGACCAGTTCGTTTTCGTCTCCGATGATTTCCCAGTGAGATATCTCGGTCGGTAAATATACCGCCCCGATGTCTGGGATTATCGGTCCGACTCCCACCACTCCTTGTGACTCTGTGAGGGCATAATCGCCCCAAAGGTATGCGTTTGGAAAAGTAGCGAGAAGTCTTTTTGTGCCGGCGGTGGTCAAGGTTTCTCCCGCTAATTCTATGCGTTTGATACGGGAGCAGGCTTTATGTTCCTGGAGTAGGGGAGTCAATGCTTCAAGAGTGCTGGGCGTGCACATGATGTGATCGAGACCGGCGCGTAAGGCGAGAGCCAGACTCCCAGACAGATCATTGAGGTCGCCGGCAATAACAATATGGCCTGATCCCGCCTGGTGACAGGTATTTTGCATCAGGTGGTGCGGTGCAAAAAAGTTTAGCAGACATCGAGTGGGGTGTTGGTCATCAAAGTGATTTTCATACGCGGATGACACACTGCGCGGATAGGCCAACGGTTTACCGCCGCTGGTGCCAGAAGTGACGCGGACGGTGCCAATTTCGGAATATGGAGTAAACGACCTCTTTAGGAAAGGTACTGCCGCGATATTCTCCTTGGAGAGGAGCGGCAAACGTTTCCAATCTTCCCAGGTGGTTATTTGTTTCGGCCGATCGTGGCCGTAGAGATTCCGATAGAAATCACTGTGTTCATTCCCGACAGCATATTGATATACCCGATCTAGTTTTTTAAGAAGATCTTTCATGATATGGAGAATGTATCGTTAGTAGGTTTTGCTGAAAGTCGGAAAGGGAGCGTAACATCAACGATTTTCACCGGCCAGGCGTCTGGTAGGCTGACTCGTTGCGCCCCATCCTCGCCATCTTCCCAGGAGAAGAACTCGTTCCGTTTGAAATCAGGCGTGGCCGCCTGCTCGGGTTCTTGAGATAGAAGCGGTAGTCCTGGTACCAAGTGCAGTTCATTAAGAATCAAGATTGATTCGGATTTAGAATCGCCGTGAGGCCAAGTCGACATGTCTTTATGAATCACGATGATCGCTTTCGGCCGTTCCGTGATGTCTTTCATTATGCCGACGATCGTCGATAGTGATTCGGGCGCCGTAATGACGATATCTACACCGGCTTGATCGCAAAAAGGTTTCAAGAGCGGTAGATTCTGTGGCGGGATCAAGATCACCGGTACGCCGACATCTCTGGTCGTCCGGTACACCAAAGGTTCGATCTGCCAGATCTGCGGCGTGGCGCACACGATCGAGCGCTTGATATCGAGCGAGACACATATCCGTTCAAGGGATCTCCAGCGATACGTATCTGGAAAAGGGAACGGAGCGGGGTCATCTTGAGGAGACCAGAAAGCAGGAACCAGATGTAGCCCCGACAAATCATCGGAACGTAAGCGTCTACAATTATCACCGCTTGTCTTATCCAGCACCCGCCTATTTTATCGTCATTGCTAGTTTGGTGCACGGGTCGCTAAAAGTCGCACAATGGTACGCTGACGCCCCACCAATTCATATTGACATTGGTGCCGGTCTTGCAGCGCGAACCATCGGAGAGAAAGACGCTAAAAGCGTAGGCCTGGCCGTTCGAACCCCAGACATAGCGCGCCCCTTCGGCGATCAGTTTTGGAGACATGGCCGATATGTAACCGCCCGTCACCAAATACGGTGATAACGTTGAGAGGGTTAGGCCACTACCGGAAGTGGACGGTGTCGGATAGGTACCGTTATCGACAAAGTACGACTCGGTCGCGGTCTTTAGTTGCTTCACTTCGGCCTTCGTGGCCGCATCGCGCGCCTTGCTTCTGGCGCTATTAAGGCTCGCCAACACCACGCTCGCTAAAATGCCGATGATGGCGATGACCACTAAGAGTTCGATGAGGGTGAACCCCGTTAGAGAGCTGTTTCTAAAAGAAGACGCGGGTTTAGAATCCCTGGCGGCGTCTAGTTTTGGACTCTCTAACGGGGTGAAGCCTCTTTGTTTATGAATACGGAACATCACAATTACTTTATTATGGACAGCGGGCGACACCGCCACTTACCAGATGTGTTCCGGCCGAACCAAAGCTGAAAGCGACCTCTTTGGCGGTGCCTTGACTGTCCACACACCAGCCGGTATTGGAGCCTGTCGGATTGTGAAGTGCTGCGGCAAAAGCCCAGGTCGTAGGATAGACGGCGCAAAAGACTCGACTGCCAGAAGGGGCGCCGACGGCGGAGTTGTACGCGGCTTGGACTAGACTCGCCACACCTTCGGTCGAAGCAGAATGGAACATGGTGCCAGCGGCGATGCTCGCGGTACATTCGCTCAAGGTGTCGTCCATATCGGCGGAGCCGGTCCCGGTGTAGGAACCGTTGGTCGAAAAAAATATCTCGGCCTGTTTGCGTATCTGCTCCATCTGCGCCTTCGTGGCCGCATCGCGCGCCTTGCTTCTGGCGCTATTAAGGCTCGCCAAAACCACGCTCGCTAAAATACCGATGATAGCGATAACGACGAGGAGCTCGATGAGGGTGAAGCCTCGAGTCCTGTTTTTTGGGGACATTGACCTAACCGTAACAATATAGTGCCAGTGTCTCAACCTATTTAATCCACAAGCGTCATAATTGTCGCTTTATGTGTCGGTCCCTTGCTGGATCATGGTTAATACCAGGTAAGCCGCCACATATAATTACTATAGTAATTATATGTGGCGGCGGAGTATGGTCGAATGTGTGATCGAGTGCGAAGGTTGAAATGCGATCGCGTGGATCGACCATATGTCATGGAG
>ERZ761601.79-NODE-79-length-31378-cov-15.737956_pt1 | contig 31378 bp, 40 predicted proteins | sample MGYA00433092_ERZ761601 | MGnify/ENA primary metagenome ERZ761601 (study PRJEB28899, sample SAMN03785571) | bioreactor sludge metagenome | biome: EBPR Sludge; feature: EBPR Bioreactor; material: 0.22µm filtered reactor supernatant | place: Saint Lucia: Queensland...
TGGCGACGCAGCCGGTGCGGTCGTAATCGTCGCCGGTGTAGTCCTTGTTGAGATCAACGCCAGGGCCAGGCATACGCCCGGGAAGATTCGGAGCGCTCATTTACGCGGCCTCACGGGATGCGCGCTCGGACTCCGGGAGTCCGTCGCAAGGATGCGGGTAGTAGTCGGGGCGGAGCTCGTGCGGGCTGACCTGCCAGCCGGTGAGGCGCGACACCTCGAGCACGCGATCAGAGGGGCACTGGCGCCACTTACTAACTGCAGGCGCAGAAATGCCGAGCTGGATTGCCAGCCCGGCACGGTTTCCGATGATCTCGATCGCTTTTTCAAGGGGGGTCGTCATGATTGGCGTAGACATTAACTGCCAGTTAATGGCACGTCAACTGCGGATCGATAAATCGTGGTCGCGGCTGCGGTACAAAGCTGCCATGCAGACTAAAGACAAGATCCAGCGAACGGCGGCCACCGAAATCGGCGCCCGAATCCTCGACGTCATCGGCGACGACAGCTACGAAGTGGCGGCAGCGCGCGTACAGCAGCGCGGCGGCAAGGTCAGTGCGCCGTCGATGCACAAGTGGGTCCAGGGCACCGGAGAGATCACCGAGCCCAACATCCGCGCATTCTGCGAGGCCTACGGCGTGAGTCCGGCGTGGGTCCGCTACGGGGTCGGCGAGCGCAGCGCGAACGCAAAGCCCCGCCCTGGCCTTGTCGAGAGCCTGCCGAAGGAAGTCCGAGGCGAGGCCGTCGACTTCATCGGCTACTTGCTCGAGCGCAAACAGACGCTCATGGCCCGAGAGCAGGTCGGGCGCTACGTCACCATGATCGAGGGCATCAAGAAAGACATGGAAGAAAAGCGGAACGGCCAATGATTCGCCTGGCGATGGCCGTCGCGACTATCACCTTGACCGCGCCGGTCTGCGCGGCGCCGCAGCCGAAGGGCTTCATCCTGAACTCGACCGGCCAGAAGTGTTGGTTCACGCAGCAGGTCGAGCAGGTCGCGCATTTTCAGACCATTCCCGCCCCAACATCCACGCTGGTTTTTGCCGGCCCACGCTGCATGTCGGCGACGGGCCTTGATGCCGAGATCAACGTGCGCATGATCAACCTCGCGATATCGCGCTGGTACTCCCACCCGGATGCCGAATTTGCCGTCCAGCTCGGCGAACTGCGCAAAAGCAGCCCCCTCCAGGTGCGCGGGAAGTGCATGCAATCGCGCCGCTATCCAACAATCGGCGTGGCCCTCGAATATTTCCAGCAGAACGGCTACCTGGTGGGCGCCAAGCATGCCCCGGCCGCGGGCGCCTGTACGGAGCCGTAACGCGCATCCACATCGCCCGCTTCTGCGGGCTTTTTTTCGGCCTCTGCATTAACTGGTAGTTGACGATGCATTAACCGATGGTTAATATCGTCACATCACTGACCCACTGCCGAGGCCGCCATGCAAACGTCTGCAAACACTCTGATCGTGAAGCACACGCGTGACCGCCACGGCGCACCGCTGGCGTGTGTGCACAACCTGCCCGGCGACGGCGCCGATCTTTCGCCAGCGCAGCTTCGCCGCCTGGCGGCCACGCTGCTGATCATCGCCGACGAGACCGAAAAGCGCGGCGAGCGTGTGCTTTCCGAGGTCCGCACCTACTGCCTGGACGAGATGACCGCATGACCCGCCGCACCAACGCCCTCATGCGCGACTACGTCGACCTGCTCGCCTGGTCGGCAGAGGTCGGCCAGATCACCACCTACGCCGCCGCGTGCCGCATGGCCGCAGCCGGCGTGCCGATCGAAGCAGCCATTCGCAAGCTTGCCCGGAGATCTGCATGAAGCGCCCCCGTTACCTGCCGCCCGGCTCCATGCGCCGGCAGCGCCGCATCGGCCGCCTCGAAGGGTCAGTCGGCATGCTCGCGCTCGTATGCGCGATCGGCGCCGGCCTGGTCGCCGCAACGCCGCCAGAGCTCTACCGCCCGGCCGCTGCGACGGTGCGCCCGCTGCCGCAGGGCACGCCCGCGCCGGACGTGCGCGTCGAGATCCCGTCCTGCAGCGGCGCTGGCAAGGACTGCAGCCCCGAAGACACCCCCGCGCCGATCCTGCGCGAGCCCGTCGTCCCGCAACACCACGCAGCGCCGAGGCCGCTGCCCGAACCCGGCACGCTCGCCCTCCTCGGCGCGGGCGTGGCGGCCCTTGCCTGGAGGACCAGAGCATGAACATGAATCCGACCCCCGATTGGTCGCGCCCACTGCGCTGGCACCGCGCGCGCACCGATGGCAACCCCGTGCCGGGATGGGCGCGCGTGCTGGCCGTGGTGCTCGTCTTCGGCGGCTACGGCCTGCTCGAAGCGCACGACGCCGCCACCGAGCGCGGCATTGCCGCCAGCGCGGCCACCCACGTGGCCGACGCCACCCCCTGAACACTCACGACCCCGGCCGGCGGAGGGGACATATCACCGGCAGGTCGTGACGTGGTGACGAGCGCCTCCCTGTTGCTGTGCCTGGCTGGGCAGCACGCAAATGCGGCGGGCACGACCGGACAGCCGGGAAAGACCGGCACCCATCCGCATGACGATTCCGCCAAGTCACCATCCAGATGTGACACCAACCCACAAGGACCGAACATGACCCAGTGGCACGAAACCGAACCGCGCACCCTCGAATCGGACGAGTTGCAAAACGCCCGCGCGCTGATCGAAAAGCTCCAGGGCCTGAACGCCAGCCTGCAGCACCAGGTAACCGCATTGCACACCGAGATCGCGCACGCCGACGAGCACGCGAAAGACCTGCTCGCTCAGCTCGCGCAGCAGGCCGACCCCGCGCCCGACATCGAAACCGTCCCCCTCGCCGACCTCCTCGAGGCCATCGGCACCTATCTCGAGCACGACCAGGCAGTGACGATCCGAGGCAGCTACGAGCCGGTGTGCCAGGTCGAGATCCACGCCATGGGGCTGACCTTCGCGGTCGACGCCAGCGAGGCCAGCAAGGCGCTCACCAAGCTCCAGGAGCTTGGCGGGCGCCTGGTGCAGGAGGCCTGAAGCATGACCACCACAGCAGGCACCACCCTGCCCACCGCCCCCGACCTCCTCATCGAGGCCGCCGACACCATCGGCAACCGTTCCGACGAGCGCGACAACGCCGACGGAGAGCGCTCGATGGCGCGCGCGGTACAGATGTTCAACGTGTGGCGTGGCCCGTCCAACCATCGCTGGGGGCTAGCCGAGGCCGACGGCTGGGCCTTCATGGTCTTCCTCAAGCTCGCGCGGGCCGCCGAGGGCAAGCACCGCCGCGACGACTGGGTAGACGGCGCCGCCTACATGGCGCTGGCCTGCGAGTGCATCGAGCGAGAGCTCGCGCTACCGTTCTGACCGCCGCCATGCCACGCACCCGCCACCCCTGGCCGCCCGCCGACGATGCGCTGATGCGCGCCGAGTACGGCCGCACGCCCACCCGCGAGCTGGCCGCACGCATCGGCGTTACCCCGGGCGCCATCAACCAGCGCGCGAAAAAGCTCGGCCTCGACGCCGGCCGCATCGTCTGGACGCCCGATCGCATCGCGCAACTGCGCGGCCTGTACGCCACCCACAGCGCGCAGGAATGCGCCGACCTGATGGGCCTGACCTACAAACAGGTCGTGCACGGCGTCAAGCGCGCCGGGCTGCGCAAGTCGCGCGAATGGAAGATCGCTCGCATGCGCGAGGCACACCAGCGAGGCACAGCCGGCGGGACGCAAACGCGGTTTGCTGCCGGTCACGCCACCTGGAACGCCGGCGTGACCGGCCTGGACATCGGAGGCAAGCAAACGCGCTTCCAGCCCGGCCAGCGGTCCGGACGGGCGATGCAGTTGTGGCGCCCGATCGGAAGCGAATCGATCGACGCCTATGGATACCCCGTCCGCAAGGTCTCCGACACCGGCCACAAGCCCACGGACTGGCGCTGGATACACCACCTGGTGTGGGAAGCCGCCGGCCGCGAGATCCCGCCAGGGCACGCGCTCACCTTCCGCGACGGCGACAAACGCAACGCCACGCTCGACAACCTCGAGCTGCTCAGCCGCGCCGAGCTGATGGCCCGCAACACCGTGCACCGCTACCCCGAGCACATCGTCAAGGCCGTGCAAGCCTTTGGCGTGCTCAACCGCCAGATCAACCGCCGCACCCGCGCGGCACAACCCGAGGACACCCACCCATGAAAACCATGGACGACCTGCGCAGCGTGATTTTCGACACGATCGACGACGTGCGCAAAGGCAAGCTCGACGCCGCCACGGCCAAGGCCATCAGCGAGCTCAGCCAGAACGTGATCAACAGCGCCAAAGCCGAAGCCGACTACGCGCGCGCCACCGGCCAGGTGGTGCGAAGCGGCCTGATCAGCACCGAACAGGCCGCGCCACCCCTCGCCGCGCCCGCCGCCGACGCTCTGCCGGCAGCCACCACCAGCGTCACCCGCACGCACACCGACCGCGGCACCGTGATCGAGCGCGAGGGCAACCGCACGCGCCACATCCTCAAGTGAGGCGCGCGCCATGACCACCGGCCTCCTCGCCTCGCTCATCACCAGCCTCGCCGGCCCCAGCACGCCGGCTGCACCAGCCCGCCCGCGTGCAAAGCCGCGCGGCATCCCGCCGCCGGACAACATCCGCAAGGCGCAGGCCGTGCGCATGGCCGCTGTCGCTGCCCGCTGCGCAGAATTCGATGCCGCCCTACTCGCTGCCTGCGCTTACGGCCCGAGATCGGCGACCTCGCTGGCACACCAGCTCAACACCAACCCATCGCGCATCAAGCGCGCCGCACGCCGGCTGGAGCGCCTCGGCCACGTCCGCGTCGTGGCGCTACCCTACCCGGGGCAGGCAAAGGTCTTCTGCGTAGAGGCGTGCAGTGCGTAGCCGCCGCCCGCAGCGCCCGAACATCGCCGACATGATGAAGGCCTTTGGCTGCATCGACGCCATGCTGTCGCGCCTGGCGCAGGGCTGGATTCACGAGCTCCAGGGCGCGGCCGTGTTCCTGAACCCGGAAGACGGCGTCTGGTACGAAATCCCCGAAGCGCTCGAGGGCTGGATCGCGCTGTGGGAGCGCATCGACGCCCGCTACGGCCTGCAGCTCGAGCTCGAGCCGATGCGCAAGATCGTCGCGCGCCTGCGCTATGGCACCCCCATCCCGCCCGGACTGGTTGCCCAGGCGCAGACCCTGGTCGACACGTGCAAGCGCGCCTACCGGCGGATGGACCTGTACGCCGTCGGCGCGATCGTCAAACCCCAGCTCATTGCCAACCACGCCGAGCAACTCGGCTTGACGGAGACCGCGCCATGACCCGCCGCCACTCCCCGCTGCAGCAACTCAAGGAAGCCAAGCAGATCGCCCGCGACCACGGCCTCTTCGTGGTCGAGCGGCAAGACACGCGGGGCATCACCACCTATCTGCTGTACCGCGGAACCTCGCCCCGCAACACCTTCGTCGGCCGCCGGCGCGACATCGGCGCGCTGCGCGCCATGGTGTGCAAGGCGGCGAATTTTCACTGAGGGCCATCGTCATGACCGAATTCCAGGAAACCGACCTCCCCCTGCTCGCCCCCAGCCCCACGAATCCGCGCAAGACCTTCGCCGACCTCGAGGGCCTGGCCGAGTCGATCAAGGCACAGGGCGTGATGCAGCCGATCCTCATTCGCCCCTGGCCGGACGACTACCCCACGCCCGAGGGGCGCGACTCGCGGCCGTTGTACGAGATCGTCGCCGGCGAGCGCCGCTACCGCGCATCGCTGCTCGCAGGCCTCGCCACCATTCCGGCGCTGGTGCGCCCGCTCACCACCCGCCAGGTACTCGAGGCGCAGATCGTCGAGAACCTGCAGCGGCGCGACGTGACCGAGCTGGAGGAGGCCGAGGGCTACCAGCTGATGATGCGCGACCACGGCTACAGCGCCGACGAGCTGGCCGACAAGGTGGGCAAGAGCCGGGCGTACATCTACGCACGACTGAAGCTGACCGCGCTGTGCGCGGAGGCCAGACAGTTCTATCGGGACGGCAAGCTCGACGCTTCGCGTGCACTTCTCCTGGCCCGCATCCCCGTGCCTGCGCTGCAGGTGCAGGCCGCGCAGGAGATCCTCCGCGAGGGGCATTTCGAGGGGCCGATGTCGGCGCGCCAGGCGGCGGCCCACATCCAGCACCGCTACATGCTCGACCTGGCCAAGGCACCATTCGGCCGCGACGCGCATTACGTGATCACGGTCGAGGCCAGCCTCGCCGGCAAAGGTCCGCTCGGGCTGGTGACTTGCGTCGAGTGCCCCAAGCGCACCGGCAACGACCCCGAGGCGTACCCGGGGATCGATCCAGACGTCTGCACGGACCCCAACTGCTACGCGGACAAGCGCGCCGCGCACCTGGCCCAGGCCGCAGCGCGCGCCCGCGAGGGCGGACACAAGGTCATCACCGGCGAGGCCGCGAAGAAGATCGCCCCGCATGGCATCTACGGCCCCACCGCCGGCAACTACGTGGCCCTGGACGAGAAGGACTACTACGGCGGCCATTACCAGACCGCACGCAAGGCGATCGAAGGGCAGGACGTGCCAATCGTGATGATCGAGGACCACCGCAAGGGCACGCTCGTGCCGATGGTGGCCAAGCAGGATCTGAGCGAGGCGCTGAAGGCGGCCGGCATCCAGCCGAGCAAGAGCAACCGGGACCCGCGCGATCTGGCACGCGAGAAGGCGCGCAAGGTCGAGAAACAGTTCCGCCGCGCATTGTTCGACGCGCACCACGCGGCCGCGCGGACCGCGTTGAACGCCGCCACCAAGCCCGCCCTGTGCCGCGACGACCTGGCGCTGATCGCCCGCCAGTTCTTTGCCGCACGCGGGAGCGAGACGAGCAAGATCCTCGCGCGCATGTACGTGCCCGACGCGCCTGCACGCGGCCCCGGGGATAGCGAGTATCAGGACGAGGACTACCGCCGCTGCCGGCGGCTGACGGAGATCATCGACGAGGCCAACGCGGCCCAGCTCATGCTGCTGCTGCTCGATCTGGCGCTGGTGGGCACCCTGGACGTGCCCACGTACACGGACGACATCGCCACACCGGCGCCGCTGGTCGATGCCGCCGTGCGGGCCGGGCTGAACGTCGACAGGATTCGAGCATCGATGGCGGGCCAGGCTGGGGCGGAGAAATCAGCGCCTACCCCTCCCCAGGCTGCTCCGGCGAGCGAGTGCCCCGCGCCAACGTTCGAGGCTGGCCAGCGCGTGAGGATCCGGCCCGGTGCGTGCTGGGACAACGGCAACCCGATCGATCCCGATGACACCCCGGGAACGATCCAGGGCACCGCCAACGGCGATGGCTATGACGTTCTGTTCCAGAACGGGGTGCGCCGCCACTACATCCCGGCGATCGCGCTCGAACTCGCGCCTGAAGGTGTTTCTACCCCCGAACAGGCTGCGCCGGCCGGCGACGATCCCGCCCAAACCCAGAAGGCCAAACCGGCCAGCCGCGCGAAACAGGCTGCGCCGGCGCGCGCCGTGAAGCCGGCGAAACCCAAGAGCCAGGCCGCTGACGCGGCGAGAAAATCGAAGGGAAAGACAGATGAGTGTGGCCGCGCTGCGGCCGGAGGAAGTGACAGCCCCCGCGGCGATCCGCCGGCCTACCGCTGTCCGAAGACACTGGACATGCTGGAGGCCGCATCGTGACACTGCCGACAGAACGCGTAGCCCCCCTGGGGTGCCGGCAGTGCGCACACGTCGTCCTGGTGCGGCACGAGCGCTCGGGCCGAGTCGAGCACCGGGACTACTGCGACCACACGAGCGGCGGGAAGCCGATGCACGAAGGCTGCCCCTGGTGGCAGCCGAAGCGCGAGGGCAGAGCATGACCCCCGCCCACCTCATCCTTGCCCGCCTGCTCGCCCGCCAAGCCGTACGCCGGCATTTGCAGCAGCAAACGCCCGCCAGACAAGGCGGGCAGCCCGAGCGTTCAAATCGACCCGTTCAAAGCGCGCCCGGCGCGCAGTAATCTCCCCCTACCATGCGCCCCGCCTGCTACCTCCGCTTCTCGTCCGACGCCCAGCGCGACGCCAGCATCCGCGACCAGCTCCGCAACGTCGAGGCCTACTGCACCCGCATGGGCTGGCCGACGCCGGCCGTCTATCAGGACCAGGCCATCAGCGGGGCGCGCAACGATCGGCCGGGCTATCAGGCCATGCTCGCCGCGGCCGAGACCGGGCTGGTCGACGTGCTTCTGGTCGACGACCTCTCGCGCCTGTCGCGAGACCACATCGAGAGCGCGCAGGCGATCCGCCGCTTGAAGTACGCGGGCGTGCGCGTGATCGGCGTGAGCGACGGCGTGGACACCGCGCGCAGCGGGTACAAGCTCGAGGCCGGCCTGCGCGGGCTGATGGGCGAGCTCTACCTCGACGAGCTCGCCGCCAAGACCCACCGCGGACTGATGGGCCAGGCGCTCGACGGGTACAGCGCGGGCGGCCTGCCCTACGGCTACCGCAGCGTGCACGACGGCCAGGGCTACAAGCGCGTGATCGACGATGCGCAGGCCCAGTGGGTGCGCTACGTGTTCGAGCGCTACGGCGACGGCGCCACCTGCCGCCAGATCGCCGACGAACTCAACCGTCAGGGGGTGCCCTCGCCCCGCGGCGGGACATGGGCACATTCCGCGCTCTACCCCGACAGCAAGGGCGTGGGCATGCTCGGCAATCCGATCTATGTCGGGCGCCAGGTGTGGAACCGGACCGCGTGGGTAAAAGACCCGACCACCGGCCGACGGCGGCGGACGATGCGCCCGCGCTCCGAGTGGGTCATCGTCGAGTCGCCCGAGCTGGCAATCATCGACCCGGCGACATGGCAGGCGTGCGAGACGCGCGCCCGCTCGCAGAAGCGCGACACCGCGGCCAAGCGCACCGCCGGCAAAGGTCCGGGCGGCAGCGGGCCGAAGTATCTGTTCTCGGGGCTGCTCCGGTGCGGGGAGTGCGGCGGCGCGTACATCATCATCAGCCGCACGCAATACGGCTGCGCCGCGCACAAGGACCGCGGGCCATCCGTCTGTGGCAACGCGCTCAAGGTCAAGCGCACGACGATCGAGCAGGTGCTGCTGGCCGGGGTGAAGGCCGAGCTGCTGAGCGACGACGCCTACAAGGCGTTCGAGGCCGAGGCGCGGGCGTTGCTGAAGGCCGAGCGCCCGGATCCAGCGCACGCACGGCGGCAGCTCGCCCAGGCGCAGAAGGAGCTCGACAATTTGATGGCGGCGATCCGCGCCGGGATCATCACCACGACCACGAAGCAGGCCCTCGAAGAGGCCGAGCAGCGAGCGCAGGCTGCGCGCGAGACACTGCAAGCGATCGAGCGATGGGAGCCGGCGCAGATCCTGCCGCGGGCGCGCGAGATCTATCGCGACCTGGTGGCGAGCCTCGAGGCGGTCGAGGACGTGGCAACTGCGCGCGAGGCCCTGCGGCAGATTATCGGGGATGTGAGGCTGGTGCCTGAAGACGGCGCGCTGACGGCAGAAATGCAAAGCCCCGGACTGGCCGGGGCTTTGCAAATAGCGTTGGTTGCGGGGGCACGATCCGAACGCTGCTTGCCGGTACTGAGGTTTCCTGGCTTGCGCTGATCTACCACGGCGCCCGGCCTCGTGACCCGGCGGCGGCGCGGCCAGGAAGCTCAGGAGATGAAGCGACCGAGCGGCCGGATTGAGTGCCTGCTACCTCAGCAGCGCCGCCTCGACCGCACGCCGGGTCACGAGGCCGGGCAGCTTGCGGCCACCGCCCCACACCCACTTTCCCAGTTCCGCCGCAGCACCGTCCCAGTCGCCGGCGTTGATCCGGCGCCGGAGTGTAGATGTCTGCAATCGACCGACGCCGAGGTTGTAGGTGAAGTCGACGATGGCGTTGAGCCGTCGCCAGTCGGCGTCGAGGAGGGCGAGCGGAAGCAGGCCGGGGCACTGGCGGAGCACACCGGGGGCATAGGTGCTGAGCAGCTCGGCCGCGAGCAGCGCGCGGGCGGCAGGCTCGGTGATCAGCGGGTCAGTGAGCTGCACGCGGCGGCCGTCGGCGTAGTGCGTGGAGCCATAGCCGATGGTGGGGACGCCGGCCGGGCAGAGGTAGGGGCGCGCGCGGAAACCTTCGAAGCGCCGGCAGAGCTCTTCGGCCAGGGCGAGGTTCACGCGAGGCCTCGCTTGGCGAGTGTGCGGTCCATGATCCAGTAGTTCACCACGCCGCACAGGAGCGTCATGTCGTCGGCGGTCCAGTGCCGCGCGAGGGCGTCGGCGATGCCGGTGCCGCCGTCCAAAGCGAGGCCGATGGATGCGGCCTTGACGGCGCCGTAGAGCACGAGCAGGTAGTAGGTCATGACCGGGCGCACGCTGGCCGACAGCGATGCGACCCAGCCGCCGGCGGCCCGCACCATGTCGGTCTGTTGCTGGATGGTAGCCTGGATGGCGGTGATGATGCCGCTGTCGATGGCGAGGTCGCGCTGCGCGCCGATCTCGTCGAGCTTGACTCGGCCACGCGCCTGCTCGAGCTGGCATTGGCGGTCGAACATGGCGAGCTCGTGGGCGCGCTCGTTCTTGCGGTCGAGCCACTTGAGCAGTTCGGGGGCGAGCCGGAAGGCGCCGCCGAGCAGCGAACCGAGCACGCCACCACCGAGGAGGGTTTCGATCATCACATCACTCCGATTGAGGCTCCGCGAGGGGATCTCGCGGGCGAAAGGGGGTTGCTGTTGGGCTGTCACCGCACCCGCTGCTCGGCCAGGCGGCGCCCCCATTCACGCACTTGATCGGCGCCGAATAGGCCGACCGATGCGCCCAGGAAGGTTGCCCAGCCGCTCGACATACCGAGCGCCTCGATGAGCCCCGCGACGCCCAATGCGATCGCCCCGCACAGCGCGGCTTCGAGGATGCGGCGCACCCACCGCGGCTCCTTTCCGTCGTGCAGGATCCGCAGGAGGGCAACCAGTGCCGCGAGCAGCGCTGCGCGGATCGGCTCGGGGAGCCCGCTCAGGAAGCGAGAGACCGTCTCGATTTCGTTATGCATGCCGATCCTCTGTGTGATGGGGTTGCGAAGTTGCCGGATCTCTGCGAAAGACAAAACTCATCAGCAGCCGCGTGATCAGCCCGTGGGCATCCGCTTTCCCTGCATGTGCTACCCATGACGTAACAGACTGACGCACGTGCGCAAGTTCGACTTCGCCGGCGGCGTAGCGCCGCTGCGCTTTCTTGAGCGTTCGCGCGATTCGGCGGATGCTCGCGCGGCGTAAGCGGCGGTGTGTTGGCCACATGTGGTACCCAAGAAAGTCCAACCCGCGGCCGCGGCCCGCTGACACTGGGAATACCTGCGTCTTGGAGTTGGTCTGCAGTCGCAGTCGATCCCATAGGAACTCCTCGATCTGCCTTCGAGTGCCGTGTAAGGCGGCCTTGTCGTGATGGACTACCACGAAGTCGTCCATGTACCGAATGTAATTGCGCAGATTTAAATCGTGCTTTACGAATCGGTCGAGATCATCCAGATAGACGTTCGCCCATAGCTGCGAAGTCAGATTGCCAATCGGCAGCCCACGCGGGGCCAGATCGTCTTGATCGGCAGTCGATGCGATGATTTCATCGCACAGCGCGAGAGTGGAGGTGCAAGAAATTCTCCGGCGTAGAAGTCGCCGGAGAATGCCGTGATCAATGCTGGCGAAATACTTCGCGATATCAGCCTTCAGGGCATAGAGTTGGCCATGCTTGCGTTTGACCTTGCGTAGCATGGCTTGGGCACGATCGGCGCCGCGGTGCGTTCCGCGGCCCGGGCGACAGGCGTAGCTGTCGGCAATGAAGCAGGCCTCCCAAAGCGGCTCGATGACGCCGACCAGGGCGTGCTGCACGACGCGATCCCGGAACGGCAGTGCCGCTACCTCGCGGTGCTTGGGCTCTTCGACCATGAAGCGCCGATACTGCCCAGTGCGGTATTCGCCCCAGATGAGCTCGTTCTGCAGCTGGATGAGATTGCCTTCCAGATCCTGCTCGAAACGGCGCACTTCGTGCCGGTCGCGCTTGCCTTTGCGCGCACGCAAGTAGGCAGCGTGCAGGTTCTCGAAGGCGTAGATCTGCGGGAACAGGTTGTTGTAGGTCTTAGCCATGGGCGTTGGGCGGCAGGGCCGAACGGCCGCGCGATGGCGCGCTACTGGAACGGCCTGCCTGTTGAATGTTTCGGCTTCGGGCGGGCGCCCTGGCCGAGGACTGCGCGTCCTTTTGAGGGTGTACTGTCGGCAGGCCCGGTAGGCGTGCCGCTTCGGACGATCCCCAGAAGCGGGGCGAGCGCCGACGCTCGTGTTGACGTTGGAGCGCACGTTGTTGAGGTTGAGCGCAAACACGCCGCTCGTCGCCGCGTTGTTCCAGTTGCCACCACGGATCGGGAGCCGTTTCAACGCGCGGCCCTTTCAGAGGGCTCACTCATGGACTTGATCCAGCCGCCCAACATGCGGCCGATCTCGTCGTTGAGCATTGCCCAGCACTCGTATTTTTTGAAGTCCAGATACCCCAGCGCCTTGGCCGTGCGCACCTGGCAGCGCAGCAGGTCAAGCTCTGCGTCCAGCTCTTGCAGCGTCGTCTTCTTGTGATAGCGCTTGTTGCACACCACGACGAGCCGCAACAACGCCCACATCGTGTGCCGGATCTCCGCGCCCAGGACGTGGCGCTCGATCTTGGGAAACTGGCGCACGGCAATGTGCCCGTACTCGATCATCGCCTCCACCTTCTGGCGAATGAGTAAGTCATCGGTGCGGACGGGTCGGTCGACGGAAAGTGCGCGGGACATGGGCCGGATGAAGGGGGCGGGCTATCGCCCGCCCCATCAGGTATCAGGATTCAGATTTCAGAGCACAAAAGCGGGGCGAGCGCCGACGCTCGAGCTGACGCTGGAGCGCACGAAGTTGAGGTAGAGCGCAAACACGCCGCTCGACGCCGCGATGTTCCAGCTGCCACCACGGATCGGGAGCCGCTCGCCGGTCACGTCGATCCAGAAGCCGTCGCCACCCAGGCCGGTACTGGCGACCGGGAACAAGCCGTGACGCCGCAGCACTTGCAGTGCAGTCGCACCCACCGGCGTGGCGCCCGGATTGGTCATGCCTTCGAAGCTCGAGCCGGATGCGCGCACCAGGGTGTAGTTGGCGGTGCCGCTGAGGGCGTAGCGCACCGAATTGGGCGTGGTGGGCGCGTAGTCACCGCCGGCAATGGAGCCGGTGAAGGTGGGCGTGATCAGCCCGCCCGTGGCGCCATCGATGGCTTTCCATGCGGCAGACGTTGCGCTCAGATCTGCTACGGCGGCCGCGGCATCGTTGTTCTCGATGACGTGAATTTCGCCGGCGACCACTCGCATGCCGGGCGACCACTCCCAGACGTTGCCGTTGAGATCCGCGATACCGAACGGCGTGTTGTCGTGGCGCCAGCTCGCCGGGCCGGAGCCGGTGAGTGTGCGGGCATTGCCGCTGGCGGTTCCGGGCTCTACGCCATCCTGACGCACGCCCACTTCCGTGCTGAGGTCGCTGCTGCGGCCATAGGCGGTGTTGCCCCGGGGCTGATACCCATTCCGCCAACACCAGAGCGCGAGTGCGGCGTACTCCACGTTGGTCATGAGGTGCCAGCCGAGGCCATTTGCGCGCACGAGCGATACAGCCGCGTCGAAGGCGATGCTATTGATCGGATCAACGCCGGGCAGACTCAGCATTTCCGCATTGCGAGCCACGCCGATATGCTGGCCGATGAAGAGCTGCGCGCGCTCGACCCCGCCGACGATGAACGCTGGATGCGTGCCGGAGCCCAAGCCCGGATCGATCGATTCGAGCGTAAATTTCGGGACCACGACCATGTGGCACGGCTGACCTTTGGCGGTGTAGAGCACGGTATTCCGACCGCCGCTGGCGGATTCGACCGCCCGGCGCAGCGTATCGGGGACAGAGATGGTCAGCGGCATGGTCAGTCTCCTTGCGTGGCGGCTTCGGCCATCGCGACGTCGCGGGCGAGCGCTGCGTCGAGGTACGCCGAATACAGCAGCGTGTAGGCGTCGCGGTGCGTGGCCATTGCCCCGGTGAGCTCGCCGGTCATCGGGTCGCGCAGCGGGATCGGACGATCCGGGTCGAACGCGGCGACAACGCTGCCAGCCGGGGTGGAAATCTCACGGCCACCATCGAGCGCGACGATGCGCTCTTCGTCGAAGCGCACGCTGGGAGCGGTGTTGCGGCGATTCTCAATGACGATCTGGTGGCAACGCTGCCACGCGTGGCCGGAGATCTGGGATTCGTTGTAGTCAGGCATGACGGGTCCTCGAGGGGTGGGATTACCAGGACGCGAGCGCCACGCGGCGCCACGTATTCGTTGCGGTGCAGACATAGAGGTAGCTGGTGTCCCAGCACACCTCGCCCGCGTTGCCAGAGGCGGTCGCGCTGGCCGGCGTCCTGGCCGTACGCACACGGATCTTGTTGTCGTTGACGTCGAGCAAGCCGGAAGGCGCAGTCGTGCCGAGGCCGAGGCGCCCCGAAGCGTCGACACGCATGCGCTCGATGCCGGCCGTAGCGAGCGCCACGGTGTCGGCTGCGGGGAACAGCACGCCGGTGTTGCGATTGCCGGCGGGCGACAGCGCGGGCTCTGCAGCGCTGCCGGCGCGCAGGATCACGTCGCCGCCGCTGATCGCTCGAGCGGTGACGCCGACCAGGTCGAGCAGGTGCGCCAGCGCGAGCGCGGTCAGCTCCTCCCGGCTCGTGCCGCGGCTGCGCCCCAACGGGTCGGCCACATCGGCTGCGACACTGCCGGCCACGTCGATGGCGTAGGCGATAGCGCCGATGAGCTCGGCGAGCACTTGGGAGTTGTCCGCGACGCCGAGACCGGCGAGGGCTTGGTCGCGGGCGTATTCGGCCTGTGCCTTCGCCTGTGCTGCCCCGGCGGCGTTGGCCGCCGCATTTGCGAGCCCGTTCGCCATCGCGGCGCTGTAGTCGGCCGAGACGGTGGCCTGCTTGGCAGTCACGTCGACCTGCAGTGCATTGGCTTCGGTGACAAAGGTGGGTAGCGCAGCAAGCAACGCATCGGCCTGGTCGGCAAATGCGCTGGGAGATGCGGCGCGGCTGGGCGGTGTGGGGAGTGCGGAGATTGGCATTAGACGAGGCCCTCGATTTCAATGACGCATTCGGAATAGTCGGGATAGGCGATGACGACGTCGAAATCCCGGAAGAATCCGTAGAGCACCGTGCTGGCGTAGCGCTCGGATCCGATATAGACGGCCGGCGTTGCGCGCAGCGCAGCGAGCCGCTCCTGCAGCACGTCGACGTCACCCGCATCGAGCATGAGCGACCAGCGCGCGCGCTTGGAGAACGCCCGCTCGACAATGGCGACGTTTCCCCAGGCGTCCCGCTCTTTGCGGCTGTAATCCTGGATGCCGATCGAGGCGCCCATGTGCGTGCCACCCAGCGCGACGTACTCGTGCAGGCGGCCGACGATGCAAGCCCCGAGTGATACGGTCTCGGCAGGCCCGCCCTGCAGCGTGACTTCGAGTTGGGCGGCGCGATAGGTGGGGAGATCGAGCGCGATCGAGATGGTCTTCAAGCGGATTGGCTCGAAGAAATACGTCCACCAGTCGATTACGTTCGCGGGGTCGTAGAGCGACCATGCCCGGTCGTAGACGACCCCCTCCGCGGCGTCGATCATGCGGACGCGGACAGTGCTGGCGTTGCCGATGTTGAGCAGCGCGAGCGCGTTGACGATGCCGGGCGTCAAGGTATAGGCGATCTGGCCGAGGGCCGAGGTGACGCTGCCGACCTTCTCATCAAACGCACGCCAGCGATTGGTCGCGCCGAGATCGAGCCATGCGTCCGGGTTGGTTGCGGGGGCCTTGCCGACATTGCCGGATTGGGCCTCGTATACCTTATGTTCGGCCGCAACGATGACGCGCTCGCCGGCGGTGTAGGCGGTGCCTGAAGACCACTCCGGATGATCGGTCTCTGGAATCGAGCTGGAGACCATCTGCGGCGGCGTGATCCGCACAGGAGCGATGATCTTCATGGCGTGGTGGCCTCGGTGAGCATGGCATTGCCGCCATTGGTGACCATCGTGAGGGTGCGGCTGGTCTCGTGCGTGTGCCGGGCGGTCGCGGCGCTGGTCGCTCTGAGCTGCACGAGCTCGGCGCGCAGTGTGCGCAGCTCGGCGAGCAACGCCCCCATGCCTGGAACTTGGGCATGCACGCCGAGCCGGCCGCCAATGCTGGTGAGCGGCATGATGGCCTCGGGCCCCGCCTCGCCCATCAAGCCCGTTTGAAATGCAGTCGGACGCGACACCACCGTGTTGGTGAAGACGCCGCCGGCGGCGAACGCCGGCACCGGGGCGCCCTGGATGGCGGCGATCACGGCGCGGAGCCCGTCGAGGGTGGCGTCTCCGGTCTCGTAGATCGCGTCGGAGATGATCTTTTCGGCGCTCAGGGCTGCCGACTGGATGGCTGCAAGGCTGCCGTCGATCTCGTTCAGCAGCGCCAGTGAGGCGGACTCGTAGTTCACCGGGGCTTCGCTCTCGAGCAGTTGCGCGACCGCCGTGCTTTGTGCGGTCATCTTGGCGGTCAGGCTCAGCCAAGCGCTGCGACTCGACGCGGAGTCGGCGAGCGATGCAACGAGCGGCGGCAGTAGGGCTGCCATCTTGTCGGCGTAGCCGGCGCGCACAGCGCCCTGCGTGGACAGCGCCATGCTGTAGTGGCGGTCGAACTCGGTGCGCTGCGCGCGCAAGAGTTCGTCCGGTGTCATCTGCGCCCGACGGACATCGGCGACCGCGTCCCGGAGCCGGGTTGCGCTGGCTGCGAGCGTTTCGGCAAGTGCGCGCTGGCTCTCGTAGTACCGCACCGTCTCTTCGCGCAGCGCAGACAGCCGGTCTACCGCCACGCTCGCGTCGGCTGCATAGGCGCGCAGGGCACGCCCATATGCGTCCTGTTCTTTGAGCAAGGTCTGCTCAGCGGCCGCCTGGGCGGCCTTGGCTGCCTCGAGTGCGCCCGTGGCGCTGTGATGATTTGCGGTCGCGCTGGCCAGCGCCGCCGACGCTCTATCGAGCGTGGCCTGCGCCGAGGCGATCGCGGCGTCGCGCGCTTTGAGTGTCGCGTTGCCGCCGCTGAGCGAGCCGACGAGGTCTCTGTAGAGCTGACCGCTCTTCAGCTCGTTGAGCCCGCCGAGCTGCTTCATGTTGGTGAGCGAGATCTGCGCAAACCCGGCCAGCCGATTGGTGGCCGGGTTGTACGCATAGGCGTCATTGCTGAATTGCGTCGGTCCGGACTTTGCGTTCGCGTAAGCGCCGTAGGGCGCGAGCAACTGGTAGAGCTGCGCGGCCTGCGACTGGTAGTAGGCGATCGCCGCGCTGCGGTCGTCGTGGCGGGCGGCGAGGCCCGCAGCGGCTGTGTCGCGTGCGGAGGTGGCGGCGCCAACGCTGGCCTGGGCGCGATCGTAGGCCAGTGCGGCCGAGTTGGTCTTGTTGTGGGCCACTCCGAGCGCGGTATTCGCGGCAATCGCGGCGGCGGCGCTCGGCAGGCTGACCTGAGAAGCGGCAATCGCAGCGGCGATTTGCTGGGCAGTCATGACCTTTGGCCCGCCGGCGATGGACTGCGCACTAGAGGCGACGTCGGCGCGCGCAGATTGGATCTGCTGCAGCACGTCGTTCAGGGCCGAGGCTGCGGCCTTCGCCGCTTCGAGCGCGGCGGTGGCGGCGTCGGCGGCGGCGCGCGCTGCAGCGTCGGCGACTTCGACGAACGCGGGCACGAGACCGAGGAGCTGCGCGCGCATGCGCGCTCCGGACTCGGTGGCGGCGTCTTGCGCGTCGATGAGTGCACGCATCTGGTCGCGGGTGTCCGGCATGACGACGCCGAGTTGGGCGAATGCGTCGCTCAGTTCGCGGCCGCGACGGGCTGCACGCTGCTCGTCGGTGTAGAGCTGATCGTACAGGGCGCGCTGCGCCGCTTGCAGCTCGGCGAAGGCTGGGGCGAGCGCCATGAGCGACTGATAGGCTTGCTGGCCGCCCGAGGTGGTCACGTCCAGGCTCTGGATCAGCTTGCCCAGGGCCGCAGCGGTGGTGGGGATTGCACCCAGCGCCAGGGCATTCAACTGGCGCACCAGCGATGCTGCAGATTCTGCCAGGGCATGACCGGGCAGCGCGGTGGCGGCGAGGGCGGACTCGACCTGCTGCATGCGCGCGAAGGCGGCTTCCAAGGCTTCGCCTTCGCGTTGCAACAGGTTGGCGCGCTCGATGGTGGCGGTGTCGTAGCCGGCGACCAACAGGTTGAGCGTGCTGACCAGCTCGGCGGCGTCGCGGGCTGTGCCGCGCATGTCGGTCTTGGCGCTGCGCCACGCCGCGACGGTGGCGGGCGGCAATGTGCCTTCGTCGATCAGGTCGTCGAGCATGCGCTTGACCGCGTCTTCGCCAGCGCCGTAGTTGAGGGCATTGCCGCCGTTGGCAACGCCTGCGCCAGGCGTGCGGAAGCCGAGCGTTCCTTCGGCGCGGTCGATTCTGAGGCGCATGCCGTCGCGGGCGCCGGTCATCGCGGTGATGCTGCTGGCGACGCCGGAAAGCCCCGCAAACCCGCCGACGAGGGCCGCCAACGCGGCGGTGGCGTCACGCTGTTGTTGTCCGGGGTCCTTCTTGCCGGTCATCGACCCTACACCGAACGTCTGCGCGGTGGTCGGGTCATAGGATGCCCAGCTGGTCTTGTCCGACGGCTTCTTGTTGCCCAGGCCGAACAGGGATGCGACGGCGAGACCGCCGGCGATCCACGGCAGCGCGGCGCCGAGCGATGCGCCCAGGCCGAGGGCCCCGCCGGCGCCTGCGGTGGTGGGGCCGGCAAGCCCGGCGGCAAGCGTGCTGCCCTTGAGGCCGGCGCCGAAGGCGGACAGTGCCGACGAGCCGAACAGGCTGCCTGCCGAGGCGGCGAGCCCGCCCAGCGACGCGGCGGTTCCCCCGGTAACCGCGCCGTACAGCGTGTGCAGGTTACTGGCCGCGCCGAGGGTATTGCCGAGGGTGCTGCCCTGCCCTGCCCCGCCGAAGCCCATGGCCCCGGTAATGCCGCCTGCGATCGGCTGCACGATGGCCTGAATGACGGGGCGCAGGACCATGGTGCGGAACAAGCCTTCGATGTATTCGGCGCCCGATTGGCCGCCTCTCATGAGGGCGTCGATCAGGGCGTCTTCGATGGCCGCGGCGGTGCGCTGCCACTCGTGCGCGGCGCGGCGGGCATTGTCTTCGGCGGCGGCGCGTGCCTCGATGTTGGCTTTCTTCTCGGCCGCGGCGCGGGTGAGCTGGGCTTGCTGCGAGAGTTCGTCGGCGGCAGTGCGGCGGGCGGTGGCCAGGTCGCGGTAACTGCGGGCGATGTCGGGCAGCAGGTTGCGCAGGTCGAGCAGTGCGGCGGCGGCGTCGAGCTCGGCGGCGGCGTGCACTTCGGCGGCGGCGGCGGCGTCGAGCTTTTCGGCGCTGTAGGCGGCGAGCTGGCGGGCGCCGAGCCCGAGGGTGTCGAGTTGCTCGCGCAGGCCCGCGGTGGTGCGGGCCAGGCCGGCCAGATCGGCGGTGGCGCTTTTGCCTAGGCTGTCGCGCCAGGCCGTCATGACCTTTTCGGCCTGCGCACGGGCGCGCTCGGCTTCGTCGGCGTAGCGCTTGTTGGCTTCGGCGGCTTCTTCGGCCTCTTTCTTCGTGTTGACGTGGCCCTTTGCCATGCGGGCAAGGGCGTCGGAAAGCGCGGCGGAGGCCGCGGCGGCGTCGGCTTCGCCGTTGACGAGGTCGCGCAGGGACTTCGCCAAGGCCTGGGCCGCTTCGTTGCCGGTGAGCAGTTTTGTGCCGACTTGGCCGAATACGGCGCCTACGTCGGCACTGCCCTCGCGCAGCGACTTCATGAGCGGCTGCAGCTCGCGGGCGACGGCGAGCGTGACGCCAAGGTCTTCTGCGATCACATCGGTCGTCGTCTTGCGGTGGTCGAAGAATCCACCGATGCCGACGTCTTTCACGGATTCGCCAAGGGCCTTGCGGGCCGCGAGGCGCTGCGTCTCGATCAGTGCCTGCTGGAACTTGATCTGCTCGATGGTGGCAGTGCGGGCGGCGCCGCTGGATTTGTTGAACTGCTCGAAGAGCGCCTCCATGTCGAAAGACCGGGCGGTGCGGCCGACCTGGGAGACGGCGCCGTCCATGCCGGACAACGCGTCTTCGAGGGTCTTGGCTTCTGTGCCGGTGTCCGAGAGCAGCGCCGCAAGGGATGGGAGTAGCGCCGCCACCACGCCTGCGGCAGCACCAAAGGCGCCGAAGCCGGCCAGGAGCTGGGGCAGTTGCATGCTCAGCGCGGTCATTGCGGCAGTACCGCCATTCACCTGCACGATGAAGTCTTGCATCTGGTAGGCGGTGTTCTGCAGGCCGCCGGAGAAGTGGCTGCCGGTGCGGGCGGCGCGGACTTGGGCGGCCTCGAGCTCGCGCAGGCCGGCGAGCAGCGGCTCGAATTTCCCGCGATCGAGCCCTTTGGTGTCGATGTTGAGTTCGATGCGCTCGGAGGCGGTCTTGCCGAGCATCTGGAGCTGCGTGGTGGCGCGCTTGATCGAGGCGACGATCTTGCCTTCGGCGCGGGTGAAGCTGTCGGCTGAGTCGGTGGCGCCCGTGCCGATCTGGTCGACGGCCTGCCCGGCCTGGCTGGCGGTTTGCGCGACCTTCTGCGCCATTTGTTCTGCGGTCTGACCGACGCGAGCAAAGGCGCGCTCGGCGCCTTCGCTCGACATCTCGACGACGCCTTGAATCTTCAGATCGCTCATGGGGGTTCCTCAGTCTTTGTCTCGCATCGCGGCCAGGGCGGCACTTTCGAGCACGCGCACGTCGGCAAAGGTCTGCTGCCAGTCGTGCAGGTCGCTGCACTGGCGGTCCAGCAGCGGGTACAGGGCTTCATAGCGCAGCCCGGTGCAGCCGCCCATGGTGGCGTGCCACTGGGTGCCGAGTTGCGCGAAGAGGGTGACTGCCGGCCAGTTCTCCGGCCAGACTTCGACGGCGTGGTCGGTTGCGGCGATGACGCCGCGGAGGAAGGGGTTTGCCGCGTCGGCGCGGGTGTCGCGGGCGTACAGGGCCGACGCGGCGGCGGTCAGTTTCCCAGGCGGCCTTCGACGATGGCGAGCCGGTAGGCTTCCATGATCTCGGTGGCGGCGCCGGGGAGCTCGTCGCATAGCTGCGCAGCCGTGTCCCGGGTGAGTGTTTCGTCGAGGTTCCAGCCGTCGAGCACGTCGAGCAGATAGGCGGCGTTCTTGTCCTTGGTGGCGTCCATGATCTGGGCGACCGAGAGGTCTGCGCCGGCTGCGCCGGCCTGCCGGGCATCGTGCGCCATGCCATCGATGAGGCGGCCGAATTCGGAGCGGGTGCGGTACTTGAAGGTGACTTCGATCGCGCCTTCGCCACCTTCGATGAGGGGGAATTTGACGATGCGCTTGAAGCTCTTGGGGCGGGCGCCCAGTTTGATGCTGGCCATGGGGGTGTCCTTGTCGTGCTTGAGGCGGCGGCCTGCCGACCGGGGCCGGCAGGTGCGGTGGGGGATCAGGAGTCGTAGCTGATCGAGCGGCCGAGGATGGTCATCGCCGCGTCGACGGTGTTGGTCTGGTTGTTGTTGAGCCGGGGCATCTCGGAGACGCTGAGGTAGCCGTAGCCGTAGGTGACGGCACCGCCGCTGATGACCTGCTTGAACGCGACCTTGCCGAGCGAGCGGCTGATGCCGAGCATTTCCTTGTAGGTGGCGTTGCTGGCGTCGTGACCCAGCGAGAGGGTGACGCTGGTGGCGTTGAAGCCGGTGGGGATGCGCAGCGCATTGCGCTTGGCCAGGGGGGCGACATCGGTGAAACGGGGATCGCCGCCCGAGGCGCTGATGGTGAGCACCTGGGGGATGGCCTTCCAGGTGGAGATCTTCTGGGCGGTGCCGGCGCCGGACCCGGCCGGGTAGAAGTTGGTGTTGGAGGCGTCCAGGCCGAGGATGCGGAAGCTGTTGACGTCGATCACCTCGACCTTGAACACGGTGTCGGTGGCGTCCTCCCAGCCGGAGTTGAAGAGAATCTCGTCGCCCGTGGCAAAGCCGTGCGCGGTGCAGGTGGCGACGGCGGGATCGGTGTTGGTGACGGCGGTGATGGTCTTGGCGGCAGCAAAGGTCTTGCTGTACTGCTGGGACGAGCCCTCGGGGAAGTAGTAGGCCATTTGGCGTGCTCCTGAGATTGCCCGCAAGGGGCGGATGGGGTGCCCGACGGATGCCGGGCGGTGCGAGCCCTTGCGGGCGAAAATCGACCGAGGCCGCGGTCAGCGGGCGGCCCAGATGCTGAACCGTTGGATCGAGCCGTACAGGCCCGTGGCGGGTTCGTGGGTGGATAGGGCCTCGCCTTGGGGGCGGGCGACGAAGTGGGGTGAATCGGCGAGGGCGTCTTCGATGGCGCGGATCAGGGTGGTCGCCTGCATGCGTGTGGTCGCCCATGCGTTGATCTGCATGAGGGTGTTGCGCTTGTCCGCGGCGGAGTTGTCGAGGAATCGGGCGACCTCGCCGCCGAGGGCCTGCCAGGTGACGTAGGGGCGGGGCGTGCCCGGTGGGGCGATGTCGGGGTGGACGTGGGGGCACAGGGCGCGCAGGTGCGCGTCGAGGTGTTGTTCCATGCTCATGCCCGGGTGACCTCGTCGACGTAGCGTTGCCGGATGGCCTGGATGACCTGCGAGCGCGTTTCCGCCACCGCGCGGCCAATGAAGGGGTGGGCGGCGGCGGTGCTGGTGCCCAGCTCGACCATGCCGCCATACGGCGCCTTGTCGGCATTCCAGGACACGTGATACACGGCGTTGTCGAGGAAGCTGTTGTCCTTGCTGAAGGCCTGGTAGATCGAGTCGCGCAGGTTGCCGGGGCTGTACGGCCCATAGACCGCGTGGGTACCGTGGAACCTGTGCGGAGCGTCGGAGACCGGGGCGTGCTGCTTGGCGCGCTCATACACGATCTGCGCGCCGGCCTGCGCGGCCGGTCGGTTGGCTGCGCGCAGGCGCTCCATCTCGATCACGAGGTCTTGCTTGAGGCGGACCATGTTGATGCTGATCTTGAGCCCCATCAGCGCACCGCTTCGCAGGTGAGGTCGACGAAGGCGCGCTCGGGGTCGGGCAGTACGGCGGTGATGTTGTAGATGAGCCCGCTGTGACGGATGCGCATGCCGGCGTCGAGGCCGGGGAGGTGGCGGATGCGGATCGACACACGCACCGTGGAGACGTCTGCACCGGCTTTGATGGCTTCGAGACCGGCGAGCAGGCGCACGTCGGCCCAGCGACTTGCGACCCATTCCCAGGCTTCGCTCGGCTGTCCCCATGCGTCGGGGGCGGTGGCGCGACGCTCGATGTCGATGCGCTGGGATAGCGTGCCGGCGGCGGGTGTCATGCGAATCGGTCCATCAGGGCCGCGGCGAGTTGCTCGTCGCTGGCGTCGTCGCTGGCGTCGACCTGGTAGGAGCCGCAGCGGGTGCCGTCGGGTAGCGCGACGACCGCGCTGATGGTCCATGTGCCGGTGTCGGGGTCGAAGCGCTTGTCCTGGATGCTGACCATGTGAAGCTCCTTGCTTACGGGGCGGTGTAGCCCTGCGCGTTGACGTACACCTGCGCGGCGGTGGTGATGCAGGCGAAATTGAGTGCGGCGTTGGCGGTGGTCTTGAGCGGGTTGTAGAAGGCGATCTCGACCGGTTCGGTCATGTTGGCGCTGAGGTGGCCGCGCCACAGCACCGTGGCGCCGTCCTTGATGACGACCTCGGTGGCCGTGGCGCTGATGTTCTTGAGGTCGATCGAGGTGATGTAGCGCCGCAGGCCGGTTCCTGCCGCGGCCGCGAGCACCACGTCGGTGGTGTTGGAGATGCCGCCGGCAGCGGCGGCGTAGCTCCATTCCTGCTCGGGGATCTGCCAGGGGCGTACGATCTGCGCCCCTTGGGTGGTGGTCACAAAGTCGGCAACGTCGCCGGTGGCGACGGTGGTGTAGGGCGTGGTCACGGCACGGCCGGCATTGATCACCGGGGCTGTGGTGCTGCGCGCGCCGTCGTGCGCCACCGGGCCGACGGCGATCGCGGTGCCGCCGGCGATGGTGACTCCGATTCCCTGGCCGGCCACCGACTGGCCACGGCCGGCGGTGATCTCTGCGGTGAGCTCGGCGTAGTCCTGCACGCTGACGAACTGGACGGTGGCCAGGGTGGTCGAGACGGGCGGGGTGGCGCCGTTGACCCAGCGCAGACGGATCTTGTAGACCGCGTTCGGGTCGGGAATCTGCTGGTGACGCCGGTAGCTGTACGTTCGGGCCAGCGTGCTGTCGAGCGTGGCGGTGTGAAACCAGGCCTCGTCGGCGAACGGCTCGAGCTCATAGACGCCGCCGGGCGCAGCAGACGATGTCACCGTCACTGCGGCCGAGACGAGCGGCGCGAGGCCGCCATTGCCCACGCGGTACTTGGCTTGCGTGGCACTGATGCCATCGAAGGCCCAGCCGATGGTGTGCAGGCCATCCGGAAGACCTGTTTCGGGGTCGACGCTGACCGCCTCGAGGTACAGGGTCTGGTCGGCAATGCGCTGCGAGAGGTTGATGTTGCTCTGGACGCGGAAGGGGATGGAGAAAATCTCTTTCGTCATGACCCAGGTTTCGGCGAGCGCGGTAACGCCGGACTGCAGCTGGAGCGTGCCGCCAGAGGTGGCGATGCTGCCGTCTGCATCGATGCCGGTATCCCAGCGGGCGGGATCGAGCACCGCGCCGGAGAAAGAGTCCCGAAACTTCTTCTGGACGGACTTGACCTTGAGCATGTCGTCCTGAAGGTCGTAGCCGGCGATGATGTCGGCGTAGGTGCCGTCGGGCATGCCCTTGAGGCGCTTCTGGATGCCGTGGAGCACGGAGTGGAGGATGTCGGGTGGCATTGCGTAGTCCTTTCGAGTCAGACCGTCCAGGTGCGGTAGTGGTCAAGCAGCCCGTCGACATAGGGCATGGGGGTGGCGTGTTGCGCGAGTCCGGTCGACTCGCGATGCCGGTACCAGTGCCCGACCTGCAGCAGGATCCATTGCCGGATTGGGGCCGGGCAGGCGGCGCCATAGCCGGCGGTGTAGTGCACGGTGACGGCGTCGGGCCGGGCGGCGGTGGCAGGCCACGCGTGGCCGTCCTGCAGCGTGATGCGCGCGGGCTCGCTGTGCATATCGACGCGATATGCGGATGCGGATAGGGTTTGCTGGGCGCCAGCGGCGTCGATGTATTCGATCGACTGCACAGCCAGCAGCGGCGGCCATGGGATCCGGATCTCGTCCGCGGGAAATCCGTCGCGCTGATGCCGCCACGCACAGCGGGCGATGCTGCGCCCAGTGTGTTGCTCGGCCAGACCGGTGGCCGCAGCGATCAGCGTGGTGATCAGGCCGTCCTCGTCCGCGTGCTCGACGCGCAAGTGCGCTTTCGCGTCCGCAAGGGTGACGGCGGGCTCGGCGATGGATTGAACGCGTGTGTTCATGCCGCGCTGGGTCAGACGTCGGCGGAGGTGGCCGCGAGGTCGAAGTGACCTGCGGCGCAGAGGGCTTGCGCGGCGGGGCGAGGGATTTGGCCGAACTCGCCGCAGCGCAGGCCGTGGTCGGGCAGATCGATCAGGGCGCGCCCCGGCACGTGCTCGACGGCGACAGGCTCGGGGGCGGGGGCGGAAGGATCCAAGGCGGGAGCGACAGACGCGGACTCTTCCGCTTCGAACTCGGGCTGCGGTTTCTTGCTCATGGAGGTCTCCAGGGAGAGGGTGCGGGGCCGATGGCTCGGCCCCGCAGAATCGTCAGGTGGCGCTGTTGGCGTAGTGCTTCACGCTGCCGCCGACGTCGGTGAAGTTGCCGCCGGCACGCGTCCAGAGGTTGAAGCCGACTTGCCCTTTTTTCGCGTAGGCCGAGTCGGTGTAGCGCTGGAACTCGGTGGCGGTGAGGACATCGCGGACGATGTAGTAGGTGAAGTCGCCGAACAGGATCGACTTGGCGTTCGCGGCCATCACCGGCATGTGGTTGTTGATGGTGACCGGGTAGCCGAGGATGGTGTCCGGGGCCTTGCCGCCGAGGCCGTCATAGCCGGGGATGAAGATGGGGCGGCCGGTGGTGTCCTTGAGCTTCTTGACGACCTTGAAGCTGTTGTCGTGCATCATCCAGCGGCAGCGACCGAGCTCGCGGTAGGCGTAGTCGACGGCGTGCTCGAGGTCGATGAGGTCATCGACGGTGACGGTGAGCGTCTGTCCGGTGACGCCGACCTTGCCCGCGGTGGAGGCGGTGACGATGCCCTTCGGCTGACCGGTGCCGGTGCCGACGGTGAAGTGCTTGTTGGTGATGCGGCCCACACGGGCGGTGCAGCGGGTGTTGACGAAGGCTTCGATGTCGATCACGGCATCTTGCAGAAGCTCAACCGGGACGGTGACGACCTTGGACGAGTACTTGTAGACGGGGATCGGCGTGGTGCCGAAGGTGATGTCGGCGTCGTTCGTCTGGGCGTTCTGGGCGACGATCTCGCCCTCTTCCGCCGTACCGTCCGAGTTGGGGAAGTTGATCTCCTGCCCGTTGCTGGTCTGCAGGACGGTGGCGACGGCGCGCATGCCGCCGAGGGATTTGAGCGCGTCTGCGACGGCTTGGGCGATCTCGGAGGCGACGACGTAGCCGCCCTCGCCCGGGGTGGTGGTGCTCATGGTGTTGCGGATGACAGCCCAGTCTTCGGCCGACAGGGCGCGATCGCCCTGGCGCATCCAGGTGGCGAAGAGCTTGCGGACGTGGCTGGCTTGGGCCGGGGGGGCGCCGTTGGCGCGGGCGCGGTGGGCAGCGGCATCGCCGAGGGCGTTGGCCTGGTCGTCTTCGGCCAGCAGGTTCATGGTGCGCTCGATGCGATCGACCTGGTTCTTGAGGTCGTCGATCTCGGCGAGGCCGGCGTCATACTTTTCTTGCTGCTCGGCGCCCCAGGTGGTGTTCTTGTCCTCGACCAGGGCCTTGATTTCGCGGGCGCGGGCGGCGATTTGCTCCCGCAGGGCTTGGATGCTTTGTGCCATTTCGGATTCTCCAGAGTGATGGCGTAAAAAAACCGCCTGGCGGCGGCTCGATGCGACGGCGCGGGAGCGCGTCAGAGCTGGCTGACCTCGAGGCGGCGTAGCGCCGCTGCGCGGTCGAAGATGGGCTGCGGAGGCAGGGTGCTGCTGGCGACGGGCTGCGGGCGGCGCGCGGCCGGCAGGCGAGCCGCAGGAGCGCGCGCGTAGGCGCTGAGGTCCCACGCAAGGGCGTTGGCCTCGGGGTTCTCTTCGGGCGTGACGGACTCGGCGCCCGCAATACGGTCGGCAAAGCCGCGCTCGACGGCCTGCTCGGCCGTCATCCAGGTTTCGGCGGCGAGCCACTCGCGGAGCTTGTCGATGTCCTGCCCCGTCTTCTCGGCATACGTCTTGACCAGCGTCTCGTCGATCATCTCGAGCAGCTCGGCGTCCTTGCGGATCTGGTCGGCATTGCCATAGGTCCATGTCCACGCCTTGTGGATCATGAACATCCCCCCGGGAGCAATGACGACCTCGGGGGCAGAGCGCGCAACGAATGACGCGGCAGAGGCGGCGAAGCCATCGACGTGCGCGATGACCCGGGCCGGGTGCTCGGCGATGAGCTGCTCCATGGCGCGCCCGGCGAATACGTCGCCGCCGGGAGAGTCGATACGCAGATGGATCATGCTGGCGGTGCGGTGGTCGGCCAGGGCCTTGCCGAGGGTGAGCGCGGATACGCCGCCCCAGTAGTCGTCGCGCACGATGACGTCGTAGAGCCAGATCGTGGCTTCGTCGTCGCCGGTGGATTCGGCGCGGAACTGGCCGGCGCCGCGGTTTGCGGCGAGCAGCGCCATGAGTCCGTTACGCATCTTTGGTGTCCTCGGTCTGGGGGTCGGGGGTGGCCGCGGGGGCCTTGCTGCCGGCGCGCTGGACGGTGTCGGCCCACGCCTCGTCGAGCGGCGGCATGTTGTGCAGGCGCCGCACCTGGTTGACGGTCATCCAGCCTTGGGCGCCAGGGCCACCGAGCGCCTTGGACAGGTACTCGCCACGGGTCTTGCTGTCGCCTTGCAGGAGGGCATCGACGTTGTGCTCGCCAAAGCGGCGGCGCTGCGGCCAGCATTTGCGGTTGATCTCTTGCCGGATGGCATCGAGGTGGCCGGTGAGCGTGTAGCGGATGAAGCCGATCGACATCTGTTCGATGCCCGTGCCCCAGCTGGTGGCGGCGTCGGTCTTGCCGATCATGTGCGGTGGCACGCCCATGATGCGGGCGATGTCTTCGACCGATTGCTTGCGGGTCTCGAGCAGCTGAGCATCTTGGGCGTTGAGGGTGATGGGCTTGAGCTCCATCCCGCCGACCAGCACGGGCGGGATGCCGGTCTCGTTGTAGTGCTGCCGCTGCTCGCCCCAAGTCTCGCGGATGAGTTCGCGCTGCTCCGCGTTGATCTTGAGCTCCTTCGGCACCACGATGGCGTGGTCGGGCCGGGCGCCACCACGGAAGAAGGTGGCGGCGTGGGTGTCTGCGGCGAGCGCGAGATCCGCGGTGTTGCCGAGCGCGGCCTGCACCGGGGTGAGCGAGCGCAGGCCGTTGAAGCCGATGCCGGGGAAGTGCAGTACGTCGTCCTGGTCGAGTTCGCGGCGCTCGATGCGCCCGTCGCCGAGGGTGGCGTGGATGATGTAGCGGTTGCGGCCATCGACGCGCTTGCCGCGGACCGCCTTGGGGTGGTGGGGCTCGAAGCCGATGATCTTGGGCGAGTACTTGCTCGCGCGCAGGATCTGCCAGTAGCCGTCGCCTTCGAGCAGGATGGATTGCGCGACGTAGAGCCACGCGCTGGCGGCGGTCCAGGCCGCGTGCGGCGACTCGTTGAAGAGCCACCACAGGTCGTCATCGACGCGATCGCGCCCTGAGGTGGTGCGCTGATAGATGTGGAACGGCAGCGCGCCGATCGCGCGGCCGATGAGTCCGACCGATGCGTAGACCGCGCCGACGCGCATGGCCTGCGCTTCGCTGACTGCGCCCGCCATTCCTTCGGTGAGCCAGCTGTAGAGCGTGCTGCCACGGGTGCCGCTGCTGATGGAGTGCGTCTCGCCGGATGCCCGCGGCGACGCGCGCACCCGCCGATCTTGCTCGAGGAGCAGTTCGGCGCGGAGTCGGAGTGCGGTGGTCATAGCAGCAGGATTCCAGGTTCTTCAGCTTGCTCGGTGAGCGCGAGCGCGCGCCCCAGAGCCATCAGCATGGCGATCGGGCCGTCGATCTTGTTCTCCGGGCGCTCTTTCGTCGGCGCCCGGAGCTCGTTGAACTTGCTCACCTTCACGACCAGGTTGCTCACCATCCAGGTCATGACCGGGTTGCCCTCGTGGCGCAGCTTGCCTTCGTGCACGAGGTTCTCGACCTGGATCAGCGGCGGGGTGAAGAACAGCGCGCGCTGGGTGATCTCGACCATCGGCAGGCCTTCCTCGATGAGCTTGCCGGCGAAGTACATCGAGAGCGCCGGGTCGAAGTCGATTTCTTGCACGTCGAACCGTGCGCAGGCGCTGCGCAGGTCGTCGGCCACTACGTCGAAGTCGGTGATGTCGCCGTCGGTGACTTGCACGTAGCCTTGGCGCGCCCAGCCACTGAGGTGCGCATTGCCGCTTTCCTGCACGGCGAGTTCGTTCAGGTACAGACGTGTGAACACGTGCCAGCAGCCGTCGCGCTCGAAGACGAAACAGGCTGCTGCGAAGTCGCGCTTCTGCGCCAGGTCGAGGCCGATCCAGCAGGGCTCGCCCTCGAAGTCGCCGAGCTGCAGCGTGGTGTCTGCGCAGCGCTCCCAGGCGCGCATGTCCATCCAGGCGGCGTCGCCATTGACCCAGACGTTGAGGCGCTTGGTCAGGAAGTTGTTCAGCGCGCTCGGCATCGACTCCGCCTTCCTGGAGGCGGCTTCCATGTCCTCGCGCAGCACCGACTTGCCCCAGTTCGGGTTCGCCTTTGCCCAGCTCGTCTCGACGTGCGGATCATCCGTGTCGTCGATCGTGTAGATGATGCCGAACAGCGACGGGTCGTCGATCACGCCATCGAGCACCTTCACCACGTGCGTGCGGCGCTCGTAGCAGATGCCGGACCGGTCAGTGCCGGCGGTGGTGATGTTCCACAGCAGCGACTGCTCGCGAGCGCCACGGGCGGTGTCGATCACGTCATACACGGCACGTGTCTTGTGCGCATGCAGCTCGTCGATGACGGCGAAATGCACGTTGAGGCCGTCCAGGGTGGATCCCTCCGCGGCCAGCGGCGTGAACTTGCTCGCCATGTGCGCGACCGTCAGGCTGTGCTGCATGATCGCGACGCCGAGATACGTGCGCAGCTCCGGCGTGCGCTCGGCCATGGCCTTTGCGTCGTCGAAGACGATGCGGGCTTGGTCGCGCGTCGTCGCCGCCGAGTAGACCTCGGCGCCGTGCTCGCCGTCGGCGGAAAGCATGTACAGCGCCAGGCCGCTCGACAGCGTGCTCTTGGCGTTCTTGCGCGGCACCTCGACGTATCCCTCGCGGAACCGGCGCAGACCGGTTTCGTGATGCACCCATCCGAATACCGTCGTCAGCACGAAGGACTGCCAGGGCTCCAGCTCGATCAAGCGCCCTTCGCGCGCCCACTTGCCCTTGATGTGTGGCAGCAGCTCGATGAACGCGCATGGCCGATCGGCGCGATCGTCATCGAACACCCACGGCCACGCATCCGACACCGGGCGATCCAGGTCGGCGAGCTGCCGCTCGCACGCCTGGCGCGTGTACTTGCACGCCGGCTGTTCGCCGGCCACGACCGCCCGCGCATACGCGAGTGCGGCGGCGACGTATCGGCTCACGCGACCACCGAGAAGCGGGCGAAGCCGCTCTGTCGGGCGTCGGGCTTGGGCTCGATGCCGGGCAGCGTCGGCTGCACGTAGTTGCTCGCCTGGACGCGACCGCGGGCAGCCGGGCTCAGCCCGAAGTGCATCAGGTAGCGATTGACCTGCTCGCGGTGCGACTTGATCAGCTGCACGATGACGCTCTGCTGGGCGTAGCCGCTCGGGGTGACCGCATGGCTGGCCTCATACACCGCGGCCGCATAGTCGATCCCGCGCTCGGACATCAGCAGATCGACCTTCCCGTTGAACGCCGTCTCGAGCTCGGCGAGGCGCCCCGAGGCCTGGCAGTAGAGCGCGAGCGCAGTGCGGTCCAGTCCGGAGATCAGCCCGAGCTCTTCCAGTAACGGCGTGATCCGTTTCCACTCTTTCCGCGCCTCCGGGCTCAAGTGCTTCGGCGGCGACGGGATTTCGATGCGCGGATTGACGCCGGCGGCGAGGTCGAGCGAGCGCTTGCCAGGGTTGCCCTCGAGCATCTTCAGCGCTGCCGGCTTCGGCAGCGGACCGCGGGTTCCTGTCATGACTCACTCCTTGGGGTACCCCTCCCCCCAAAACC
>ERZ761601.91-NODE-91-length-27766-cov-16.476598_pt1 | contig 27766 bp, 26 predicted proteins | sample MGYA00433092_ERZ761601 | MGnify/ENA primary metagenome ERZ761601 (study PRJEB28899, sample SAMN03785571) | bioreactor sludge metagenome | biome: EBPR Sludge; feature: EBPR Bioreactor; material: 0.22µm filtered reactor supernatant | place: Saint Lucia: Queensland...
CTTAAAGTTTCCCAATCTCGCTTGCGTCTCACCGCGTCGCGTCCTACCATCCGCTCCTCGCAACGTCTCGTCTACCTATGGAGCCCACAATGGCCCGTCGATCGGAACTCGGCGGCGCGACGGGGATCGTCGCCGCCACCCAACATGCCGCCTGCGTCGCCCTGGCCCGTCTCAGGATCCCAGCGTCGTATAACCGCAGCTGCGCCGTCCAGGCGTCTCACCGCTGCTGTCTCGCCGAGCTGGAGGTCGATAGCGGCGATCTCGTCCGCGCAACGTCTCCCGCGGCCGTCTCGGCCGTGACGGCAGAGATCCACCGCCTTGTCCCTCGGTTCGGCGCAGCCCTCACGCAGGAGCTGCGAGACGGGTGGACCGTGCGGCTCAGGCCGCGCGGGCATCGTCTCGCGGTCGAGACCCCGCTCCCCCGGAGTCTCAGCGCAACCGTCCCTCTGGCGCGGATGCGCGCCGTCGGGCTCGCGGTCGAGCTCGGGGTCAAGACCGACGGCGGCAGGGCGGTGCTCGACCTCGCGACTGCCCCGCACTTGTTCATCGGGGGCAGTAACCGCAGCGGCAAGACCGCGCTCGCGCGGGGCATCCTCGCGACCCTGGCGCGCCACAACGATCCCGCCGACCTGACCATCGCGGTCCTGGACCCGAAGGCCCGACTCTGCCCCGGCCCGCTTCTGGGCCTCCCCCACATGGCCTTCGCCCCCGCGACCAGCCCCGCCGACATCGCCGCCGCGCTGTCCTGGCTCTCCTGCCAGGTGGATGAGAGGGCGGCACTCCCGCCCCGCGAGGTCGAGGCCCTGCCCCGGATCGTGGCCTTCATCGACGAGGCATGGGCGGTCCTGGCGACCCGTGCCCACGAGATGGTCCGGCGCGCGCGCGAGTACGGGGTTCACCTCGTGGTCGTCTCCCAGGTCGTCAGCTCCCGAGACCTCGACCCCCGGGCCACCGCCCAGCTGACTGAGCGGATCATCGGCCGGGTCGCCCCCGGGGACTGGCGCACCTCCCGGGCCATTGTGGGCGATCCCGCGGCGCTTGGGCTGGGCGGCCCAGGAGACATGTTCAGCGCCTCCCTCGGGCGCTTCCAAGCGGCCTTCTGTGCCCCTGGGGACCCCTGGTGGTCCAGTAACGGGTGGGAAGACCGAAACGCGGCTCCTGCCCCCCCTGCCGCCGCCCTGGCGGGGCCTCTGCCCGCAGTCAACGCGACGCATCCGCAGGGGGGCATGCCGGACCCGATCCGGAGCTGGCTCCTCCTCAGCTCTGCCCCGGATGGGAACGGCGGCATCCGGCTCCCCGGCAGGACCGCAATCGTCCAGAGGACCAAGGCCCTGACCGGCACGGGGCCGAACAGCAGTGTCGCGGCCGAGTGGCAGCAGAGCATCGCGGCCGAGCTCGCGCCGGCGCTCCAAGGGGTGCCCTCATGACCGTGATCGTCGGGGTCGAGCAGGACGGGGACGTGTGGATCGGCGGTGACGCCGCCGGGGTGACCGCCTGGGCCGTCCAGCCCCGCGCGGACGCCAAGGTCTTCCGGGTGGGCGAGTTCCTCTACGGCATCTCGGGCAGCTTCCGCGGCGGCAACGTGCTCCGCTACTGCTTCACCCCGCCGCAGCGGTACGAGCACGAGGACCCGCTGGTCTACATGAACACCCGGTTCATCGATGGCCTGCGGACGGCCCTGTCCTCCGCGGGGGCCAAGCGGACCGAATCGGGAGTGGACGAGACCGACAACCTTGCGTTCCTGCTGGGGTATCGGGGGCGCCTATATGAGATCCACCCCGACTTCCAGGTCGGGATCAACCACGGCGGGTACGCCGCGACGGGGAGCGGCTGGACCGTGGCGCTCGGGGCCCTCCACGCCACGACCGGCCTCAATGCCCGGGACCGTGTCGACGCGGCCCTCCGGGCGGCAGAGGCCCACAATATCGGGGTGAGGGGCCCGTTCACGATCGAGAGGCTTGGGACATGACAGACCTCCTTCGGTTCATGGGGTTCCTGGCCCTGGTGCTGGCGTCGATCGCGGCTGCTGCGATCGCGTGGGCCATCGGGGCGACGTGGAAGCCCGAACACACCAACGCCCTGGTCTACGGGCTGCTCAGCCTGTCCGGGCTCGCTGTTGTCGCGGCCCTGGCCGGGCTGGCGTTCGGGGCAATCCTGACCGGGGTCTGGCTGTCGCGGCGCCCGCTGCAGCGCGGCGGCCCCGATCCGGAGCTGCGCAACGAATACCAAGTGCTCCGCAACGAGGGCGCCCGCATGTCGCTCATGGACCGCCTCCTCGCGCGCCCGCCCCAGGGGCCCATCATCGAGGCGTCTACGGTCGGGCGCTTCGTCGACCTGGCGGACGACTCATGAGCCTGCTATGCCGCCTGGGGTGGCACGACTGGACCAGATGGATCGACGGCCTCATCACCCGCGGCGGGCGCCGGATCGCCGGGCAGAGCCGCCAATGCCGACGTTGCCACAAGGCCGAGAGGAGAGAGCTATGAACGACCGCACCCCCTGGGCCTACCGGGCCCTGTACTCGCGCGGGACTGCCGCCGGGCTGGTCCTGATGTCTGGCGCGGTGCTGGCCGTGTCTCAGACCCACGTGATCCGGGACTGGCTGGCCGTCCTGCACCCGGGATGGTCGCGCCCCTGGCTCTGGGCCAACGCCGCGGGATTCGAGCTTGTCGTCCTCGCGGTCGGGCTTGTCCTCGCCGCTACGGGCCAGCGCTCGCTCTGGGTCGCCGAGGTCTTCCTGATCGCGGTCTCGTGCGGGGCCGCATGGGATAGCGCGCCAGACGGGACCCCGCTCGTCCGTGAGATCCTGGGCTCCCTGATGCCCCTGCAGTATCTCGCGGCCGTCCTGGCCGGGCATCGTCTCTATCACCACCACCAGGGCTCCGAGACGCGGGCCATCGGGGCGCCAGGAGACGAGACAGTCGCGGGCCTCCTGGCGGCCGAACTCGGGCACGCGACACCGGTTGACGAGACCCCGGGCCGTCTCCTTGACGAGACCTTGACCCGTCTCTCGGGTCAGTTCGGGCTCGCGTCTCCCGGGTGGGACGACCCCCGCGAGTGGAGGGACGAGGAGCCGCCACGCGCGCCGGCGAGACGATCTCCCGACAGTGAGACGGGCCGGGCACCGAAGCGCCCGGCCCGCACTCTCACTAACCGGCCAATAATCGTTTCTGGGTCGTCCGCCGAGCACCTGCTCGCCTTCCTGCAGCAGCGCGGCGGATCTGCGTCTGTCGCCGAGGCCCACAATGCGCGCGTCGTCTCGCGGGCTCAGCTATACCGTATCGCGGCCCGGGACCCGCGGTTCACGGTCGTCTCCGGAATGGTGAGTCTAGCCGAGACCGCCCCGGCCTAGAACATGATCGCCCCCTCCGCGCGCATGCTATACCAGCGAGTGGCCCCGATGATGACATGGTCGATCAACGGCAGCTCCAGCAGCTTCCCCGCCTCGATCAGGCTCCGGGTTGTCGCGAGGTCCGCCCCGCTGGGCGTCGGATCCCCGCTCGGGTGATTGTGGACCAGCATCAGCGCGGCGGCGTTGGTCAGGATCCCAATCCGGAATACCTCGATGGGCCGCACCGCTGAGCTATTCAAGCTGCCGCGGTAGAGCAGGTGAAGCCCGAGGGCGTTCTGCTTGGTGTCCACCGGGATCGCCCATAGCTCCTCCTGAGGGAGCCCACGCATATAGGCCCCCAGCAACGCCTCAACGTCCGCCGGTCCACTGAGCTTGCGGGCGCCCAGCCCGATCCCCGTCGCCCCGCTCGGCTCCTCCCGGATCACCCTGAGGCTGATTATCTGAACCGTCTCGCCGTATCCACTCGCCTCGTCTGTCTTCTTGCGACTGGCCATGTCGTGCTCCTGGGTTGCTGCGCAGTGGTTAGAGGCGGGGCGGTTTCGGATCAGCCCACTGGAGAGCCCAGTCCAGCTCCCGAGAGGACAGCGACCCGGCGTACACCTCGATCGCCCGGCGCCTGGCGTCGTAGACGAGCCCGCCCTCGATTGGGTCCTGGCTGCGGATCAGCCGATATAGCTCGGTCTCGGCCTCGCGGGGATTATCGAAACAGCAGTCCCAGCGCGGGGCCTCGTCGGCATCCACCACCAACACCTGGTATCGGCCAGGGTAGGCCAGCCCCTCGTGCTCCTGCTCCCACGCCTCTAGGATGTCGTTATTGAAATATTCCCTCAACTCTTCGTAGACGCCCGGAACCCGCAGGATCTCGTCCGTCGACGTTGCCTCGACCTTGTCCGCCAGCAGCTCGTCGAATCTCGAGTCCTCCAGCGGTCGGTAGTCCGGCGCGTCGATCCCGTTTCCGGTCGGTCGGCCCAGCGCGATCAGGGCCTTCTCCAGCTTGGTTGGCTCAGCCATTGTCGTTGTCTCCCTGTGGTTGGGGGCGGCTGCGAAGTCCGAGGCCGTGGAGATCTGCGGCAAGCCGGGCAGCGTCTAGACCCCGATCCCGTGTCAGCTCCTCGCCCTCGGCCACCACGTCGCCGTCCTGCTGATTGTCCATGACCTCCCAGGCCCAGGGCCGCCCGGCACCACGCCGCGCGACCGCGATATCGAATCGGCCGTCCCAGGCTGTTGCGCCGATACCGCTCATTGCCCCGCTCCTGCGTCTCGCCCGCCCCGCAGCCGCGCGTCCAGGGCCTCCTGGTGCCGGAACCCGTCCATGACCCAGGAGACCTCGTCGTCGCGCTCCTCGGGGCTCGGGCGGCCGCCGAGACTGCAGTCCACCACCGACCCGGCCTCGTTGATGATCTCCCAGCGGTATCCGTCGGCGTCACACCGGCGAACGATCGTCAGCATGGATCCACCTCCTCGCCGGGCCACCAGCTCGGCCGGTTCGGATGCCCCGCGGGGAAGACTTCCCCGATCGGCTTCGGCGCCCAGTGTTGATCGCGCTCGACCAGCGGCAGGGCGCCGCGGCGGGCCTGCTCCAGCTCGGCGAGCGAAACGTATCCGTATTCAGCGTGGGCCCCGACGGTGTAGCAGAACAGCAGGTCACCGCCGTCATGCTCCAGGATGTACCAGTCCCAGCCCGAGTACGGGGAGAACAGATGCGCGTGGACGATCGCGGCCCCCGCCAGGCCGTCCTGGGCGCCGTCGCCGGGCAGCTTGCGCCGGATCTCTTCTGTCAGCAGCTTCATGGCCGTGGCTCCTTTCTTTCCGTTACAGGCTCGCGAGTGCGTCGAGCTTGGCCTGAGTGTTCTTGATCGACTTGGCGAGGAAGAGGATGGTCTCCATGAGGTCCACGTCACCGTTGGTGGCCCTCATCTCCTCCTCCAGCGCTGCCTGCTCGTCCTTCATGTCCCGGATGTCGTCCATGAGGTCTTCCCGGCTGGTCGTGTTGCTCATCGTCTGCTCCTGAGTAGTTGCTAGCGGTTAGTGAAGATGGAATTAGTATAACACGGATCGTCGCGGTTGTAACATGGAAACCTTAAAACTTTGGAAATTGGTTGAACCACCGAACCGCTGGACCCGCGCGCTCTCTCCGGGCCCCGCGCAACTGCTGACCTCGCTACGGTTCGGAGGTTCAGTGGTTCGGGCATGCGCGGCCTCTCCCCGGGCTTATCGATCCTGTTCGCCAACGCTCAGGCGCTCGCTGAACATGTGGGGAGCTCGGGCCTTGAGGAATGCGAACGCCTCCTGGGCCTCCTCCAGCGACAGGGCGACGCAACAGCAGAGAGGCGAGTCGTGGTCGTCCCCGCGATCGCGGTCGTAGCCGAACCACACGACCGACGAGAACCGGGAGTGGACAGGCACGACCCAGAAGCGCCGGAAGGCCCCGAACCGGACCGCCAGCCCCGCCGGCTGGCCCGCGCGGCTCGGGTCGTTTGGCTCCGGCGTCATGGTGTAGCAGAACGGCGAGCGGTCGTTGGCGATCATTCCGCCGCCGCCTCGGCCTTCGCCGTCTCGCTCGCCAGGTTCGCGCGTGCCGCGAGGACGTCGCCGGCCAGGCGCGCCAGATCCTCAACCCCTGCGTTCGCCATGCCCCAGATCACCTTGGCCTGAATCTCGCCGACCGTCCGGAGGACGTCGTCGCCGCCCCGTGCCTGCATCGCCACGATGTCGTCGGCCATCCGGCGCAGCTGCTCTGCGATCCGCCCGACCTTCGACTCGATCCCCTTCTCGGCATACTCGACGGCATGGTTGGCGCTTTCGATCCTGAAGTTCGTGTTGCTCATCTCGTGCTCCTGTAGTTGCTAGCGGTTAGCGAAGATGGAATTAGTATAACACGGATCATCGCGGTTGTAACATGGAAACCTTAAAACCTGGGAAATTGGTTGGGCTGCGACGCGGCGACGCAAAGAGGCCCCGGCGCTCGCCGCCGGGGCCTCTTGTCCTGGCTCGTCTTGGGTGATCGGTTACGAAGTGGCTCGCGTCACGTCCGCGTCCACGAGGAACGCCCCAGCCCTTGGGGTCCAGACCCCTGGACCGGGCTGCGCCACCTGGACGTCCCAGCGCCAGCTCGCGGGGGCGCCCAGCTGGGCCGTCGTTGCCGCCGCGAGGTGGATCGTGATGTCCCCCTCTGCCTCGTCGTCCACCGTGATGGAGGCCCCGCCCGCTTGCGCGGATGCGCCATTGAGCCGCACCAGCCCGACGGCCTCGGTGACCTGGATCTTGGCGTCCGCGTCGGTGGTGCTCCCGGGGTGCGCCTTCACGGTGAACCACAGCCCGGTCCTGCCCGCCAGGTTGCCCAGACCCACGAGCGGGATCGAGTAGGTGTCGCCGCGCGTGATCGTGATGGACGTCCCCTCGATCATGCTGGACAGGATCGCAATCATGGCCATCGTGAGGGTCCGGCCGCCCGGCCCGTCGTAGTTCCAGAACGTTTCGGGGGTCGCACCCGAGCCCCCGGCGATCAGGGCCTCGACCTCTGCGGAGGACAGGTCGTTCAGGGCCGCGATAGCGGCCAGGGTGGCATCATCTGCCGCCGCCAGGAGCGCCGACACCTGCGCCGAGGACAAGTTGTTCAGCCCCGCGATGGCCGCCAGAACCGCGTCATCCCCTGCGGCGAGCCCCGCTGTCAGCTCGGCGTGCGTGGGCGGGTCGTAGGCGGTGAGGGCCGCCGCCGCCGCCGTCTGGGCCTGGGCTTGCGACAGGTTGTTGAGCGCCGCGATAGCCGAGGACACCGCTGACTGCGCCGCTGTGATGGCCGCCTCTACCGCGCTCTGGTCGGCGGGGTCGCTCGGCAAGGCGTCGGTCTTGGCCTTGATGGCCGCCACCTCGGTATCCAGATAGCCAGCCACTGTGGCCAGGTCGGACGCCAGCGCCACTGCCCCCGCGCTGAGGTTGTCCAGGTAGCCGGCTCGGGCAGACGACAGGCGAGAGAGAAGCGTGGTGGTGCCGGACGTGTCGCCGACCGCAGTCAGCCCAACCCCCGCCGCGCCGATGCGGGCGTAGCTGTCTCCGGTCTGGGGAGCCTCAAGGCCGACCTCTATCGGGATGAGCTTCCAAGCCGTCGCGCTGCCGCCGATGGCCACCATATCGACCCCTGACGCCAGCGCCGCGTCGGGCAGGTCCAGGCGATAAGCGTTCTCCGCAATCACCTTGAATCCTCCGCTGCTGTACGCATCGGTCAGGGCGGACAGCGAGGCCGGGGTGATGGCAGTCTTGGCCCCCGTAACGCCGCGCCGATACCACAGCGCGATGCCAGCGTCGTTGTAGGCCGCCGTGGTGTACGGGAGACCAGTGGTAGCATCGTAGGCGTAGACCGTGATGGATCGGGACGTGGCGCCCGGCGCGATGATCATGGCTCACCTTCCCCCGGCCAGCATGGCCGCGTGGTGTTGAAGCATGGACGGCGCGGACAAGGTGGGCAGCGCATTCATGGCAGTAGTAATCGCCGACACGTCGTCAGCGGTCAGCACGCCGTCGTATACGGCCAGGGCCGCAACGTCCCCGTGGAAGAATCGGCTTGCCTGGCCGGACACTTGCAGCGTGGACGCCGATGGCGTTTGGTTGTTGGTTCCGGTCGCCGGTGTTCCGGCGTTCTTGTAGATAGCGTATGCCCCCACGCCTGAATACGTGATGGCTACCACTACGTTGGTGGCCTGGACCAACTGAGCCGTGGACGAGCCGATGACAACGACGCTTTGCTTGAGGAACCGAATATCGACAACCCCGCTATTGCGGAAGTCGAACATAAGCCCGCCCGTGGCCGATGCTGCCAGGGGGGCCTGCAGGGATGACGATGCGTCCGCCGGGGTCATCCTGATAACGTAGCTGACCGGCTTTGTCGCCGCCGACAGCCCCAGCGTCAGGTATTGGGTGGACCCATTGAACGTCCACCCCGTACCCTGCGCCCATGTAGGGGCAACCCCCGGCGCCGCCGTGTACGTGCCTGGGTTAGCCTCGTTGGTGTAGCTGTCGGCCAAAGAGGACGCGCCAATGGCATCGTAGGCCGCCAGGCACGTGACCCCAGAGGGCGCCGTGTACCATGCCACGGATCAGCCGCCCCCGCCCACAACCTCATCCGCCTCTCGCGTTGCCGCCGCAATCTGCGCGTCGAGTTCCCCAAGGGCAGTATCCATCGCCGCTCGCGCCGCGTTATGCTCGGCAATCAGCAGCGCCCGCTCAGACCGCAAGCGTGTGAGGGTATCCAGTACCCCTAAGCGGTTCATCGTAGCCGCGAACGAGTCAACCGTGTACCCGCCACCGCCAAGACCCGGCGCGACGATCGGCTCAGAGCAATTGAGGACACCGTCCTCGTCGATCCAGAGGACGGGGACCCGCCCGCGCTTGATGACGATGATGTGACCACCTTGCGCCAGGTCGTCGATGTCCAGGGCCGGACGGGTCGTCGATCGGTTGATGATCTTCAGGTTCGGTGAGCTGGCCATTCCCTACTCCTTCGCGGTTCGTCGATTGCGGCAGTCCCGCCTAGGAGAAGACCCGGGCCTTCATGGCCTGGCCCCATCGGATGCCCGGGCGGCGATGAGCATGGATGGTGATCTTTGCCCCCGTCTGGGGATTGCGCCCTTCTCGGGCCGCGTGCTCTCGGGTGTAGAACACCCCAAAGCCTTGGATCGACACCTCGCGGCGCAGCGCCAACTCTTCCGGGATGATCCCGTCGGCCGGGTCGAAGAGGGCGCGGATAACGGCATCGGCGGTGACCTTGTCCTGGCCCGTGCGCTCGGCCAGCTTGGCGACGAACTCGTGGTAATACATGGCGGTCCCTTCGGTGAGGCGGGCGACCCAACCGGAGCTGGGCCGCCCGCCCGGGTGCTACGGGGTGGCGGTCGGCGGGACGGGGGTGAGGGTGAGGGTGGGGGAGGGGGTGACGGTCGGGGTGATGGTGGCCACCGCCACCACCATCAAGACTCCGTTGGTGTCCACCCACACCTTCTTCACCTTGCTCCGCTTCACCACGAAGATGTCGCCGCCCACGCCTCGGTCGTCAATGTCGAGCGCGGGCTTGGTGGTCGAGAAGTTCAGGATGGTGGAGTTGGGCGGGAGCGCCGCCTGGAGGGCACTAGCGACGGCCTCGCGGGCGCCCTCGTTGAGGGCCAGGAAGAGCGCGAGCCACGAGACCGCGAGCGCCAGGGTGTTCGGTCGCAGTAGACGACGAAGCATGTTCATAGAGGTTCGTCCTTTCGTGATGCAACGGCCAGGCCGTTACGCGCGGGAGCCCAGCAGCAGCGCGGGCTGCGGGTCGGGGAGAAGGCGGCCGATGTAGGTCTTGTAGGCCACCGTCATGGAGAGCAGGAACAGGGCCCCGTAGGCCAGGTAGTCGGACACTCCGCGGGCGGGATGCCCCAGGGCCCCGTTCATGGCCCCGTACAGGGTGCCCGCGAACGCGACCGCGAGGGTAATCACGCTCGCCCCGACGCCGTTGCCCAGCTTGGGGTCCAGGGCTGCAGCGGCGTGGCGCAGTAGCTGGACGACGGCCGAGCTACTGTAACCCCAGCCCAGGACGTCGGCGATGATCTGCGGGAGATCGTAGGACGGGACGACGGGCGGGGGTGTGATCTCGCCCTGGAAGAGCCCGGCGGCGTGGAGGATCCCCGCCGGGGCGAGGAAGACCAGCGCCAGCAGCGCGGCGCCGATCAGCCTCTTGATGCGGATGAACTTGGTCATGGCGAATGTTCTCCTTGGTTCGGTGAGGTGTTCAGCCGTCAGGCGCCTGACGGCTGGCCAGCTCCGGGCTTGCGCGCCGGTCGTAGCTGTCACGGGGCGGGGATCTTCCAGACCTTGTCCCACTGGCCCTTGACCACATAATACACCACGGCACCCCCCCCCGCGATGGCCTCGCCCCGCTGGGCGATGTAGGTCACGCCGCCGTCGACGATCTCCAGCTCGCGGGTCGTCGGGATCAAGCCATCGGCCCGAATCGCTCGCTGGAGCGCCGCGCTCGCGTTGAGGGTGATGCCGTGAAGGCGGTGCTGCTTCCCTACCTCGACCAAGAGCGCAGGCCCGGGGGTCGGGACGGGCGGGGTGCCCGCGGCGGCCCGCAGGCCAGGGATCTGGGAGTACAGGGCGGGGCCGGGGCAGGCTGTCGAGTCGAAGTCCGAGTGGCCTCGAAGCGGCAGCTTTCGCCCCAGGAAGGCGTCCAGGACTTTGACCACGCGGCGCGCGAGGGCCAGATCCCCGGGATCGGGCTGGCCCTTGGTGTAGTCGCCGGTGAAGACCAGGCAGATGAGCCGGTGATTCTGACCCGCCACGCATGCGCGCGCCCGCCCGACGTCGCCCAAGTAGGCAACCCTGCCCATCCGGACCCCGATATGGTAACCGATCCCGCTGAAGCCGCGCGCCCAGTGGCCGTCCCGGATCCCAACCCACGACGTCTGGCGCGAGCCCGCCGTATGGTGGATCGCGATAGCCTCCACGCCGGCCATCGGCCTCGTGTTGAAGCCGGGGCGGTCGGCCATCAGGGGCCGGAGGTCATCGTAGAAGCCCGGGCCGAACTCGGCGGCCAGCAGGGCGTTCAGGTCTGCCACGGGAGGCTCCTTTGGTGGCGTCGTGGCCATCTTGGCCCCGATCCTCAACAGCTCATCGAATGTCTCCGGGTCCGTCGTCGGGTCGAAATCGTCCCACTTCCCAGTGTTGTCCGAGAAGTCGAAGATCACCCCACCGACCACCAGGGGGTCCTCGGCCCATCGGGAAGCCATCCACCCGCACTGCTCAGCAAACGAGCCCGAGGAGGGGTGACGCCACCACTCGGAATCGCGATAGGTTTTGTACCCGCGCCGAGTGCCCACGGCGGGCCGGGGCTGGATGTCGTCCAGCCCGAACTCGCTGATGACGATCCGGGGCAACGTCACCAGCCCGAGGGAGCGCCAGACATCAACCACCTGGCGATAGCGCAGGCAGAACCACCCGTGCGCATCCGCGGCGGGCTTGACAGGCGCCCAACGGCCGTCAACAAGGTCGCTGGTCTGGTTCCCAGCGCCCACGCCCCAGAGGAGCGTCGGGGCACCGTACTCGTGGAGCCCGACATAATGCCCTTGGTCCCCGGCTCGCTTGAGTGCGGGCAGGTACAGGCGCCACTGCTCTGCTCGGTCGTGGTCGGGAAGGTCGGGCATCCCGACGCTGAAGCTACCGATCACCGCCTTGCGGCCGTAGCGTTCGGCCAGGAGCATGAGGTCCACATCGAAGCCCGCCCGCTCCTGCAGCTCTTGCCCGCCCTGGAAGGCCTCGTTGAACCCCTCCACGGCGTCGACCTGTGGCCACGCCCGGAGGATCGACTCGGCGTCGCGCAGCATGGCCCGCCGCCCCGCCGTGTTCATCTCCTGGGGGTCGCGGTAGGGGCGCGCCACAACCAAGGCCCCGATCGCCTTGGCGGCGTCCAGCAACTCGGCGTTCAGCCCGGCGTCCATGAACTTGACAACCGACGGGCGGCATGTGGCGAGGTAGCGGAGTACCAGGTCCGTCCGTGCCGTGGAGTGAATGTGGGGGCCAGGGAACTTGCTCATCTCGACCTCTCTTGGGCTCGGTCTGGGCAGGGGCGCCCTCCCGCGGCGGCGCTGTTCGGGATGGTCATGGCGGGGTCGTGCCCGGGGCGTGTTCGTCGAGCAACGCCACAAGGCTCTTCCGGGAGGTGAGAGCCTGCTTCGAGGCCGCGATATCTGATTGGATCTGTCGCAGCGCTTCGGTCTGGAGGGCCATCTGGCGCTCCAGACCAGCCAGCGCGGCGGTCATGGCGCGCCTGTCGGCGCCGTCTTCCTTGCGGGCCTCCATGTCGGCCGTGAGCAGCTTGGACGCCCATTCGGCGATGTGGCCCCGCTCTTCCTTCGTTTCCTGGCTCGCGACCTCGCGCCCCGCGGATCGGTAGCTCATCCACCTGTCAAGCAGATACAGACCCGCGGTCAGAGCCCCCGCCGCGCCCCCGACTTCTGGTAGCCCAATGCTGTTCGCCGGGGTGGTTGCCGTTTGGGCGACCTGGGACAATAGGCTCATGTGGTCCTCTTTCGTGGGGGATGGAGGAGAGAACACGATCCGGTGGATCGCGTAGAGAGCACGGAGTGTCACGGGCACCTCCCAGAGATCCGAGAGGCGATGGCGCGGTAGATCCCCGCCAGGGCCTCGCCGTCTGCTGCGGTGTAGGCGTCCTGGCTGCCCGACGCCACGGCCCGCATGAGGCCCTGGTCGATGTCGCCAGTCGTCCCGAGCGCGATCGTGAACACCCTCGCGCCCTCCCCCTTGACCGCGGATGCCGCGGCCAGAACCGTCTCCTCCTGAGTCCCACGAGGCCCGACGGGGACCCTGTTGGGCAACCCGTCGGTGAGCAAGATTACGACGGGCCGGGCACGAGCCCCCGCCGCCAAGAGGCCCCCTTCGATCAGGGCCAGGTCCAACCGGGTCCCCTCGGCGGTGCGGGCCGGGAGGGAGTCCAGGGCACGCGCCAACACCTCGTGGTCGCCCGTCAAGCCAATCGCGGGCCAGGCGATGTCGTTGAAGCCCGCGACCGCCGCGCGATCCCCGGGTCCAAGCAGCCCAACGAACTCCCGCGCGGCATCCAGGGCCGCCAGCATCTTGGACCGCCCCGCGGACGTAAGGCGGCGCATGCTCGTGCTCATATCCAGCACCAGCACCACGTCGGCCGTGTCGCGGCCCGGGTGGCACTCCAGGCGATCCGCAAAGGGGATGTAGATCGCGACCGGGCGGGGAGCCGGGCTCGCGGTCCGGGTAGGGGTCGGGGTTGCCGATGCGGCCCTGGTTGCGGTTGCGGATGGGGGTCTCGGGGTTGGCTGGGTCGTTGGGGTCGGGGTCAGGGTCGAGCATTCGACCACCGGGCTGCCGCGCTGGATATCTGACAGCTGCTCGTACACTTCCCCGGCCACCCGGCCAGCCGCGGGGTAGACAACAAAGAGCCGCCGCGACCTTGCCATCTCGGGCTCAGGATCGCGGCACGACCAATTGCCAGGATCGACCGGGCACGTGATGATGACCCTGCCGGTCAGGAGCGCGGCGGCGCCCAGAAGTTCCTCCCGCATAACGGCATAGTGGCTCTTGGTGTAAGCGGCGAAGACCGTGACCTTACAGGGCACGGCACCGGCCAGCCCGGCCTCGACCTCAACCAGCCTCGCGGCGTCCCTGGCCCGGCCCCTCCAGCTCCATGACGAACGGGGGGAGTTGAGCGCCGCCCGGATCGTGGCCTCGCTGCTGCCCAAGGGCGCGACCAACCGAGCGCCGCCGTCGTCGTAAGCCACGACGGCGCCCCGCCACCTCCCCGGGGCCATCGCGACCACCAGGTCGAGCGCCCCTGAGAGCTCGGCTCGCTGCCACTCTGCCTGAGGGGTGTTGATTACCGCGAAGATGATCGCGACCCCCTCAGGGCAACGCTGGCAAGCAGGCGCCGGCGGCCCCGAGAGGGACATGGCCAGCGCGGCGGCGAGGATCATCGGGAGAGCCGTGGCAGCCATATCGGCCAGGCGCGCGACAACGCGACGCTTCCGGGAGCGGGCGGGGGCATGGTCGGGGAGGGGGTCAAGGTGACGGCCGTCTGCTGGGCCGCGGCGGTCGCGGTCCCGAAGGCGCGGTCGCGCAGGCTGGGGGTAGGGGCAAGCGCCGTCAAGGTCATCTCAGGGATCCGGGCAACCGCGGTCAGGGTTGCGGCCACCGAGGTCGGGTCCGCGGGTGCGATCTCGGTCAGGATACGCGAGATCTCGGTCTGCTCCGCGTCGGGCGTGCCCGGCGGCCCGAGCGTCGGGGTCGGGGTCCCGTAGATCCGGGCCAGTGCGGTCTGGACCGCCGGGATGTGGGTCGCGGTCGGGGTCGTGGCCGGGTCCGGGGTATCGAAGATCCCGATCTCCGGGGTCTCAGGCGGCGCGGCTGTTCTGCCGGGCTCTGCGGTCGGGGCGACGCCCCCATAGCGGCGCACGTAGGCGTCCGCCCACCGGGCCATCTCGGCCACGGCCTCTCCCGCGTCCACGCGACCGCACCCGAAGGAGTCGTTGCGGGCCCCCGCGCATGCGTCCCCCTGGGCTCGCCCGCCGCTGGCCGATCCCGGGAGCGGCGCGGCGGTGTCCTGGACGATCTGGCTCGCCGCCAGGGCAATCCCGGCCCGGTTCTGGACGCCGCGCCGGATCGCGACGTCGGCCATGAGGGCCATCACGCCACTGGTCAGTGCCGCCGAGTAGGACGTTCCGCTCCCAACGTCCCCATAGCCACGCCGCTGCGGCGCGCCCTGGATCCCGAACAGCTGCGAGCCCGGCGCGACGACGTCAACATGCGGGCCCGTCGTCGACCCGGCGGTGCTGCTGCCCACCCAGCGCTCGGTCATGCTGGAGGCCGCCAGGGCCCCGACCCCGACGGTGGCGGGGCATCCCGCGGGGTAGTAGACCCTCCGGCGCCCGTCGTTGCCCGCCGCCGCGACCGACGCGGTCCCGTTGCGGAGCGACCAGTCGAGCGCCTGGCAGACGCTGGTGATGTCGTAAGCCTGGCGCTCAACCGACGCCTCGCCGAGCCGCGTCGTGTAGGTGCCGAGGCTCATGTTGATGACGTCCACCCGCCACTCGGTCAGGAGGATGATGGCCTCAATGATGTCGATCGTGGTCGCCGCTCCTGCGCTCAGGGCCTTGGCCTCGATCATCCGGGCATCGTAGGCCATCCCGGCCACCCCGAGGTTGTTATCGCCGCGCGCTCCTGCCAGCCCTGCCGTCGTGGTCCCGTGCCCGACGCTGTCAGAACAGCCGCCGCCGTAGCGGGTGGCTCCTGCCCCCACGGTGTCAAACGACACGAACTCCACTCCCGGGAACTGGATCGACTCGTTGTCCAGCCACGCCCCCTTGAGGTCCGGGTGACTGCAGTCCGCGCCGGTATCGACGAACCCGATCACGGCGGTCCGGCCCGTCGATCGCGTCCACGCGGGCTCGGCCCCAAGGGCGCCGAAGTGGGTCCCTCGTTGCTGGGTATAGAACACGTCGCGGGGCGGCCCCGACTGGAGTGGCGTCCACTCGACCGCCTCGTCCGCGCTCCCGACCCCGAGGATCCCCAGGGCGGCCTTGCTGGAGTCGGGGAGCTGCGCCGCCCCCGCCCCCGCCAGAAGAACCGACGCGAACCGCAGCTCGCGGTCATCTGACTCCACGAGCTCGACCACGCGCCCGCCCAGGGCCGCGGCAACGGCCTCAGGGGCCGCGTCTGCGCTCAGGCCTACCAATATGACCCCCGCGCCCTCAGACGCCTCAGGGCCAGCCGGAGAGGCGGTTGCGGGGACGGTAGGCCCGAACGCGAGCGCGAACAGGAAGGGGACGACGAGCAAGGAGGGGTAGGGGTAGGCTCTCAGGGTATTCATGGAGTGCTCCCAGGGGCGCAGGGGCCATAGACCCGGCGCAGGACCGGTTGCCCGGCCTCGATGACAACGGCACTGTAGACGCAAGGCGAGGGGGCCGGGGGCACGGGGGTGACGGGCCACGGCCCAGGGGTTACCGCGACGGGCGTGGGGCTCGCGATCGGGGGTGCGGGAGTGAAGGGCAGCGGCTCGCCCCCTACGGCGCGGGCCGCGTTGACACGCTTGCCCCCGAGGTTGGATGGCCCGGTGTCGGCCGTGTCGCGCAGGACGGTCAGGGCCGCCGCTGGCGCATGCCCGATCGCCAGGACGAGCGCGACCACCCCGGCCACGTGAGGGCTGGCCATCGACGTCCCGCTGAAGGTGTTGTAGGCCCCGCCCGGCGTGGTGCTGAGAATGTCGACCCCGGGGGCCGCGATGTCCACACAGGTTCCGTAGTTGCTGAAGCTGGCGCGCTGGTCGTTACGATCCGTGGCCCCAACCCCGATCACACCCGTGCTGCAGCCCGGATAGCTCGGGGTCGAGGTGTTGGAGTTGCCCGCCGCCGCGACCACAACGACCCCGCGCGCGATCGCGTTCGCGACGGCGCTGTCCAGGGCCGAAGACGCAGACGGTCCGCCCAGGCTCATATTGATCACGTCTGCGCCGCGGTTCGTGGACTCGGTGATACAAGAGGCGATGTTGCTGGTGAAGCCCGAGCCGTTCTTGTCGAGAGCCTGGCATGACCCGATGCTCGCCTTGGGCGCGACCCCGACGACGCCCGCGCCGTTGCTCCGCGCCGCGATGGTGCCCGAGACATGGGTTCCGTGCGGGTTATAGGGGGGGCCGCCAGCCAGGTCGACGGACCAAGAGCATCCGCCGATATCCTCGTGGGCGCAATCAGTCCCGGTGTCGATCACCGCGACCACGATCCCCGCCCCCTCGGTCTTGAGCCACGCGGCCGGGGCAGAGATCTTGGGGAGGCCCCAAAGCTTCGTCATGTCCTCAGAGGCGGTCATGACCGGATCGGGCTCTACCGCCACGCGATCCTGAAGGGCCTGGGCCTGCTGATCGTCCAGGCAGGCCACGACCCACGGCTCCGATAGTTCCGGGGACGACTCAGCGAGGACCGACAGGCCATCAAGCACGGGGGTGGACTCGGACAGGGCCCCGAACTGTGGAGCATCCACGTAGACGATGGACCGCACCGCCGGGGGGGCGCAGGCCCCGAACGGAAGCGGCGGGTCAGCCGGGAGCGGGAGCCCCGGGGGCGGGGTTGCTCCCGGGGCGGTGCAGGCCGCGATGGCGGTGAAGGCCGCAACGGCGGTCAGTTTCTTGGTCATGGTCGTCTCCTTGTGGTTGATAGAACTGCGCTCATAATACGCTCGGGGTCAGGATACCCATCAGGACAAGGTCCATCCCATCGCAGCCGCAGAGCCTGACCTGCATCTCTTGGCCAATGGTGGGCTGCTCAAGCACGGACCACTTCAGGCGCGCCTGGATGACGCAGGGATCGCCCGGGCCGGAGGTATCGATATCCCAGCAGATGCTGCAGCTGTCCTCGAGGTCGACCGTCGTGCACTCGCTCTCGCAGGAGACGCCATTGACCTTGACCTCCTTCACGCCGGTGCTGCGGAGGGTGAACTCCTTCGGCCCCGTCTTCTCGATCTCCAGGCCGCAGCCGGCGGAGAGCTCCAGGGTGTCGCAGCCCTCGGCGGTGACGGCATCCGTGCCGTTGGTCACAACCCGGAACGCATCCGCGCAGCCCGGCTCGATGCCGAGCGCCTCCGGGTCCACGCAGGCGCGCAGCTGGTGCGGGCTGTCGCCGCGCTCCCAGCGGATGGAGCCGTCAGGGCAGACGACCTCGATGAACCTCTGGTGGTCCGGCGTCACCCGGTCCTGGGCATCTTTCAACCAGAAGCCCCGGAAGTCCCGGTCCCGCAGCACCATGGCCCGCCGCACCCCGTCCAGGCGCCGCTGCAGGGCGGTCATGCGCGCCGCTGAACTTGCGCCCACCGCGGCACGGATGTCCGCGGCCGCCGTCCCGTAGAGCGGATGGAGGAGGCTCCCGGCCGGGATGGGGCGCTTGCCATCAGCCATGGGGGTCCTCCAGTCGCCAGAGCTCCAGCGACAGCGAACAGGCGAGGTCGGGCGCCAGGCGGAAGGTCGCGGTGCGAACGCGGGCGACGGCCGCACCGAAGAGACCGGAGGGGTCCGGCAGGCGGCAGGAGACCAGGGTGCCGGGGGAGAGGTGCCGCCAGAGGGCGGGGTCCACGTCCTGGATCTGCGCGGTGGCCGTGGCCACCATCTCGCGCCGGAGTGTCGTCTCCAGCATGGCGATGAGGGCCGCCTCGCTGGTCAGCTCCGGGGCCGGCAGGGCCTCCGAGGCCGCGCCGCTCCCGCCCAGGCGCCGCACGCTGGTGGACGAAAGGGCCGCCGTGAGGGCGTTCGACCGCCCCCAGCGGGAGACCGGGGCCGACTTCACCAGGGCCCCGGAAACGTCCGCCCCCTCGCCGAAGGACAGGGCCACGCCCACCAGCTCGCTGAGCGGGAGGCCTGCGAGGATGGCGCTGGAGGAGAGCGAGCAGTTCTTGCCGTGGACCAGGATCGCCTCGGCCGAGGCGTCCACCGCGCCCAGCGGGTGCCCCCAGTGCAGGTCGAAGCGCACCTCGCCTGGGCGCGCCGCCAATCGGAACTCCTCGCCCCGCGCTTCGGCCAGGGAAGTCATGAGCGGCCACAGGGCCTCGCCCGAGGTCTCGTAGGGGATGCCCGCAAGGCCTGAGCCCACCTGCACGATGGGAGCGAGCCAGGTGGCGGCGGGGCAGGCCTGGATGGCGCCCTGCACGATGGCCGCGGCCGGCGCGGTGTGGCGGCCCATGACCGGCACCCCGATGCGCGACAGCCACTCCTCGGGCCCCTTCAGGCTGAGGCTCACCGTCTCGCCGTCGCCGGAGAACTGCGGCGAGAGCAGCCGGCCGGTCCAGATGTCGGGCGCGCCCCCGGCCCGCCCGTCCACCTCCAGGAAGACGCCCACGCCGCCGGGCATCGAGCGCCGGTGGTGCAGGTAGGGGGCCGTGCGGGGCACGTCGATCTTGGCCGTGTCGGGGCCGGTCGGGGAGAAGGAGACCTCGACCACGCCGAAGTCGGTCCACGCCTCCAAGGGCTCGCCGCTCTCGCCGTGGTAGGCGCGGATGGTGGGCGTGCTCATCAGTTCCACGCATCCCGGTGCGTGATGACCACGTCGAGGCCGGCGCCTGCGCCGACGTCCGTCAGGGTCACGGTGGCCGTGCCGGCCGCCGGGTAGGCGGCGAGGTCCGGCGGCAGCGCGGGCGCCTGGCCGCGGACCAGGTGCGAGAGGAAGAGGCCCTCAGCTGAGGCCACCGCCGAGTGGGCGTAGGCGTCCAAGAGCAGCTCCGTCTCCACATCGACGATGAGCCCGTAGAGGCGGGCGGCACCCTCGCTGGTGGAGAGGAGGGCCGGCGCGTCGGGGCGCCCGAACTGGTAGATCGAGTGGGTCGCGAGGGGCGTCACCACGATGGGGGCGAGGGCCGCATCGAAGTTCACCGTGACTCCTGAGACCTCCCAGGCCCGGCCGTTGGGCGGCTCGAGCGCGTAGCCGGCGCCGGTGATGAGGGGGTCCAGGAGCTTCAGGTCGAAGGGCTCAATCCGCAGGCTCACGGTGTAGATCGGGCCGCCCGGGGTCAGGGTGACGGTCCCTGTCCCGGCTCCTGTGGCGTTGTCGTACTGGCCGGCCACCAGTTCATTGCCATCGGCGTCGACGAGCACGACGGTGAGCCGCCCGCGCTTGATCTCGGTCGAGAGCCCGATGTGGCTGTAGCGGATGAGGTCGCAGGTCCAGGTGAGCTGGACGGAGCTGATCCCGATCGGGCTCTCCAGATCCCAGCGGTCCGCCAGCGGGCGGCCGGCTGCCGCCCCCAGGCTGCGGTAGTCCAGGCCGATTGAGGTGGCCGGGCTACCGGCGGGGCGCGGGACGAAGCGCCAGTACATGTCCCCGTCGCCGGAGTAGTGCTCCCGGTCGTACTGGCCGAGGGAGCGCAGCAGCCAGGCCGCGCTCCGGGGGTGGCGCGCTGCGATGTTGCCGGGGAGGGCGGTCTCGTAGTACTGGCTGTAGACGTGCTGGGTGTTGGTGCTGGCGGTGAGCCCGATCATGGGCCTCAAGCGGTCGTCGATGTAGTCGGGCGGCGGGAAGCTGGGGCCCAGGGGGTCCATGCCCCAGACCAGGTCGATGAGCCCGCCCGCGGGCACCCACCAGACGCGGCCGCCTGCCGGGATCGCGATGTCGGCGGTGTCGCGCAGGCCCCGCTCAACGGTGAAGGCGCCGGCCTCGGCGTCGGCGGCGGTGACGCGCAGCACCATGGGGCCGCCCGGCACGGTAGCCGGGTCGGTGAGGAGGAAGAAGTCCTCGCCCGGCAGGTTCGTGAGCGGCTCCAGGATGTCGAGGGTGGTGACGCCCACGCCGGCGGCGCGCTTCACGGTCCAGGACCTCGCGGGCGGGAGGTCGATGTTCACCCAGACCTTGGTGGCGGGGTCGTTCCAGTTGTCGCTCCAGCGCATGAGCCGGCGGCCGGCGGCGTAGACCTCCACGTCGTAGCCGTCGGCGCGCGACATGGAGCCCGTCACCTCGGCCCGATGATCCCAGCCGCCCGGGGTGATGAGGAGCGGCCGCCCGATGAGGGGCCGCGGCTCGCGATTCGCCACCGTGAATAGGCGCCTGAACTGCTGGCCGTCGGCCGCGTCCTTGCGCGCGTTGGGGGTGAGCGAGTAGGCCACCCGCTCGGTGGCGACCGTGCCGCGCACCACCGGGCTGAAGAGCGTGGTGTCGCCGGTGGCGGCGCCGGTGAGCGGTGTGGACGCAGAGGCGGCATAGTAGACCGGCTCCAGGATGTCCCAGGTGCCGACGTACCAGCCGTTCTCGCCGCAATCGCCGTCGCCGCTGGTATTGGAGCCGTGCTCAGCGAGGGACACGGGCACCGCGCGAGCGGTCTTCTGGATGCCGTTCTCCTCGAAGACCAGCTCGTAGCCGTTCATGCCCTCGGGGGCAGGGCCGGCCGGGGCGTAGAACCAGCCCTCCAGGAGCTCCAGCGTAGACTCCAGCGGACCTGTGATGCGGTGCTCGAGGGTCACCTGGCGCGGGGACGTGCTGCTGCCGGTGAAGCGCGAGCCCCTGCCGGAGCGGAGGAAGCTGGCGTTGTCGCGGTCCGCGGTGCGGCCACGGATGCCGCCGCGCTGCAGGTGGGTGGTGAAGAGGCCGGCAGGGTTCGCGCTGCGCCCTCCGATGGAGATCACGGTGACGGTCATGGGGCACCCGTCCTTGCCACGTCCAGGATGCCCAGTTCCTCGGCCAGCTCGTGGTCCAGCGTCACCGGCCCGTTGAAGACGATGCGGCGGTCGATGGCGACGTCGCCGCCGCCGGCCAGGCCGAAGAGGCCGGGCGAGCCGGTGACGAAATCCCTGAGCGAGCGCGTCCGCTCCATGAGTTCGTCCAGTTGCACGAAGGCGGGATCGAAGAGGCGGTCCGCCATCAGGAGACCCGTCTCGGCCGCTTGGGTCCGCATCGTTCCCAGGGCGCTGGCGGCGGCCGCCTCGACCGATGCGGCGGAGTCAGCGAGGCCAGTCTCAGCCGCGACCGCCTGAATGGCCTGGAGAGCGCTGGCAGCAGCTGCCTCGACCGACGCGGCGGCATCCGGGAAGCCGCTGAAAATCGCCGCGAAGGGGAAGGCGCCGGACTGGATGGCGGCGTCGGTGCTGCTGCCTGGGGGCGGGGGCGGCGGGACGATGGGCCGGCGGGGATCCTGGGACGGGACCGGCGCCTGGGCGGGCGGCTGCCCAGGCGGGGTCACGCGCGAATTGCCCGCGGCGGCCTCGGCGGCGGCGGCCGCCTCCCGGTCTGCTCGCTCCTTCTCTTCCTTCCGGCGCCGCGCATCGGCCTCGGCCAGGATGGCATCGAAGCGCCGCTGGGCCTCGGCGGCGATGGCGGCGGCCCGCTCCTTCTGTCGGTTCAGTTCGTCCTGCACCTCGGCATCGGTCTTGCCCAGGCGGAGGAGCTGGAGGGCGTACTCCTCGTCGATCTGTCGGAGCCGGGCCTTGTGGCGCTCTTCCTCGGCCGCCTTGGCCTCGGCGATGGCTTCTTTCTCATCGTCGTAGCGCGTCTTCAGGGCATCGCGCTCGGCGTCGATGGCATCCAGGCGCGACTCCTGGAATGCCACCGCATTGTCGTGGCGCTGCGTCTCCAGGGCGATCTGCTCCTGAAGGCCATTCCGGATGGTGTCGGCATCCTGCTCAGCGACCTTGAGCGCCGCCTCGCGCCTGGAGAGGATCTCGCCGGCGACGTCGCGCTCCTTCTCGGCCGCGGCGATCTTCTGCTCTTCCTCGGTGACCTGCCCTGCCAAGACCTCGCGGAGACGCTGCGCCTGGACCACCCCACCGGCCAGGAAGATCTCGGCGATTCGGCGGTCCTTCTTCGACAGCTTGCCGCCGTCCAGGGCTGCCTGCAGGGCGTCGCGCTCGGCCTGGCTGACCTCGGCGAGGGCCTTACCTGCCTCCGTCTCGAGCTTGCCGCCCCGGGCGCGCACGCGGCCCCGCTCGTCCGGCAGCTTGTCCATGAGCGACTTGATGCGGTCGAGCTTGGAGGTGACCTCTTCCAGGCCCTTGTTGGTCTCGATCACTGCTGCCGGGTCGATCCCGAGGCTCTGCAGGAAGCCCGCCTGGTCAGCCGTGAGGTCGTTGCCAGCGCGCACGGAGTCGATAAGCGCCTTGGCGCGGTCGAGCTGGTCGCGCTCAGCCTGGTTGGCGGCGTCCTTCTTGTCGGCCTCAGCCGTGATGGCTGCGAGGCGCTGCTTGTGGGCGTCCTCCTCAGCCTTCAGCTGCGCCTCGATGTCGGCCTTGGTCGCCGCTGCCAGGGCATCCAGGCGGGCCAGCTCGTCCTTGTAGGCGCGCTCCCTGGCCTTCTGTTCCTGCTCCAAGAGGTCCATGGTCTGCTCGTGGGCGTCGTCCTCGGCGCCCTTGGCCTCGGCCTGCAGCCCCTTGATCACATCGGCCGCCGCCTTCAGGGCCCGCTCCACGGCCTTCGCGGCATCGTCCTCGGCCTTGGCCCGTCCTTCGACCGCGCCGAGCAGCCGCCCGTAGAGGTCGAACTGGGCGCCGACGTTGAAGGTCTGGTCCTTCAGGATGAGGTTCACATCCTCGTTCTGGTCCTTCAGGCTCCGGAGCAGCTCGTCCAGCCGCTCGATCTCGGCGTCGAGGGCCGAGGTGTCGGCGTCCTTGTTGGCCTTCAGGGCCTCGCGCCGCAGCGCTTCCTGGGCGCGCTTCTGGCGCTCCAGCTGGTTGGACTGCTCCTCGTAGTAGACCTTCCAGCGGTTGGTCAGCGCGTCGATGAAGGTCTTCCAGAGGTCTTCCTGGCGCTTGGGATCATCGGCCAGCGAGGCCAGTTGCTGCCGCAGCTCCTCGAAGTTGGCCACGTCCAGGATGCCGGCGTCTCGGAAGAAGTTCTCGCCCAGGCTGATGCCGAGCTTTGAGAGCTGGTCCAGGATGGCCGCCAGGCCGCCGGCCGCCGGGTCGGTGGTGAAGAAGTTGTCGAGGGCTGCTTGGATGCCTTCGAGGGCTGGCCTGAGGACAGCATCGGCGTCCACTGCCTCGGCCTTCAGCTCGGCCAGGACGGCGGCGGAGCGGCTGATCTCGTCCAGGAGCGGGCGCAGGGCAGCGGCATCGGCGGCCGGGTCGAAGAGGAGGAGGCTGGGGATGCCCCGGCCGGCGGCAGCATCCACCGACTGGGTGAGGGCCAGGCCTCGGGGCGTCCAGGCCATGGCGCCCGCCCCTGCGTACAGGCCTGACAGGTGGACACCGGGCGCGGCGGCGGCGATGGCGTCCTCGATGTCGTGCTGCAGCTGGATGGATTTGCCGGGCTCCATCGGACCCTTGCCAAGGTACTCCGCGTTGACCCTGACCGTCCACACGCCCGTGGCAGCGCGCAGGTCCTGCGCCAGCTGCACGATCGCGGCCCGGGCCTTGTCGGTGCCGGTGACGGTGAGGGGGATGTCGATCTTGGTGGGAAGGGCCTTCAGCTCCTTCTGCAGCCCCGCCACCCCGGCCGCCGTCTCGACGCTCTGCTCCTTCACCCGCTTGAAGCCGGAGACGGTTTCGTCCGCGGCGCTGACGGTCTTGGATGCAGCATCCTCCTCGCCCTCGGTGCGGGTGTGGGCGGCCTCAGCGATGCGCGTGCCGGTGATGGCCGCTTCGTTGCCCAGGTCCTTGATGGCCTGAGAGGCCGGCGCCAGGTTGCCCGGCACCCCGGTGCCGATACCGGCCAAGGCCACCTTCGCGTCCGCGGTGGCAGAGATGATCTCGCCCGTGCCGACCCGGACGCCTTGCCCGCTCCGGATGAAGTCTCCGCCGATCCGGCCCACGTTCTGGGACACGGCGGCGCCAGCATCCACCGCCCCCTTGCGGAGCCGGTCGGTGTCGCTGACCATCCCGTCGGTGCTCTGGCGCGAGGCGGCCGCCGCGTCCTGGCGGGAGAGGATCATGCGCTGGTGTTCGGTCTCGACCTGTCCCGCCGCCACCTGGACGGATGCCGCGGCGCGCTCGTCGTCGGAGAGCAGCAGGTTGGTCGCATCCGCCGAAGCGGCGGCCTCCACGGAGCGCATGTTCACGCGGGCGTCGGTGGACGCCTGCAAGACGGCATCCACGCCCAGGCTGCTGTCGATGCGCGCCTGGTTCGACCCGCTTTCGATGAGGGCAGCGTTCTCGACGGCCGCGGCCTGGCTGAGGTAAGCATCGGCCCGGATGCCGGTGGACAGCTGCACCTGGGCATCCGTGGCCTGCACGGCCGCGATGCCGCGCTGCTCCCGGGCCTCGACCGCCGCCACCGACGCCTCGGCCTCGCCCTCGATGTTGAGGAGAAGCCCGCCCAGGGCATCAGCCGCTTCCACGCTTCCTTGGGTCGCCGCGCCGAGCGTGGAGTTGAACTTGATGGTCGCCGCTGCTTCCTCGCTGAAGAGGTGGCTGCCGGGCGAGGCCTCCTTCAGCGAGCCGAAGATTCGGAAGGCCTGGTCCTCCGAGATCTTGCCCAGGCTGAGCAGCGAGTTCACCTGGTCGAGCGCCGCCTGCGCCAGGGCGTCGCGCCGCTCCTGGGTCTCCTGGGCGTAGCCGGCGCGGAGAGCCGCCAGCTTCTCGGCGTTGCCGGTGTTGATGGCCTCCACTTCCTTGGCCAGGCCGGCCTGGAGCTCGGCGATGCGCTCGCCCGCCTTGTCACCGCCCTTGGCCTGCACCTCGGCGATCTTGGCTGCTACGTCGGCCTCGGCCTTGGCGATGGCCTGCGGGCGCTCGGCTGCCAGGGCAGCCTCATCGGCCTGGAACTTCCGCCGGCCTTCGATCTGGTCCTGGAAGATCCCGGCCACGCTGTCGGCCAGCTGCGCCCGTCCCGCCTCCAGCTCCTCGGTCATCTTCTCCGGGTCGAGCAGGGCCTCGGTGTTGAGCGAGAAGCCCAGCTCCGCGAAGCCCTCCGGGACGGCCAGGCCCTCCAGGTCCTGGGCCATGGCATCCAGCTGCTCGCTGGTGGCGCCGGCCTGGGTGCCCAGCTCCTGCAAGTGCGCTCGCGCATCGTCAAGGGAGAGGTTCCCGTCTCGGAGCCCCGCCTTCAGATCCTCAAAGCCCGATGCCAGGGCGGCGTTGGCCTGGATGGCCTTCTGAGCCTCGGTGTCGCCGGCGGCCAGTTCTTCCACGTAGGCCCGCCACTGGGCCTTGGCCTGCTCGCCGTTCAGGGCGCCCTTCGCAACGGCCTCCGCCAGCTCTTGCTGCTTGGCGGCGAACTCCTCGCTGGCCAACGTCGACTTGGACAGGATGCCGCCGTTCTCGGCCACGGCCTGCGAGCTGGCCAGGAAGGCGTCCCGCGTCTTCACCTGCAGGTTGGTCAGGACGGAGCCGGCGCCGGCGGCTTGGCTGGCCTCATTTGCTGCCTGCAGGAGCGCCTTACCGTACTGCTCCTGGGTGAGCGTCCCGTCCCGCAGCTTGTCGCCCAGCCGGGACTGGGCGAGGATGAATGCTTCGCTGGCCATGACGGCCGGGTCGATGTTGGTGCCCTGCCTCAGCCAAGCCTCGCCCGCCAGCTGGATCTCGTTGGTCGTCAGCTTCAGGGCCTCTTTGGTCTTCTCGACCCCCTCAGCAGCGGCATTGCCGGCATCGCTGCCACCGGTGAGGGTATCCCACAGCAGCCCAGCCGCCTCCCCGGCGAGACGGAATCCGCTGCTGGCCTCGGCAAAGTTGCCCCTCAGGCCCAACCAGGCGCCCTTGATCTCGACCCCGAGGCCGGCCAGGAACCCACTTTCCTGGCTGGCCCGGCCGACGGCCTGAGCGTAGTCGTCGAAGCTCGCGGTGCCCGTGTCGAGGGTCTTGAACTGGGCCTCCAGAGCCTCATCCGCCTTGTTGCTGGCAGCTGAGAAGAGGCTCGTGACGGCGACAGCGCTGACGATGATCGGCAGGAGCGGCACCAAGGCAGCCCACAGGGTGGATGCCGCGGCGGAGAACAAGCCCACGCCGCCGGCGGCTCCAGCGCTGGCCGCGCCTGCCCCTGCCGCGGCCGCACCGGTCCCGAAGAGCGAGGGGATCATGCCGGCAAGGACCGGCTGCGCCAGGGTGTAGGCCGTGATGAGCGATGCGCCGCCGGCCACCAGGAGCGCCAGGGCAGCGACCGTGAAGCGGATGGGGCCGGGCAGCTCGTTGAAGAGCCCGCCCAAGGGCACCAGCACGCCCTGGGCGAACCGGGTGAAGCCCTGGATCAGGGGGGTCAGGGCATCCAGCATGCCGCCCAGGACGGGCAGGAAGGCGTCACCGAGGGAGATGGTGGCTGCCTGCACGCTGGACTGAAAGACCTTCATGCGTTGGGCCGGCGTCTCGGAGATGAGGTCGAAGGCTGCCTGGGTGGCCCCGACGCTATCGGCCAGGCTGGCCACCTTGTCGCGGGCTCCGGCGGCGTTGTCACCGGTGGTGGCCAAGACGGCGTTGACGGCCTCGGTCGAGCCGACCAGCGAGATGAGCGGCTTGCCGGTGTCGATGGACACCTGGCGCACGGTCTCCAGGACGAACTGGAGACCCTTCGACTTGATGGCCGCGTCAGCGCTGGCGAAGCCCTGCTTGGCCAAGGCCGCGGACACCTCGGCCGCCGGCTTTGAGAGGGCGGTGAAGGTGGCCTTCAGCTGCGTGACGGCCTCGCTGGTGCCTGCCCCCTTGGTGGTGATCTGGGCCAGCGCAGCCAGGGTGTCTTGGTAGCTGGCCCCGCTGGCCGCGGCGATCGATGCCACGCCGCCGAAGGAGGAGGCCAGCTCATCGAAGGTGGTGACGCCTACGTTGGCTGCGGCGAACATGGCGTCCGAGACGTCGGTCGCCTCAGATGCGCTGAGGTTGAAGGAGTTCATGGTGACCGTCAGGGCCTTGCCTGCCGAGTCGACGCTGGTGACGCCGGCGGTGGCGGCCTTGGAGGCGGTCTCCAGGAACTGGACGGCGGAGTCGGCGGACACGCCGGAGGACAGGGCATCGTAGGCGGCCCGGGCGGCCGATACCGCGTCTTGCCCCAGGGCCTGCGAGACGCCCAGGATGCCCGCCTTGTACTCGTCGAAGCGGGCGGCCGTGTCGTCCGACAGCGTCGAGATCAGGGTGACGGCCTGGTTGTACTCGGAGGCAGCAGCGGTGGCGACGCCCAAGGCGGTCACGATTGCGGTGATGCCTGTGGCGACAGCCTTGGTGCGATCAGAGAACTCGCCAAGGCCGGCTGCCGACTGCTCGGTGGCGAGGGCGACATCCTTGGCTGCCTCTGCCTGCTCGCGCTGCGCTTTCGTGAGCACCTCGGTCGCCTGGGCGGCCTCCTTGCTCCCGGCCCCATGCTTCTGTACAGCGGCCACCACCTCGGCCTCAGCGGCAGACACGCGCCGCGCGGCATCCGCCTGGGTGGCCAGGGCCACCGCCGCCCGCGCCTGGGCCACGGTCATCTGCTCGGTGGCGCCGGCCGCGGCAGTGGCGGAGGTGCCCACGCCGTCCAGACCTGCTGCCGC
>ERZ761601.93-NODE-93-length-27448-cov-5.977293_pt1 | contig 27448 bp, 31 predicted proteins | sample MGYA00433092_ERZ761601 | MGnify/ENA primary metagenome ERZ761601 (study PRJEB28899, sample SAMN03785571) | bioreactor sludge metagenome | biome: EBPR Sludge; feature: EBPR Bioreactor; material: 0.22µm filtered reactor supernatant | place: Saint Lucia: Queensland...
CCCCGCGCCGATCTCATCCGCGCCGGATTTTGACTTATCGTCGAATCCACGTATAATTGCGAGGAATTATTTTTGCACCACTATATATGAATGACACCCAAGCTTATCTGACCCCCGAAAAATTCGACGAATTGAAGAAGGAGTTGGAGAACCTCAAGACCGTGCGTCGTCGCGAGGTGGCCGAGGCGCTGGAGTACGCTCGAAGTCTGGGCGACCTATCCGAGAACGCCGAATATCAAGAGGCTCGCGATCTGCAGGCCACCATCGAAGAGCGCATCACTCACCTGGAACAGGTCATCAAGGAGGCTAAGATCGTGGCCGACGTCAAAAAGGGCGACATCGTCGGCATGGGTAGCACCGTGACGATCGAGAAAGAAGGTTCCAAAGAAGAGCGCACCTACACCATCGTCGGCACCGAGGAAGCTAATATCCACAATCACAAACTTTCCTACCTTTCGCCGCTTGGCGAGGCTCTCATGGGCAAAGGTAAGGGCGACACTTTCAGCTTCGATACTCCAGGAGGAAAACAGACCTATAAGGTGATCAAGGTATCGTAAGGACGGTAGCAGGGTTTAGGTTGTAGTCGGTAGTCGGAAAAATGCGCGGCATTTTTCTTGACGGATATGTCATGTCACTACAAACTATAAGCTATAAACTAAAAGCTGTTTTATGTCATCCCTAGAAGAGATCCGTAACGACCGCATCAAGAAGAGGGAGCTATTGCGTGCCGCCGGCATGGACCCGTACACTGGCCACGTCTCGCGCACCCATAAGATCGACGCGGTCATACGCGACTTCGAGGAACTCTCCGCTGAAGAGACCACAGTGGCGATCGCCGGACGTGTCATCTCGATCCGCCGCCACGGCGGTTCGGCCTTCGCCGACATCGATGACTCGACTGGACGCATTCAGGCTTTCTTTTCCCGCGACACGATCGGCAAACGACTCTTCGATCTCCTGAACGACACCATCGATCCGGGCGATTTCATAGAAATCAAAGGCGTACCGTTCTCGACCAAGCGCGGCACCAGCGCCATTGCGGCCGAGGATTGGCGCGTACTCACCAAATCTCTCCAAGCCATTCCTTCCGAACATTTCGGACTGAAAGACGAAGACGAGCGCTACCGCAAGCGCTACTTAGACCTATTCCTCGACAAAGAATTGCGCGAGCTGATCGCAAAAAAGCGATTGTTTTGGGAAGTAACGCGCGATTTCTTGAAACGTCATGGTTTTGAAGAGGTCGAGACCCCGACCTTGGAAGTCACAACTGGCGGCGCAGAGGCCAGACCCTTCAAGACCCACCACAATGACTTCGACATGGAGGTATATCTGCGCATATCGGTCGGAGAATTGTGGCAGAAACGCCTGATGGCCGCCGGCTTTGAAAAGACCTTCGAGATCGGTCGCGTCTGGCGCAACGAAGGCAGCAGCCCCGAACACCTGCAGGAGTTCACCAACATGGAGTTCTACTGGGCCTACGCGGATTATCGCGACGGTATGGAGCTGGTCAAAGAGATGTACCGCGAGATCGCTCTTAAAGTCTTCGGCACTACCAAGTTCACCACGCGCGGACACACTTTCGACCTCCAAGACGATTGGCAGGAGATCGATTACGTCGACGAGATTAAGAAACATACCGGCATCGACGTTCTCAAGGCTTCAAAAACCGAAATGGAAGCCAAACTCCAAGAGCTCGGCGTCAAATACGAAGGGGACAACAAAGAGCGTCTGACCGACACCTTATGGAAGTACTGCCGCAAGAAGATCAGCGGCCCGGCTTTCTTGGTGAATCATCCGCTTTTGATCGCGCCGCTCTCGAAGCAGATCGAAGGGAAGGGGGTCGCTCAGATGTTCCAGCCCTTGATAGCGGGAAGCGAACTCGGCCGCGGTTATAGCGAGCTCAATGACCCCGAAGAACAGCGAAAGCGTTTCGAGGAACAGCAGAAGCTCTTGGAAGCGGGCGACGAAGAGGCCATGATGCCGGACTTTGAATTCGTAGAGATGCTCGAGTACGGCATGCCGCCCACTTGCGGGTTCGGTTTCGGTGAACGTCTCTTCGCTTTCTTGGCCGACAAACCCCTACGCGAAGTTCAACTGTTCCCGCTGATGAAACCTCGAGAGTAAAACCCTACACTAAAAACACCAGACCGAAGTCTGGTTCATTCTCCTGGACGAAATTCCTTTCGTCCAGGAGATCTATGGAGGTCATAGGAACATGAGAACACCGACGAGAACCATAAGTCCGATTCCCAGCCCTCGATCGATGTACAGCGCACAACCTATTGCAGCAGCGAAGCAGAGCATCATATACGGGGGTATATACAGCCAAAAGTGCCTGGCTCTAAGAATGTCCCCGTAGCTCGCTGTACGAGTTATCCAGAAAAGTACGAGGCCGGAGACAAGCGCGCCCGTACCTATGACCCAAGCAAGATAATACAAAATCATCTGTAGATTCCTCCGTTTCTGCCCAGAAAATTACTGCGCTTATTTAACTATGTCAAGTTTGACATAGTTAAATATACTAAGTATAGTGCCAAAAGATCAGGACATTCCGTCTTGGTTCTTTAAAAGGAGAGTGACATGGGTACGCAGCCCAACGTAAAGGAATTCGCTCGGGTCGAAAAGATAACGGACCAGAGGTTCGACGACCTCATCAACTCACTCAAGGAAAAGGCTGCACGGCAGCCGGCACAAGAAGTTGTGTTCTCGACGATACACGGAATCACGGTTCGAGACGACGAACGTGCCGCTCGTGAAGCGAGCGATATCCAGCAAGGGCGGCAACGCGAATTGAGTGGTGCCGAGCAGAAGTTGAAACTGTTCGGCGAAGACTCAAGCGCCTTACATCGCCGCTTAAAGGCGGCGGATATACACCCACTGGCGGTACTGCCCCGTACCGTCTGGGATCTCATCCGCGAAAAACACGGTCTGTTCGAATTCAACTTCAATCCAGACAATACCGTGTCCGCCGATGCACGCGATATCGACGAGTTGTGCACAAAAACATTGGAAGCTGATCGCAAGAGGGCGGCACTAAAGAGCACCATCATTGCGTGGTGTATTTTCCTTTCATGTGCGAGTCTGCGTTTTCTTCTGTTGCCATTCAATAGGGAGTCGGTGATAGTCGATACCATGCTTATTACATTTGGACTAATAACGGCGGGCTTCATAACCATGCTCAATGCTTGGAATGATCCCAACGGAGAGTCTAGGCTTAGCGCCCTAGAAATGGCGAAAATATCTGTCGACAAGTTTATGGCCGACAAAGACCACCGGGGCAGATTACTGAGTCTCTTCCCTGGTCGCCGAACGCCGACAGATGGCAAACTGTCCCTCAACGTACAGTTCCCAAATCCACCGGCAAGAGTGGCTGAAAAAATCCTGCGGTTGCGAAAATTCGGTATCGAATACTCGGTAACGGCCGAACCTGCAGCAGTGGATTTCGTTCCGCCGCTCGAGGACCAGCTCGTGTCCGCGATCGAGAAAAAAGTCATCGCCATCGCCGAGGAAGAACGTCGTCTGGCGGCAGAAATGTTGTCCCGATTTCCCAACGACCCGATCATCCATATCGAACAGGGCTCGGCTGTCGCGATCATCGATCAATACGGCGACCTGCCGTTCGAAATGGCGGCAGTGGAAGAAGCGATCAGCAAGACCGATCTCTTCGCTGGCATCGCGATGAAGTAAGACGCGTCAATCAGGTCTAGAAAAGATCTGGTAAAATATAGAAATACCAAGGTGGATCAAAAGGTGTGTCTGTCAACCACCAATTAACCGAGCTTAATGCCCGGTTTTCTTTTACCTAGTGAGTCTTCGCTTGATTGATATGCGGCGCTTTTGGCGCCGCGGTTTCGATTCATTTAAAACTACATACTAAATAGAAGAAGGCCCGCGGCGCGCAAATGAGTGCGCCGCGAGCCTGTTCGTTCACCGGACGCAGTAGTAGCGTCCGGAAGAAAGGTCGTACTGCAGCCGGCCGCCGCAGTAATCGCCGGCACTCATCCGACGACCACCGGTGCGGTAGATCCAGTCGCCTTCATTGTTGTAACGGCGAACCCGAGGCGCCGGCCGGTAGTACCTGTTGCGATCGTTTACGATCGCGGCGCCGGCGATGTTGCCGAGCGCCTCGATCGTCTTGAACGCTTCCTCCCGCGTGAGCCGACGACACGGCGGCTCACCGAGGATTTCCCGGAGCTCGCACTCCGAGATCGGACCAAGGTTCTCGTCGCCGAAGTTTCCACCAGCGATGACCGGCGAGAACGAGAACAGCGTGGCGATGATGGCGGCGATGGCGAAGAACAGTTTGCGCATAGATTCCTCCTCTTTTGCGCATTGAGTCTATATTTGTAGTATATCATATTTGAGACGTAATGTCAAGCATTAATTTCTCTTGAGTGATCAGCAGAAAAGCCGCCGGCTCTGCCGGCGGCTTTTTTCATGTTAGCCACCTAGCTAGCGTTAATTCGTGGGAAATGCCTCACTTGTCCACAGGGGCCGATACGACCAGGTGGGACAAAGTGGTGTATAGTTACCTCGTGGTGGGAAGAAATGGGTTGAGCTTTTCTTTAAAGCCTCAGCCCGAATTACGCGTATGTTGATCGGCGAATACATTCACACTTTGGACCCAAAGAAGCGGCTATCATTGCCGTCTAAGTGGCGTACGAAACTGGGGAAGTCGCTGGTCGTCACTCGCGGACTCGACAACTGTCTCTTCGTCTATCCGACGAGTGCTTGGCAGGCGATCACCGAAAAAGTGGCCGCGTTACCTTTAGGCCAAGCGGACACGAGAAGCTTCAACCGCTTCTTTCTTTCCGGAGCGGTGCAGGTCGACGTCGACAAGGCTGGACGTATTCTCGTTCCCGATTTCCTCAAGGATTTCGCCAAACTCAAAAACCGGGTGGTATTGGCCGGCATCCACGATCGCGTGGAGATCTGGGACGAGAAGAAGTGGAACGACTACAAGAAAAAAATCGAAGAGCAGGCCGATACCTTGGCCGAGAAGCTCGGCACCATCGGAGTGCTGTGATCTCTGACATAGGTTTCAGGAGTTAGGGTTAGATCGATGCGAAGCGGTGACATCGACCGAACCCTGAATCCTGAACCTTATGACCACATCACACATTCCCGTATTACTCGAAGACACCGTCTCTGTCCTTGGACTCGACCAGGATAGCGTGGTGTTCGATTGTACGTTGGGAGCCGGGGGTCATGCCAAACTCATCCTAAAAACTCTCGGACCCGAAGGTGTGTACGTCGGTATCGATGCGGATCCGACGGCCATCGCCGCCGTGACTCTCGAAGGCCAAGCTCGTATCGAGCTCGTCAATCGAAACTTCGCCGACATCGCCGACATCTCTCGAGATCTAAAGATCAGGCCTACCGCCATTCTGGCCGATCTCGGCTGGCGCACGGAGCAGTTTGAGGCCGGAGCGCGCGGATTCTCTTTCCAAAAAGACGAGCCGTTACTCATGACCTTCGGCGATCCGGCAACACATGTCTTCACGGCCCGCGACATGGTCAACGATTGGAGAGAGGAATCCCTTGCCGATGTCATTTACGGCTACGGCGAGGAACGCTTCGCCAGACGCATCGCCAAGGCTATCGTCAAAGCCAGGGAGGAGGCCCCGATCGAGACCTCCAAGCGCCTGGCGGAGATCGTCGTCTCGGCCTATCCGGCCATAGCGAGACGAGGGCGCATCCATCCGGCCACCAAGACCTTCCAGGCCATCCGGATCGCGGTCAACGACGAGCTCGGCGCCCTCAAGAAATTATTGGAGGACGGATTCGACACCCTGGAGCCGGGCGGACGCTTTGCCATCATCAGCTTCCATAGCCTCGAAGACCGCCTGGTGAAAAGATTCTTCGATCAAAAAGCCCGCGATCAAGCCGCCCTTAAATTGATTAAAAAACCCATTGTCGCCGACGAAGAGGAGAGGAAGAGCAATCCTCGCTCCCGCAGCGCCAAGTTAAGAGTAGTAGAAAAAACATGACGACCAACATTCTTTATATAGAACATCGAGTGGAACAATACCTATTGGCTTTCGCCATATGCGCCTTTTGCGCGCTTTCGGTGATGTACGTGTATCTATTGTCGATGAGCGTGGTCCACGTGGTCGTCACCCGCGAAGCCGAACAGAAGATCAGCGATACACGAGGCGATATCGCTTCGCTCGAATCCACCTACATGGAACGTCAACATCAGATCTCTATGGAAGTCGTCGAAAACCGAGGCTACGCCATCGCTGACGACAAGATCTTCCTGGACCGAGAGAACGCTCAAGTCGTCACCAAGAGATGATCTTTTTGAGCATTTAGCGTAGTAAAAGCAGTAGAATGAAATCCCGCCACGGAGCCGTTTTCAGGATCAAGATCATCATGGCCGTAGTCTTACTGGCCTCTTTGGTACTGATCGGACGATCGTATTTCCTGCAAGTGATAGCTTACGACTACTACGTGGAGGAAGGTGAGAGACAATACGTGAACACCGTCAACGATCTATATGACCGCGGTGGGATATATTTCACTACTAGGGACGGCGAAAAGGTGAGCGCGGCCACGGTGCAAAGCGGCTACGTGCTCGCTATCGACCCAGGGAAGGTCAAAGACGCAAGTAGTTATTACGAAACCCTTCGCCCTTATTTGAAAATTGATAGAGACACATTTTTATTTCGTAGCGGCTTGACCGATAAGGTCTACGTAGAGGTGGCCGGCAATCTGTCCGAGGAGCAGGCGAGCCAGATCGAGGCGCTCGATCTCGACGGAGTCCAGCTTAATCGCCAACGCTGGCGCTACTATCCGGCCGGACCTTTGGCGGCGCGTACCATCGGTTTCGTGGGGTGGACCGGCAAGGAAGGAGAGACGGAGCCTGTCGGCCGTTATGGCCTTGAACGTTACCACGAAAGCGTTCTCAAGCGAGACGATCGCAAGTTGTCGGTGAATTTCTTCGCCGAACTGTTCACCAATCTGGGTGATTCGATAACCGAGGACGACGAGAGTAAAGCCGGCGATGTGTCCACGACCATCGAGCCTACCGTCGCGCGCTTTCTCCAGAACGAACTCGCGACCGCACATGAGAAATGGCACTCTAAACTCACCGGCGGCATCATCATCGATCCCCAGACCGGTGAGATCTACGCTATGGACGCTTATCCGACCTTCGATCCCAACGACCGTGGCACCAGCACCTTGGATCGTTTCAAAAACCCCCTGGTCGAAGAACGCTACGAGCTCGGTAGTATCATCAAAGCTCTCACGATGGCGTCCGGGATCGACAGTGGTGCCGTCAATGCCCACACCACTTATTTCGATGCCGGCTTCATCGAATTGGACACGATGACGATCAAGAATTACGACGGCGTCGGCCGTGGCACGGTCGACATGCAACAAGTATTGAGTCAGTCCCTGAACACCGGCGTCGCTTTCGTGGTGAAGACCATGGGTAAAGAACGTTTTCGCGATTACTTTTTGAAATTACGCTTAGGCAGCGAAACCGGCATCGATCTGCCCGGCGAGATTCACGGCGACGTGGCCAACCTCGACAACATCAATCGAGGCATCGAGTACGCCACCGCCTCCTACGGTCACGGCATCGCGCTGACCCCGATCGCGGCCGCGAGGGCACTTTCGGCTCTCGGGAACGGCGGCATACTGGTGACTCCGCATATCGGCAAAGTCATAGAATACGAGGATGGCACCAAGAAAGAGATAAAGTTCCCGGAAGGCGAAAGAGTATGGAGCGAAGAGACCAGCGAAGAGATCACGCGCATGCTGGTAAAGGTAGTGGACGAAGCCCTGCGCGGCGGCAAAGTGAAGCTACCCAACTACTCCGTGGCCGCCAAGACCGGCACGGCTCTTTTAGTGAGTCCTGAAGGTGGGTACTACTCGGATCGTTTCCTGCACTCGTTCTTCGGTTACTTCCCGGCCTATGATCCTCGCTTTTTGGTATTTCTATACACCGAAGACCCTCAGGGAGTGACCTACGCCTCCGACACCCTGACAGAGCCTTTTATGAACATCACTAAATTTTTGATAAACTACTACGATATTCCGCCGGATCGATAAAGCCATCAAAATCATGAAAAGCCTCCTGAAAGCCGTTGTCGTCTCTATCCTGACGTTCGAAGCCCGAATGCTACTGGCGCGCACCAAACCGCAGATAGTCGCCGTCACAGGCAGCGTCGGCAAGACTTCGACAAAGGATGCCATATACCACGTACTCAAGAGCAAGAAGCGTTGTCGCAAAAGCGAAAAGAGCTACAACTCCGAGATCGGCGTGCCCTTGTCCGTCTTGGGTCTCGAGAACGCCTGGAACGATCCCTGGTTATGGATTAAAAATCTATTGGACGGAATGATGATCGCGCTGTGGCCGGGAAAATATCCAGAGGTATTGGTGCTCGAGACTGGCGTTGACCGTCCAGGAGACATGAAGCGCCTCACGGCCTGGCTCAAGCCCGACATCGTCGTCCTGACCCGTCTGCCCGACGTTCCCGTACACGTGGAGTATTTCGGCTCTCCGGCCGCAGTGATCGCCGAAAAACTGACCCTGGTCGAAGCGCTGAAAAGCGATGGCATACTCGTATACAACCACGATGACGAGAAAGTGCTACAAGCGGCCAAAAGCGTCCGACAAACCACTAAGAGCTACGGCCGCTATTCGGATGCCGATTTCCGCGTCGGTTCTGACGAAGTGATCTACGAACAAGGCGGACCGCGCGGATTGAAATTCGAAATCGGCTCTCCGAAAGGGAAGGCGTCGTTCACCTTATCCGGAGCGATAGGAGAGGGCCATTTCTATAATTATGCTGCGGCGGTAGCGGTAGCGGACGTCTTCGATATCGATATCCAAACAGCGGCCGGGTCGCTCGAAGATTTTACGCCTCCGCCCGGACGAATGCGCCTCATCGACGGTATCAAAGATACCGTCATCATCGACGACACCTACAATTCCTCGCCCGTAGCCTTAGAAAAGGCCCTAACGACCTTGTCTGAGATCAAAGGATTCGTTCGCAAGGTAGCTATCTTGGGCGATATGCTCGAGCTCGGACGATTTTCCATAGAAGAGCACGAAAAGGCCGGCCGACAGGCAGCCAAAAACGTAGACGTATTGGTGACAGTCGGGATTCGTTCGCGAGGAATGGCGGAGGGGGCTTTGGAATCCGGACTAAGCGAAAAGCACGTTTTTCAATATGAGGATACCGACAGCGCGCGCAGAGAGATACAAAACCTGATACAACCTGGGGATTTGATACTGATCAAAGGATCGCAGGGTCTGCGAATGGAGAGGATCGTGGAAGAGATAATGAAAGAGCCAGACGCGGCGCCGGACGAACTCGTGCGTCAGAGCCGAGCCTGGAAAAACATCTCCTGACCGCGGAGTTTCGCCGGATATTGACATATCGCCCCCGCGAGGTAATGTAATGGAGAGGAAACCCTCGATGTGAGCCGAAATCGGCCTAAATCAAGGGTATTATGAGCGACGTGTTATGAATACCAAACATATGTTCAAGAATATAAACCAGAAAGCGGTGGCTATCGTGGCCGCCATGGTATTGGTCGTCGCGGCCTTGCCGACCGAGCGCGCCGCCGCCAACACCAACTATTACTACGTACCGGCAGGTTACCAGTACCAACAACAAAATACTTACGGCAACTGGTATGGCCAGGGAGGCACGCCAATGAGCCAGACCGAGCTTATCGCTTACCTCAAGCAATTGATCGCGCAATTGCAGGCTCAGTTGGCTAGCCAAGGAGGTTACTATGGCTACGGTAGCTACTACACTCCTGGTTACAATTACGTTGTCGGCAAACCTCACGGCGACTCTTCCCGCAACAACGACGATGAGCCGGATGTGGAGACCGACCGCGCCACCTCGATCGATAGCGACGAGGCCCGTCTAGAAGGTAACGTCGACATGAACGACTTCGATGATGGCGAAGTGTTCTTCGTCTACGGCGAGGACGAGGGTCAGATCGAAGACATCGAAGATGACTACGATTCCTACGCTGATATCGACGAGGACGGCGACGATCTGCAGAAGGTGCGCGTCGATTCTCATTTCGACGATGAGGACGACTTCAGTTACCGCGTCACCGGACTCGATGACGACACCGACTACTACTTCCAGATCTGCGTCGGCTTCGAAGATGAAGACGATGACGACAAGATTATCTGCGGCGGTGTAGAAGATTTCACCACCGATCGCGACTAATCGGATTGACAGAAAGAAAAACCGGCGTAAAAACTCCGGTTTTTCTTGTGCAAAAACACAAAAGTAATATCATTTTCAACAGGACCATAGAGGAGGATAAAATGACCGAGACCGACGAAGCTTTTCGGCAAATGATGGAGGGGTACGGGCTGACGACGGCCCAGATCTTCTACTACAGGCCGGACGCACGCCACTTGCTGGCAGAATTCGTCTGGCAGTTTTACGATATCCATCCGAAGTTCCCTAGGTTATGGAACTTTCTGGAATTTTGGAACACCTCGATCGAAGGACCGATCAATTCGGTGGTTATCGCGCACGCGCGACTCATCCGGCCGTCGGAGTGGCGGGTGATCGACAAAGAGTTCCTTCTGCACTGATGTGCGGGCGCGACGAGGCCGGCGCTTTGCGCCGGCCTTTTGTGCTTCTAATTATAAGTTCCTGTCGACAAAATTATCGGCCTTGCCCGCCGCCTTGAAGAAGAAGGAGGCGACGAAAAGGATCAAGAACACGACGAATAGTAACTTGGCGATGCCGGCGGTAGCCGAAGCGATGCCAGTGAATCCCAACACGCCGGCGATGATCGCCAAAATGAAGAATGTCAGAGCCCAAGAAAGCATAATATTTTCAGTTAATACTTATAATCGACCTCCAAGACGATCGGGATCGGAAAATATGACAGACCTCATGGTCACGAGTTGCTAAGTATAATCGTGCACTTCGTGCAGATTCTACCAAGCACTCGTCGACCTCGCCTCGACTATTTTCTTCTCTAGGAAATGAGAAGAAAATCATGTCTCCGGCCTCACAGCAGGCCCGAAACTGAAGCAGTTCAGTTTCTACACCAGAAAACACCACTCCTTGATGAGTGGTGTTTTCTGGCGTGCCTGCTGTGACCCTACGGGAATTCGAATCCCGATTTTTGCCGTGAGAGGGCAACGTCCTAACCATTAGACGATAGGGCCATTATGAACTTGTGCAAGACCATTTCGCCGTTAGAGGGATTGAGGGTCTCTGGGAGACCGTCAATCCGACACCATTAGACGAGCTTGGCCTTAATGCCGCGTATTTATAACAGATTTCCTAAGGGTTATCAATTCGTGTGGCGGATGGATTCTTTGACGTCGAAGCGAGGGTGAACCTTTTTGCCGGGGTTGAAAATATCGGCCGGGTCGAAGATGTGCTCGACGGTCTCGAACAATCCTATGGTCGCCTTGGAGAACATTTTCCCAAGGTGTGGAGTGCGGATAATGCCGTCGTTGTGCTCGCCGCAGATGTTGCCGCCGTATTTGACGGCGGTATCGAAGAACTCTTCGGCCATCTTAACTATCAATGCTGGAGTGGCTTGGCTTTTAAAATCCAACAGCGGATAGAAATGGAAATGTCCGTTACCGCCGTGACCATGCACTGCCGCCGTGACATTATACTTTTTTAAAAGAGCTTTGATGTCGGCAAAGAACCGCGCCATATGTTCGGGTGGTACTGTCATGTCCTCGAGGAAGGCTGCCGGCCGCTTGTTGGGATCAAGCAATTTCGACAAGGAATAACTGGCGTCGCGAATCTGCCAATATATCTGTTTCTCGTACGGATTGACTATGAGACGAGCGCCACGACCACCCTTGCCGCGCATCAGATTGATGATCTCTTCCTTTTTGAACCTTTTTTCGGCGAGATATTTGTCATCCAAGGTCACCAGGAGGACGAATTCGGGCAAGCGTCGACCCCAACGAACATGGAAGGTGGTGTACATCGACAGCAGAACCCGATAATAATCCAGGGACGGCAAACGGTCCTTGAAAAATTGCGGATTCTTCATGGCCGAATCATACGTGAGAGCGTCGAACACTTCGATATTGATAGGGTCGTAGCGCAGAGCCTCGAGGACCACCTTGCTGGCGGCCGCCAAATCGAAGACTGGTACCGCCACGAGAGAAACCTCCTTAGCTATCGGTTCGGTGCGCATGGTCACCTTAGTGATAACACCGATGGTGCCTTGGCCGCCGGAAAATAGGCGCGTGAGATCGAAACTGCCTTTGCCCTTCTTCCACTCCGCCACCGACGGCGCGACCACGTCCCACAACGCGTAACCGGCGCTGTTCTTCTTGGTCTTCGGCCGCGCCTTATGGACGGCCGCCTCGTTCTTTTCGACCAGCGTCAAAACTTCTTTCGCCACCCGGGCGAGCGCGTTCTTGCTCTTTTGGAGCGTCCGGAATTCTTTATACGATAGCGGTCTCACGTCATATACTTCACCATCGTCTAGCACCACTTCGAGCGATTCGACCCAGTCGGCCACGTGACCGTAGCGAAGCGAGTCGGGACCAGCGGCGTTGTTGGCGACCGCACCGCCGATGGTGCAAATGTGCTTCGAGGCAGGATACGGGGGCAGGTAACGGTCGTACTCCTTGAGCGCCTTTTCGATATCGCGCCACATCGTCCCGGCATAAGCGGTCACGGAGACATGACCGGCTTTTTTATCGATCTTGATGATCTCGTTCAGATGTTCCTTGATGTCGATAACGATCGAATCGGAAAGTGAGCCTCCACCCAGCCCCGTACCGGCCGCCCGGGCGGTGAGCGAAAGGGAAGGAAATTCGGCGCTCTCTTGCTTCACGACTCGCACGGCGATCTGCACATCCTTCACGCTTCGGGGAAGCAGTACGATCTGGGGAACGATATGAAAGATACTCTCGTCGGTGGCGTAACGCTCCAGAGTCTTCTCGTCGATCCGTATCTCACCCTCGAAACCGGCGTCTTTCAAGGCGTGCGACAACATCAAGTGACCGAGCGGGGCTCGAGATCTCTTTTCTATGGTCCGCCGCGGCGACATGGCAGGCGGAGTGGCAAGGGAACGGGAACTCATGTGCTGATATTCGTTTCATTATAGCTCTCGCACCCCACTAATCCGCGTACTTATCTACAGAAAACACTTAGGTACCAACTGGGTTATAATTACCTCCACTATGACCCAAGCGGCGGCGTTGGATATTCTGAAGACCGGCGGGAACGTGTTCTTGACCGGAGAGCCGGGAGCGGGAAAGACCTACGTCATCAACCAGTACATAAACTATCTCGAAGCCGCCGGACTGTCGGTGGCAGTGACCGCCTCGACCGGGATCGCCGCGACTCACATCGGCGGCATGACCATCCACTCCTGGAGCGGCATCGGCATCCGCGACACTTTGACGCCGTACGATCTCGACAAGATCGCCACCAACGAAAAGGTGACGAGGCGAGCCAAGAAAGCGCAGGTTTTGGTGATAGACGAAGTATCGATGCTCGACGCACGCGTTCTTGATATGGTGGATCTGGTTTTGAAGACGGTCCGCCAAAGGGCGGAACCTTTCGGCGGACTCCAAATCGTTTTGGTGGGCGATTTTTTCCAATTGCCACCAGTCACCAAACAGGGCGACATGATGGTCTATGCTTTCCAATCACGCGCCTGGCAAAACGGCGGGTTTTTGACCTGCTACATAGACGAGCAACATCGCCAAGAGGACGAATTGTTTCTGAGTCTTTTGCAATCGATCCGCCAAAACCGGGTCGAAGAGGATCACTACACGCTCCTTTCCGAACAGACGACGATAGCGTACGAAAACATCGAACCGACCAAACTTTTCACCCACAATGCCGACGTGGACTCTTACAATCTCGACAGATTGCGCGCGCTCAAGGGCCAGACGCGAAAATACCAAATGCAGGGCAGTGGCTCCAAGGTATTAGTCGAGAGCTTAGCGCGCAACTGCCTCTCGCCGGAGATGCTCGAACTCAAGGAAGAGGCGATGGTGATGTTCACCAAGAACAACTTCGAGAAAGGTTATGTCAACGGTACTCTCGGCCGCGTCATCGACTTCGACGGCATGTCCGGATGGCCGATAGTGAAGACGACAGACGACCGTGTCATTAAAGTCGAACCGACGACTTGGGAGGTGGTCGAGGACGGCAAAGTCCGCGCCTCGATCGAGCAGGTACCATTGCGTCTCGCCTGGGCCATCACGGTCCATAAGAGCCAAGGTATGTCGCTAGACGCCGCCGAGATAGATCTTTCGCGCGCCTTCGTGTACGGACAGGGGTATGTGGCGCTGTCGCGCGTACGAGCGCTCGCCGGCCTCAAGCTGTCTGGCATGAACGCGAACGCGCTTTCGGTCGACCCGCGAGTTCTGCGCCAAGATGCGCTCTTTAAAGAAGAAAGCGAGACGGCCGAAGGTGCGTTCGCCGAAATGTCTCCGGAGGAGCTCGCGAAGATGCAGGAAAACTTCGTCAAAGCCGGAGGCGGCCGTGTACCGAAGCCTGATGAAGTAAAAGAAGGCAAGCCACACGAAAGACTGCAAAAAGAAAGCACGCACGAGATCACCAAACGGCTTCTTAAGGAAGGCAAATCGATAGCCGCTATTGCCAAGGAAAGAAAGCTCGGTAATGGAACAGTATGGGGGCATATCGAAGACTTGATCGACGAACAAAAACTGGTCCTTGCCGACCTCGAACATGTCTTACCGCCGAAATGGCCGGCGACATGGAAAGAGATCGAAGCCGCCATCGCCGCTGTCGGCGACGAGAAGCTGAAGCCGATCTTCGAACATTTGGGAGAAAAGTACGACTACGACCTCGTGCGTCTAGGCCGGTGCTATCATCGTCTTAAAAAATGAGCGACATTATATTGGTAGACAAGCCGAGTGGCATCACATCGTTTGACGTCATCCGCCGACTGCGTAAAAAATTGAATATCAAGAAAATGGGACACGCCGGCACGCTCGACCCTCTGGCTTCGGGATTGATGATCATCGGTATTGGCGCAGGCACGAAAAAACTGGCCGAATATCTGAAACTTGATAAAGAGTACGTGGCGGAGATTTTGATAGGGAGACGGACGACGACCGGAGATAGGGAAGGCGAGGTGATGGAGGAGAAAACGATCGAAGCGGAGGAAGCGGCCGAAATTTTTCCCGCCGAAAAAATTTCGGCCGCCCTCAGTGGCATGACCGGAACCCTAAAACTCCCGGTCTCAGCTTATTCGGCCATCAAGAAAGACGGCGTGCCGTTTTATAAAAAAGCGCGCGCGGCGGAAAAGCAAGGACGAAACATTCCCGAGTCCGAATTGCCGGTGAGGGAGATGAAAGTCTACGAAGCCGAACTACTCGACATCACTCTCCAACCGGGCGACCACAGCGACCTTGATATCATCGGTGATATCAAGGAGTGCTTTCCGATTATTCAGGTACGATTCAAGGTCGGAAGCGGTACCTACATCCGCTCGCTGGCCGAAGAATTAGGGAGACGACTCGGGTATCCCGCCAGCCTCGCCTCGCTCCGTCGCACGAAGATCGGCGATTTCAAAATCGAGGAGGCGGAGATCATATAAAAAATCGGCCCCGCGACCAGGTGGTCGCGGGGCGCGTGTTCAGATCTTCCAGGCGAGCTGTCCGTTCGGTCGTTCGAAGACGGCGACCGACGGGACGGCGGGCGGCGGCGTGATCGCGCGCGGTTGCTTAGGACGCTGCCCTCGATGCGCGGCATGTCCGCCGCGACGACCGAAAAACTTTCCGGCCAGTACCTTGTAGGGCTCACGGTCGACTCGCCCCCATACATGCGAGTCGTTCAGGGCCTGCCGAAGCAGGATAGGGAACTTTTCCGGCACCCGGCGGGCGCGGTTTATCTCTAACGCGTCGCCGAGTTTGGAAATGAACGACTCGGCGAGTTGCCGGGAAACCTTCGGGTACTCTTTTTTGACCACCTTGAACGCGGACTCGAACTCGGCGGCGTTTATGTACATCGCCGTTCCTCCTCGTTTCGACTCCTGAGATTATATCACAAAACAGCAAGTTTTGCAACTTATCCACAATCAGGCCAAAAGTTTTTCCACTACAGCCTTCACGTCGCCGCCATCGGCCTTGCCGGCCAAGTCTTTCATCAAAGCACCAATGGCAATGCCCATTTTCGACTTATCGGTCACGCCCATTTCGGCGAGCTTTGTCTTGGCGATCGGTTCGATCTCTTCTTGGCTCATCATCTGCGGCAAATAGCTTTCGAGAACCGCGAGTTCAGCCTTCTCGTTGTCGGCCAGCTCCTGCCGGCCGGCGGCCTCGAATTGCACGATCGATTCCTTGCGCTGTTTCGAGAGACGCTTAATGACAGATAAAACGCCCTGGTCGTCGAGCTCGTCCTGCGGCTTCTTGCCGGTCGCTACGAGCTCGTTAGTGAACGCCGTCATCATGCCGCGCACGGTGCGGAGCTTCACATCGTCCTTGGCCTTCATCGCTTCCTTGAGCTGACCCTTAATATCGGTATGTAGTGACATATGAAAGCTAGTATAAAGTTAAAAGTTGAAAGTTGAAAGGGGAGTCCTGGCGGGCCCGCTACGACCCACCGACCAAGCTGTCGACTCCCTGTGCTAAAATACCCAAATGGAACCGATACAGGTAGCTATTTTAGTACTGCTCACAGTACTGATCGGAATACAAATATATAACGTTTTTGTCCGGGGGAAATCTGAGAACCAGAAGGACGACCGTGACGGCCTGTTGTTCCTTCAACAACAAATGGAGAAACTTCGCGACACCATGGATCGCCGCCTGGGCGAATCCAACCGAGACATCCGCGAGACGGTCAAGACCCAACTCGGCGAATCCACCAAGATCGTGCGCGAAGTGACCGAAGGTCTCACCAAGCTCGGAGAGACGAATCGGCAAGTGATCGGCTTCGCCGAACAACTTCGCCAACTCCAAGACGTCCTTAAAAACCCGAAACAACGCGGCATCTTGGGCGAGTACTACCTCGAGACGGTCCTCCAAAACGTCTTGCCACCGGGGAGTTTTCAGATGCAGTACGGATTCCCGAACGGCGAGATCGTCGACGCGGCCGTCTTCGTCAAAGACAAGATCGTGCCGATCGACTCCAAATTTTCGCTCGAAAACTACAACCGCTTAGTAGAAGCTCGCGAGCCGGCCGAGCGCGCCCAGCTCGAGAAGTTGTTCATCAACGACCTCAAGCTCCGCATCCAAGAGACCTCGAAATACATCCGCCCGACCGAAGGCACGACCGACTTCGCTTTCATGTTTATTCCGTCCGAGGGCGTGTACTACGATCTTCTAGCGAATAGCATCACGGGTGGGGAAGAGAACCTGATCCAGCGCGCCGCCGGTAAATATAAGGTCATCATCGTCTCGCCGACCTCCTTCCTCGCTTATCTCCAGACCGTGCTTCAGGGCCTCAAAGCCATGGAGATCGAAGAGAAGGCGCAGGACATCATCAAAAACGTGGAGAAACTCGGCACTCATATTGCCAAGTATGAGGACTACTACCAGAAGCTCGGCAACACGCTCGCCACGACCGTCAACCACTACAACGCCGGTTACAAGGAGCTCGCCAAGATGGACAAAGACATCACTCGCATCACCGGCGAGGCGGTCGGCGTGGAGATCTTAGCTATCGACAAACCGGCCAGGGCGGAGGAGGAGTAGTATTGCAAAAGCCGGCCTATTCTGGTACTATGCCGCGACATATGGCTAAGAAAGCGACCGCCAAAGAGCAGAAATCCGACTTCGCCGTCATCGAGACGGGCGGCAAGCAGTACACGGTTTCCGTGGGCGACGTCCTCGATGTCGAGCTTTTGGGCGAGTATAAGGAGGGCGACAAGGTGACCTTCGAAAAGGTCCTCCTATCCGACGACGGCCAGGCGGCCACGATCGGCATGCCCTACATCGACGGTGCCTCCGTCACCGCCACCTACCTCGGTCTCAAGAAGGGACCGAAGATCTCCATCGTCCGCTACAAGGCCAAATCGAACCGCGACCGCAAGATCGGCCACCGCCAGAAGTACGCCCGCGTCGAGATCACCGGCATCAAATAACAACAAAAAACTCCCGCCGGGAGTTTTTTGTTTGACCTTGTTGTTTAGTCCCTATTTTCACAGAATCCCATCAAAATCACTATATCTTATATGATACATTCCTGTGTATCATATAAGATATATAGTCATTGGGAGAAAACTAGACGAAATTAAAAAAAAGATAAAGCCCGGACGCGCGTACGCGGCCGGGCTGGGTCTAGCGGATATTGGCAGCGAACTTGTACTCGATAGTCAAGCGCTGCCTATCCGCAACTTTCAATTCTTTCTCCCACCAATAGCGGGCCTTTCCCCACTCGATACGCATCTTGGTGTCGACGCAGTCGAGCGGTATCCGGTCCTTTAGAAAACGAACAGTGCTCTGCACCGAGCTACGGGTGTAATACCGCACGGCTCGGTAGAGTATGATGATCATTTTCTTGGCTGATGGCAGGTAGTGGGTGTCGGTCACGCTTATATCTCCATGTCTATGACGACACCACCCCGTTTTTGTACTCTTTTTATTTTTACCAATTTATATTATAGCACATCAGTACCTATTTTGCAAGGCGTTTTTCAAAGTTTCGGGGTCGGCGTATTCGAGTTCACTGCCAGTGGAGAGGCCGCGGCCTAGATGAGAGACCTTGATACCGTCAGCGCTCGGGATCTCTTTGATGATCGATTCGACGAAACGGCCGGTGTTCTCGCCGTCGGGATTGACCGAGAAGCCCAATATCACTTCGCGCAGACCTTCCGACAGACGCGTCTCGACGATGCGCTTGAAACCGCCGCCGCGAAGTTTTTTGTTTTCTCTGGATTCAAGGAGTGGCACAGTACCGCCGAGAACGAAGTAGAGGCCATCGTAGACTCCGGAGCGCTCGATGGAACGAATATCGGTATCGCGCTCGACGACGAGCAGTTTCGAGCGATCGCGGGACGAGTCGGCGCAGATCTCGCAAGTATCGCTACCACTGGCGTTTTTGGCAAAAAACCGACGACACGACGAACACTCGGTGACGCTCGACTGTATGCCACCCACCAAAGACGAGAGTTCTGCCGCTTCTTCGGGCGGCAAAGTGAGAATATGAAAAGCGAAACGCCGAGCTTGCCGCGCGCCGATGCCGGGAAAGTTTTCGAAATAAGAGATGAGCCTATCTAAAGAGTTCATAACAAATTATCAATTTACAATTTTCATTTTCCAATCAATCTTCAAAAGTAAATTTTCAATTCGAACCACGAGAGGTTGCTGCTATCTTTTGAAATATCAAATTTAACTCGTGGGCCTCGTTCCAAAAATTCTTAAATTCTTCGGCCTGCTCAGGAACGGCCGAGGACAACATACGGAGCCAATGTTTAGTTTCTTGGGTCTCTTTTTTGCAAATAAATATTTTGTTAGTAAAATCTTTTTTCGAACTGGCTCCATTGGCTTCCATATAATTTGCCCCGATACTTGTAGCTGATCGAATCAGCTGGTTAAGGAGCGGTTTTGAAATAATGGTGACCTTAACAACTCCGCACAACTTAATTATACCTTCTCCAAATAGAGCGGTGCGTTCCTCCAGATCATATTTACTTTTTTTGACAGTTACCGTCATTGGAAATTTAAGAATTTATTGAAAATTGCAAAATTGGGAATTGAAAATTTCTTTAAAAGTCTTCGTTGGCGGCGGCCATAGCGGCGTTACCGGCGTGTTGAGTATCCAGGTTGAGGAAGCGCACGTGCGTGCCGTCGAAATACAATTCGGCTTTGCCGACCGGACCGTTACGATGCTTCTCGACCAAAATCTCGGCGATATTGGGACGATCGGACTCCTTATTGATCTTGTCCTCGCGATGAATGAACATGACCACATCGGCATCTTGTTCGATAGAACCTGAGTCACGGAGGTCGGAGAGGCGCGGTCGGCCGCCGCGCTGTTCGACCGCGCGCGAGAGCTGCGAGAGAGCCAAAACCGGCACATCGAGCTCGCGCGCCAAGATCTTCAAAGAACGCGAGATCTCGGTCACTTGTTGAACCATGGAATCCGAGGCTTTGGTGGCAGTGGGGGACATGAGCTGGAGATAATCGACGATCAAGAGGTCGAGGCCGTGTTCGTGGTGCAAACGCCTTGCCGACGACCGCATCTTGAGGATGTTAGTACCCGGCTGGTCGTCGATATGGATCGAAGCTTCCGAAAGACGGGCCATGGCCGCCTGCACCGCCTCGAACTCCTGATCGCTTCGAAGTCTGCCGGTGCGCAATTTCCAGGAATCGACGCCGGCCTCGGAGGCGAGCATGCGGTCGACGAGCTGTTGCGAACTCATTTCAAGTGAAAAGATGCCGACGGACTTTTTGTATTGCACCGCGGCATTACGGGCTAGGTCGAGCGCGAAAGTGGTCTTACCCATCGAAGGTCTGGCCGCCAAAATTATAAGGTCCGACTTTTGGAGTCCGGCCAGTATGTTGTCGAGGGCGGCGAAGCCGGTCGGCACGCCGCGCATCTCTTCGTGGTTCTCGCTCAGGTGTTCGAAGCGCTCCCAGGCCTCGGAAAGCGCCGAACCGATGGTGACAAATTTCTGTAAAGTCGTCTGGTTGGTGACCTCGTAGACCTTCTTTTCGGCCTGGTCGAGAGTAGCGTCGATATTCTCTGGGTCGGAGTAACCGAGTTCGGCGATATCGTCGGCCGCGTGAATAAGGCCGCGCAAGGTGGCTTTGTTCTGTACCTCGGTGGCGTAGTACATAGCGTTGCCGGCCGCCGGCACCGTCTCGATCAGATCGGCGAGATAACTAGCACCGCCGATGCGTTCCAGTTGTCCGGCGCTCTTAAGTTTCGTCGACACCGACAAAAGATCGATCGGGTCGCCCTTGGCGAAAGTTTCGAAGATGGCGCGATATATCTCGCGATGCTTATCGGCATAGAAACTTTCGGGATAGACGACAGCCGATATGTCGTGCATCGCCTCCGGCTTCAAAATGATGGCGCCGAGGAGAGCGCGCTCGGCGTCCAGGTTGTGCGGCTGGACGCGTAGACTGCGATTGGTGCGCGGGGAATCTGCCATGCGTCTAGTTTATCACTTTCAGCCGGCTGGCGGAGGACCATGACCGCCTGGGGACAAGGTGGAAAATCTATTTTTACAGCGCAACTTATGGATTTTGGAGGTGGACAACCCTAAACCGATGACCGCTTAAGTCGTTGGCCATCGGCCGTGTCCTTGACCTCGAAACCAAGCTCCTCGATCCGATCGCGCAATTCGTCGGCGCGGGCAAAATCCTTCCCTTGGCGGGCCGACTCGCGCTCTTCGAGCAAACTCTTGACCTCCCCAGGGATATCGTCCTCGGCGATGACACCCAAAGCCGCGCGACCAGAACGCGGATCTTTCGAGAGATCGAGCGAGAGCAGGGAATCGAAAGAATGGATAGTGGCTAGTTTATCTTTGGCGCTGACATTCTTGTCTTTGACCAATTCCCACAACACCGCCAAAGCCTTCGGGGTATCGAGATCGTCCGATAACGCTTTGACGAATCTTTCTTGATACGCGGAATCTATGTAGCCTGGCCGGATATCGCCCAACTCTTCGTAGACCAAGCGCCGCAGGCGATAGAGAGCGGAGCGCGCCGCTTCGAGCGCCTCCCAGGTGAAATTGGCAGTGGTACGATAATGAGACTGCAACAGCCAGTAACGGTAATCGAACGGGGAGAAACCACGATCGATCAAGTGGCGCAAGCGTAGTCCGTTGCCGAGCGACTTAGCGATCTTGTTGTTATCGATGGTGACGAAAGCGTTGTGAAGCCAATAGTTGACGTACTGCTTTTGTGTCAAAGCCTCGGCCTGAGCGATCTCGCCGTTGTGGTGCGTGTACTGCAGATCCTCGCCGCCGGTGTGAATGTCGATCTGTTTTCCTAGAGTGTCGAAGACCATAGCCGTACACTCGATGTGCCAGCCGGGAAAACCTTTGCCCCAACGACTGTCCCAACCCATGTCGGAAAGTTTCCAAAGCGCGAAATCGGCCGGACTATGTTTCTCTTCGTTCACTTCGACGCGCGCTCCGGCTTTGAGCTTATCTAGGTCCATGTTGCCGAGCTGACCGTATTTGGGGAACTTGGCGATATCGAAATAAACGCCGTCGGAGGTACGATAGGCGTAACCTTTTTGCTCCAAGGTTTCGATCAGTTTTATTTGTGCCGTCACATAATCGCTGGCGCGCGCGTACTGCGTCGGCGGCCGATTACCCATGGCCAGATTGTCGTCCTTAAACGATTCTATATAAGGGAGAGCGAATCGACGCATGTTGTCGAGAGTGATCTCGTAGCCTTCGCGCTTCATGCCTTTCATCATTTTGTCCTCGCCATGATCGGCATCGTCGGTCAAATGGCCGAAGTCTGTGAAATTAATGGTCGAGTTCACCGTGTAGCCGTTGTAGAGGAACAAACGAGTCAAGAGATCAGGCAAGAGGTAAGCGCGAAGGTTGCCTATATGGATATGGTCATAAACGGTCGGTCCGCAAGAATACATGGTCACCGAGCCTTTCTTCAGAGGCACAAACTCCTCCTTCTGGCGCGACAACGTGTTGTAGAGCCAGATCGGCTCGCTCGGAGAATGCTTGAAAATGCGGAACATGTTCATATCTTATCAGAGTTACCCCCAGTTTCCGATATGGGTACGCTCGTGTAAAATGGGCCGATGGAACAAAACAACGATACTCAGAAGCCGAGGTACGGCAACAAACTGCTCGGCACGACCTTGGCGATATTGCTGGTGGTCGCGGCCTTTTTCTCGGGCCTGCAAATAGGGAAGCGTGATCTGTCCGTCATACCCTTGGAAGCCGGGATTTTCAGTATTTTCGGCACTTCCGCCAAGCCAGACAATGAAGCGGACCTGGCCGAATTCTGGCGCGTTTGGAATCTGATGGACGAAAAGTTCGTCGCCACCAAGGCCACATCGACGCCGGATTCTCTCGAAAAAGTCCGTGGTGCCATCGCCGGTTTGGTGGATAGCTTCGGAGATCCTTACACCGTCTATATGCCGCCCTCCGATGCCGAGAAATTCAACGAGGATATCGCCGGCAATTTCAGCGGCGTGGGCATGGAAGTGGGTCTGCGTAACGATCTCGTCACCGTGATCGCTCCCTTGCCGGAAACACCGGCCGAAGCCGCGGGCGTCCGTTCTGGCGACATTATCGTCAAGATCGACGGTCAAAGCACCGAGAACATGACCGTCGATGAGGCAGTGTCCTTGATTCGCGGCGAGGAAGGTACCGAGGTCAATCTCACCATCTACCGCGAGGGTCAACCGGAATTCATGGAGAAAAAGATCGTCCGAGCGGTCATCAACATTCCGACCTTGGACACCGAGGTTTCCGGTGACGTTTTCATCATCAAACTTTACAGTTTCAACGCTCTGGCCGAGTCGAAAATGCGGTCGGCCATCGACGAATACGAACGGGGTGGTTATAAGAAAATGGTGCTCGACCTCCGTGGCAATCCTGGAGGGTTCCTCGAAAGCGCGGTCACCATCGCCGGCTATTTCCTGCCCGCCGGCAAAGTCGTGGTCAGAGAGAACTTCGGAGAAGGAAAGGAGGAGAAAGTCTATCGCAGTCAGGGACAACGAATCACCGACCTCGACCCCGATAGTTTCGTCATTCTGATCGACGGCGGTTCGGCCTCGGCTTCGGAGATCCTCTCGGGCGCTCTGTCCGAACATAAGGTAGCGACGACTATCGGGCAGACTACCTTCGGCAAGGGCTCGGTCCAAGAATTGGTGGATCTACCGGGCGACGCCGCGCTCAAGGTCACCATCGCACGCTGGCTCACTCCAGAAGGTGTGTCGTTTTCCGAAGGCGGCCTAGAGCCGATCGTGGCGATCGAAAACAAATTGGAAGATATAGAGGCTGGCAAGGATCCGCAGAAAGAGGCCGCTCTGAAGTGGCTCCAAGGAGATCATTCCTTGGCAAACAAGGTCGGATTCGGAATTTAACGGACCAGACCGGCGGGCATTTCATGCCCGCCGGTCTTTTGTGATATAGTGGCCCCACTATGAAAGTAGTGCTTCTTCAGGACGTGGCCAAGATCGGCCGCAAACATGCCGTGGTCGAAGTACCCGACGGTTACGCCCAAAACCAACTCATACCGCGACGGCAAGCGAAACCGGCCACGCCTGAAAATCTCAAGGCCGCGCTTAAAGACGCGGCCGACAAAAAATCGGCCGCGGATACCGCCTTAGCTAAGTACGAAAGAACCAAGGAGGCCCTCAAGGACAAAAAGATCGTTCTGCAGGCCCCGACCAAAAATCAGCAAGGACATCTTTTCGCCGCCGTCACCAAAGGGCAAGTGATGTCGGCCCTGAACCAGGTTGGCATCATCGCCGATCCGGCCATGGTAGAGGTGCCAGGCCACATCAAAGAGGTGGGGGAGCACGAGATCGGTCTCGTCTGCGGTTCGCACGAAAGCCGTTTCATTATCAAGATCGAGTAAACACGAATTTCAGCATGTTAAAAGGATGGAAGATGATAACGATAACCGTGGTGGGATCGGCGCTGGTCCTCGGCGGATTGATCTGGTGGCAGAGTACGAAACGTCCGCCAGAGCTGCTGACCGAGACCGACGTGGCCATAGACGGCCCACTGACGGCCGATGAACAAAAAGTTAACAACCCGATAATCGCGAACGTAATGAACCCTACCGCTATCATCAAGACCAACAAAGGCACCTTCGAACTTGAACTTTTCGCCGACCAAATGCCGATCACTACCGGCAACTTCATCGCTTTGGCGGAGGCCGGATTTTATAACGACACCAAGTTCCACCGCGTCATCGACGGCTTCATGATTCAAGGCGGCGACCCTAACTCTAAGGGCACCGACGAATCCAAATACGGCACCGGCGGGCCGGGAAAGACCATACAAGACGAATTCGTCGACGGAGAGGGTCTTTCGAACACCCGCGGCACTATCTCGATGGCCAACACCGGCCAGCCGAATTCCGGTGGCAGTCAGTTCTTCATCAACTTGGTCGACAACACCGGCCTCGACTTCGACAAGCCGCCATTCACCTCGAAACATCCGGTCTTCGGACGCGTCATTAAGGGTATGGAGGTAGTGGACCAGATCGGTAGCGTGGAGACCAAGGCCGGCGACATTCCCGCCGATCCAGTGATCGTGGAGTCGGTGACTATCGTCCGAAATTAGGTGTTAGTTTTTAGTTGTCAGGTTATAGATACGGATATAGGACGTAAACTCAAAAGAAACACCCCCGCGGCCTTCGGCCGCGGGGGTGTTTCTTGTTCTAAAACCTAAACGCTAATCCCTTAACCCTGATTACTTCACATCCACCGTCTTCTTCGAAACAGACTTGCCGTCGAAACGGACCTTGCGAGCCTCACGGAAAGAGACCTTGCCGTCCTTCATAGCGAAAAGAGTATGGTCCTTACCGGCACGAACGTTCATGCCCGGCTCGATGCGAGTACCGCGCTGACGTACGATGATCTGCCCCAACTTCACGGCTTGGCCGTCCCCACGCTTGACTCCGAGATACTTCGGCTTGGAGTCGCGCAGGTTTTTCGCGGTGCCGCCTGATTTTTTAGTTGCCATATCGTTATATAATCAAATGCAATGGGCGCTATATTACAAGAAATAAGGGAAAAAATCAAGAGTGTTCTGGAACGCCAAGACATGTACCTTTCCGTCGTCCTAGTGCTGGTGGCAGTGGCGTCTTTTGGCCTCGGTCGACAGTCGGTGACGGCAGTTACGGAAAGTGGCGAGGCAAACGAGCCGGCACGGATGGTGGAAGCCGCCGTGACGCCGGCCCCGGCCGGCGTCACGGCGGCCGAAAATACCTCGCTCCCATCGACCTACTACGTCGCGTCGAAAAGCGGTAAGGCTTACCACCTGCCGCACTGCTCGGGGGCCAAGAGCATATCGGAAGCTAATAAGATCACCTTCGCTACCAAAGCCGAGGCCGAAGCGGCTGGCTACCGGCCGGCCGCCAACTGCAAAGGTATTTAAGGCGTCTTGTGAGCCCTATGAGGTGGCGTTAGAATGAAGGCGACCTTTAACAGCTCTAAGACCAGCCTATGTCGAACAAGATCTTCCTGGGAATCATTCTGGCAGTTCTGATCATCGCCGGTTATGTTTTGTACCAAAAATACGAAGACCAAGAACTGGCGACGGACGGTAGTACGACCATAACCTTCACCTGCGAAAACGGTACTTCATTACTAACCACTTTCGGTGCCGATATGAAGGAGATGAAGATCGCTATGAACGGCAAACCGCCCAAGACTTTGCCGAACACCGGCGATGAACTAGTGCCATATCGTTTCGGTGACGACGACATAACCTACACCTTCGTCGGCGAACAAGTGGTGGTGACCGGAAAAGCTGGCGACGACTTCGCTTGTCGGCAACCATTCGACCCGGATAACGCCCCTTATAATTTCGGCGACGCTGGGGAGGTCCATGGAGCCATCGAGGATCCGGCGACAACGGTCGCTGCCGATATCATCGGTTCGTGGCAAAGCGACGACGACGCCAAATTCGTACGAGAATTCAAAGAGGGTGGCGACATTGTCGACCATTACGAAGGCATAGATGACACCACCGGTACTTGGAGCGCTTTCGCCGCCAGTGCAGATACGGAAACACCGTTCCCCCAGACCCCGAACGCGGTCTATCTGCGCGTGGTGATGAACGACTTTCCGGAGGAGATTCTTTATTTCGAATTGGCCAAGCTTACGCCGGAAGCATTGGAATTGTACTTCTTGGGAGCCGGCGGCGTCCTGTCCTTTACCAGATTAAGTGAAAATTAAAACGATATGCTGGTAGTAGACGTCGAGACATCTGGACTGACTCCAGAAAAAAATTCAATATTGTCGATCGGAGCCTTGGATATATCCGCCCCCGATAAGCGCTTTTACGGCGAATGCCGCATATGGGCCGACGCGGAAGTGAACGACGAGGCCTTGGAAGTGAACGGTTTCACTACGACCGATATCAACGATCCCAAAAAGAAAACCGAGGCTGAACTCATCACCGAGTTTCTCGAGTGGAGCCAGCATTTGAGCGATCGGACCATCACCGGCCAGAACCCGTCATTCGATCGCGACTTTCTCCAAGCCGCCGCGCGCCGCGCCGAACTGGCCTGGGACCTGGCGCACCGCACCATCGACACTCACACCTTGGCCTATATGCACATGGTGAAAAGGGGCCTACCCGCTCCGATCGATCCACAGCACCGGCGCAGTAACTTAGATCTCGACGCCATCTTGAACTACTGCGGCATTCCCGACGAACCGGCGCCGCACAACGCCCTCACCGGTGCGCTCTGCCACGCCGAAGTGGCCTCGCGTCTGTTGTTCGATAAGAAATTACTGCCGGAGTTCGACAGCTACGAGATACCGTGGTTAGGAAGGGTGTAGGGTACAGGGATTAGTGTTTAGGAATTAGCGGG
>ERZ761601.95-NODE-95-length-26332-cov-21.233284_pt1 | contig 26332 bp, 33 predicted proteins | sample MGYA00433092_ERZ761601 | MGnify/ENA primary metagenome ERZ761601 (study PRJEB28899, sample SAMN03785571) | bioreactor sludge metagenome | biome: EBPR Sludge; feature: EBPR Bioreactor; material: 0.22µm filtered reactor supernatant | place: Saint Lucia: Queensland...
ATTTCAGGCACAAGGTTCTCCGGTTTCGGGCATCCACAGATTTAGAACCACAGATTTTTAACCACGAAGAACACCAAGGAGCCACCAAGACGGATCGAGCAATTCGTGCTTATTCGTGCTCCGCACCGTTCTTCATTGCGTCGTCTGCCACTGGCAGACTCCTCACTGCGAACCCTTCGTGGTTCCAAGATCGCTCTTTGCGTTTGTCAGAAACTCTCAACTCTGAACCCAGAACACAGAACTTGCTCGATCAGCAAGGTGCGCCTTCAGGCAGGCAGAGCAGGTAATCGGTCAAATTGAGCTGGCAGGCAGCGCTGAGCGCGGTCTGATCGCCCTTCCAGCCGAGCTTGGTCTTGTCCTTGACGATGCGCGAGAAGATCGCGAATTGCCCGTTCAGCGCACTGAGCGGGATCTCCGATCCAAAGTTGTGGTTAGGGCCGGCATTCTCCTCGTTGAGGGCAAGCCGGATTTTGTGCGCCTCCACGTCCGTGACGTCCGAACCGTCCGAGACCAGGTAGATCGTGGCGCGCGTCTCGCGGTGAAGAACCACACCGCCCTTGTTCACGTACTCTTCTGGAAAGCTCAGGGTGTTGCCGATATCCAGCGTTGCAGCGGCCGTTGAGACAGCCTTGAGCGTGTGGCTGTACCAAAAGGGCGCGTTGTAGGCGCGGCACTTCGGCCCAATCTTGTAGCTCTCGCCAAGCACCAGGCATGTGAGCGTGTAAAACGTCGAGCGGTCAGTCGCGCCTGGCGTCACGTCTTGAACAACCAGCTTGAGCTGCTCGCCGCCGTTCACCAAGAAGCCCGCGATCTGCGGCTCGCACTGGCCGGAAAACAGCTTCAAGCTATCCATCGCCAGGCACTCAAGCAGCGAAGCATCGCCACAGCCTGGCTTGGCCTGCGCCTCACCCTGGGAAATGCGCCTGATCAGCGAGCGAAGGGCCTGGGCGTCACCCGCCCAACGTGGATGATTGACGTTGCCTTTTGCGCCGATGTGTCCGAATGGCACGCCAGAGATGAAGGGCGCTGAAGCTGTGTCCACATCGCCCAAGATGTGCTCAACCGAGCGGTACTTGAAGGAGCGGATCACCTGGCTGTTGCCACGTGCCGCAGCCGCGCCTTGCGCCGAGATCCCGAGCACCAAAAGCTCGCGGTCTTGCGGCAGGTCAAAAGTCACCGTGGCGTTGCCGCCGGCGCCACTGGCAAAGCTTGGAGCATTCGAGCGGACCTGGACGATGGAGCCGAAATTGCGCATGAAAAGTCTCCAGAAAAGAATCAGTTGAGGCCAGCTAAGCCAGCCAGCATGGGGCCGTGAGTGTGGAAAACACACAACACAGCACGGCCCACAGCTGGACGGCCTGATTAGCCGTTGATGGTTTCGAATCCGGCAAACACGGGGCGGGCCGTGAGGGCCGGGCTTGAGCCAGCGACTGTGCCGGCCAGTCCTTCCAGGATGATGAGCGCGCGCTCATCAGGCTGGATCACCAGCGGCTCAGGCAGCTCAAACAGGGGATGCTGGCTCACGCGGTTGGCCGGCACGTACAGGTCGGCACCGTAGGTAGCCGTGCCTGCACCGCTTGCCATGTCAACCTTGCTGCCAACCTGGGCGACTTGGCCCACGAAGATCTCCGACGCGCGCAGGGGAAGCGGCGTCATGCCCTGGGCCTCGTGCTCGATCTTCACGCGGGCAAGCTCGAGAAGCTCCATCAGCGTCGCGAGTTGCAACGTGTAGTTGTACTCGAGGCCGATGTGGGTAACGGCGATCACGTTGGACTCGTGCTTGTCCGAGACCGTGAAGGCGCCATCGCTGCGCTTGCAGACGGCAAACTTGACGGAGTCACCCGTCACGTAGTTGCCAGAAGACACCAACGAGCGTGAAGTCTTGCCGTTGTAGACGAAGGGGCGGATCCCCTTGGCCTGGCCCACCAGCTCGGGGCGGATACCTGAGCGGCCGGCCTGGCACAGCTCGATGAAACCGTTGCGCTGCGACACCAAGTCGCCGCGAATCTTTGCCCGTGCTGCTTGCAGGGCTTGCAGAACACCACTCATGGGAAACCTCCACAAAAACGGCGCAAAACGCCGGGCGCTGAGCGCCGAAACATTCAATCCTCCTGGACTCGCCAGGAAACGTGCTCTTTGCGGTGGAGCTTCACATGCAGTTCAGTGTTCAGGGTTCAGAGTCGAGAGTTGCAGCTCGCGCTGAACTCAGAACTCAGAACTCAGAACTCTTAGATGGACACGTGCGCGAACTTCAGACGGTTGGCGCGCGCGTAGGGATTCGTGATCGTGGGTGCGCCAGTGGCCGGCACAGCGCCAATCTCACCAACCTGGTCAAAGGTCTCAGCAGCGCCAAGCCCATCAACACCCGCCATCTCGTCAAAGGTGACGTCAGCAGCCCCAACGCCGTCAGTACCCGCAAGCGAGTTGCGGTCAACCAGCACGCGAGCGCCATCCCACCAGTACTTGCGGCCAAGCTGGTCGGAGTAGGCGCCAGGAGCCTTGCCCCTGAACTGGTCTTCAATCGCGCCAAGGCCGGCAGCGCCATCAAAGCCGCGCATTTCAAGCGCGCGGGCTTCAGAAAGCGGCGCCGTAATCGTGCCGTTCTTGTCGAACTGGCCCAGCGCGCGACGCCCGACGCTGAACGCGCCAGCCGTCATGACACCAATCCCGAGCATGGGATTGATCGGCGTGAGCAACAAGCCGCCAAGCAGGCAGCCAAAGGTCACCCCCCAGCTCGCCTTGTTCCTGTTCTCAAGCGACACCTTGCTGACGATCATTGCGCCAGCCACCGATGCGAGACCTGCCGCACCCGCAACAAGCGCCGTGGACTTGAGCGCCGGCAGCAGGTTTGACTTGGCCCGCGAAACGTAGGCGCCTGCGCCGCGCTTCACGTACCCGCCAACCTTGCGCGCCGCAGCCTTGGCCTTCTGGCCAAGCTTTGGATTGGAGCGCCGCTTACCACCGGACTTGCGGTGGCTGCGCCCCTTCTTCTTCTTCGGATTGCCAACCGTAACCAGTGGCAGTGACATAAAACCTCCGATCACCATGAAACCACAAGCAGCCAACACGGCCGCCTGCATCAACTCGTAAAGCCAACATCGGCGCGCCATTTCACAGGCGCAACCACCCACACACCCTGGCAGCGATACAGCCGTGGCATGCGGTCAAACAAGTGCGTGAAGATCCCGTCCCTGTCCTTGTAGGTGATGGCAAGCAAGCGGCCTGCATCCTCGACACACCCAACAACTTCAGGCACATCAAGCTCAGTGGCCGAAGCCTCAGGCTTTGGGGCCAGCAACAAAAACTTTCCAGAGACAGCAGCAAAGCCGCGATTGCTCACCGAAGGATCCATGCGGCGCCTGGTCTCTCCCTCAAGCACCTGCATCTCGATCACTTCACCAACGGCGCGGGCCGGCTTCTTCAGCTCAAAGCGCTTGAGGCGCTGGCCTTCAGCATCGCGCTCGACGGGCTTGCGCGGCTTACGTGGCCTTGAGGGCTTGCTCGATTTCTTGGCCTTGCTCGACTTCTTGCGCACTTTCTTTGCACTGGCCTTCTTGTGCTTGCAGCCTGAGCAACCTGGGCGCATACCTTGGGGCTTGGAGCCAGCGGCCAAGATCGCGGCAAGCGCTGCCTCAGCGGCCGCGCCTGGAGACCCCGCCTCAGCATCGAGCACACGGTGCTTGCGCCTGGCAGCCGCCACCAGTCCCGCGATATCAGTGAACTTGCCGCGCCAGCCAAGCGCAAACAGCTTGTCAGAGAGCTTGCCTGAGAGGTCGCGGTCCTTGATGTCCTCGTCTGCCAGCTCCTCGACGATGCGATTGATGATCTCACTCGCCTCAGGGCCAGCCATGCAGATCCCGCAAGCCGCGTGCTCCTCACCGCCAGCACACAGGGCGCACAGCACCACGCGAAGCTGCTCATGCGCAACCCCAAGCTCATCGAGCAGGCGCTTGGTGTTCGTGTGGCCAACAAGGGCCGATGCACGCACGAACTCGGTGGCCTGGCGTCTCTCGTTGCCTGGCTGGGACTTCCACTTGCGGTACAGCGGCGCAAGCTCAGCCCCAAGCCTGGCCATCGCTTCACGCCACGCCGAAAATGACTGGCCAAGCGAACGCTCAAGCAGCTGGGTCTCGCTTGGCACAGGAGCTGCATCGGCCATCAAGAAACCCTGGCCGCCAAAGTCGCGCCTCAGCTCCTCGATGCGCCCCTGAATGTACTGCGGCGGCTTTCTGCCACCATCGCGCTCGATGATCGCGCTCCAGTCAGAAACAATGCCGCGCACCGTGCGATCAGCGCTTGGCTTGTCTGGCAGCAGCTTTGACTTGCCAACAAAGCGATAGATCTCGGCGAGTGCTTGCGCCTCCTCGATACTGAGCTTGCGCTCAAGGTGATCAAGCACCTCGTCAGGCAGCACGTCCACCAGCTCCCAGCGTGGCCTGGTCCAGGTCTCGATCTTGCCGACAGCCTTCTTTGCATCCTCGTAGGGAGTGCCAGCACGCTTGAGGCGGATCAGGCCAGCCAAAAGCTCGCGGCCTGAAGCTGCGCGTGCCTTGTTGGCTGAGAGCTGGAGCATGACGCGCTCAGAATCGCTTGAGACGGTGCGAACCGTGACAGGAACCTCTCTCAGGCCAGCCTTGCGAGCGGCGCGCAGGCGGTGCTCACCATCCAGCAGCATGTAGAGCTTGCCGCCAACAAGCGACATGCGCATGCGTCCCTTGGCAAGCATCTCGTTCAGCTCGGCAATGCCGGCAGCAAAGAAATCGGCCAGCTCTGGAAAGCGCCAGGCGCGTTCACGCTCTGGAACCTTGGCAACTTGGCGCGCGTAGTCTTCAGGGCTGATCTCAACCACGCTCAGCGCGCGGCCAAGATCAAAGCCCTGCATGGCCATCGCCTCAGAAAGCTCGGCGACGTGGTTGAAGTCTATGCGGTCGCGCAGGTTGGCAGGGTCAGGCAGCACCGCACCAATCGGCAACATCACCAGACTTGCTGGCTCTGTGCGCGGATTGGAACGTGCCAAGACGGCTGACATGCTGCTCCTAACTTCACCTTTTCGAGCATTCACCACGGAGATCACTGAGACACAGAGATCAGCTACTTCGGTCTGGACGTTTTCTCAAAGAGGCGCACCGATCCATCCTTGCTGTTCTGGTGGACCAGCCAGTAGGTCAGATCTCCCTGTCCACCTACCAGCTCGATGACCTGCTCGACAAAATCGCCGTAGTCCGTGCAGGCAACCGGCAAAAAGCGAAATAGCTCATCGCCAAAGTAAAGGCACAGGTACTCGCGCAGCCTCAGCGCCATCTCAGTCAAACTCGCTCTTTGAACACCGTTCATCAGTTCTTCACTTTCAGAAATTCACCACGGAGATCACTGAGACACAGAGACAGCGCTAGACGGTCGGCGCGCTTGGTGGCGCGCTTGCTGGCCTTCGTGAAAGCATGTTCTTGACCGTCGGAACCAAATTCCCCAGAAGCGGCTTACCCTCTGCGACCGACTCAGCTTTCTTACTGACCCAGGCACTGCCGATCTTCCAAGCCGCGTAACCCGCGACGGCAAACAACCCAGCCTTGAGCAGCGTTCCGCCAATGTCTTCAAGCCAGCCAGCGGAACCGCCACCGCGCAGCGCCTTGAGATACTCACGTTGAACATCTGGGGGCGCGTTCTTGATTGCAGCACCTGCACTTGCCATCGCCTTCTCTTCGGCGGAGTCGGCGGTGAGAAGCGCGACGGTTCTAACCGTAGCCACGCTGACAGTTATAACGCCAATCAACCACATCAATCCTTTTGCCAATCCAGCAGCCGCAATAGGAACAACACCAACACCATCACGCATTTCACTCGCCAGCTTCTCAATCTCGGCCTTGGCCTTGGGATATGCGCGCAGCTTCTCTACCAGCTCGTTGACCTTGGGATTGATCGCGAGAACCCATTCAGCCGCCACGTCACGGGAGATTCGCCCCTGAGCCAGAAACTCCTTCACGGCCAGAAAGCCGCGCTGGTACACCTCAAAGGCCCGCTGGTAACCACGTGCCGCACGGTCAAGTTTCTCGTCAAGCTCGCCAAGCCCAAGCACTTCACCCGATGGAAGGCGCACACGCTTGCCCGAAAACTGGCGTCGGCGTTGCTGGCATGATTGCGCCATGCAACCTGACACGGCAGAATTGAGCGGAGTCCACTTAGTGGACCTGACTTCAGGCTCGCTCATCGGGCAGGCAATCAACATGGGAGACTCCACATGGCTGAGAAATCACTCGAAGAACGCAAACTCGAAGCACTCCAAAAACTCGACCTAACTTTGACAGCGTTGACCGTAGTGTTGCTCTTTTGCGCTTGTGGCCTCTGTGTCACACTCGTAGCGATCGCTAAATTCTTGTAACCCCTACGCTTCGCCGCTGAGCTTTCGCACGATCTCGCTGTACCGGTCAGTGCCGACTTTGCGATCAGCAAGCACGCACCCCTCTGCATCGAGCTGAACCTCGCGGTAGTCAACGCTGTTGTCTATGCGCTTGCAGGAGCACAGCAGCCAAAAGCGGCGCGTGCTCGCGTGCCAGCCTCCCACCGGCACATCAAACTCAAACACCGTCTTCTTGCGGCCAAGGTGCTTCTCTGCAAAGCCCTGTGCCTCGGTGTAGCTCACCGTGGGAACAGCCTCTTGTGAGCTATCTGCCTGCTGTGCCTGTGTCTTGTCGTTCATGGCTTCCCTACGCTTTCGCAAACAACAGCCGCCCAATTGAAAGAGCTGTGAGCAGGATTCCTGCACCCTTGAGAATTCCGATGGGCTTCTTGGGTGTCACTGGGCCGGCAACAAGCTTGCCGTCCTTGCCCAGGATCAGCAGCTCACCGCCAAGCGCAGAGCGCTGAAGCGCCTCGACAGCCACCGGCAAGAGCGCGTCATAGGTGCCGCCACCCTCGTAGCTTGGGCCTGCTGCCGAGTCTTCCCAGGCGCGGACCTCAGGCCAAAGATCAGCCCTCAGCTTGTCGAACTCAAAGCGATGCACTTCCCACTGTTCAGGCCACAGGAAACGCGAGCGCGCAAGCTGTTGACGGCGGGCCACTCGCGCCATGTGTGTCAGGAGGATCTCAGTGCCAGGCTGGTTGTAGTACACAAGGGCATCGCGGATCCGCTCGAGCGCCTTCTTGTCCGTGAGACGCTTCCTGTAAAAGGCCACGCGCTCGCCGCTTGACCAGGCAGACCACTCAGGCGGGTAAGCCTGGTTCTCTGCCAGGATGTACAGCGCCGTGAGCTGACGAATGCGCGCGACAGCCTCGAGCTGCTTGATCTCGTCAAGCGTGCCAAACACGCGGTTGATCGCCCGCTTGAGCCAGGGCGTGAGCGGGTCACCGCCGTAGACGGCTGGCTCTGCCTGGCCTGCATCGCCTGTAGCGCCAAGGCCGGCAAAACCCGACAAGCCAGCGCGAACGCGCGAGCCTGTGTAGGTGAGCTTTCCGACTGGCATCAAGGTTCGCATGGTTAGACTTTCGGGCGTCCACAGATTTCACAGATTCCACAGATCCTTTGCGACTTTGCGGCTTTGCGTGAAATGCCTGCAACTACGCCGCGCGGCGCTTCTTCTTGCCCAGGGCAAGGTACACCGCACCCGCACCTCCAAGCGCGATCCCGATCCAGCCCCAGGCAGGCATTTTGAAACCCTCAGGTTGCACGGCTGGGTTTGGTGAGGTTGGCTGAGTGATTGGCACGTACACTGGCACAGCCGCTTGGGGGTTGCGCTTATCAAGCTCCTTCTGAAGCAGCTGAGAGCCAAGCGAGATGAGCTGAGAGCCGCCCTGCTGGACCAGCGGGTTGTCAAAGAATCCGCCAAGCCCGTCCACTGCGTCAGCCGGCACGACCGGGCCGCAACCAAGAGCGCCAAGCCCTGCAAGCGTGTTGCGCCTGCACGTCTGGTGGCCCTTGGCGCTTGAAAGCGTGTAGCCGGCAGGGCAGCAAGCACGGGGCTTGAGCATGGACGGCCCCGCAGGAGCCGCTGAAGCCGCAGAGGTAACCGCCGCGCTTGCGCCAGATGAGGCAGCGCGACGCGCAAGGGCACTGGCGAGACTGGAAAACTTGCTCATGGGTAGCTCCGTTTCGGGTTCTGGGTCTCGGGTCTTGGGTTCTGGGTTCGAGCACAGAACTCAGAACACACAACTCGCGCTCATGACGCGCGGCGCAAAGCGGCGAGGCCGACAGCAGCCGCGCCAGCAGCTCCAAGCGCCCAGGCCCACACAGGCACGGGCTTTGGTTTGCTCACATCCACAAAGTCGGCTGCGCCAGGCACAGGGCTTGGCGACGGCTGCACAACAACGGGCGGCTTTTGGTTCAGCGAGTCACGTACACCCATCGCGATATCCACGGCCTGCTGGGCCAGCGGACCAACACCAGGGATGAAGCCAGCAGCAGCGCGCAGGCGCTTGAGATGATCATCAATCGTTGTGGGGATCACCGGGATCCCGACAGCCGACTCGCTCAGCTCGTTGAGCTGGTCAATCCTCTTCTTGTCGCCAAGTACCAGCGCAGCCGGCACAGCAGCCGGCGCGAGAGGGGCGAGCGTGAGCGCCGTGACCAGCCTGGTGTTCACCTTGATCTTGCCTGAGCGAACGCTGAGCAGATCATCCGGCTTGTTCACATCCTGCACAGCCTTGATTGCGGGCGCGAGCGCCGGACGAGCCGCACGCGCAACCGCTTTTGCGGTCGCCGTTGTCAGCGTGGTGACGGGCGCGATCACAGGCGCAGCGGCTTGGGTCGCGGCTTGAACCACGGGCTTGGCTACAGCCTTGACGGCCTGCTCGATGGGCTTGGTGACAGGTGCCACAGCCTGGCTCACGGCCTTCTTGGCTTTCTTGAAAGCCTTCTTGAGAGAGAAGCCCAGGCCATCGCGTGACTCGACTTCAGAGCCGGCGCGCTGGCCTGCACCCGTAAAGCCGAGAGGAAACATCTTAAGCGAATGCACACCCGAAGGCAGCGAACCCATCGAAAGCCCTGGAACGATGGTTTCCAGCGGCGTCCATTCGTCTTCGCCAGGCTCACCGTCCGGACCGTCCGGCCCGGGAATCTGGGCAGCAATCAAAACGTGGCCGTATTTCGGGCTTGAACCGACGCGCGTGAGCACGATGCTGAGAGGCGCTGCATCAACGCTGGCAAGCAGTGAGCCAAGCAGCACGCTTTGGCAGTCACAATCGCCAGCCATGCCCGAGAGCGTCACCTCGGCTGAGCGCACCAGCTCGACACCGCGAGGGTCGCGCCGGTAGTCCACGCGATCCCTGACAAAGCGCCAGAGGGTTTCGACAACGCGCCTGCGGTCGCGCCAATCCACGCCGCGCAAGATCTGGCTGGCTGCCTTGAGCACATCAGGCCGCTTGCGCCCGTGATCAATCAGCCGCGACATTTCGCGCACCGTGGCAAACGCGCCGCCATCCCCTGAAGGGATGCGCTGTGATCGCACGGATGGTGAAAGTGTGGGCATGGGTTTTTGCTGTTCAGGGTTCAGGGTTCTGAGTTCTGGGTCCGAGCGCACGACTCATGACCCAGAACCCACAACTGCGCTGCTCCTAGTCCGGCATGACCACGAACTCGAAGCTCTCGGCCTTGGTCTTGTTCTTGGCCTGAACCGCGACGTTGTAGCCCGCGTGCTCCGCGTTGCGGCCGAGGCTCTCGCAGCTCACGAAGGTGAGGCCACGCTCCTTGCACTCCTCCTTGGCAGCCGCCTCGAGCGCCGAGAAATCACGCACCTGAAAATCACCTTGCTTCATGGGTCTCTCCTGTTCCAAAAAATATCGGATAGCTGCATTTTTTTAACCACGAAGAACACCAAGGAGCCACCAAGTCATGAATCGAGCTACTTCGTGCCTTTTCGTGCTCCGCACCGTTCTTCGTTGCATTGTCTGCCACTGGCAGACTCCTCACTGCAAACCCTTCGTGGTTTCAAGTCCGAGGCCGTCGCGCTGAACTCAGAACTCAGAACCCTGAACCCAGAACTCCAGGGCTACTCAGACGCGACAAAGCTCTGCAAAAACTCCACAGCCTCGGGGTTCTCGGCCTTCACACCGTCAATGAACCAGACGATCTCGCGCATGATCTGCAAGGAGTACTCGCGCGCTGGCTTGCTCGCCATGCCAGCCGCCACTAACGGGCGCTTGACCAGCGGGACGTTTGACTTGAGCCAATTGCCAAGCGCCCTGGTGTTCTCAGGGTTGGTGAAGTCCAGGCGCGCAACCTGCTCGACACCTGCAAGCACCTGGTCCAAAACGTGATCGTCATACTCGGCGTGCAGGACACGCAGCGCCTCACGCAGGCAATCGCGGGGGCTTAAACCCTCCTGGCCTTTGTCAATCAGCGCTGCAACAAACACGCGCACTGGCTCAGCCATATCGGCTTCCTCGGTTTCAGGGTCTTGCGCCGGCTCAGCTTGTGGAGCTGGCAGGGCTGCTTGATTTGGGGCTGGCTGATCGGGTATCGGTGTGAGCTGGCCTTGCGGGAAAAGAGCCATGCGTTGCAGCTCGAGCTTTTCACGGTGCGCCTGTGCCGCGTACTCGCGTTCCAGCTTTTTTTCCTCCATGGCGAAACGCAGCTTTTGCATCTCCATCACGCCACTGGAGATATTGGCCATCACAGGAGCCACACCCTCGGTGATCGCGCGCACCAGCTCAGCAGCGCCAGCGCCGGGCGCGGCTTGAGGCGAAACATCTTTGACAAACTCCTTGACCAGGGCGTGAGTCTCGCGCAGCTGGTCAACGGGCTTTTGTGGCGGCTCGCTTGAGGATTCCGCGCGCTTTTGGCCAAGCTCGACAAGCTTGTTGACCAGTCCGGTCACAAGGTCGCGGTTCTCAGGGTTCACGGGGCTGCTTGCGGGCCGCGTCTTGAGGTCCTCGACTTGGCGCTGAAGCTCTTGGATGCGTGCCTCGTTGCGGGCCTTCTCGGCTGCCTCAGCGGCCTTCTTCTCGGCCCGCTCCTCGGCCTCTTTGAGGCGACGATCAAGCTCAGCCGCCGAGATGAAGCCAGGGGGCGCGAAGGATTGCCCAAAGAGCTGGGGCGCGGCCTGTTGAGGCTGGGCTTGCGGGGCAAAGCCCAGGGAAGCCAGCGCGGCCTGAAGCTGCTCGCGGACCATGGCCGCCAGATCAGGGGCTTGGGCTTGTGCCTGGGCAGGCACGGCAGGGCTTGCCATGCGGCCAGGATCACCGACGCGGTACTTGTTGGCACGCAGCGTGATACCGCCACCCTTTCGATAGGCCAGCAGGTTGAAGATCCCGACTCCGAAGTTTCGCCGGAATTCATCAAAAGTGTAGGCGCGGTTGTGGCTTCCCAGACTTTCAAAGCCGCCATCGGCTGCCTGGCGCTGGATATTCAGGGACGAAAACAGCCCGCGCTCTTCGAGAGTTTTCAGGTCTTCAAAAAAATCACCCTGCCCGAGATCATCAGTGCCCAAGTAAGGGGCCGGATCTGGGGTGTTTGGGGACTGGTTTTGCGGCTGAACCATTGGGATTCTCCAATGCCCCCGTCAATGCCCCTGCAATGCGTTTTCAATGCTTTGGCAATGAATTTCGCAATGGGGCAATGCTTTTGGTGGGTGGAGTAGGGCTTCGGCGCGCCTTGCTTGGGAGACTGAATCCCTCACAAGGCGCAACCGTGCCGCTCCACCGCAAGGAGCAAGCCCTAAAAAGCACAACCGCTGGCGCGTTGCCAGCGGTTCAGTCCCCGATCGGGGATAAAAGTCCGAAGTTTTTGTAATTGCGCCAGTCGGCCTGAGTGCGAGAATGTGCCAGTAAGGAGGGGTTATGGAAAACCATCAGAACGAAACTGCGGGGTCAACGTCTGGCACCGAATCACCTCGCACTGAGGCAAGGGAAGTTAAGAAATTCTCGATTTTGCAGCACTACAAAGACCACAAGCTGTCCACAACAATCTTCGTGGTGGGAATTGCGCTCGCAGCCTTCGCCACACTCTGCCCCTGCCTTAGCCCAAGCAAGGATTGGGGAGATCGAGCTGCGAACTTTGGCCAGACAATTGGCCTGCTTCTGACTTCAATTGTAGTGTTCCTACAAGTCCAAGAACTGAGACTCCAGCGAAAGGACCTAAAGATTAACCAGTCCGCAATGGAACTCCAGAGGCAGGAACTGCAGCTGCATCGTCGCGAAATGGAACTCCAACGCGGTGAGATGAAACTTCAGCGTGAAGAGGTGGCGAAACAAGCCCAAGCCACCCAAACATTGGCAGACAATTCAACAAAGCAACGCGATTGGGAAATAGGTCAAGAGAAACAGCGAAAGCAGGACGCGGAGATAGAGGCGAACAGCAAAAATCTTCTGGATCTGCAATTACTTGTTTCGGAGACACTCTATCCACTCGTAAAAAAGTTCGAAAGATGGAGGAAGTTCATTGGATCGAACAATTTCAGACAAGTTGATCGCGATAAGTCAAACCGGTGGAGATCTCAGTTTGAAGAAATCAAAACATCCTTACGCACCCTCAAGGAACAGCATGAAGCTCTCAAGATATGGGAAAAGAAGATTCCAGTTTCACCAGAATATATCGTGAAAATGAAAGGGATCGTCAGGCACGCGGATTCCCATCCCGAACCTCCGAGCACGACATAACCCTGTTACTCAACTCCATCAAAATCAATCGAATACGCCACGGCGACATTGTCGTTTGTCTCATTGTCAAAGATGACAGCGTAACTTCCCTCGTTCAGCGACACGGTGTATTCGTGCTCTGTTTTGGGGCCTCCCCCATCGAAATAACCATACCTGTCTCGATCTTCGTATTTGCGAAGATTTGATGAGTCGACAATAAACACCGAGATCTTCCCAGTGGATGCAGCAGCAACCTCAACGGTAGTCCGTGAATGAAGCTTAAATCTCACGATCTCGTACTCGTGAGACTCTATCAACATCGGCTCGCTCATTTGCTTCTCCGGCTTGATTCCTTCTCCACAATTTTCGTCCCCATCGCTACCATATTCCGCTCGTGTGCCTCGTAAATGCCGATCTTCTTGGCACTCTCCAGTTTCCGTTTCATCGTCCGCAAGAGAACAGGAGTAGCAAGAACAACTACCGCCGGCCACGCAGCAGACAGACGATCCATGACCTTGAAGAACTGCTCGATGGCATAACCCGGAAACTCGCTTCGATGATTCCACACGTCGAGAAAATAGGCGACAGCACCAAGAAAACAGAACAACACCACACCAAGCAATGCCAACAACAAGGCCAAGCCCTCGACGAACAGAACCGCCTTCGTGAGAAATGGCCGGCGACGGCGATCCCTTGGCTCCCCTTGCTTCAACGGTATTGGTGGACTCGGCTTTCCCACTCATGACTTTTACCTTTCGCCCACCTCTGTTGCCACTCTCGCCCTCAAGACCACCAGCGGCGTATCAACCACCTGGCGGGTGTTCTTGAAGGTCGAACCACAACAGCTGCAACGCCAGTAGCGCACCCCGCCGCGCGTCGTGTGGCGCTTGACACTCTCTTTGGCCTTGCAGACCGTGCAATCACGCGCCATGTGGCCCCCCTTCTGGGTCAGCTCCATAAGCAACCGGAAGCTTGAGCAGCTCACCGCTCGCCTCGATCTCTGCAAACACTGCGGCCTTGCGCTCAGTGCGCGAACGCACCCGCCACGCTTCAAGCAGGCCCTGCAACTCAGTCTCAACGTGATCAGCCTCAGGCATTCGCCCGTTCAAAAGCAGCGTCGCCATCAGCTCAGCGATCTCCAGCGGCTTGAACTCCTCAAGCGGCATGCCGGCATTTTCACAGGCCCGCTTGAGAATCTTGGCAGCCTTGGAACCAAGCTCATCACGAATCACGCCAAAGGTCCCAACCGCGTTCTCGATCTCGACCAGTGATCCATCCTCAGGCGCAAGCCCCAAAAGCGCTGCAATGCTCGCACCGTAGCCCGCAAAGCCAGGCGCCAGCCCCTCAGCATCACGGCCCCTGGACGTCTCGATCCGGTGCAGTGGCTCAGCCTCAACACAGTGTCTGGAAACCACCTGCCAGGCTGGATGAATCGCCCAACGGTCACGTCTGGCAGCTTCTATCTGCTCAGAAGTCATGGCGTAGGGAGGCACGCGCAACGTCACCCAGCGAGTCGTGAGGTAGCTCCACAGGCGCGAGTAGCCGGCTGCAAGCTGCTCGACAGTGGCAATGCCTCGCTGAAACTTGCCCTCGACGGCCAGGGCGCGCGCTGGCTCGATATCACGAAAGGACTTGAGCGCTTCACGCCTGAGCTGAAACTCAACACGCCACACGGGCCGGTCTTCATCGTATTTTCCGGTCTCGCGCCACAGGTCTTTAAACCAGCCCTTGGAATTCGCGCGAATCTCCCTGCTCTTCTCGTAGGCGCGCAACACGATGTTGCCCTCACCAAAGCGGGCGCCGGTAAACGAGCGCCCCTGCCAGTACCATGCCTGCTTGAGATTGGGCGGCACGCAAAAGCACAACACATCATCAAGCCCAGGCTGCCAGCCTTGAAAATCCAGGCACAAATCAGCACGCGAGACCGTGAAGGCTCCCGCCTCAAAGCCTACTTCACTGACAGGAATCTCAATCGCGTAGGCCGATCCATCACGTCGCGTAACCACTCGCCCCTGCTCATCGTGCTCGGTCCTGGTCTCATCAGCTTCGCCAGGAGGCGCGGCCATCACTTTGGCCAAGAACGCCACCACATCCGCGTAAGCCTGTGTCCAGTCACGCGAATGCAGATACACGCTGGCAAACGAGATCAGCGTGTTGGGCATCTCAGGAATGGCAGCCGGTGATGTACGCGCCACGATGGTGAGCGAGCGGTTCTCGATGATCAGGGGAAAGCCCTGCTTGCCGTGAGGCTGCACCATGAAGACCTCACCAGCAAGCTCGACGGGTTCCGCCTTGTGCTGGGCCTGGGCGCTTGCTCTCGCCTTCAGGCATTTCTCTAAAATGGGCCTACACAACATATAGCGTGTTGACAGGTCAAGGCTATCGAGCCCTGACAACAGGACTTGGACGGGTGTTTCTGCTTTCTGAGCCTTTTTCACGCAACCCTTTACAGTGAAAAACGATGCGTCAGGAATTTGTCGCTTTCATGGCGTCAGAGGGGGGAGTGATACATCACCTTCCCACCCCGTTCGCGCCATGTGTTGCGGGTTTTCGCGCGAGAAAACCGCGCACTTGGCGCGGTTTATGAACCACAACTAATAGTATGCTGGATTTTCGGGGGAAATGGCGCAATTGTGCCTAGCTCGAATTGACTGACAATCGTGAAGCAGCGCATTCAGCCTGGCGAAGCATCCCGCGCAGCGTGGCTGCCCGTCCCTCCTTGAGCATGATGGTCGTCCGCAAATATGCCTTGTCGCCTGGCTCTGCGGCCTGGAGCTGGTCCTCGAGGCTGGCAATCTCGGCGATGGCGCGGTTGAGCTGGCCGCGCAGGTCGTCGGCCTGGGCCATGAGCGCGAGGGAGTTGTGATCGGGCTGTTGAGCGTGCATTTCAGGTTCCTCTACTGCATTTTTTAACCACGAAGAACACCAAGGAGCCACCAAGACGGATCGAGAACTTTGCGCGGCTTTGCCTCTTTGCGCCTTTGCGTTTGGCCGGTGCCGTCGCGCTGAACTCTGAACACAGAACTCAGAACCCTCACGCCAGCTTCACCGGCATCGGCCCTGGGCTTGGGGTCATGCCGCGCTGCAGCGTGCCAAGCACGCGGATCACCGAGATGATCAGGCGCTTGGGATCCGCATTCGTGATCACCAAACTGGAAAGCAGTTCCTGCTGTGTGGCCGGCTGATTGAGCTTTGCCGCAAAGCAATAGATTTCCTGCTGCGGTTCAAACCAGACCTTGGAACTGGAAAGCCCTGGCGTTGTGCAGGCCATTTGCTTGATGCTCTCGCCGATGCTCAGGACGTTGTGCTCGATCAGCTCACGGTGTGGAGCTTTGACTTGCGGTTGTGGTTGCGGGTTCATGTGTCTCCTGAGTTGTGGGTTGTGAGTCTTGGGTTCTTCGTGCCTTCGTGTCTTTGTGGTTGAGACCTGAGGCCGCTGCTCGCTCGCGGTCGCTTCGCTCCCAGCTCGCTCCTGCCGCTCGCTACGCTCGCGGAAGTTTTCCCAGGGATGGCGTGTTGCCTTTCGTTTCCTGTCGCCTTGGGCAGCCAGGGCGGGGGACGTCCTGTCCCCCGCCTGGCGTGAGGTCCTCACAGCTTTCGCTGCAAGACGCCCTCCCTGTCCGGGTTGCACTTCTGCATTGCCCGGCCGTGCCGGCCTCCTGCTTGGGAAGCCAGCACAGCCGATCAACGGCTAGGCCCATTCGAATTCGCCCTCAGGGCAGTCAGCTTCAGGGTCAATCACGACGCGCACACCCGGCTCAGTGCGCTTCTCAACTGAGCGCTTCATGCCCTGGGCGACGCTGTCCCAGAACGCGCAAAATTCCTCATCGTTCAGCTCAAGCATGTGGATCTCCTGTAGTGCGGTGGTTTGGTGAAAGAGTGCTGGCCTGGGTGTTGATGGAGTGAACGATAGTGGGTCGTTGCGCAACACCCAGGCAGCACAAGCTTGCAGCCGGCCAGGGCTGCAAACATCCGGTTAGCGGTTGCGTGAGAAGTGCGCGCGGGCTTCGTCGCGCACGGACTTGCCACCCTTGCCGTAGCTGGCCTCGTAGTCCACCTCATCATCACCGTCGCTGGCCTGGGCACCCGTGCGCGGCTTCCACTCAATCGAGGCAGGGTCGGTATCAGCCGGCCAGAACGCACGCGCTCCACTGTCGGCAATCAGGTAATCGCCGTTGTTGCCGCTCACGGTGCGGTTTTCAACGCCGATGAAGCCGCGCAGGCCCACGAGCTTGTCAATCACCACTTCCTCGTCTGGCTGGAAGCCTGCATAAACAGCGAGCGAGCAGACCTCATCGAGGTTGCGCTGCGCGATGTTGTCGGCGTGCTTGGACTTGATGGAGCGTGAATCGAGCTGGAAGATCTTGCGCAGCACGCCAAGGGCCTTGCCCTTTGGCTTGCCGTTCTTGTCGAACTCGAAGAGCTGAAACTCGATGTAGGGAGAAGTCGAGTCCTTCTGCGAGCTTTCCGCCTTCGTGATCTCGAATGCGTACAGGCCAGGCTGAGGCAATGCCTGCGGCGTGGTGGGCTTGAACTGTGCAGGAATCTTGAACTTGACCAGTGACATGAGAACTCCTTTTGCGATGGAACCAGCAACAAAAAAGGCACGGCCACACGGCCGCACCATCAATCATTTGGTGAATAGGCTTCGGGTTGAACTTGCACCGCGACGATTACGCCGGCCGCACGGTCCACCAGCTCGCACAGCGAGAGCGCGGCCGCGATGTTGGACTGCACGGAGCCTTCAGGGTTTGAAGCGAGATGGGCCACGTCCACCATGCGCGTAAGCAGCTCGTGAACACCCCCGGTGAACCTGTGCTCGGCGTGAGTATCAAGGACGAGGCGAGCGCACTTCACCAGCTCACGCACAAAGAGCAGGCCGCGCTGGCCTGGCACACCGCGCTCGTAGGCACGGCAAGCCTCGATGATGCTGCCCTTGATGGCTTGGGCCGACTTGAGATCGAGTTTGGCAGGGGTCTTCATGTCGAACCCCCTGTCAGGCTGAGCTGCACAGGCGGGCAGTAAAACCGCCGGTAAAACCCGCGCTCTCGTTCCCAGGCACGCGATGCTTGCATGCAGAGTCTTGAAGCAGCTTGCAGGCCAAAGTTTGCGGCGTGATTGGCAATAAATTCGACGTCCACCAGTCCAGCGATATCGCGGGCATGGATGGAGACCTCTGAGAAGCGGCCTGGCCAGCTCAACGGCAGACGCTTGGACGTTGTCAGCGCGTGCTCCAGGCGCTTGAAAAGCTCCTCATGGTTGAAGGCGATTGCAGAGGTCGTGAGCCTGGCCTCTACGTCGAGGAGATCAAGCAGCATGGAGAGGGAGGCCAGGTGTGAGGCGCAGCGCTCGCTGACGGTGTAGCAGTGCTCGGCGCTGTGCGCAGGAAGGAAGGGCAGGCGGGGTGCGAAGGGGGTTTCCGCGAGCTGCGATCTCGCGGGGCCTTTTCCCGCCTGCCGTGTGACTCCAAGCTCGGGGCTTGAGTCAGAATTCTGGCAGGCATGTTCAGCGCGGACTACACGCGCCGTGCCTTGTTGCCGATGAGATAAAGAGTCTTTACGTGACATGCAGACCACCAATCCACCAAAGCCGGGGTGGATTCGTATCTGCTCCGCGCGTGACGTGTCATGCGCCCTTGCCTACCCCCGGAAAACCGCTACACTTGCGGTCATTCCGGCAGTCCGTGCTATCTGTGGATAGCACGGATGAGGGGTGTGCAAAAAGCCCAGGAACTGGGATTTTGCACATTTTTGGGCAAGGGGCGGGACGCTTGCGCCGATTATGAGACTGGCTCGTGGTGCTGCTTTTTTTGCAGGGGAGCCAAAGTTTCCGGCGCGAGAATCACATGCGTCGCAGATCGAACCCCTTCGCGGGTACTTTAGTACCCCGTTTTTTAGCGGAAGTCAAACACAAAAGTGAACGAGGACGGTCAAACCGCCGAATCGTGCTCGCACAGTGGATGAGATTCTGCATCCCACAACCGCTTGACCGCGCCGGCATCGAGCTTGGCGCGATCCCCATTCGCCACTGGCACGCAGCCTGGATCAACGCCCGTCTCACAACCATGAAGGCCGAGGAGTACGCGCACGCGACGGTCAAGCAGGCAGCCAGTTTTTTGGCAGGCTATTTGAAATGGGCAGCAAGCTACGGCTGGGTCATGCCCGGGCTGATCTATGCGTGCCGCGTTCCCTATTCGCAAGGCCTCAAGGCCCCCGTCGCGCTCGATGAGGCCCAGCTCGAGCGCGTGCTTGTGACGGCGCGCAACTACACACGGCGCGGCTGGCCTGTTGGCAAGGCTGAAACCCTGCTGAGGCTCATGTGTGACTGCGGACTCAGGCCGGCGGAAGCGTGGTGGCTGTCGCGGGCTGAGGTTCACGGCTCACCAGCGCGCATCGAGCTTTGTGATACACCGTGGCGATTGGTGAAGAACGCGAGAGCTGCGCGCACCGTGCCGCTTCCCTCACACGTCGCAAGGCTGCTCAACTGTGTCAGCCATGATGGGCCGATGTACTTCACGGATCCAGGCGCCAAGCCCTGGGGAGAGCCGGGTGAAGACCCGTGGTACCACGCGATCGGCGAGATCCGGCGCTTGAGTGGCGTGGACATGTTGACGGCAAGGATCCTCAGACACACGTTTGCCACGCGCTACATGGCGGCTGCCCAGGGAGCAACGTGGGGCTTGAGATCGCTGCAAACCATTCTGGGCCACGGCTCATCGGTCACGACCGAAAGCTACTACATCCAGCCAGAAGCGCCGAGAATGATTGAGATGCGGGTGGTGGCGGGGTAGAAGGGGCACAACAAGTCTACTAACGAACCACACGGAAACATTATATGGGGAAAAACAAGAGAACCCTTGGACAGAAAATCTACGAGTGGATTGCGCGTAAATTCGCCAGTGAACAACAGAATATCGAGATCATTAAAAAAGATGTGGAGATTGGGGCAGGCATTGCTAGCGCTGGCATGAAAGCCACACTTTTATTGACTGGTAACGGCGCATTGGTGCCGATGATCACTGCTCTTGCTGAATGTGGACGGGCGATATCAGCGATTCGCCTCACTCAAGCATCTGAGAGGGTAGACTCCACCATTAAGGATCCCGACTTGTGCTCCGAGATCAAAGCCGAACTAGGAGAGTTACTCTCTGAGGCGTCACTCGAAAGACTAGAGGAATCCAAGATCAACTTACTGGTGGCATGCCACTCCTGCCGAGAGGTTCAGAAAACGTTGCGGGTGAAGGCTCACGCATTCATCATGGAAACGCCCGTTCATAAACTTACACAGCTCATGTATTTTTTGGAGTTGCTAGACGGGAGACACCCAACAAGGATATTCGCCCGCAACTATGGATCCACCATCGGGAGGAGCGTCAATGAATCCAGGTTTACAACTCCGGCAATGGCCCTATGCGAAGGCGAGTTTGGCTGCTGGGATTGGACGGTTGCGGAACTCGAAACCCAGGGAATAATTTCACGGTCTAACTCAGGCAACTATTATTGGGACGAAGCGCATTATCGGAAAGCTACGACACTTCAAGCCGAGCCTTGCTTGCATCACGACGTAAATCAATTCGGGACACTTCTTCTCAGTATTTTCTCCAAGGCGGCGGAAACCCCTGACATCAACAAGAGAGATGCAGAAGCCACGGCAGACCACTACGGCGGCGACATCAATGCTAAGTGAATTGGAGGCGGTTGCGAGTTGGTTGTATTTTTTGCAGCAACGACTTGGCGAGATATTGGAAACTCTGCGGAGGCACGCCAGACGGGAGCAATCGCTTTAAAGCAACAGGTGCCTCAAGTCGCTCCACCTCACGAACAGTGACCCCTAGCCCCACCTCTCGACCTTTAAAGTAGTCGAAAAAATCTCCTCTTTCAATGCAACCGGTTTCGGAGAACTGCCTCCAGAGGCTTGCAGGCGGGGCCTCGACGATTTCTTGTACCGTGAACCACCCGACAACTTTGCCAACGGGCTTGGTCGCGTAGACGACAACGAGGCCCACACCTTCTGGGAATTTCTTGCGGAACTCCACCCGCTTTCGGCCATCCATGATGGCGTTCGCGTATTGAGGGTGCACAGAGAGCAAAACTACTCTGCGATCAGTCTTGATATCTCTTGTCGAATCCACCTCAAACCTCCATTCCTTACTTCTGTGATAGATTGAGGAGCCGCCTTCACTACCTTGTTTGCGACAAGTGTCTTCAGCCTAATCGGGACTTGGAGCCTAAAAGCATGACGAAAAAGAGTGACGTGCACTTCTGACTTTTCACACATGTCCTTGATTTCAACCAAAGAATAGACCGTTCTGTCAAGCACGGCAGGCACGATATCGTCTGGTTCACCGGATCGAAATGATCGCTCCACCACGCCCACGCCAACCACGCCACTACTCGGGGCGGTGCGGTAGAATAATACCACATCCCCAGGCGCTAGTGCCCGGATGGGGGAATTGCAGAGATATGCCTTCCTCATTGCATGAGCGCATGGTCTCGACGTGGAAAAGAGGTTTCTCTCCCCGGCTGCCTGAAGAAAGAGGTCCTTATCCCAATTCGGTCGAATTGGTACCAAGAAAAACGGAACCTCGACATGGGGCAGTGCGCGTGGTCCGTAGCGAACATGGTATTCAAGAGGTGACAAGTTCGTCGCAGGCTCACTCGGAACCAACTCTTTTACGAAAATCCCCTCTTGGGAATTTCCCTTTTTCCCTACATGCCTGAAACCAAAGGACTCAATTAAGCTGAGTAGCTCCGGATGATGATCAAACGCAGTCAGCCAGACATGCGTGGCGTGCAATTTTCGAGCGAATTCGAAGCCTGACCAAAGCAACAGCTCCCCAAACCGTTGCCCTCTTGCGTTCTCGGATACCTTAAAAGTACAGAACTTCATCCCCTTCCCAAGAACAGAGCCGCCCTCGACAGGCTCTGCATTAAATACAACCAACCCGCCCAGCCTTCCATCCTCCTGCTCGATAACGTGGCAGTCCCGCTGCTCAGTGCAGCATTTCTTCCACCAGGAGTCGAAGCCATCGTAGTCCTTTCGCAGGCTGTCAAAAATTGGATCATTCACCGAGATCGCATGCGCCTTGAGGAGTTTCGCGGGGCCAGGCGGTCTGAACCGGTCGCCTGCGAGGCTCTTGAGATAAGAAACGGCCGTTGCCGGGTGTAGAACTCGTTCTGAAAGCCGTAATTGCCTTGCCTTGGCGTGAATGCCGCCATCACTTGTCACAATGTGTGAAACCGCATTGTGATACAGGCAAGCCAGAATTTTGTTGTCAATCGCTTGGCTAGGTTTGCTTGGGGGTCCAAGCTTCCGCTCTATTTCGACGACGTCCGGGGGAGTCTCCAGAACCGAATATCTGTTCAAGAGAGTTGCGCGAAATTCTCTACGAGCATGGTCAGGATCATTCAGTATCTCATCTTTGCTCGCGGGATGAATGAAAATTGGGCACCGAAGAGAACTCGCCAGGCTTGCAACTGCCAAGCAGTCTTTGGCAAACACTGTCACGCCGGAACTACTCGTCGGTTCAGCGTAGACAACGAAATTTGTGTCGACCAATATTGATAACACCGCCCACCTTTGGCATCGTCATTCACGACCCCTCACAACTTAGACAAGATGCTCGAAAAGTCAACTCGCCCTAAAACCTGACACGGGACGCTTGATGCGTCCCGTGTGCGTGGCATGCCTGCCGCTGGGTGGTGTCTGGGTGTGAGCGGCAGGCAGGGCTGAATCCTAGCCATGCCGTCTCAGGTTTTCAAGTCTCAGAAAGATCGAGCACTTCAACCACAAAGGCACCAAGTCACCAAGGAGCTTTCTTTGTTGACTCGATATTTTGAACCCTCAACCCTTGACCCTCAACTCGATCAAGCCCCGCCGCTCTTTGTGGTCTCGCCGGCAGGAGGGTTGCCCATAAACCTGCGGCCGCGACGCACAACGGCGCTCGCACCCACGGCCGAGTACTTCGCGCCCAGATAACCGCCGCCAATCGTGATCAGCGTGTCCACCGTCTTGTTGCCGGTGATCGGGATGGTTGGGAAAGCGGATCCTGAATCAGTGGCCGGCCTGGCCTTCAGCTCGTTGATTGCGGCTCCCAGGGGATTCATTGCGCCGCTCACCGCACCAAGGGCTTTATCAAGCACCTCGATCTTGCCTGCTGCATCGCCAACAGCCTTGAGTGTCTGGTTGATCTTGTCGCCCTGCTCGCGTATGGCCGTGTTGAGGGGGTCAAGGGCGGCTTGCGTGCCTGCATCAACGGCTGCGGGCCTTCTGGCGTCGTCCAGGGCAAGAGAATCGGCCAAGTGCAGGGGCTGCTCGCTGCCAACCACGGCGCGCACGTTTTCGGCTGCATCGCGTTTGTTTCTCTCACGCTCAAGCCTTTGAAGACTGGCATTCGAGCGCATGGCCTGCTCGTAGTCCTGCCGTGTCATGGCGGCCACAAGGTCGGCGTTTTGGCGCACATCGTCGGGGACAGCGCTGAACATCGAGCAGCCAGCGGCCAGCAACAGGCAGAACGCGAACGCTGCCACGATCAGGATGATGAAGCAGAGGTCGAGGAAGTTCTTGGTTTGCTGGGTCATGGGTGGCTCCTGAAGGATGAAGGCTGAAGGATGAAGGATGAATTCGGGTGTCCACAGAATCACTTTGGGATTGGGCCGGTGGGGGTCTTCAGCTTCACCTCGGCGCGTGCCAGGCGCTCCCCCACGCTGTCCAGCTTCAAATCGTGCTCGTTGAGGCGTTGCGTGTGCCTACTCTCGATGGCATCAAGGCGCGTACCCTGGTTGCGGATCTCCACCCTCACACCCTCAAGCGTCTTGGAGATCTTCCAGAGAACGCCAAACAAGGCCGGGATGCCCGCGATCAAAAGCCCTTGCACGATGGTTGCCAGGTCAAGCTGCATTCTTGGCGCCTTTGTGTCTTTGTGGTTCACCGTCCTACTTGCTCGCGTCCCCTGCCTTGGCCTCTGCCACGGCTTCGGTCAGCGCCACGCGCTCGCCGGCCTTGATTGCGACCGGTTCCAGTGTGTCCTCGTCAAAGATCGCGACCTTCACGCTCGGCCCATCCGCCCTGATGCGATAACGCTTGCCAGGAAACTGCTGCTTGACCAGGGCGGCCAGATCGCTGGCCGATGGGTAGGCGTTGGTCAGGGTGTCAAGCTCGCGGGTGATGGTGATGGTCTTTGCTGCAATCGCCGCCTCGCGTTCCTGCGCAAGCTCCTTGTCAGCGGCAAGCTCTGCGGCTCTCGCCTCAAGCGCGGCCTTCTCCTGCGCCTCGAAGCTGCGTAGCTGCTGCTCTGCGGCGAGCAGGCCAGCAAAATCAAGGTCGGTATCCAGCGTTGGCGATTCGCCACGGTGTTGCAGAAAGTTGTAGCGTGAACCGTCACGGGGCTGGATCGCCACCAGCAGCGGTTCCTGCTCGCCGTCAACGTCCACCACCACGCCGATGTGGTGTGGTCCGAGGCGAAACACGGTCTCGCCAGGGGCCAGCGAATCGCGGGCCGTGATGATGTCGTCACGTGTGGTCATCAGTGCCCCCTCATGCGTACCGTGGTCTTTGTGCCGACAAGGCGCATGTTCTGGCTGCCGTGGTTGTTGGTGACAGCCACGCCCAGGATGTCGCCTGCGCCAAGGCTGGTGGCGACACCCAGCAGGTTGATCAGGAAGTGCTGGCTGGCCGTGACGTTGTAGGTCGTAGTGGTGTCGGCCTCGGAATGCTGGTTGTATGGCTCGCTGACCGTGCCGTAGTCGGTGGCAAGATCCAGATCCCAGCCAGCATCCGTGCCAGCAGCGTTGGCGATCAGCGTGCAGTCCCTGATGTTGTGGGCCATGTCCGGGATCTTCAGCGTGGTGCGCGACACCGCGCCGCCGCTTGCCGTGCCGCGCACTGCAAGGTCGCCGACGGCCGTCGTCGCGCCAGCGTTCACCTCAAAGAACTCGATGCAGTCGGTGCCAAGCTCGTACACCAGGCCATTGACGGTGTCTATCCAGTGAATCCTGTTCACCAGCGCCGCGCTCGCGCCAACCACAGGGGCCGTGTCGCTGTAGACCGTGATATCGTTTCCTTCGCAACCGTCCTCAATCGTGATCGAGTCACCCGCTTGCAGGCAGCGCACGATGATCTTGTTGCCGTCACAGGTTGACTTGATCGTGAGGGCCGTTGCGCCCAGGCCCGTGCCGCCCTCGTGAGTCACGGTGAGATCGGCAAATCCCTGCGCCAGGCTTGCCAGTGACCAGCGGGCGTTTGCCGCGCCTACCGCGCCTGCAGCCGACAGGCGGGCAAGCAGTCGCTGGCCTGTGCCCATCGTGAGTGTGGGCGGCGAAGACACCAGCGCGCTTTGAATCAGGTCGAGGTCGGCAACCAGTCCAGCGCCGTTGAGCGTGTACGCCGTCACGTTACTGGTCGCGCGGGTTTGCAGGCGGCAGCTTGCCGCCGTAACCGTGAGCGCCGTGGTGTTGGCGTCGTTTGCCCCAGCCGACTCAAACACCGCCCCCGCTCCCGTGACCGTGGCCGTCGAGCTTGAAATACCCGTGAACTTGGAGCGGGCGCCGCTAAGCGTGACTTGCCGCGCAACGCCTGAAAACTGTGAGCGAGCGCCGGACACCACCAAAGCCGTGAAGACGAAGCCAAACGCCGCGCAATCTGCGCCGCTGATGGTCAGGTTGAGGCATTCCCCGACAAACAGGGCCTGCGCGCCCGAGAGCGTGACGGTTGCCTGCGGGTTGCCGTTGGTGTAGGCCGAGTTGAGCTTGAGCGTTGCGCCAGCGCCCGACAGCGTGATGGTGTGCGCCGTTGACCTGCTCTCGATGTCAACGTGGGCCGCGACAATGCTTGAATTGATCAGGGTTCCAGCCCAGCCGTCCACCACGCCGCCAATCCAGCTTGCCGCGATGCAAAAGCCGCCGGTGCTGGAGCCGCTCGCGCTCGTGAGCCGGCAGCCCTGCACGGTCAGAATTCCCGCTCCCGACTGGCGCAAGTACGCTGTGCCGTTTGAGCCAGCCTGTTCGATTCTGGCTGCATAGCCGACGATCCGCACGCGGCCAGCCGAAACAGCGGTAAATTCGGTTGCGGCAACCTTGAAGTTTCCCACCAGGTGAATGACGTAATCGCGGGTGGTGGCCGCTGCTACAGCCGTGGCAATCGCCGCGTTGATATTGGCGAGATCGGTTGCAGCCGTGTCCGTGCCGACAATCACGGCATCGGGCAGGCCGATATCGGGAGCGGATTTCCACTCGATGGCTGCACCCGCTGCATTGATGCGTGGGTGAGTGAGAGCTGTTCCAAGTGGCGTGAGGCCGGGCGCGAGCGCCGTGATGCTTGGGGCTGGAATCGTGATCTCGGGCATGGCTCTCTCTCAGTCAATCACCAAACTAGCGGGCTGCGCGCAGCGTCAGTGTCCAGGCAAGAGACTGATCACCCGTTGCATCAGCTGAGCGCACATAGACCAGGTGCCAGCGTGAAGGGCCGCGCGGCTTGCAGGTGATTCGCTCAACAAGCGTGCCCTCACTGGCGAGCTTGTAGCCGTGTGCCAAAAGCTGAGCACTGCTGAGCTTTTGCTTGCCGTCTGGCACCAGCAGGATCCGCACACCGCCGGTGGTCGAGAGCAGCTGCTGCACCAGCACATCAGCCTCAACGCCCTGGGGAATCTCAAACGGCACACTCTGCACCGTGCTGGTCGCCGTGAGCGGCGTCCCAAGAATCACATCTATGGCGGGTATTTCAGGCACAAGGTTCTCCGGTTTCGGGCATCCACAGATTTAGAACCACAGAT
>ERZ761601.97-NODE-97-length-25991-cov-98.294494_pt1 | contig 25991 bp, 25 predicted proteins | sample MGYA00433092_ERZ761601 | MGnify/ENA primary metagenome ERZ761601 (study PRJEB28899, sample SAMN03785571) | bioreactor sludge metagenome | biome: EBPR Sludge; feature: EBPR Bioreactor; material: 0.22µm filtered reactor supernatant | place: Saint Lucia: Queensland...
TCAGACCGCCACCCTGTCCTTCAGGCCGCTGCCCGCCCGGAACATCGGTCGCCTGTGGGCCGGAACCGCCACCGGGGCTCCGGTCTGCGGGTTGCGGGCGGTGCGGGCCGCCACCTGCCGGGCCTCGAAGGTGCCGAAGCCCATGAGGGCCACGTCGCCGCCGGCGGCCAGCTCATCCGCGATGAGTCCATCCGGGGCGAAGAGGGCGGTCACGATCTCCGCCGCCTGCGCCTTGGTGCTGTCCATGCGCTCGGCCAAACGAGCGACCAGCTGTTCCTTGTTCATGGGGTTGCTCCTTGGGAATAGGTCGAACTGAACAAATTGCAGTTTTTTTGCAGGGAGGGCGGGGGCAGCCAGCCGGCCACCCCCGCCCCATGTAATCGGATCAGGCCTTGAGCCCGGCAGCGTCCAGCAGGTCGTGGAGCGTCTTGCCGCCGCCCCAGGCCCAGGTGAAGACCGCGCCGCCGTAGGCCAGCAGGGCCGCCACGAAGGCGCCGACCGCATCCGGGTCCAGGGGGTTGGCCGGGGTCGCCGGCAGGTCAAAGGGGACCGGGGCCTGGCCGAACAGCACCAGGCCGCCCACGATGGTCAGGCACACGGCGCGGTAGAGCGCCCGCTTCTGGTCACCGGAGAGGCTGCCGCCCATGCGGACGATCAGCTCGGTGAGGCCGAAGGCGATGACCGGCAGAGCGCCGATCAGCCAGCCCGGGATCGGGAGTTCGGGAGCCACCGCCTGGAGCAGCCAGACAGCCGGGGCGAGCACCGTCTGAGCTAGCTGTACCAGCCAGGCGGCCGGAACGAAGGACAGGGTGGGGGTGATAGCGATGGTGAGCATGGGGTCTCTCCTTGTTGCTCGGGTTCTGCTGACCGGGCGGGATGCCCGGATCGGTCACGCTGGTATAGATCGGGGGTCCAGACTGCATTGACCGCGGGGGCCAATGCAGTTCGGGGCCCAAACTGCACTACCTTCCGTCGCGGCGCCGGATGGCGTCGAGGGTGTACTGCCGCCCCACGAAGGCGGCTTCAGCGGCCAAGCCCTCCCGCTCCAGGATGCGGGTGGCCTCCTCCAGCGCCCACGCCACCTTGCCCATGTCTGGCTTGCCGGTGACGGGGGCGGGCTTCGTGGGTGGCGCTCCTGCCAGCTCACGGACCAGCGGCAGGAGGTTGCCGCCAGGGCAGGCGGTGGCCTGGCCCGGCAGCTCGCCGTGGCCCTTGACGCCCAGCCGGCGGCCCAGGGCGGCTTGCGCCCATGCCTGGATCGCGCCCACGGTCAGGCGCAGGGCCTCGGCATCGGAATCGTCCAGGCGTTCGGTGGTGTAATCGCCAGCCACGCAGACGCAGATCACCCGCGGGTTGAGGTCCGCCACGCAGGCCCTGGCCGTGGTCATGTCGCCAACGTAGTGGACGCGCCCGCCCTGGATTAGCAGGTGGTAGCCGATGCCCGACCACTGTCGCTGTGGCCCGGTGTGGAAGTCGTAGACCTGGCGGGGCGTCTGGCTCTTCGGCCCCGCCGTGTGGTGGACGGCGATGGTGTCGATAGCCCCCAAGAGCCGCCCGCCGAACTTGCCGTAGCGGGGGCTGGTCACGTCGGGCAGGGTTGCCCGCTGGTCTACCAGCCGCGCGCCCAGGTGGCGCACCAGGACGCCGTAGAAGTCGATAGGCTTCACGTCCACGGGGGGTACCTCCTTGGGGGGCTGGGGGGCCGCCACGTCCGGCAGCCGCCGCATCTCGTTCGTCATCCGCTCTAGCATCCGGTCATCGGTGGCCAGGTTGAAGCCGCCCCATTGCGGGTCCTGCGCCCCGAATCCGAAGTCGACCCAGCCGACCACCCGATCCCCGTCCTCGGCCAGGCGCCGGGCGTAGCGGGCCGCCTGGGTGGCGTAGTCGCCGACCTCGGGCGGGTGCAGGTGGGTCGCGGCCTTGTAGCCGCGCGTCTTGTCGGGGACATGCGGGGTGAGGTCGTCGATCCCCGCCTCGGTAATGACGATCTTGGGCATCGGGACCATCGCCCGGTGCGCCCAGTCCAGGTCCCGGCGGTAGCGCAGGCAGAAGTAGCCCCGGGCCGCCTTCCCGTCGCCCACCACCCCCATGTCCATCCCTAGCCGCCCGCCGCCGTACTCGTGCTTGGCCAACAGGTGCCCGCGCTTCGCCGCGTACTCCAGCGCGGGGCGGTAGAGGTGCCAATCGTCCAGGTCGGGCATCCCGACCGAGAAGCACCCGACAACTCCGATCTTCCCCAGCCGCTCGGCCAGCTTCATCCCCTCGATGTCGAGCTGCGCCTTGCGGGCCAGCTCGGCGCCGGCCTGGTGGGCCTCGTTGTGGCTGACCTCGATAGCCCGGACGGCGGAGCCGCGGGCGGCGCGCTCAATGTCCCGCAGGTACTCGTCGAAGCGACCAAGGTCTTGATCCTCCCGGTAGACGCGGAGGATCGTCAGGCCGCCGTAGCCGTTGACCAGGTTGACCAGGGTCACGGGGGCATCGTCCAAGAACTTGACCACGGGCGGACGGACAGCGCGGATGTAGGCCTCCGCCCTGTCGTAGGCGCCCTGGATGTGCAGACCCATCCTCATAGCCGGACTCCTTCCGCACGGGCGACGATCCCGCCCTGGCGCTTCGAGTAGTAGATGTGGAGCCACACCGCGCCCTGCGGCTTGAGCGGCTTGCCCGTCTCGGTGTGCCACCCCATGCCGCGCCGCCCCTCGTCCTTGTAGGGGCCAGCGCAGATCTGGGGGACCGTGCGAGAGACAAGCCGGCCGTCCACCACCGTCTCCACCACGGCGTCGATCCACCACTTCTCGTGAATGTGACCCTGGAGGTAGGCGTCGCAATCGGTTGCAGCGCGCTGGCGCTGGGCCCCGATGGCTCCCACCGTAACCGGGCCACCCCCACCCCACCCGTGGTGGTAGCGGATGCGGAACGGGTGGACCGTGCCGTCGGGGAAGGCGAGGTCCAGGACGTACCACCCCGCATAGGCCCCGAGCTGCACATGCTGCCCCCCCGGGGCCCGTTGCAGCTCGCGATGGAAGCGCCGGAGGATGTCGGTCTCGGTGTAGCTGGCAACCTTTGATTCGTGGTTGCCGTAGGTGAGGAGAGACAGGTGCGGCGCAAATGGGGCGTACCAGGCGGCCGCGTCCTCCACGATGGCGTCCAGGTAGCCGTCCACCAGATACTCTGGCCGGAGGTCAACCTTCGAGGCCCGCCGGTCCATCCTCCCCTGCATGGCGCAGAAGATGTCTCCGATGGCGACGACCTCCGCCTTGCGCTCTGCCGCTTGTTCGAGCTGGTAGCGCAGGAGGTCGCGGTTGCAATCAACGTGATCGACGTGGTGGTCCGCGGTAACCATGATCGTGTGCTCCCACCCGTCCACCCGCTCAGCCTGGACCGTTCGGCTCAGCACGTTGGACCCGCCAGCCCGCTCGGGCACAGCACCCCCAGGGCTCGGGCTCTCCGCGGTCGACCACTCCAACAGCGCGCTGTCGCCCTCTGGCTCGACGGCCCCGCGTTCGACAGCCACGCGGTAGCGCCGGACACGTTTCTGTAGGGCGTCCGTGCTCAAGCCAAGCTGGGTCGCAACGCTCCGCAGGGGCACGCCTTGATCCAACAAGCGCACCGCCTCGGCTGTGCCGGGAGCAAACACGGAGGGGTACATCATGCCCTCATGCCTCCCTCGCGCGCGCCCGCCCGCGGGATATTACCGTAGGAGCGGGCACAACCGGGGTGGCCGGCTCGGTTCCCAGGTGGCGCTCTACCAGCTCCAGCCGGTGGGTCAGGTTCCCGAGGGCGGTGTTGGTAGCGTGCATGTGGCGCTGGACCTCCTCCATCGCCGCCGCCACCCGCTCCAGGCTGGCCGCCTGGCGGGTCATCGACTCGGTGTGCTGATCGAGCACCTTCTGGAGGATCGCCGCCAGGCTGTCGTCGTGGCGGGCCCCCCGAGCGGAGCGCGACTCCATCCCGCTCTTCAGGAGCTGGGCACCTTGCATGACCACGACAGCCAACAAGGCGAGAGGCGTTAGGTTCTGAGGGTTTTGCAGTACGGTATCCAAGATCAGCCCTCCAAACGAGATTGCGGGCGCTGGGCCCGTCGGGTACGATGGTTCATCCGCGGGTGCTCACGAAGCGCGATCCGGCGCCGAAGCCGCCGCGCTGCCCCAGAGGCAGCTCGCGGGCTGCCCGGTCACGCGAGGGCAGGGGGTTGCCCAGGACAACCACCAGGGAGCGCTTGGCGCCCTGTTGCTGATACTTGGCCCCCACCACCAGACGCTCCGCCTCCAGGCCCCACGCCTCCGAGCGCGTCCGGACCAGTGACCCAATCCCATAGTCGACGTTGAACTGCATGCCGCGTTGGTCCGCTGCTGCGATCTCGAAGGCCATCGTCGGGTTCGCCTGGAGCGAAAGCTGGAATGCGATCTCATCCGCAAGCGCGGTCGCGCTCTGGTCCGGGGCGTTATAGTTGCCCTCTGACACGCCGTCATCCGCGATCGCGCTGGAGTCGGACAACCACACCGCTTGATCGTCTTGCTGGTAGCCGCTGCCGGCGTTGCCGGTCTTGCCCTTCATCTTGAGGACCGTTTCTCGCGTCTCATGATCAAGGTCCTGGCTCCATTCTGAGGCGGTCACGAAGCGCGACGACAGGATCACGTTGTCCGTTTGGTCGTCGACCTGGTAGCCGTCCCGAACGGTGATGAGCCACGTCCCCGCGGATGTCTCCTCGAAGTCGAAGCCGCAGTCGCCCTGCTCCGCCATCGCGAGCGCTGCGTCTAGGACGTTGCGTCCGTCCGACACTTCCGCGTTGAGCGTGGTTGAGGATGTCCCGAGCGACGTTGCGCAGGTTGCTGCCCAGGAGGGACCGAAGTCGTCGCGCGAGACCCCGAAGGGGTAGCTTGTGGGGGTCAAGGGTGACCCGCTGAACCCATGGTTGATCAGGAGCGCTGCAATCGCTGCGTCTGCCGGGCCGGTCAGGCCGCCCGTGTTGGACGAGTCCGCCTTCGTGCCGTTCTCGGTCAGGACGAGGCGACGCTTGCACAGATGCTCGAAGAAGTGGCGCTTGCAGGAGAAGCGGATCGCGCGCCCGTTCCTGCGCTGGATGCGCCGGACTTGGCTCACGGGACCCGACCACAAGGGCGTCGTCATGTCGCGCACGTAGAGGTCGAACGACATCCGCCCTGCGTAGTCCGGGTTTTCGATATCGAGCAAGGAGTTGTCGAGCCAAGGCTCAACTGTCAGGACCTCGACATCGAAGGACCCGGTCGGGTGCTTGCCGCGGTCGCACGACACGCTCACGGGCGCCACGATGGGCCACGCGCGCCCGCGGGTTCGGTCCCGAATCCACAGGCGCACGTCGTCCTGCCCGAGGCCCGTTGAGGCGGTAGTGGGGGCGCTCGCCCCACCACCGCCCCCACCCGCGCCGCCGAGCGGTAGCGCCCGAGAAGGCCCACCGCGAGCGGGGAGCCCCCTGGACGGAACGCCAACCCAGCTCATCAGCTCACGTCCGTCGTTACTGCGGAGCGGTTACCATCGCTGTCTACCGTCATGACGATGCGATCCTTGGTATCCCCAGAGTCGCGGAAAGTGACCGTAGTCGTTGCCCCTCCCGTGGCCTTGCCGGATGCGAAGGCGATCAGGAGCCGCAGCACCTGGCGCATGGTCAGAGTTCCCTCTACCACCTCGTCCAGAATCTCATCGACCGCATCCGCCGCCAAGGCATCCGCGTCGATGGCCCCTGTGGCAATGGCTGCCGCCGTGATGCTGCTGTTGGCCAGGTCCCCCGCCGCGATGGTGGCCGGCGCCTTGCCACTGGCGACGTTGATCTCGCCCGTCCCGGTCCCCACCTTCACGGTCACAGCGGGGTAGCCGGCCGTCGCGGGGGTGGCGACGGCAGTCCCGTTCCACTGCGTCACGTCGGCGTTGAGCGTGTCGGTGCCGCCCACCAGGGAGTCGTAGACGTTGGCGGGGACCACCAAGAACTCTCGCCAGACGGGCAGGTGCGTGGCCGCGTCGTCGAACTTGGCGATGAGCGGGCCGAGGGTGTTGGTATCCGTTCCGTTCAACTCAACCGCATACCAGCCGTTAGCGTCGTGGGTGATGGCTGTGGCGCTGTTGCGCGCCCCGAAGGCGCCGTTGCCCTTGGACACCTCCACGGTAGGGCTCAGCCCCGTTTCCTCGGTCACGCCGTCCGTCTTGTCCAGCGCGGGGCCCAGACGGATGGTAACGGTCGTGGACTGCTTCAGTAGCGCCGCCATTATTGCGCCCTCCTCATGCGGTAGTGGGCATCGAAGACCGGGACAGCCGTGGCGGTCAGCTCTGCATAGGTGCGGCCGGAGCCGCTGTTGTAGAGCCACGCGATCTCATCAGCGGACAGCGCGCGGCTGTAGAGGCAAACCTCATCCATCAGCCCATCAAAGTATTGGCCGCCCGTCAGGTTGGCCCCGAGGGCAAGGATGCTCGCATTGTCCGCCAGCGTGGTGACTCCGCCGCTACCGCTGGTCGCCGTGTCCGCGTTGACCCCCGCGTAAAGCGTGTCTGCACCATCGTCCCATTTGCCGTAGACGAAGTACCAGGTAGATGCGCTGAGAGCGGAGGCGGTGTGCGCAACATTCAGCGCGGTGCTGTTGCCGCCGACATGGGCGTGGACGTAGAGGCTGCTCGACACCACTTCGATGTAGATGCCGTAGCCGTTGCTGATCGAGACGTTGCCGAACTTGTGAACCAGCCCAGCGCGGAGCGTGGGGGCCGTCTCGATGTTGATCCATCCGGCGATGGTCCAGCTACCGACCAGGGACAGCGCAGCGTCGTCGGCCTTCGACAAGGACTCGCTGTTGTCCCGCTCGAAGTCGGCTGCGTTGCCCTTCTTGCCGGCGGCGTAGAGGACCGTGTTGTTGTCGGTCAGGGTCTCACTGCCGTGCGAGTCTGCCCTGTTTCCGCTGGTCTCATTTAGAGCCCACCAGCTGACCAGGTTCGAAGCCCCAGGGTTGGTCGCCACTAGACCGGCTCCTCAACAGACACGCTGAGAGCCGTGCCGGCTGCCGACCCCGCCGCGATGGCCCCCTCGCGGGCCTCGTCTGCACTGACCGTGATGTCGTGGAGCATGTGCCGGATCAGGTCCCGGTGCAGCACTTGGCCTGCGTACTCCCGCAGCTCAGCCTCGGTCAGGCCCGCCACGTCGGAGCGGACCAGCCCGAGGGCGCCAGCGTTGGCCCGAACGTAGCGGGTCAGGCCGGACAGCGCCAGGGCCTCGGCCTCGGTGCCCGCTGTTGCCGTGATGGACACGTTGATGGAGTAGGTCGCCATGTGTTGCTCCGCGCGTTTGTGGGCTCGCTTGCCCTACGGGGTGTAGCGCTCTCTGCGCCAGTAAAGGGTCACGTTCACGGTGCCCGCGTCGACCTTGAGCTTGAGCGAGTTGTTGCCTCGCTGGAGGCGACAGTCCGCGTCCGCTGCTGAGGCGCCGAAGTGCGCTGCGTTTGTGGTCGTGAGGGCCCAGAGACGAGGATCGTCGCAGTACCAATCGATCACGTCGTCCACCGCCAGACCAGAAGGCGCGGTGACGACAATCTCCTTGCCGGTCGTGTCGTTCTTGATGTAGAGCTTCGTGGGGCTTCCCGTCTTGGCGGTGACAACCGCCTTGAGCCCTACCCGGTCGGTGTGGCCCGTGTTGTTCAGGGTCGCGGGCGAGCTGTAGGAGGTGCCGACGCTTGCGAAGGACTGGCTTTCGGACGTTGCCTTGATCCAGTAGGGGTAGAGGACCTGGAGCCCGATAGGAAGCTCATAGGTGGGGCTGTAGATGTTCTGGGGGTTGTCGCCCTTCAGCTGCCACTCCGGAATCTGGACGATCCGCACCAGGCGCTCGAACGACATGGCGTTGCCGCTGCCGTCGTTGCGGTCGAGGCGGAGCCACCAAGCGGAGTCCGCGGGGTTGAGCGTGCTCAGGAGCGATGCGACCTCGTCGAGCATTTCCCGCGTGATGTCCGCGCCCGTGTCTGCCCCGCCGTAGGCGGTTTCGATCAGGAGCGTGTCTGTCCGCGCGTCCGCAATCGCATCATCGGAGGCCACCAGGACGCCCGACCGCGCGGGGTGGGCAACGAGATCGAGCGGGAAGGTCAGGACGCCGCCGGCCCGGAGGCTTGCGCTCCGCGTGAACGAGCCCGACGTACCCGCGAGGGCGGTGTAGGCGCTTCGCGCGTAGTCGCCCTTGTAGAGGGCCCACGGTGCGCTCATCCTCTGCCGCCCTTTCGCTGGTCGATGACCTTGATGAGGTTATCGAGCGACGCTTGGTCGCGCTGTAGGGCCTCTACCATGATCGGGGCGACGTCACGCTCTCCGACCTTCAGGGTCACGCTGAGGCCGAGATTGTCGATCGTCGCACTCGGGATCGTGACGTCCTTGGCCTGGAGCGTCACGGGGCCCGCGGACACTCCGGGCGGGTTGACCGGAAGCCCCGCCCCGCCACCGATGGGCGCGAAACGCGGGTCCGCCCCAGCGATCTTCAGGCCTGCTGCGCCGAAGGCTGCGATGGCCTTGAGTGGGCCTGAGCCTGGCCCAATCGCCCCAACGGGGGCGCGAGTCGGGCGGAGAATTCCCGGGTCGAGTCCTGCCCCGGGGGTGCCGCCTATGTCTGCGATGCCTTGGAGGCTCGATACCAGGAGGGACGCGAGGGTTGCGATCTCGCGAATCTTGGCGGGGTCCGGGGCGGACAGTTCCCGGATGCGCTCCAGGATCGCGACGATGCGCTCATAGGCGGACGCGACGCGGTCAAGCCCCGTGTCGATGTCCTTCGGGACCACGACGCCCCGGAGGCCGTCGATCAGGGCTTGGACGGTGCGCTTCACCCCCTCGGTGATCTGGCGCGCCAGCTCGTCGAGCCGGTTCTTCCGAACACCCGTTTGGAAGGCGCTCCCGAGCTTCGTGTTGATGAGCGGGCTCTTGAGCAAGCGGTCCAGCGACAGGCTATCGAGCACCTTCGCGAGCGCTTCCGCTGCCGGAGCGACGGTGGTCGCCAGGTCGCCCGCGCGCTTCAGGGTTCCCTCTTCTGATTCCAGGGTACGGTAGGCATCGCTCATGAGCCGGACCATCATGACGATCCGGTCCCGGAGCCCTGCCAGGAGCGCGTCGGGCGCGGGGGCGCGCTTGGCAAGCTTCTGCTCCGCGGTTGTCTGCTCCGCGGAGAGTTCGAGCATGAGCTTGTGGACCGACAGGAGGCCGTCGGTGGTGGCCTTCAGGACATCCGAGAAGGCCTTGGTCTCTTGGACGACGGTCTCGCTCGAGCGCCCCGCGTCGACCAGGCCGCGCGCCCACTCGCCTGCTGCGGTTGACCAGGCATCGAGCACGAGGCGCGCGTTGGCGATGAGCTGCTGAATCTGGATCGGGCTCAGGGTCCGGATATCCTCCAGGGCCAGGTCGACGCCCGCCTTGAAGAGATCGAAGGCGCCCTTGGCGAGTTCGGAGAAGAGCTTGGTTTCCTGCCCCGCCTGCTCCAACGTGCGCCCGCTGGCCACGATCCCCGCCACCCAGGCACGCGCTGCTGTGTCGACCGCCCCGACTGCGAGCGAGGCGTTGTCGATCAGGACCTGGAGCTTGGCGGTCTCCAGGACCGCCACGTCGCCCACGGTGAAGCTGGCCGCTTCCTTCAGGGCGGAGAAGGACTCCTTGACTTGGGCGCCCCAGAGCTTGACCCGGTCGGTCAGCTCCTGTAAGCGCTCCCGCGCGGGCTCGCCCAGGGCAACGAGCCAGGCCCCTACGCCGTCGCGCACCATCGCCTCGACGAGCGAGGCGTTGTCCAAGGCTTGACGCACGTCGGAGGCGTCCACGATCGCGACGTCGCCGAGGGTGAACTTCGCTGCTTCGGTGGCGATAGAGAGCGCTTCCTTGACCTGTGAGGCCCATGCGGTGAGACGCGCGCGCATCTGCTCGATCTTGCGTTCTGCCCCCGCGCCGAAGGCTGCCTCATAGCTGGCGAAGTACTGCGAGACGTAGTCCTGCACGTTCGCGAGTACCACCACTGCGTTGTCGAGGGCTTGCCGGATACCGCCCGGGTCCGCCTCTTGGACCGCCCCCGTGTCGAGCTTCTTCGAGAGGTCGAAGATCGAGAGCGCTTCCTTGAGGAATGAGCCCCAGTCGGCGACCTGCTGCCGCGCCTTGGCGATCTCGTCCTCCGCGCCCGACCCGAATACCGTATCGTAGGAGGCGAAGAACGAGCGGGTGTAGTCCATGACGTTTGCCAGGACCGTGACCGCGTTGTCGAGGTACTGCCGGAGCGCCCCCGCGTCGAGCGCTTCCGCGTCGCCGGTCGAGGCCTTCTTGGCCAGGTCCAAGATTCCCAGGGTCTCGCGCACCATCGCGCCCCACGACGCGATCTTGGGTTGCACGTCCTCCAGGTACTGCCCCTGGGCTTCCAGGCTTGCCGCGAGCCCGAGCGCGAAGCCCTGCACCGCCTGGCGCGCCTCGTCGAGGCGCCCGAGCAGGTCCCGCATCCGCGCGGGGTCGATGGGCATGGAGGAGGCCAGCGTTTCACCGAGCGCTGAGGCGTCTCGCAGAAGCGCCACGCCCTGAGCGAGGGTCTGGATGAAGCCTTGCACCACCCCCAGGTCCGCAGTGGTGGCGCGGTCGTCTGCGAGCAGGTTGTAGGGCTTGCCGTCGGGGCCCGTGCCCATGAGAAGCGAGCTGAGCATGCTCGACAGGCCCGACACAACCGCCCGCACGTTGTCCAGTACCGCGGGCTCCAGGGGGCGGATGCCCTTCGACTCGCGCGCGAGCGCTACGGTGCGACCGATCAGCCCAAGGCCCTGGTCAAGCGTCGCGGTGAGCGCGGAGACGACGGAGAGGTCTTCCTTGGTGCGGTCGCCGTCGCGGAGCAGGTTGTAGCCTGGCCCGATCAGGAAGCTTGCAAGGGTGCGCTGGACCGTACCCAAGATGTCTTGCACGGTCTGGACTGCGCTCTCGCCGACCCGCGGGGTGCGGGCCAGGTCGCGCGCCATGAGGGACACCTTGGAGATGAGACCGACGCCGCGGTCGAGCGTGTCGATCAGGGTCGCGACGACGCCCAGGTCTTCGCGCGTCCGGTCCCGGTCTTGCAGGAGGTTGTACCCTGGCCCGACAACGAGCCCCGCGAGCGCGTCGCGAGTGCCTTGCAGGATGTCCCGCACGGTCGCAAGCGCGGTGTCTCCGACCCGCGGGGTGCGAGCGAGGCCTTCCGCTGCGCTGCTGACCTTGGTGACCAGGTCAACCGCGCGGTCGAGCGTCGAGGCCAACTCCGACACGACGCCCAGGTTTTCCTTGGTGGTCTCCGTGTCGTCGAGCAGGTTGTAGGTGCCGCCATTGGGTAGGGGCCCCGTGACGAAGCTCTGCATAATCCCCGCGACGGTACCCATGAGCCCACGGATCACCGTCAGGGCGGAGGGCGGGACGGGCGCCACCTGCGCCAGGCGGGCGGAGCCGTCCGCGAGCTTGAGGACCGAATCGGTCCAGGCGCCCACCGCGCCGCCTGCCGCCTGGACGACTTCGACCGCCTCCTTGTCCTTGAAGGGAGCGGACAGGGCGACGCCCTGGTCCCGCACCGTCGTGAGCAGGAGCCCAATCGTCACCATCGCTGCTGCGATCTGGGCCGGCTCGGGGTACTTGACCTTGACGATGCTCTGTAGGAACGTCGAGGCCTTCGTGACGACGTCCAGGGCGCCGCCGAATAGCTTCGTGGTCGCCTCGATCATCTGGGCAGACGAGCCTTCGAGGATGTCCGCCCCGTCCTCCAGGCTCCCCACCTGGGCGAAGAGCTGCCGCCCTGTGTCCTGCAAGCGCTGAAGCGCGACCGCCACGAAGTCGTTGAGGGCGATCAGGCGGGGCTCCCAAACCGCGCGGTCGGGCATCTGGCCTTGTACCAGGTCCCGAATCGCTGCCAAGCCCGCTTGCGCCGCTTCTGCTGCCCGCTTGGCGATGTCGGACATGGTCTTCAGGAGCGAGGGGGCGCTGTCCGCGCCTTCTGCTGCGTCCTTCTCCGCCCCTGCCTTGGCGCCGTCGCGGGCCGCCTTGCCCTTGGCCTTCGAGGCCTTCTCCGCCTGGGCCCGCGCCTGCGCTTCCTGGCGCGCCTTGCCCGCTCCGGAGGTGTAGACCTTCTTTCCGTTCTCGTCGATGTACCAGTCGCCGTTCTTGTCGGAGCCTTGCGACCCGACGTCGAGCTGCTCCTTGTCTCCGCCCCCTCCGCCGCCCCCGCCCCCTCCGCCCAGGCCCGCCACCTGCCCCGCGGGGCCGCCAGCGTCGAGCCCGGGCGCCGCCGCTGCCGCCTCGGCCGCTGCCGCTTGCAGGGAGTCCGCCCCCCCGCCAAAGAGATCGGAGATGAACCCCCGGGCGTCTGCGATCTTGTCGCTGAACCACCCCGAAATCGACCCCAAGGCCCCCCGCACGCCGGACACTACGTCACCCAGGCCGTCCGCGAAGCTTGAACCTATGTTCGAGGCGAAATTGGTGATCGATGAGAGGATGCCTGCGAAGGGCCCCCCGTCCTCGCCTCCGATGCTGCCCAGGACCCCAAAGAGGGCCTGAAACTGCTTGACGATCCAGTTGACCGCCTTGCCTATCAGGCCCGTGAAGGCTCGGAGACCGCGCTGCCCCAGCTCGACGAGCTTTACAAAAAAGTTACTCACCCCGGGCAGGATCGACTCGACCGCGCCCCGGAAGATCGAGATGATGCCGCGCCAGGCGGAGCCGAAAAGCTCACCCATTTTCTGCCAGATTCGGGTAGCTGCCTGCCCCAGCCAGTGAAAGGCTGAGACCACGCCGTTGACCAGGCTGGTTGAGACGCGCGAAACGGTGTTCTTGATCCACGTCCAGGCGGTCGAAAAGAGCGACATCGTCCGCTGCAGCAGGGAGGCCAGGAAGCGCCCCGCTGCCCCAAAATTCGTGGACAGCCAATTGATGAGACGCGCCGCGACGCCGGAGACGGTCGTGGCGATCCAGGACCAGGCCCGGGAGAAATTCGCGCTCACGCGCACCCAGAGGCCAGCCAGCCAGCCGGCCAAGCCGGACCAGGATTCTTGCAGCCAGAGGATGAGACCGTTCGCTGCGCCCGAAACCGCGATCCGGATGTTCTCCCAGATCATGACCAAGCGGTCCCAGAGACCCGACGCCAGATCGACCACCGAGGCAACCCCGCTGGACCACATGCCGGCGAGGGTATCCCAGAGACTCGACGCCTTCTGCGCCACGTCTGACGCCCACCCCTCGACGGTCGCGACGATGGACGAGCGCCATTCCTCGAATCGCGCTGCCAGCTCGTCGAGCTTTGCGAGGGCTTCCGGCCCGAAGATCGCCTCGAAGGCCTGACGGGCGCCCGCGGTCGCGCTCGCGAGGTCGCCCGTGAGAATCCCCTTCAGGTACTGGACATAGCCCCCGAAGGCCTCACGCCCGCGATCCAGGGCACTTGCTGCGCCGCTCCCGAAGACCGATTCGACCACCGCGCGGTAGCTATCGAAGGCGCCCGACAGGTCGCCCGAGAAAAGCGCCTTGACGGTATCGATCAGGCCAGAGAAGTAGCCCTTCACCGTCTCGATCACCGATGCGGTCGTCTCTCGGATTCCGCCCCAGTTACCCGCCCAGGCTGCCGCCAGGACGCCGATCAGGGCCGCCAGGCCAACCAGGGGCAGGGAGAGCCCCAGGATCGGGGCGAGCATGGCTGCGATGCCGCCCGCTGCGATCCACGCCTGCACGCTGGCGATGCCCGCAGCGATCGCGAAGATGCCCAGGGCCGCCGCGAAGCCGATCACCACTTCCTTGTGCTCGACGAGCCAGGACCCGACCGCGCGAGCGGTTTGCAGGAAGAGCACCAGGCCAGTCCCCAGGCTCATGAGCAGGCCCTTCAGGCGCTCGAGGCCGCCGCCCTGCACCCACGCGTCGAAGGCGCCCTTCGCCCATGCGATCCCCTGCGAGAACTGCCCAGCAAGCAGGCTCCCCACCCGCTGAAGCGTCCCTTGGAAGCCGTCGCTTGACAGAACCTCGTTGACCTTTGCCACCCCGTCCTTCAGAACGTCGAAGATGGGGGCAGCCAGGGTTCGCTTGATCTGTCCGAAATTGTCGGACAGAGTTGACATATTCCCCTCGAAGGTCGACGACAGGTTCTTCATGCCGCCGCCGAACTTCTCGTTTGCGATCTTGAGGGCTGCCTGCAAGGCTTCGGGCAGGGGGGAGGTCAGCTCTCCGCTTTTGGAGAACTCGATCCCGACGCCGCGCAGCTGCTCGCGGGTGACGATGCCCAGCTCTTGCAGGCGCGAGATCGCCTCACCCGAGGCGCCCGACGAGAACTTGCCCCACGTGTTCGCCAACTCAGCGAAGTTGACGCCCGTCCCTGCCGCCATGTCACCGATCGAGGTCCGGAGCCCTGCCAGGTCGACCCCAAACTTTGACATAACAGAGTTGCCCGTGAGCCCGAAGCCCAAGAGCACCTTTTCTGCTGCTGCTAGCTGGGGCAGCTCGAAGGGGGTCTTGGCTGCGAACTCGGCAAGCTCTGCCATCTTCGCCTTCGCCCGCTCAAGCCCGACCTCATAGGACTCCGCCCCCTTGAGCAGGGTTGCGAACTGTGTCTCGAAGGTCTCGAACTGAGCGTTTCCCGAGACGAGGCCTGTCAGGGCTGCCCCTACGCCGACCAGGGCCCCCTTGATGGCGTTGATCCCGATCGACGCCATACCGATGCGCCCGAGCTTGTCGATCCACCCCTCGGTCTTGCGCTTCGCGTCGTCGGTCTTGGAGCCCACGTCCCGGACGCCCGACCCGACGCCGTCCAGGCGCTCGCGGTAGCGGGAGACCGCGTCACGGGCACGGTCGACGACTCCCGAGTCGAAGACGCGTTGCAGCGATGGAGCAAGCTCCTGAAGGCGTCGCTTCAGGCCCTCCAACTCTGCGGTGTCCGCTTTGCCGCGGACCATGAGCGTCACTTCGACCACGGGAAGCCTCGCCTACCTCTTCTTCTGTGCGCTTTCGATCTGCTGCTCTACCCACCCCGCCCACTCTTCCGCGATCGAAACCCCCTCTGGCGTCAACTGCATGACGCGCTCGAGAGGGACGGTCGCGCCGAGCTGGTTCAGGCGTCGGGCGAGGCTGAGGGTGTTCCAGATTCGAAGTGCGTCCCGGTCGTGGAACTCGCCTCGCTCGTCTCGCCAAGATCGGAGGACGAAGCGGTAGGGTTTGCCGAGGCGTTGCCCTTGCGCTCCTCCTCGTCCATCTCCTCACGCGTCAGAAGGCGCTTCTCGTCGAGGATCGCCTGGTAGTGCTCCCGCACGATGTCCCGCAAGATGCGGGCCGTGTCGCGGTTCAGCTTGCCCAGCTCCTCCTCGCGAGGCTTGCACGCGAAGCCCTTGTTGCTCGTCAGGCTCCATCCGACGATCCACGACGTGAACGCCTTGAGCGAGGCGCCGACCGCGTTGATCCGAATCGCCTGCGTGTCCGCCTGCACCGATTCGACCATCGACGCCTCGAGCGCGGTGTACTCCTTGTCGGAAAGCTCCGTTCGGAGGTCGACCCAGTGCCGTTCGGAGTCGCCGGTCTCGCGATCGACCACCTCGAAGTGCTTGCGGGTCGTGGCTGCGTCGTCGACGAAGAACCTGATTCCCATGATGTAGGGCCCTCCTGAGGCCGATGAACTCTCTGTCGTACCCTGGTGACGGGACGGCGGGGCCGCCTTTCCCCCGCCGTCCCGTCAGCCAGGAGGGACAGTCAGTAAGCGATCGTCACGGTCACGGGTACGAGGGAACCGTGGTGCTCGTGGGCTCCGTCGCGGTGTGGAGCGGGCTACCGAAGGGCTCCAGGGTCACCTTGTAGCGGGTGAGACCGCCCTGCTTCGGGGGGCGCGCGTAGTCGATCAGGAGCGCGCGGAACACGAACCAGTTCGTCCCGCCGTCGAACGACTCCGCGATGTGGAAGGTGTTCCCCAGGTTGGCCGCGTCGTCATAGAAGAACTCGTCGACGTTCGAGGCTGCGGGGTTGAAGAGACCGCCGAACGAGGTCTGGCCGTCCCAGTCCTTGGTCCCAACCTTGACCTTCTCGCCCCACTCCGCCCCCTTGGGGTGCCACACCTCGAACAGGGCCTTGAGCTTGGGCATGTCCTGCTCGTCGACCCACGACTTGATGTCGGTCCAGGTGCCGCCCGTTCCGTTCTTCGCCTTCAAGCGAAGGTCCTGCCAGCCGTAGTAGGCCATCGTGTACTCCTTAGTTGCGCTTGAGCGCGACCGAAACGTTCGCGCTGGGAGATGTGCCGGTACCGGTGAAGTCGATCGCGATCGCGGTGTAGCGGTTGATGGTTCCCGTCAGGGCCAACGCGCCCGACCCCTCAGTCCCCGTGATGGTGGCGAAGGTCCCCTTCGTCGCGTAGGTCACGTTGTCCGAGGAATGCTTCAGGAGCACCGACAGCCCGTCATGGCCATCGAGATCGATTTCCGCTGCGTCGAGGAAGGCGTCCCCGCCGCCGGAGGACGAGGCGCTGTTGTCGAGGGGGCTCGACTGCGTGTTCCCGTCCGCGGTGTAGGCCGCGGGCGCCGCGACGAGCTTGCACCCCTCGTAGATCTCGCCCGAGGGCTCCCACTCGACACGAATCTTGTGCTTCTCGCCCTTCTTCGGGGCGATGCTCCACAGGCTCTGATGCGCCTTGAAGCACGTAACCTTGTCGCCCTTCGCTGCGCCGCCATCGGTGCCCGCGAAGACGACCTGCACGTACACGTCAACGCGATGCGCCCCTTCCACCCACGCCTCGAACGAGCCCGTGTCCGCGGTGTCGTCGTAGAACACGTCGAAGGCGAACATGCCGTCCGCTTCCTTGATGCCCAGGTAGTGCTTCGACGCCCACTCGTTGCCTGCTGCGTGGTAGGCCTCGAAAAGCGCCTTGAGCGTGGGCATGTCGAGCCCCACGATGTTCTGCTGCTGGACGTTGAAGCCGCCCGTCCGGACGTGGTTGATGTCCTTCCAGCCGTGGTAGCTCATGCCTCACCCGCCTCGTCCGCCTGCGCCGCCGTGGCCGGCTGTGCGCCCGTCACGGGCTCGATCAGTTCCTGCTCAATGAGCCACGGGATGGAGCACGCGGGGATGTCGCGCACCAGGTCGCCGGGACCGCGCGCGACCATCCCCCGCTCGCCGAGCGGGATCTGATCCCCACGCACCAGGCGCGCCACGATGTCGGGATCGGTCGGGTACTCCAGGGGCACCAGGACGCGGTAGGCGGGTGCGCCCCCGCTTTGCGCGCCCGGGGGCGCCTTCGGAGCGCTTGCGGGGCGCCCGCGCGGAGCGCCCGTTACAATGGTGGACACTGTCATGTTGCGGAGGCCTCCAGAACCTCTGTTCCGATTTCCAGCCGAGCATCCGCGAAGTACTCGCCGTTGGCGTTGGTGTAGGTGGCCCCATAGAGAATCTTGGGCTCCACCCCATCGGTCGCCCACAGGACGCGCGCGCCGTTGGCGTAGTAGTCGGGATCGTTTCCCGCGCCCATGTCAATCAGCATCTCCCACACCGCCAGGCAGTAGCGGGCGAGCTTCCGCTTCACGTGATCCGCGGGCGTCAAGCCCTCTTCGATCGAGCCAGGCGCGTAGGCGACCACCCAGAAGCCCCACCGCTGGCGCGTGTTGACCGCGCCGTAGCCCTTTGTGCCCGCGATCGTCGCCTCTTCTGGGGTGCAGTAGAGCGCGGGGAACACGGAGTCGTGCTCGCGAAGCGGGTCTGAGAACCGGAGCGCCTGGAAGTCCGTCAGGTCGCCAACGTCGACCGCCCAGCCGCGCGCCTGGACGTCCGTGAGCTTCGCGGTCTGGTGGTCCCGGATGTACGCCAGGGTCGCATCCGCCACCGCCTCGACCAGCATCGGGCCGCTCATCGGGCACCGCTCCAGGCGTTGGCGCGCGCCTTGTAGTAGCCCTCGACCAGGGCGCCCCAGGCGCTGTCATCCCGCGGGCCCCACTCAATGGGCGGGCGCGGATTCCGCCCGCCCTGGTGGAAGCCTGCGTACTCGATCGATGTGCCCAGCACCATCTCGCGATCCGAGATGCGCCGGACGCTGCCGGGGGCTCCGCGAGCGGTCAGGGAGCGCCTGACCGCGCTTGTCCGCTCCAAGATGCCTTTGCCCGGGTAGCGCCTGGCCTTCCACCGGGCGTAATCGGGGTTGAGGGGCTTCCACCCCCCGGAGTCCTGCCGCCCTTCGGTGTCGAACTGCCCCGCGAGCTTGGTGTAGAACGCGGGCTCCAGCACCTGCTCGAAGACGGGGCGCAACTGGCGCGCGTCCGCGATGACGCGATCAAGCGCCCGGATCGCGGGCGCGGTGTCGATGGCGACCTCGAAGCGGAACACGTCACCACTCCATCGCAGTCGTCAAGACGGGCTCCACGTTCGGGTCCGTCGGGTTGTCCTGCCAGAAAGAGGTAGGCTGCATCGCGGTTGGAGCGCCGAGCAGGCCGTCGATCATCGCAGGGAGGCGGTCAAGGCCTTCCTGGTAGCGCTTCTGGAAGAAGCTCCACTGCGACTCCTGATTCGCCCCGCTGCCCTCGCGGAAGCGCGCGCGCTGGACCGCCGCTGCTGCCCCTGAGACCGACAAGTGCTTGAGGTATCGCACCGCGGTCTCAGGGGCAGTCACGGGTACCGCATGGCCGAGCCCCGCCAGGACCACGTCGATCTCCGCGTCGATGCCTTCGATGATGGCGTCGACCTGGGAGGTGGTCAGGGGGGCGAAGGCCACCTCCCCGCCTACGCGGGGGAGGCGCCCTTCAAGGTCCGTGCGGGAGCAGTAGGCCATGGTGGATCACGTCACGATGATCGCGAGCCAGGGCAGGCCGTAGCCGACCTGGAAGGCCCCGCGGGCAGCGAAGATGAACTTCTCCTCCAGGATCGCAAGCTCGCTCTGAGCGGTCGCGATGGTCTCGACCTCAGGGCGGAACTCCTCCTGCATGATGAAGGGCGCGAGGCCGGGGGAGATGTGGTAGAAGTAGTAGGCGCCCGTGTCGGACAGATTCGCGTCCTCGATCACGGTGTACCCACGCGCCGACCAGATCGGCTGACCGCTCGGGGCAGCGGGGGCGACGCCCGGATCGTTGGCGCCCGGGCCGGTCAGGAGGCCTTCGTAGACCACCATTCCGTTGTTCGGGTGCGTGTGGATCACGTTGGGGGCGATGTTGAGCTTCCGCCCCTTGGAGTCGCCGAAGCTCATCATCTGGGCGCGCGCGCTAGCCAGGTCGAGGCGGAAGTTCGCGACGCCCGTCCCCGCACTTACCAGAATGTTGTCGATGGTCCCGCTATCGCCGTAGGCGCGCGAGTTCGAGAAGAACGCTGCGCCGTCGAAGACAGGCGAGTCCACCGACGCGGAGGCGCCCCCGTTTACCAGGGCGGTGATGAGTTCGCCCGGGTAGCGGGCCGCCTCTTGGGCGAGCTGCTGGGTCTTGGGGGTGATCATCCCGAGCTGGTCACGCTGGAACGCCAAGCGCTCCACCTCGAAGGCTGCCTTGTGCAAGGCGTTGGTCAAGGTGAAGCTCTTGGCCGTCAGGCCGCCCAGCTCGAGCTTGCCACGCCACGGGCTCATCTTCGGGACGTCGGTCATCCACCCGTACTGCGCAGACGGGCGCCCATCGGTGCCCTGCGGGCCGCCGCCCAGGACCATCCGGGTCCAACCCTGGGCACCCTCCGCCGCCGGAAAGGCATCGTTGAAGACCTTGCGGGACGCCGTGAGGGTGGCGCTCAGAAGCTCGTTGCTTACAACAGGCATGAGGTTACCTCCCTTACGCCTTCATCAGACCAGGCACGTAGACCCAGCCCGACGTAGTGCTCACGAAGTCGGTCAACTGACCAACGTAGATGTCGTTCGTCGGGCCGGCTGCGTCGTCGACGGTGTTGTCGTCCACGACGCACATGGCAGCGCCAGACGCGGTCATCGCGCGGGTGATGGAAGACGCGGTGAACAGGAACTCTGCGTCGTACTCGACGATCACCCGGACGTCGCCATCCGAGGCGCCGCCGGTCTTCGACTCGATCGCCACGCCCACTACGCGGGTCGACGCGGTGTCAGCAGCAGGAATAGCGAAACCATCGGAGTCGAGGGCAACAAGCCCTCCCTTGTGGATCACCGAACTCGCGTTGACGGGTACGGAAATCTGCCGGCCGACGCCGCGCTTCGGGCGGGCAAAGGCCGTGGCCAATGCAGTCATGGTGTGCGCTCCTTCCGGCGCTCAGCGCGCCGGGCGTTGGTGGGGGCTTGCGTCTCGGGCCCTGACTCGGGAGCCAAGGGCGGGACTTCCCCCGCGGTAGTCGTTTGCGTAGCGCGCGGAAGCGTGACCACAAGACCCGCCTTGGCGCAGTGCTCCACCGCGTTAGGGCCCAGGCCTCTCGCCTGAATCTCGGGCCAGCCCGCCTCGATCATCGCCTCGACGCCGTCCCGTCCCTCGGACAGGAGTTCCGCCAGGCGAATCCAGCGTGGGGTTGCCATCAGGCGCTCTGCGAGGGGACCTTGATCCCCAAGTCGCGCGCCTTCTGGGCGCGGAACTCGTCCTCCGAGATGCCGTTGGCGCGCGCGACGTGGCGCTCCGTCTCGGTCAGGGTCACGGACGAGAACTCCACCGAAGCACTCGTGCCGACCTCGCCCGTCGGGACCCGCTGGGCGGACGCAACGACCGCGTCGAAGAGGTCGTCCTTGCCCTGCAAGGAGAACTCGACCAGGATCGGCAGCACGGTAGCGGGCAGCGCGTGGGTGGCAATCGCCTGGCCCGCCTTCGCCTCCGCAGCCCTGCGCTGCTCTGCGATCTGCAACTGAGCGAGCTGAAGCTTGGTCTGGTTCAGCTCCGCCGCCTGGGCAGCAAGCTGAGCGGAGAACTGCGCGGACGCGCTCGGGTCGGGAATCTGACTCATGGTGGTGGTTCCTTCCGGGGTGGGGGTCGGGTCGCCGGCGCCGTCGCCCGCCGCGTTGCCAGCGTCGATGAGCTGGACGGTGGCCTGGTAGATCGCGGTGTAGTCCTCGGGACCCTTGCCGAGCTTGGCAGCGAGCATCGCCACCAGAACCTCGGGCGAAGAGATCGTCATCGGGGCCTGACCACCAGAGGGGTCAGCACCAGGCACGGGCGGGGCGCCCGGGGCGCCCGGGTCCGCGAACTGCGGAGTGGGGTCCTGATCCATCGGGGTTGCTCCTGATAGGTTCGTGCGCACCACGCGATCGATGCCCTCGCGAAGCGCGCGGAAGAGGTTGTTCAGCACGGGGTTTCCAGGGAGCCCCTTCGTCAGGGTGTTCGCCTCGTCCTGGATCGCCCGAAGGCGCTCGTTCAGCGCGGTCAAGCGGTCGTCGATCTGCTGCTCGGTCAGGGCCACCACCGCCGCGAGATCGATCTGCGCGCCCGCTTCGTCGACCCCAAGGCCAAGCTCAACCGCGATGTCCTCGCCCTGGGCAAGCATCACGGGCTTGGCGAGCCCTGGCACCGCGGGGGGCTCGTCGCCGAGCCAGGCGACATGCTCGAGCCACCACGGGTAGACCTTCCCGTTGATGACCTTGTTGTGCCTGAGCCCCACGGACCGTCCCTGGTAGGCGCCCGCCTTGAGCCACTGGTAGGCCTTCGCGGGCATCCCCCGGAAGTCCGCCACCAAGCGCCCGCGCTCGTTGACCCGCAGGTTCGCGGGCGAGCCCAAGGCAGGAAACCCGTTCACCCCGTCCGAAAAGGCAGACAGCTTCGCGTCGTCTCCAAACAGCATCGTCGCGATGCGCTGCTTCGCATCGTGCCCAAGGCGTGTCTCCGGCGGCAGCTCGTCCGCGGTCTCGCGGTAGGCCTGGACGATCCCCTCGATATCCTGAGGCGTGATCGTCACACCGTTCCAGGTGCCGGGAGCCAGGACTTCGACGTCGTTGATCTCTACCGTGTCCATGTCGCCCTGTGGGGAAAACAAAAAGCCCGCCTTGCCCCCGACGCGGGGCCCTGACGGGCTTGGCGTTGGGTGCTTGGCGGGCTGGTCGGCGCGTTCCGACGGACCCTTAGTCTTTGTCGCCTCTCAGTCTACCGCAGGCGCGTCGTTCTGTCAACCCGTGTGCTGCCCAGGCGCGGGGGCCTCGACCACCACGACGCGCCCGCCCTCGACCCGGATTTGGCCGATGGCGGGGGCGCCGAAGCGGTTCGCCATGTCGCGAAGCTCCGCAATCGCGCGTCTCCGGGTCTCGTCCGCCTGATTGGCTTCGCCGACCAGACGATCCCGCTCGCGCCTGAGGAGCCAAACCAAAGCTGCGTTGCTCGACAAGGGGTCTCCAACAAGGGGCGGGGACTAGGGACGTTTGGGCGGGGCGGGCACCCACGTGCATCTGCACCGGTTCCCGCCCAGGCAACCGGGATTCGGGATCGGGATCGCGTCGGGTCCCGTGGGGTCGAACTCCTTGCCGTCATCCTCCCTGCACGTTTCGCACGTCCCGCGATCCATGACCGCGGTGTAGATGACGCGCTTGCCGCCGCGCGCGACGATCTCCGCGCGACGCCCGATCGCGAGCGCGGACGTGGTGGCACGGGAGATCAGGCTTTGGAGAAGGGACGCAGGGGCAGCGGCGATCATCTCCGCAAGACGCGCGCGGTCGATGCGCCCGGTTGCTGCCTGGTCGACCGCAGCAGCAGTGGCAGCCTGGACCAAGCGATCCGCCAAGCGGGCAGCCACCACCACCGCGAGCGCGCCCAGAAGCCCGAAAGCCTCCTTGTCAGGCTCAAGTGCACCCGCCCGATCGTTCCATTCGTCCATCTCGCGCCCCGCGCCGCTTGCCCCCGCGCGGTAAAGGGCTTCGAGTTCCGCGAGGATGACCTGCTCTTCCTTGTCGGTCGAGAGGCGAAGATCGGCCAAGGCCGCGATGTCGCCTTTCTCCAGAGCCTCAACGGTGCGCCTTACCACGAAGGCCGACGCGGTCTTCTGCAGGGCCCCCAAGCGCTCGAGCAAGCGCGCGTCCGCCTTGTCGAGCGCGCCCGCCATCGTGACGAAGTCCGGGGCGAGTCCAAGGGCCTGCATCTTGGACACCGAAGCGAGGGGCGGGGCACTGGCAAACGTGGCAGGGGACGAGGGGGCACCGGCGGGCCCATCCGATGCGGGCGTCGCATCGGGGGCGTTGACGTCCTGCGTCGCGGGTGGCGCTTCGCCCGCGGGGCCCGGGATCGTCGCGGGCTCGGGGCTCGCGAGGCGCAGGAGGTCGCGGGCGGCCTCGCTGGCGATGTCGCGGTCGATCAGGAGCCCCGCTTCCATCGCGATCTTGAGGGCGCCCAGCCACTTCTCCGCATCGCGACGGGCGATGGTGCCGTGCTTGATGCGGGGAAGCTGGTCCTTCTTGAGGGTCCAGTTGTAGGAGCACCACCGGGGGATCAGGTATCGCGAGTAGGCGCCTTCGATCGCGCGGGCGTAGGCCTCCAGGCTCATGAGGAAGAACGAGGTCTGATCCTCCGAGAGCGCGAGGGAGCCAACGTTCTCGCCGCCCAGGAGCAGGAACTGGGTCCCAATCGCCTGGTGGATGGCGCGCCGGTGAAGCTCAATTTGCGGGACCGGGTCGACCACCGCGCCCTCGACGCCCTTGATGCCCCAATCTGAGGCGCTTTCCAGGTCTGTCATGAGCAGGTAGGCCTTCGCGTGCGCCCGGATCGACGCGAGCGCGGCCGCCATGCGCTGGTAGGCGGTTGTATTGCCCCCACGGTAGAGGGCCCAGGGAATCCCGAGCGCGTGGCGGTCTGCTGCCACTGCGCCGATCTTGGCGAGTTCGGTCTTCAGGAGCCAAGGACCGTAGGCGGGACGGATCGCGGGGTTACCCAGGAGGGAGCCGCCCTTCTGGTCGTAGGTGAAGACCAGAAGGCGATCCATGTCCATCGAGCGCGCCTTACCCTTGTCGTCGACCTGCTTGACGCCCTTGGGGCCGCCTGTCTCTTCGTCGACAAGCCAGTCCTCGATCGACTCAGACGGGCGGAGCGCGAGCTTGCGCAGGTGCCAGAGCTTCGAGCCCTCGCGGCGCTCATACACGGTCTCGAAGACCCGGTTGCCCCACGCGCAGGCATCGAGCGCTTCGGAGCGGTGCTGTTGCAGGTCGACGGACATGTTGTCCAAGCCCTGCTCGATGAACTCCGCTACCTCCCTGGCCTTGGGCGTGTCGTCGCCGGGCTCGACCCGGAGGGGTGCTGCCAGGATCGGGAGCCGGATCGCGTTGACCGCGGACGCCACGTCGGGGTCCGCAAGCATCTTGTCGATGGTCTCCCACCGGGTAGGCAGGTTCCATGCAGACACGCGGTCCAGCTCGTCGCCGGAGACCTTGCCCGCCTGCGAGGCGACGCCTGAGTACCCCTGTTCCCCCGCGGGGGCGGAGGCGGTCTTGGCGCCCGATCGCGCGAACTCAACGAGGCCGGCGCCGGCTGCTGCTGCGAGTCGATTCAGTATGGCCATGTGGAAGCTCCTTCCATGAAGCCCCAGGGCTCCCCCAGGGCGAAGCGGCGCAGCAAGCGCGCCCAAGGCGACGCGCTACCAGTCCATCTCCGCAAGCGTCAGCCCGGGGCGGTTGTCGTATTCGAGGTCGGGATCAAGCGTCAGGTGCGTCGTGTCTGGCCGGGCGCTCGCGACGTCGTCCAGGTAGGCGACCAGGTAGCGCATGGCGTCCATCCCGTGATCATTCTCCTTGACGGGCGCCTCTTTCTGCGAGGCGCCGCCTTCGCCCTTGGGCCACCGGTAGACCTCGAATTCCTCCAGGGTGGATGTCGGGCGCCTGGCCCCTGCAAGCGCTTCGTCGCGCACCACCAGGGCATCCCGCATCAGGAACAAGCGGGGGCGCCCGTCGCCCGCGGGGCGGAGACGCGCTTGCACCGCTTGGATGCCGGGCGCTAGGGCCTTGTAGGCGGGGATGGTCCGGATGCCCAGGTGCTTCTCGAGGGTCGCCCGGTCCTCCGCGTCGTGATCGCAGATGAGCGCTTCGGGCTCCACCTTGCCCATGAGGGCCTTGATGTCGCGCGCGTGATCCTCTACCAGGCGCCCGGTTCGGTAAATCTCGTTGGCCAGGAAGGCCCGCCCGTCGGAGTCGACGAGCCAGTCTTGCCACACGAACGGGTTGGTGAAACCGAAGTCGACGACCCAGACGCGCCGCCAGCCCTCGGGCTCGAAGCGGTCGACCCAGTGCGTGTCGCGCTGGAAATCCTCGTAGACCTGCCCCTCCGCAGCAACCCACCTGCCGAAGCGCCCGCGTTGCAGGCGCACGCCCGTCAGGCTGTCGAGCACCGCCATCGTGCGCTCCCCCCGCTCCGTCAGGGCGCCCGTGGTGCCGTCGGGGTTCTGGGCGAAGAGCGTTGGGTTGTCCTCGTGGCGCGACGTGATGAGACGCAGGGTCTTGCGGTGCAGAATCCAGTGCGAGGGGGGGCCAGGGTTGGCGTCCGCCAGGACCTGCGGGTAGGGCGTGTTGGCTGCGCGCCCGGTTGCGCGCCCGACGAGCGCCTGCCAGTCATCCTCCGAAAGCTCCTCCGCCTGGTTCACGTAGACGAAATCCCATTCGGAGCTGAGCAGCTTGTCGGGCTTGTCCATGCCACCCAGGACGAGAAGGGATCCGTTCGGGTAGGTGTAGGCGGACGGGAACTGCCCCCCCGACTTGCTGATCGGGCACCGGGGATGGCTGGGCGGGTAGGCGAAGACCTTCGTCTCGAGCGTGACGCATGCGCTTTGGAGCAAGCTCTTGTAGGTCTTGCGCACCATGAGAGCGCGGGCGCGCGGGTACTTGCACAGGAGCGCGTTGAGCTTGTGGAGCGCCGCAATCGTCTTGCCGGTCTCATACGGACCTGCGATCACGACTTCGTGGTCGCGCGCCTTCCACAGGTCGAGGGCGCCCCCGTAGGCACGGAAGCCCATCGGGTCGCTGTCCGGCAAGACCGCCAGGACCGCCGCTGGGCGCGCGGTGGCGCTCACCCGTCATCTCCGTGCTCGCTGAGCTGATCCTTCAGCGCCCCGATGGCCATGTCGTATAGCTCCGGGAGGTCTGTCTGAATCACCCTGGACTCAGCGATGCGGGGCAGCACGTACATCGCCGCGATGGT
>ERZ761601.99-NODE-99-length-25200-cov-6.338437_pt1 | contig 25200 bp, 21 predicted proteins | sample MGYA00433092_ERZ761601 | MGnify/ENA primary metagenome ERZ761601 (study PRJEB28899, sample SAMN03785571) | bioreactor sludge metagenome | biome: EBPR Sludge; feature: EBPR Bioreactor; material: 0.22µm filtered reactor supernatant | place: Saint Lucia: Queensland...
CTTGATGACGAGATCGATCGAGATCTTGGTTTTCCCTACGCCCATATCGAGCGCCAGCATCACGGCGTCCAGGTTCCAGGCATAATGATAGGCCCGGAGTTGATGCGCCCAGGGCGTCGTCTTCGTGTGGGGGATCGCCGGCAGATCCGCCGCCGTCTTGTGCGCCTGCGCCTTGGCCATCCGATCCGCTTCGGCGAGCAGCACCCGCGCCTCATCCGTCCAAGAACTCTCCGCCTGTGGCAAGGTCAGGAAGATCTGCCGTGCCGCGGACGGCGTCGCCGGGTAGGTCCACATCTTGAGGTCCGGCTTCCAGCGCGCACCGGGAATGGATTTACAGACGTCCTTCATGTAGTACGGCGCCTGAATGGCGAGGGCTTCACCGGCCAAGAAGACATGACAGCTCATCGCGACACCTTCCGGACGACGCCCTGTATCCAGAGCCGTTCAATCCACAGCCGTTCCTGTCGGCGCTTGGCCGCGATCCCCTTCCAGGTTTCGCAGGCCACTTCATAGATAGTCCAGAGTGCCCAGAAGCAGATCACAGAGAGGAAGACAATACGGTACGGCATCACGCCTCCTAGTGCTAGTGTGCCTGGCCAGCCATATCCGCTTCAACCAGACGACGGACGACCTTCGACATATTGTAATGACGTTGATCTTTGGCACGCTTCTTGATGTGCTGAATCTGTTCCTTGGGGAGACGAATCGTGACATTCTTCATCACGAGCATCGGTTTCGCCATAACCACCTCCGTTAATGCCCTACACATGCAAGGCGAACGCAGTCTATTACTAGCACTAGAGAATGTCAAGCCTGAAATGAAACTATTTTCGGCCCTAGGCGATGTACGTATTCCTTGACACGAAAAAGAGCTTGACAGTACTGGCACTGTACGGTAATCTCATCACGAAACGCCTTGCGTTTGCAGGGCGAGCGAGAGGCACTCAAGAGAGGATAGTTCCATGATCACATTTCAAGAATTGGCTGCGCTCTATTTCGACAAGCATCTCATCAAGAAGTCGTCGTATCGATATTATCGACGGCTCTTTAAGCAGTTGTTTGCGAACTGGACCGAGCACAAGACCTGCTTTGAACTGAAGACGTGGCATGATGCGCTCGAGCTCACGCCGGCCCATGCGAATAAGGCGTTAGGATTTCTCAAGGCGATGTATAACTGGGCCCAGCGCGAGGGCGACGCCACCGGCAAACAGGCCCTCTGGTGTCAAGAAAACCCAGCGGCCAATGTGCAGCGGCATCGACAGGAGAGCCGTGAACGCATCTTCTCAGATCGTGAACTGACGCAGCTGTTTATGTATCTCGGCTTCACGAATCAGAAGCTTGAGACCTTTATCGCATTTCTCTTGTGTACTGGATGCCGCATGAGCGAGGCACGGACGACGAAGTGGGCCCATCTCGATCTGGGGCAAGGGATCTGGTTCAAGCCGACGACGAAGAACGGCATGTCGCAGCGCATTCCCCTGGCCACGCAGGCGATCGCCGCCCTTGAGGCCATGCCACGCGAAGGCGACTATGTGTTCATGGGTCTGTACGGCCGTTGCTGGTCCCGCTGTGCCGCCGAGAAGGCCTGGGGAATCTTTCGAAAGGGCCCGGGCTTGCAGGATCTGACGCTTCATGATATTCGTCGAACCGTCGGCTCTCGGGTGTACGAGCAGACCAAGGACGTGATACTGGTCAAAGCGATCTTGAATCATCGCCCGAACAGCATCACGGAAATCTACATGCGGACACAGCACAAGCGCATTGCCACCGCGCTCCAGGACTACGCCGATGCGTTGTGGGCCTTACGGAAGGAGGTGCCTTATGAGAGTCTTGATGATGTCGTTGCTCTGTCTGAGTACCCTCGCCGCCTGCCAATCGGCCGAGAGTTTGCAGCGGGAACGCGAACAAGCGGCCTGGGAACGGTCCCTGACGCCTGATCAACGGGTCCGCTTAGAAGAGGCGCGTCTCCGAGCATTAGGCATGGCCCTATCTGGAGGCCCCATCTTCCGCGCCCCGTCGTCGACGTATCAGGCCCCGGTGCAGAATTATGGCTTGCGGTTGAATTGCTTCGAGAACCAGATCGGGGACAGCGTCTACACGAACTGTTACTAGGTGTTGTCGCTGCGACCGGATTCGGCCGCGACCGTTGCCGTGGACGCGAGGCACTTAAAGACATCGGTATCGGCCGGGTTCCAGTCGACGTTCGCGGCCATTCGAAGCGTCGCGCCTTCCTTCAGCGTGGTATTCCCGTCCGTCACTTGGAATTCATACTCCTCGCCAGGCGTCATGGTTTCAAACCCCGTCACATTCTGCGCGCCGGGATTGGTCAAGAGGTACTTCTTCCCGAAGCGCAGGTCTGGTGTGGCCACACCGGGCTCGATGGCCGGAATGAGCCCGGGTGAGGTCGTATTGACCTCCGTGAGTTCTCCGGTAATCTTCAGCTTGCCGATCTTCTCCGTGCCGTATCCACCAAACCCGTTTGGTGTCCAGATAGTCCGACCGTCCCCATCGCCGTCACCTGTGATGGTGCCCAACTCAAGTACGTCGACCACTTGCGCCGACCCCGATGCGCCGACAAGAGTATAGGTCCCGCTTGAATCGCGGCTCCAGCCCGTCACCGCGACGTCGTCTACTTTAGCCGATCGGACTTTCGCGCCGCCGCCGCCGGTAAAATGCACCGCCTGAAAGCCGAGCTCGGACCCCTTGAGCCCAATGAATCGCGCCACATCAACGATGCTGGTCCCGGCGACAGACACCGTAACCAGCCCGCCAAGGACCGCACTGCTTCCGGGGATATTGCTCCCCGTGATATTCTGTGCCTCGATGGTGTCAACCCGTTCTGTCCCGAAGGACCCGAAGAGGATTCCGTGTCGGCAGTTGTCGAAGGACAGGTCATGGATTCGCCATCGGCGGAACTGTCCCGTTGACGAGACCCCGTCGCCGACCACCTTGACTGCCTGGACTGTGGCCACGCTTGCGTTTTTGATCTCGTTCTGGATGATGCTCAGGCTCCGGTTCGCAAAGCAGTAGATGCCATGTTCCCCGGTGTTATTCTGATCCAGGTTATTGTGGCGAATCAGTCCGTTCTGGACGCGGTTCATCATGATCCCGGATCCATTGTGATGCGTATTGGGCGCGCCACCTGGGCGCACAATCGAATGCTCAATCGACGCGAGTTCCACACCGTAGCCGGATCCCCCATCGCAATAGAACGGGCCGTTCCAGCCGTCAAGCCGGCAGTGTGAGACCGTGAGCCGTCGCCCACCAGTAATCCCGGTCCCATCCAGATTCAACCGGACCCCGTACATGCTCTGATCACTGGTCAGCGCGCTTTGCGTGCGGAGCGTCAAGTCGCGCAGCGTAATGCTCCCTGTTCCGATAATCCCGTGCAGCAGGTTACTCGCCGCCGTCATAGTCAGAAAGGTCGCATCCATGCCGGCGCCTTGGAAGATGATATGCTTGCTGCCACAGTCGACAGTCCCGCTGAAGAGATAATCTCCAGGGCCCAGCTGCATCGTCCCGCCTGCCGCTGGGAGGTCGGCGATCGAGGCCGTCATCGGGTCGGTATTGTCGACCGAGCTCGAGGCTTCGCCGTCGTTGTCTTCCGGCCGGACGGTCGCCGGCACGTCTTCGTCCACAATATCAATAATCTGCACGCCGTCGGCCTGGAAGAGCGTCACCGCTCCGTCCCTGGTCTTGACGACGAGCTTGTAGACCCCGGAGAAATAGCCGTATACGAGGCCGTTCGCGTCGCCTTCGATCGGATTCGCGGCCGTGATCGCTTTCCCGCGATCCATCCAGGCCGTCTTCTCTTGTGTGGTCCCCGGCAGATAGTGGTAGAGCTTTGGCGAAGGCACGATCTGCCCTTCATGGAAGAAGGGCCCCAGCAAGAGAAACTGTGCAAGCCCGCTCATTGAATCACCATCGGATCTGTGCTCCTACGGCCATAGATGGGGGTGTGGTGCTGTTGCTCCACTCCGAGCCCGTGCCGATCGGAAACCCGGAATTGAGGCTGGTCGTCTGTCGCCCGAAGGTATCGCCCAACACTGAGGCGTTTGCGCCTTCAATAGACGCAGCCGTAATCACATTGGCATTCGTGCCGCCGAGGTTATCCAGCGGCACCAGATACCGCCCGCGAATATCCGGAAGCTGAAACTTATTATGCACGGTATGCGTGCCGGTTCCGTTCGTCGTGCCATTCACCGCCGCTCCGCCACGCGTTAGGGACAGCTTGAAGGTGGTTGACGTGGACTCGATGACATAGTAGACGGTCGCCGCAGCAAACCCACTCGGGAGCGCCCCTCCAGCATTGGTAAGCTGAACGATGTCTCCATTCACCAGGCCATGTGTTGCACTGGTCCAGATTTCGGTCGCATTGTCGAAAGTGGCCGTGACGAGCGACGTCCCGGTTGTGCCGCATTGGTCTGCCTTCACGATGCACTTCTTCGCCAGCGCCCGATAGCGTGAGGCAACGAGCGCCGTCCCGACAGGGAGAGCATATCCGTCGTCCGCCGTCGACGCATACTTGTATTTAATGTCTGCCGGCGCCAAGGTTGGTCCCGACCGGAATGCCACGAGCCAGGTCCCAGGACTGAGCGACCGGAACTCCACGATCTCATTCGTGCAGAGCCGATAGTCGTCCCCGTTTGGACAGATGAGCGTCGCGCTATGAATGAGCTGCACGCCGGAGCCGGTAAACCGTGCATGGAAGTGATAGCCCGCCGGCATCGAGGCCAGTGCCGTCACGTCTACATCCGACCCGCCGATGTCGACGAAGTCCCCATCCGCCGGAATCGTGAGTGTAGCTAGCGCCGGGTAGGTACTGCCGATGCGGCCGTCGTAGGCGCCTTCCGCCCCTTGATGGTGCATAGCCAGACGCCAGACGTTGTTCCCGTCATTGAGGAAGAAGGCCACATCGCCGGTTTTGAATGTCCGCGGTTTGGCGTTCGGTAAGACCAGATTCGCCGAATGCGTCATGGTCTGGTCGGCGTCGAAGGCCAACCATTGGAAGGGCGGATCTCCCGTGATTTGCGAGATCGGCGCGCCGCCGATAATATGCGTCCAGATCCCAGGCCCAACAGTAATGGTCGCCGCCGCCGTGACCGCGTCGCCCTCTTCGAATACGGACTGAATCGTGTCCAGGATGGAGAAGTTATCCCAGGTATAGAGCACATCATGAGACGGCCCCGTCGACGTGGATTTCGCGACAATCAGCTTGTAGAGCCCGTCCCCGAAGAAAGAGAGCAGCCCGCGAGCGTCACCTTGGTAGGGGTTCGGGAGCACGATACTTTTCGATCGGTCTTGCCAGATGTCTTTCGGCGAGGAGAACCCGACGGACCCGGCCTCATAGTGGTACAGCTTGACGCCACTTTGGAGCACGCCGCCGTCGAAGAACGGCCCGAGGGTCTGGAATTGCGCGTTCGTGCTCACTTCTTCCCTCGCCGTCGTTTGAGTATTTCTGAACCAACTCGATACGTTTCGTCCTGCCCTTCATTGGCCAGGTTGGAGGCTTGTCGCAGAATCTCTTCTAAACCTCCTCGTCCTTTCGCGCCTTCGAGCGTTTTCGCATTATCTTTCCGCATACGTTCAATACGCTCCAGACGATTTTCTAATTCAGCCTCAGAGATAACTTGCCCGCCATAGTAGATTTTCCCGTCACGTTCAGACACGCGCGATGATCTCCAGTCCGTATCGCCAGCATGAGCTTCCGACGGACCCATGCTCTGTACGAGCGCATGCAGCCCTTCTCCCCCAGGGTTGTCGTTATGCAGTTCGCTGAGATTGTAGAGATGGAGCCGGAGTTGATGCCGGACGAGCGCGTTATCCGGCCCATAGGTGCCGGCATTGACGAGGGTCTGGTACACCTTCGGATCGAAGAACGCTTCGAGCAGGACCGCTTCCTGTTGCTTGGCTGTCATCCGGGCAAAGGTCTTAATCAAGAAATTTGCCGCCCGCTCGCCTCCCCCATAGAGCATCGGCACGCGCCCCGTCAGTGTGGCCCAGGTACGGGAGACCAAGGTGCTCGCCAGCGCGGCCTGCACTTGCAGATTGATCGCGGTATCTGATCGGTCTCGGCCTCCCTTCGAAATCTTCTGCACGGCTTCCGCCGTGGTCCTGAGCCGGGCCATGCCTTCAGGCCCGAGTACCCGTTCCATGATCTGCCCGTTGCCTTCGATCCACTTCTGCAGCTCTTTATGAAACACCCCAAGGTTCATCTCCCCGGTCAGTCCGGTTAGCTTCGGCTGGATCTTCTCCGTCAGCCCTTCCCAAATGGCCTTATTGAGCCCCGCGACGGCGTCAGGATCATGCTTCACCATAGCCAGCGCCTTTTCGTATTCCTTCACCGGCTCCCGGCCTGTGGCGATCAAATAGCCCACGTCCTGCGCATTCTGTTTCAGGAACAGACTGGCTTTACTGGCCTGCCAGTCGTGCAGGTTCCGTTCGGCCACGTCCTGGAAGTGTTTCAACTCCGCTTCGGCTTCGGTGATATCCCGCGGGGTAAAGTCTCCCGGCCGGCGTTCGGCCTCCACTCGACGCATCAGGAGCTCTTGGCCGCGCTTCCCCTGCTGGTAGGCCGCGACTTGTTCCCGTAGCGCGTCGGCCCGCTCTTGGAGTGCCGCCACATCGGTAAAGTGTGCCTGGAGATCGGGAAACGCTTTCAGCTTATCCTGGTTCTGCCTGAGCCATTCCGCCGAGGCATTAGGGTCCATGGACAGGCGCCCGTCCGGAAGTCGCTGGATGGCTTTCTCAGTCCAGTCCTTCATGGCATAGTCGCGCAGCGCGATCCTCGCCATGTCCTGATTCTCGAACGCCTTCAAAAAGTCATCGATGCTGGTCTCGTTCTTCCAGAACAGCCCCGGCACGGACTCATCATCCTGTGTATAGTCTCCATAGCGGTTCACCCGCCGGAGCTTGTTCGCGGTGCCTTTATACAGCGTCTCGACCCCTGCCCGGTAATCCGCCGAGATGTTCCGGTACAACGTCCCATGGTCCGGATAGAACTCGGCAAACTTCGAGGTACCCGGGAGCAGCCGATCAATATCCGCATCGATGGCGCCGGTCAACTCATGCAGCACATAACTCTGAACACGGTTGTCGCCGGCCCGCGCATTCCTCGCCATGGCCAACAGATCCGAGCGCACCTGTCGGAGGTCTTTGAGACTGGCCGAGGGCGTATTCAAGAGCTCTTCCATCACCGGCTCGTAATACGGGGTCTTCAGGAATTCCTGATCGGCACGAATCCGGTCTGCGACTTCTTTCGCAACCTCACCAGACGGCGGTTTCCCCGCCGCCAAATCCTTCAGCGCGGCGTCGATCTGATCACGCGACGACGAGGCGCGCGTCGCTTCGTCCATCGGCTTCCCCGTCCGAGGGTCCAAGTGGTCCTTCGACTTGACGGTCATCTTGAGCGTCAGGTCCTTGTACCACTGTGGCGTCCCCCGCTTGAGGCCCCCGTCCGGCCGTCCCAGATCGTCGAACGTCCGGAACCCTGCCCCGGAGGCGTCCCGGATCTCCAGGTCCGCCATAGCCTTCTCCGCGCGCATCATCAGTTCATAATCATGCCCCATCCTCTGGAGGACTGTGGCCACACGAGGATTCATCTTGGCGATCACTTGCATCTGTTCCGGGAATTGCGCCTGGATATCGCCGAGTTTCTGGATGGTATTCGTGACCGGCAGTTCTGCATGCCCCAGCTGGTCGAGTTCGCGATAGTCCGCCGCCGCGCGTTCGCGGAATTTTCCCACTTCCTCGAGGTAGGCCCCGCGAATCACTTCTCCGCGCTGCTTGTTCGAAAGCATCGGATTGAGGGCCCGCAACCTCGCGTCAATAGTCGCGTCGGCCTTCTGCATCCGGCGTTCGAGGTCTTCCAGGAGTGCCGCGCCACGCTTGGAAATGTCCCCGCGCATCGCATCGATCCGCGCCTGCGTCCGTGCCACATCGGCCTGGCCAGATTCGAGCAGGGCCCGCCTCTGCGTTTCAAGCGATTCGACCAGAGCCGTCGTATTGCCTGCCGGTTCCGTCTTATTGAAGTAGTCATAGACGGCTTGGATATTCTGGGTCCGTCGATCGCGGGCTTTCGACCGCGCGGCCGGACTGGACTTCTCGAAGGCGAGCTGCGTATCGGACACACTACCTTGCGGGATCGCTTCCCCGGCCGAGAGCCGAAGGCCTTCATCCTTTGCAGCTCCGGGCGAGATTTCTTGCCGCAGCTCCGCAGCCCGCTGAACCCCCGCCTCAACGTCTTCCGGTTTCGCCGCCGGTTCCAGGGTCTTCCCGAGCCGTCGCCTGGTTTCCTCTTCAGTTTCCGCGCCGAGAATCACCCGCGCGCCGGTATGAACGGCTTGCCGCGCCTTCCGGACCATGCCTATGACCGTCGACGGGGCAAAAGACCCGATCACTTCACCGGCAAACTCGGCCAGCCGCCCGCCTTCGGGGAACACTTTCGAGACCAGATCCGCCCCGGCACCGGCTCCCGCCGCCAGCGCGGTTTCAATCGCCGCGAGCTTCGCTGGGCCGACGGCGTGCAGTTGTTCAACGATCACACTGGGAATATTCCGCACGGCCTCATAGAGCGAGCCAGGATTCGCACCCGCTTTGCGTCCGGCTATGGTTCGCGCGTTCATGTTCACCATGGCATTCGCGGCCGAACTGGCCCCGCGAATGACTTCCGCCCCAGCCAAGAACGGCACGTTCGCGCCGATCTCAAACCCCGACCGCTGGAGCATCGACTCCCATAGCGAGGCCGGACGAAACTGGGCCCCCTCCAGGTGCTTGTCGATCCACGCCGTCCCCATGAATGGCTCATCGCTCATTGGGAGGCCGAGTCCCTGCAAGCCCTCATTGAAGAGGTCGACCACGCTGCCGATCCCGTGATTGAACCCTGTCGCCACCAGGCCCGCTTCCCGAAGCCCCGGCGTGGTGATCTGCTGGACTTCGGCCGGCGTCTCCTTCTGGTTCTGTGGTAAGACCGGCTCCAGGCCCTTAAGCTGCCTAGCCCGATTGAAGAGCGCGACTTGCCGCTCATTGGCCTTTCCATCACGGACGAACTGCTCCATCCGCTGCATGAGCTGCGCTTGCCGGTCGCCGGGATCCTGGGCCACGGGGGGCTCTTTCGGGACATAGGTCACGGGGAGGTTCGCCGTACTGTTCCCTTCCACCGGTTGCGCCCGGTAATTGGTCTGATCTTCCGGCGGAACCTTCTTGTTCGGGTCCTGCCGATTCGAGAGATACACGTCCCGTCCGCTGGCTTCTTGTGCAAGTTGGCTCACTTTAGCGACATACTCCTTGGTTTCGACCGGCCAGGCCGCGCCCCGTTCGACGTTGCCCATCCCGAAATTGTAGGCCGCGAGCGCCTTGTTTTGATCGCCGCCGTACCGCTTCAACAACTGCCCGAGATATTTGGTCCCGCCGTCGATATTTTGTGCGGGGTCGAATTCGTCCTGGACGCCCATGTCGGCCGCGGTGGACGGGAGCAGTTGCATGAGACCGCGCGCACCCTTCTTCGAGACCGCCAGGGGATCGCCTCCCGATTCCTGCTGAATCACGCCACGGACCAGATGTTCCGGCACCCCATGCCGTGCTGAGGCCGCACTGATCAGCTGGTCGAAATTGAGTGAGGCCTTGTCGGGCATTATTTCGCACTCAACGACTCAAGCAGCTCTTTCATGGTTTCCTCGAGGCTCATGTCACCGACCGATTTGGGCGCCGGCTTCGGCGCTGGACTCCCTTGCGGCTCATCGCCGAGATACGAATTCAATCCCCCATCCTGCATCGCCCCGCGGACGTGCCCACGCGCCCGCCGGAGATTCCGCGCCGCGTTCTCTTTCACCAACCGGAGCTTGTTCATGACCTGTTCCGGACCTGTGGCCCATCCGCTCATATTGCCGACCACATCCCGGGCATGCTGGATGACTTTCAAATCCAAGGCACCGGACGGGTCCATCGACTTCGCTTGCATATAGACGAGTAATTCCTGAAACGCTTCAGCATCATCGCGCGTCTTGGTATTGAGGAATTTGGACGCCGCCGGATCCATCCCGAAGAGGGCCCGCAACTGTTGCCCGGCGCCAGCGAACGACGACGCGAGACTGGCCCCCTTGCCGACAATCGAGGGATTCGCCTGGATCCGTTCCATGATTTCGTCGGCATAGTCGATCGTACTCTGCGCGGCATCGATTGCCTGGAGGTTCTTTCCGAGGATGTCCGAGGGCATCTTGATCTCGATTTGCGACCGGCCCTTCTTATTCGGGTTGATGATCTTCGTCGCATCGAACGGCACACCGGGGTACTGCTTCCGGACGTCCTTGATCGCCGCCCCGAGTGCCTGGTTGTCGTCCATGCCGCCGTTCAGATGATTGATAAACGATTCCTCGAGCAGCGACTCGGCCAGGCCAGTCTGCTGTTTATTGTCCAGCTTTTGCTGCATGATCTGCGTTCGTTGATCGGCAATCTCAGACAGCTGCTTTCCGGCCTTCCCGTTCAACACCTGGACGTTCGCTTCCGCCGCCTTGAGGTTCTTCCAGTTCTGTTTATTGAACGGATCGGCGAGGAACGCCGCCTGGGCCTGCCGCGCGGCGTACACCGACTCGTATCCCGCCACTTCCTCGACCAGTTCCTTCGGCGCCTCGCCGTCACGGGCTTGCGCCTGCCTGATCGCGTCCCATTTCGCGTCAATCTCTTCTTTCAGCGCGTCGGTAATGGCCGGGAGTGTGGCCAGTTCCGACTGCGCCTTCTTGTCCCAGGCCTCCTTGAAGTCCGGGTGCATGTCGAGGTAGATCGTCCGCGCCTTCTCTTGCGTGAACGACTGGAGTTTCCGGAGATGTTCGGCGAAGCGCGGATCACTCTGAAGCGACGACGTCGAGCCCAATGCGCCGACGTGCTGCGTGTAGAAGTTCTGCTGGAGGTTGGCCTTCGCCGTTTTCTGGTTCAACGCCTGGAGCTGCGTCTTGTGCAGATCCATCTTGATCTTCAGCTCTTCCATGTGGGTACTGAGATCGCCGGCCTTCTTCATGTCGTCGAAGACTTTGCTGAAGTATTTCGGATTCGAGGTGAACGCATCCGTCGCCGCCGTCATCCGCTCTTCCGGCGTGCCTTCGCGGATGGTCTTAATGAGCCGATCCATCGACTCGTATCCGCCCATCAGCTCATCATCATCGGGCATCGGGATCTTGACGTTCAGCCCTTGCTCGAGCATCGTCGCCTTGGCCCTGAGCAGCTGAATCTGCTTGGCGCGATTCGTGGCCACAGACGGATGCTCCATGATCTTGTCGATCTCATCGCTGCCTTTAATGGCCGCGGTTTGGCGCATCTTCTGCGCGTCGAGCTTTTGGGCCTCCCGTTGAAGCTCGGCCTGTTCTTCGTAATGCTGTTCCTGGAACGCGTTCCGCTGCGCCTGGAGACGATTGGATTCCTCTGCCAATGCGAGCCGGTTGACCCCCATTGCGAGGTTTGCGACTTGTCCGAAGTCCAGCATCCCGGCCATACGGTCTCCCTAGAATCCGCTACTGGTCCAGCTCACGCCATCCGCCAGCATCCCGGCATGGTCTTTCTGGTCTTGATACCATTGGTTCTGCGCGCCGAACGCGAGCCCGCGTCCCAGCGATTCCTGCTGAATGGCGAGGGCCTGTTCTTCGGTATAGTCGGAACCCTTGCCGCCGCCGAGTTTCGCGAGCAACGGTTCGATCATCTTGTAGTTCATGTATTGCATCCCGCCGCCGGCCACGGCATTCAGCGCCCCGCTGATGCCCTGTCCGATCGCCTGGTCTCCAGCCGCCAGCGCCCCGCCGCGCTGCGCTTCGAGATTGGCGACCATGTTCCCCGTCGCGATATCGTTGCCCGCGATAGTGGTCGCAGCCACACGCCCCTGCTCAGAGAGCTGGAAAAGCCGGTCGTAGTGTCGCTGGCCCTCTTCCCCGACGAGCTGATTCTCAAACTTCCGCAGGCTTTCGAGGCCAGCCCCGGAGCCGTACAGCCCGCGGGCTTTCAGTTCTCGATTGATCGCCGTCGAGCCTTCACGCTCCTGAAACTGAAACAACGAGCTCGCTTTGATGACGGAGTCCGCGTCGACCTTCCCTGTCAGGAGATCGGCCAACAGTCCGCCGGCCGTGTCGCCGCGCTCCCGGAAGGACCGCAGTTCTCCGGATGCAAGATCGTTATACTTTTCGGCCTTCTGCTGCGCACTCCGGATCGCCTCGGCCTGCTTCTTCGCCGCCGACTTCCCCATGATCCCGGAGAAGATCGAGCCACCGGCCTGTAAACCGGTTCCGAGCGCCATCATCGTAAACGGTTCGATCGAACAGTAGCGGGTGCGAAGTGGAGACCAGTCTTGGAGGAATTTCATGGCATCACCCTTGCCGAGTAAGTATATTCTGGTAATACGATCGGCGATCCCGTTCGATTATAAAGGAGTACTAGCACTAAGTCATCAGCCGAGACTTTCCCTTGAAACACGATCCCGTTATCCAGCGACGACGGCACCCCGACCTGGACGGTCATCCCGGCATCGGCTTTCGCCCCAGGCACCGGAATCGAGACCGTTGCACTCGCACCAGCACTCACCGACCCCACGGTCACTGTGGCCGAGCCCACAAGTTCCAGGAGGTCTTCGACGGAATTATCGAAGGCTTCCCTGGCACGAAAATTATCTTTCTCTGAGACCGTTGGTGGTTGTCGAACTTTGCGCGCCATTTATTGCCCCAGGTATTCGACGTCTTCCTGCCCGCCGATCAGAATGCAGTCCGTCGGATCGCTATGCACAAATTCCAATTGCTGCGTCTGATACATCCCATTCCGACGCCAGTCGAGATGGTTAATGTGATCGCCGGTTTTGCCGAGGCTCTTCCAGCGTTCGTTCGTCCACTTCCCGCCGTTATTCACCCGTCGCCGCATTGACAGTTGTGGATCGGCGCAGGCCTCATTCGCGAGGCCCCGCTTCGCCTTGATCCGGATCAGGTTCGACCGTTTCGAGCCCATGGTCCCATGGCTGATATGTCCCGTCCGGACGAGGCTCCTGATCGGGTTCCCGTTATCCGTATAGGTTGCCCGGCTCGCCTTGTAGATGATCCCGTTGCTGTAATCGCCAACCAGGTGCGCGTTCCAAGCCCGGGCATAGGTGTACGTCTGCCCGCGGAATCGGCCATACCGCGCCCGTTCCGTGTCCCAGTACCCCCACTTGTGCCACACCTGCGTCTTGTAGTTGAACGCGAGGGTTTGCCCGGCTGTGGGGAAATTGAGCAGATAGATCGCATGTCCGCCGATCATGGTCGTATAGCCCACGGCGTCGTTGACGGCCGCGAATTCCTGAATGATCTTGTCGAACGGACTGGACACCGGGGTCACCGCCCGTCCTTGCATCATGACCAGCTCACGCTTATCGGAGAGCCACATCCAAATGCCGCCGACATTGGCGAGGCTATGCGGCGCCTCCGTCCCGAACGGTTGCGCCGAGCCGGTAATCCGCGAGAACGGCGAGACCCCGTCGTTCTGGAAGAATTCGACCGTCTCCCGTCCGACCGCGATCAGTTCCCGATAGGCTTCGCCGATCGCGACCACATCGTCTGGCTTCGATTCCGCCGTCACGAAGTCCAAGGCAATCCAACTCAAGAAGTCGTCAAAACTACTGAACTGAATCTGCCCTGTCCCACCAACGTTCGCCAGGAGATACCCGTCGATCTCGGCCACATGCGACACGTTCGTGGGCGCCTGGGCATCCGCCATCGTCGTGAGGGTCGTCAACTCCGTATGCACCATGCGCCCGCCGTTCGCCATCACCAGCCGGTTCCCGTCTGTGGCAAACTTCACCAAGGACGCCGACCGCAGTTCACTGGAGCCGGTCAATTCCACCCGCGTCCCGACGCTGTCCAGGATCTTCCACACCCGTCCTCCGCTGACCGCCACGGCGCAATTCTTCCGATCCCACCAGTACAGCCCATCGATCGGAAGCCCGGTCCCGAGGTTGATCCATTCCGTCAGGCCTGGACGCTTCACCAGTTGAATCTTTCCTTCGACGACGACCGGCAGAAAGTCCATGATGGTCGACGCCCACTGGTCGACTTGCACGTCCTCGACGTTTTCGAACGGTTGCTCGATCAGCGGGAAGTCTTTGAGTTCGCGCGAGGCAATACCCATCAGAAGTACGACACCTTATTGTGAATCTGATTCGTCTTCACCTTGACCGACGGATGGATGTCATCGAACGCGCCCTTGGCCTTGTCGATCATCAGCTTCCGTTCTTCGAGCGGGATGCTATAGAAGTCGCCCAGGTCGAACGCGAGCCGATACAAGAGCAGCCGTGGCCACGGGAGAGGAAAGTCCGGGTTATCGCCAGACGTGAGGAAGTCGATCAGCGGACGCTTGTGGAGCAGCCGGATCTGTGGAGGCGCCGTGTATTCAATGCCCGACTGCCAGGGATCGCCGCCCTCGCCACCGGGCTCCCAGTATACCTTCGCGTTCGCGCCGCTCATCGGCTCATTGTTGAGCTTCGAGGTATGCGTCCGGATACACCGGTAGGGCCCGTCGATTTGTGACTGTGCGACGACCGTCTCCAGCGTCGGCCAAACATACAATTCCCGCCGGGAGAGGTCGAGATGATCGGTCAGGTAGACGGCTTTCGGGGTCCCGTACTGCGTCTTCTCCGGAATCTCTTCCCAACGCTCAGCCTTCAGTGTCGCGAGCGGCGTATCGTTCCCCTGTCCGTCCCGATAGGTCGCGCTCATCAGTTCTGTGATATTCGACGGGAGGCCGTTATCGATCGTGTAGAGAAAGACCCCGCTCACCAACGGCACATGCACGGCTTCGTCGATCGTCCAGCGCCACTTTTGCGAGGCGTCCACTTCGCGCACGATCATGGTCAGGACGGAGACGCCGTCGTTCAGCTGCTCGCCGTCCAGGACTTGTCCCGGTTCGAGCACGCCGATCGCCTTATAGGCCATCTCGATCAGCTTATCGCGCGTGATCGTAAGGTAGGTACTCGCCGCGGGAATTGCACCAGGCATGCCGCCTCCTTAGTTGCTCACATCCGCCGCCGACCGGTTAACTTCGATCCAGGCGTTCCCGTCGTAGTAGAACGTGATGGACCGGTTCTTGGTATCCGCCGGATGCGTCCACGCCGCCCCCATCTTGTAGGCCGCATTCCATGTTGCCGTCCCGAGTGCCCCGCCACTGGTATTCTTGATCGTGATCCGGATTTCCTGCCCGCTGGCCGGACTAGACGGCGCGGCAATCGTAAACGGGTTGGTATCGGACGCCGTCACAATGAACGTCTTCCCCGCCGCGGCATCGATCGACACTGTAGAGGCATAGGTCGGCGTCACCAGGCCGATGTACCCGTATGGATTCGGCCCGGCCAGCGCCCCGAAGGCATAGGTCCCGGTGCCCTTGAAGACTTGTCGCCCGTGGAGATTTCGTACCGGCCCATTGACCGTCAAGGAGGCCGGCGAATTCGTCGTAATGTCGCCTTGGCCATCGAAGGCCAGCGTCAAGGTCGTCGGAATCACTTTGATGGTGCTACAGGTCGCCGGCCGCGAGATGAGGAGCGTCGCCACCGTGGCCCCAATCTGATCAATGGCCCCCGTTCCCGTGGCGCAAATATCATCAGTCTGATACTTGGCCATCGAAATGACATGCTCGCCGAGCGGGTCATAGATCGACAGATCCGTGATCGGGATAAACGTGTAACCGACCTTCGTCATATCCAGGTCGTACTGTCCGTCGACCGCATAGAAGATAAATTCGCCGGTACTCCCAGACGTAATCGGATTGGCCGAGATCGTGGCGCACAAGGAGTCTGAATAGATCGTGGTTGCCGTCGAGACCCCAGAGCGCTTGACCGTGATCGAGACCCCAGACAGGACGTTCCCGTTCCGGTCATGGACCACATCCCGGTATTGCTGGCAGGCTTCCGCCACACCGGAGAGGGCCAGGAACAGCGCGAGGACTGGTACTAGTTTCATGGTCATGGATTAGCCTCTTTTCGGCAATACGTCAAGTCCTGCATAATCTCCCGAAGGTATCCGTCTGCAATGGACGACCGTCCACGGATCAGGGTTCCATCAGCCGCATAGACCGGTTCCAGGAACCGATCGTTAGGTATGAGCACGACGCTCACGCGCGGCTTCGTGCAGCCGGCTAAGGCGCAAAGACACAGCAGGGCGATCATGTAACAGTTCTTCATCGACGGCTCCCTGTTCAAGCAGTGGTCTCTCGGCTTTCCGTTTCTTCATCATCTCTCGCAGTTGCAATGCAATCGCTGGCGCAATCGCGACCACTATGGTGCCGATCAATTCGAGAATCATGATGTCTTCCCCTCCTTGACGTTCGTGGTGGCATGTTGACCGGTCTGGATGGTCGTCGTTCCTCCAGCCGCCTTATTCGTGTAGAACCCCATCACACCGCGCAGCATCGCGATAACCAGACCGATCCAGAACGTCGGCGCATTCCAGTTGACTCCATCCGGCCCTAAGTGAACCACAAAATCTCCCGCCGCAATCGCCGCAGACTCCAAAACCCCGAAGGCCGTCGCCACCCGATCGGTATCCTTCAAGAACTGTGACACATTCACGACAACAACTTCATCGCCCATACTCAACCTCCCGCAAGTTCCATATGGCCAGGATCCCATCCGACCTTCGTTCCATAATCAGCCGAATCAACCCCAAACCGGCCACCCCATCGCCCGCCAAGAGACTCCCAATGTTCTCCGGCTGACCGATAATGCTCGCCATGATTCGATAGCCGCCCGTCAACCCAGAGCATGACATCAATCGCACACCGTTCATTATGCGTACTCACCCGCACCTTGCTCCGTCCGTTCGCTTTCAGAAGTTCCTGGTACGTGACCCCTGTCGCGCAATGCGGACATAAAAGCTCATCCGTCGAGCGCCAGGCATCGCCCAGCGTCCACAGGAGCCCCTGTGCCTTCATCCATGCGAACTGGTCGGCCAGCATATAACTGAAGAGCTGTTGTCGTTGAACGAGTGTCATCGGTGATGCTTGCAACGACAGACCGCCGTCACGGTTCCGACCGGCACGGCGAGCGTTGTCCCTGTGACCACGGTTGAATAATTCAGCGAGACGTTGCCCGCTGCATCGGCATGTTTGGCCCGGAACCGGTAGGTCGTTTGCGGCAGAAGCCCGCTCACGCGGAGCGTGGTCCCCGATGTCACCGCCGCCACCAGCAGAAAGTCCGTACAATCCACCCCGCGGCATTGCTCAATGTTCGTCGAGGAAATCCCAACATCATCCGTCCCCGCTGACCAGACGAGATCGAGCGCCTGAAAATCCACCGCATGCACCGACATCCCGGACAGATCGCTCGGCGGCGTCACATCGCTCGGCGGGGTCAAAATCACAAGCGGATCGCTGTAATCTCCAAAGTTTCCCACCGCATCACGCGCACGAACTTTGAGAAGGTACAACGTAGAATGAGACAGCTCGGAAAGAACGGACGACAAGGAGGACGTCGTCGCCCCCAGCGCATAATCTATCCCGAGCGCCGCGATATAGACTTCATACCCTGCGACTCCAACATTGTCCGTCGCCACAGCCCACAACAGCGAAATCTGGCTCGCGTTGAGAGCCTGCCCTGTCAATCCCGTAACCTTCGATGGAGGCGTGGTGTCACCAGCCACCGCCGCGACGCTGAAGGAGATTACTGTGTCCGTTAAATTCGCGTTCGAGAAGGCATCCTGGCACCGAACGTAGTACGTGTAGGTGTTCCCATTCGACAGCCCGCTAATCGTCTTGCTGTGAAACAGCGAATTCACAGAGACATCCAGCACGTTGACCATTGACCCATACGCGATACCGGCGCTTGTCGAATAACGGCACGACGCAGCTTCGTCCGTAACAATGCTGATCGTCGCCGAAGTGGCACCCGCAGCCAACGTCCCACTTGGTTGACCATTCGATCGAACAGGCGGCACCGTATCGGCCACAGGCCCCACCGAATCGCACTTATAGCCTGGAGAGATGGCGTTCTCATTACCAGCCGCATCCCGAGGATACATGCAAACAAAGGTCGTCCCAGCCGGCCACACGCGGGAATACCTGATACTGGACGCTGCCGGCTTGAACGTCGCAATCGACGTAATGTAATCGTTCAACGCATCCGCCCCGGTAAAGGTCGCCGCAATAGGACCGGCCGTACTCTGAACCTGATCAGCACTCGGCGAATCACTCACAGTCGCATGCCGCAGCGTGAACCCAGTCCCGGCCAGCGTGGTCGTTCCGCCGGATCCGCTCGACGTCCCCAGGGTAATCGTAGGGTCAAATTGGGTACTATCGCAGATGTCCTGCCCGTTATTGTTGATTAGAAAATCAAGCGTATCGGTCGCAACCACCGTCGTCGACACGTCGTAGGGATAACTGGTCGCCCCCGTCACCAACTGCGTCCATAGCGTGGTCCCATTCTTTTTAATGGTGACAATCGTGCCATTCGACCCACAGCCGGAATAATTCAACGCCGTGCCCGTGACCCGCACCGATCCATCGGCTGGAGCCACCCACCGCCGCATCGCATCCAAAGGGTTCCCGGGATGCCCGCCCGTATCCCACAGGCTGAGATAGCCAGCCCCTTGCCAATAGGTTCCCGTCCAGGAGAGATTTGACCCAGAGGAATCCTTGTAGTACCAGACCGGCCCTTGCGTCCCTGAGAAGTCGGCCGAGGCGCTATAGACGGTTGCCCCGACCTGTAGCGTCGCCCCCAGGATCAATTCGCCATCCGCCGTCGTCGTCACAGATCCGGACGAGATCGCATCGGCCCCCGTCCCCGGATCAACCTGTTGTGTCAGTTTCGACTGATCCAGCGGCGCCGTTCGATCGACGCCGCTCTTTTCGAAGATGTCCAGCGTGGAAAAAGTGGCTGCACCAGTTAAGGTACAGGTCACGGTATTGGCGCCAGCCAGCACGTTCTTGGCGTGCCGAATAGCCTGATATCCCCCGGATCCCCCCGTGGCGTTCGGGACCGCTTCCCAGGTGTTGCCGCGCGTGTCGCTACAGTTCGAGATGGTCACGGATGAGGGCGAAGCCGTCAGCCGAAGCGCCAGGAAGTTTCCCGCCGTATTGTTCGAGGCATAGGCCAGGCTAATACTGTTTCCGCTTCCCGAGACCGAGCGCGACTGCACATGGGCAATCGTTTCGCTCGACACCGGGAAGGCCGACATCGGTTCTACGATGTTCAGGGAATCGGTTTGCACCCGGATAGAGGCCGGCGAGCCCGTCCATGCGACATTAGCTCCAGTCGAATCGGCATCGACGGTCGTCATCGACGGAAGCGCCGCGCCACTTGTCGTAAAGCTGACCGTATTCGAGTAGGAGGACGAGACGTTGCCCGCCGCGTCGTAGGCCTTGACACGAGCCTGATAGGTCGTGCCAGGAGTCAAACCTGATAACGTGATCGATGTCGTATTCGTCGTCAGCAGGTTTGAGTAATTCGTACAGCCAGCCCCAACACAGTACTCGGCCTGATATCCCGTCACTACAAAATTATCGGACGATGCCGGCCACCCTAGCGTCGCAGTCGTCGCAGTCGTCGAGCTAACCACTACTCCCGTGACTTGGCTCGGAGGAGTCGTATCCGATGGTGGAGTATCCCCGCCACTAGCCCCCCCTACGGCCGCCACCAGCAACTCATCGAAATAATGAATCTGCGGGTTGGTGCAGTCGCGTCCCTTCGGATTGGTCACAGCGTTGTAGCACTGTATCGCCGCAGAATTGTCCCATGTATGATTGATCTGGAATTGGTTAATGATACCGTCGCCATAATTCAGATTGGTATAACTGCCGTTAAGGACCCCGTTAATCCACCATTTGACAGTCCCGTTGCGGGCGGTAAGGCTGGAAGAGGCGATCGAATGAATCTCCACGGTGTACCACGTATCCGCATAGAGTGGAGTAGAGGTGACATTCGGAGTGCATTCGAGGCCGAAATCGAGTGCACAGGTATGCGAATTGTCTAGATTCGCCGAGTTGTGCCCAAAAAACATATACATCGGCATTGCTGATACCGGATAATTCGAGGTATTTATCGGCCGCACACCGAAATAGGCGTTGTTGGTTGCTCGCCCGTAGGTGAAGTCCTGCGCCGCCACAAAGACAAGCTTGTTGGCCGTTCGAATGCCGACAAATTGCGCGTTCATCTTCCAGCGGAAACAGACATAGAGATTGTTGAGCGGCTGTTGATTGCCGGGTTTCGGCCAGATGACTTGTTGCCCACCCGTACTCGCGCCAGGCGAGAGGATGGACGCACTAACGCTGCCCTCAGACCCGGGGATCGTGGTTATCGTACCGGCACCAGGGTACAAGTCCCACATCTGGCCTTCGCCGTCATTCGTATTAAAATGCACCGTGGCAAGTGTAGTGGCGCTGACAGGCTTGTTTGGACACGTGAGCGCGTCGCCAATAGACGGCCACATGGCCCCTGCCACGAGCGCAATCATGAACAGTAAAGCTCTCACTTCACTCCTGCATTCAATTTCGCCCTCGCGTCGTCAATCTGTTGCTGCAAATCCACCAACGTCTCTCTCGCGACGCTGACCTTCTTCCGCACATCCGACAGATCAGCCTTGGCGGTCCTCAAGGCCACCTGTACGCCCTCCACATCCATGACCAGCTTCGCCTTCGCATCAGCGATCGCCTTGTCCGACGCGGCTTGCGCCGAGGCAATCGACTTCTCGATGTCCGCGGCGCGCTGCTCCGCAGCCTCGGCCCTCAGTTCCCCGACCTTGATCCGTTCCGCAATCTGATCAGCAATCTTCACACTATCGGCTTCCAGATCGGCGAGCTTTTGTTCCGCGTCACGCTGCCGCTGCTCGACCGTCAACAGGTACTCACAGACCTTCTCGGCGTTGGCGAAGACTTCGTAGGTTCGCCGCGCTTGCCGCAGCTCGATCAACGCATCAGAGGTCGAAATGGGTTCGCTACCAGCCATGATGTATCCTTTTTTAGGTATTACCGCCCCACTGGTCGCGTCACTGACACAGGCCCCGCGAATTGATTAAATGTGGACACATCCGCCTGTACGGGGCTCGCGACACGTTGATTCCTGAGCCCGTCTTGCACATGATTCCCGAAAATAGCAGCGGCTCCCATGGTGCCAGCCATGAATGCCGCCCCACTGATCATCGGTCCGATCTTTTCCACCAGCGACGTGTCATAGTGCACGTTGGCCAGCCAAATCCCTTCCTTCTGCTCCCAGTCACGCGTTCCGCATCCCTTGAACGTCCTGTCCGGCTCCCCGATGATTTTGTGATACCAGCGCACCGGCAATGGCGGATCGTATTCGACATCCACCAGCTTAGTGCAGTACGTCGGCTCTGGGGTGGGGTTCTGCCGCAGTACATCAATCGGCGGCTGGGTATACACGAGGTATTTCCCCTTGTCCTGCTGAATCCATTTGTGTTTCACTCCGCACCCGCTCATCACCACCAGCACGCACAGGCACCACAGTGAAATGATCTGCCTGAATCGCATAGATCCTCCTATCCCGTTCTCCGTTTATCCGTCAGCCTCGCCCTGATCGTCACCCACCAGGGGGCGTTTTCATCCCAGGGCAAGGGACCGGCAGGCGCAGTAGTTTTGAATCCTCCCCACAACACGAGGCCGTCTGCTTCGTCCAGTACTGTTCGCACAATCGTTTCCCACACGTCAGCGTCCAGGTCCTGCCCATCATCCGCTCTTCTCCACCACACGTAGGGATAAATCGGCGATTCCATGCGCCCATACATTCTGCGGAGACGCTTGGCCTCGCGGATGTGTGCGGTCAAGTACGTCGTCAGCCATGGGATATTGTCAGGCCCGCTGCTGCGGCTGTAGTGGAAATAGAGCGAGGGAAACCACACATCCGTGAATGGGGACATGATCGAGGCCAGATCAGTACTTTCCGCTTGCCAGGTTTTGTAGGTATTGGAGTTATGATCGGCAATCGAGGCCCAGTAATTTCGTCGTACCGGATCGGTGTACCACCCGATGCGCCACCCAGGCTTACGGGCTTTGATTTCCTGGTACATCTGCACGTACTTCGCCGCCGTGGCTTGCCGGTCGGCCTGCGTCCCGTAGGGCCACACCTCATGATCCAGCAAGATGATGCCGCGTGGAGCCTGTACGGTCGCCGCCATGGCGTCATACCAGGCGGCTGTCGGGAGTCCCTGCGGATCATCCCACCCCGCCCCATTGCCGACACCAGCCCGTGTCACCATGGGGATGTAGCCCACGCGGTACAGGGCCTCCAGATCAGGCTTGCCACTGTGCAAGAGTCCGTGAAAGATCGGTTTATCCATCGACATTAGCGAGCCTTTCGTGGGGACGTAAATCGCGTGAAAAACGTTTCATAGCTGACAAGATCAATCACATTCGCCTCACGCAGCCGGTACAGGTAATCCATCGACGCCTTAAATGCGGCCTCATCGGTCCCGTCCCCGTCATGCCAGAGGATGCCGAGCGCACCTCCGTATTTGATGGCGTGATCGATGGCCGTGCGAACCTCCGCAAAGGTCTTCCCGTCTGCGGTGTAGCTCCACATCCGATAGGGATTGATTGTGCCGCCATAGAGTGGTTGGCTCTTTTGCAGGTTGCCGGTGTTGGTGTTGTTGCCGTACTTGATGCCATACGAGGCCATGACCGTATTCGACAGGTCATTTCCGGCCCCACCTGCTGGATAATAGAAATCCTTAAATGTCCAGCCGTAGGACGCATGGACAGCCAGCACTTCATCAATCTCGGCCCGCATTTGCGCTTCAGACATGCTCGTGAGGGCGGTCCCGACGGTTTGGTGCGGCACAATCGTCCAGCCCGCCGCCTGCATCTCATTCAACTCCGCCACGGTGATCTGTGATCCGTTAGGCGAGGCGAGATAATCAGTAGTGGGCATGTACGAGCCGGGAATGTTCCGTGCCTGCATATAGGGGAACATTGTGTCGTAGGCCCCGGCTCCGTTGTCTGCGGCCCAGACCATAATCTGCGGCTTGGTGTAATACCCGTAGATCACATCACCCATGTAAAAGGTGGCTGATTTATTTGCGGCGAGCGACACGCGCAGCATGAGCCGGGACATGGTTTCTGCGTGGGTGTAGCCGCCCCCGGTCGTGGTCTGGTCGCCTCGCTGCCAGGAGATGAGGTTCCAGCCCTTGTTTCGTTGATTTGCGCCTGCGTTCGCACCCGCTGCGTTGTAGATGAAGAACTTGCTAAAGGCCGCGCTATTGACGGTATAGAATGTCACACCGGTAATGTCGGTGTTCCCGCCGACCGGATCGTAAAACCACAGACCAAAATTGCCCAACGAGGCTTGACTGATTGCGGGTATATCAAACTCAATGTTGATATTGCCGCCGCTCGCCCCTCCACTCGCCACCACCTTGATGAATGAGCCTGTGCCGGGAAGCGTGCCGGTGCTGTTGGGAATCGTCGGCACCTCCGCTGTCGTCACCTGGGAGAGGGTGGCGGTTGCAGTGCTGTCCGTGAGCGTTGGATAGTTTTTAATTGACCCAGTTCCCTGCGTGGCGCTTGACCCATCCGCTCGCCAGAGATAGGCGTGCTCTTTGATAGTGTAGTTTTGCGGCAGCGTGCCCGCGAGAGCCGAGAGCGGAACGAAGAACACTACCAAAGCCACCAGCCCCAATTTGCCCGCTAATTTGCAGATGTCGCGTCGATTCATCGGTATCCTTTACAGCACCCGGTAAGGGTGCGGTCCTCCATCCGAGAGCGTAATGTGTGTGTGGATTTTCGCGTGTCGCTGCGCCAGCACATCTTGAAGCGCCGCCCCGTTTAGTGTGCCTGGACGAAACAGGCAGTCATAGGGGAACACATCGACCATGAACCACGATGGATGGTTTGACCACAGTGCCACCGCGCGAATCTGTGTGTAAGTATCAAGAATCGCAGCCATGCCATCGGTGACTTTGGAGGCCCCGTAACTGGTGTTAGAGTCCAGGCCGTCGGGGAATCCGCATTCCACAAGGATGATTGGCTTACTCGTGACCCCTTGCACTGCCGTATACATGTGGTTGAGGCTGGTCAGCCAATCCGCCGTGGGAATCAAAATGTCCGACCCGCTAAGCCAGGTCCACCCAGCGTCGTAATAGTCGAGCGTGTACCAGGTTAGCGAAACCCAATCGGCATAGTCGTCACCGGGATACCAGTTCGCGGGGTCGCTGCACCGCTCCAGCAGCGTCAGCGCGTAGGCTTCGTGGCCGGGGTAATCATTGGAGTCGGACACATCTTGATTGTTGGACCCGTCCACGTAGTAGCGGGCCGCAAATCCCTGCGTGTCCCACGTTAAAAAGTCCAGCCCTTCCCGCCGCACGAAAAAATCATGCAGGTAGCGTTGCCCAGCCTTCAGCCTGCCGATCCCGTCTGGCATGGTCGCGCCGGAACAGCCGTCGTAGAGGTCGGACGGTGCGCCACTTGGCACGGCGGGAGGAACAAAGAGCCCGTAGGCTGATTCATTCGTGATCGCCCAGGACAGCGACTCGGTGCCGTCCGCCCCGTATCCGCCCATATAATCTTGGCCGTCCCCGTTCGGCTCACGTCCGCATTGCATGAAGCACGGCTTCCCGAATTCACGCAACTCGCTCGCAAAGGCGGAAAGGTTGCTGTCATAGGTACCAGCCAGCAGTTGATCGACCGTGAACCCTACGGGGTGCTCGTCGTCGGTGCCCGCGTACAGGTTGTAGGACTGCACGACAATGACGCGCCCCTGCTCCCAGGCCGTATTCGCAACTTCCACGTCCAGGCTTGGATGCCCGCTGCTATAGCCGTAGGCCCAGTGTCCGCGATCCGGCGAATAGAACGACGTGAATCGCTTTGCTGCTCCCTGCATGGACGAAATATCCCCGGCAACCCACTCATACTGCCCAAGGTAAATGCCCTCGCGTGGCGGGGGCGCGATCTTCAGCGCGGTCATGTCGCGACTTCGCCAGGTCATCGATAGCTCACCGTGCAATTGACATCCGCCGTGGTGGTGTAGCCCACATAGAGCCCTATTGAAAACGCCACATCGAACCAGATCGTAAACGGCTGGTAATACGCTGCCGCCACCGTAAAGGTATGCAGAACCGTTCCACTTTCCGCTGTATTGTCGTAGAGAATGATGCTGCCTGCTGTAGCGGTCGCATCGCTCGAACAGGTTATGAGATGCAGTTGTCCAGGGCCAGACTTCACCAGCGTATCAGCAGACACGTTAATCGGCGCAAATCGCTGCTCCACCTT
>ERZ761601.102-NODE-102-length-24443-cov-8.642775_pt1 | contig 24443 bp, 24 predicted proteins | sample MGYA00433092_ERZ761601 | MGnify/ENA primary metagenome ERZ761601 (study PRJEB28899, sample SAMN03785571) | bioreactor sludge metagenome | biome: EBPR Sludge; feature: EBPR Bioreactor; material: 0.22µm filtered reactor supernatant | place: Saint Lucia: Queensland...
GCTTGCTTGGCCTTAATATCAATGGCTGGGTGTTCAAAGAGATGCTTATATGGGTAGTCAGGATCATGGAAATAAGCCGTAATAATATTGCTAGGCACTGGCCAGATAAAAGTTGTCGGGCCATCATCAAGCGCACCTAACTTTTTATTTTTCTCCAGCTTAGCTCTGATGTTTTTTTCCAAAAACACAATATCAGCAGCGGCGAGCTCTTGCTCACGTTTAGCTTGATCAAGTAAACGCTTGTACTCGCTCTCCGAAGCCTTGGTCTGGTCGAGCACTATTTCACGACTATCCATCTCACCAGTTAAGGCTTCTTGTTTTTTGATCAAATCATTTTCAAGCGACACGAGACTTAATTTCTTGACTTCTAAATCCTTCTTATCTTGCTCTAGTCGCTCACTAGCAATCTTTAACTTAACCAAACTATCTTTGATACTACTATTAATATCCTTGAGATATTCCAGCTGATTTAAGTAATCAGTCAGCGAACTATTACTCAGCAAAATTTCCAATTCGCTTTTATCACCTTCTTTATAAAGTAGCCCGAGCGCTAGCGCGATCCGCTCCCGCTCCTTGGCCATCGCTTGTTCTTTGAGAGCGATCTCCAAATCAGTTTTTTTAATTTCCAAAATCGTCTTATCGATATTGAGTTTTACATCCTCGACATTGGCATTGATCGCTGCTAGACGATTATCAAAGATGGCCAATTGATTTTCCAGATCAGCTTTTTCACCTTGCTTCACTCGGATTGCTTCTTGATAAGCAGCTTGCCTACGCTTGAGTTCATCGATACTAGTTTTCTTATTATAAATATCACTGTTGAGTTGCAGGATTTCTTGGTTGTCAGTTTCGTTGAGATCATAAGCACTCAAATCCTCAGTCACTTGTGCCCAAGCCCAAAAAAGTTGGTAACTAAAAACCGCTCCGGCCACCAGTGCTATCATCGACAAGCTAAGTATGATTTTTTTCATAGCTTAATCATAGCATTTAATCACAAAACTTGAAATATTTAGGCTTTTAGCACAAATAAAAACAGCTCTCGATTGAGAACTGTCTTTAAATAAACTATAAATTATTTAGCTTTAGACTCAGCGCCATACTTATTAACCGATCTCTCACCATCACGACAATAAAGCACTAGATTATAGATTGGAATCAATACAAACCAAGCGCTTTTACCAACATCATGCATACGACGCACAGCCAGTCCTAGCGCTGGCAACAAACACAACAACTGATAAACTTGCAAGATCATACTTGGCCCAAATTTTGATGGCCCATCCAAGATATCAATCAGCAACATAATCACAAAATTAAAAAGCCAGAAAAACCAAAACTCCCGTCGATTCGCTCGACCTTCAAATTCAGCGTACTTCTTAAAAGCCAGTGTGTAGTAATTAAAATTACTCATAATGATAAATTAATTTTATAATTTACTAATTGCTTGTTTAATACGAGCTATCGCCCGCTCTTTACCGAGCACCAAAGCAACTTCAAAGGGTCCTGGACTCGCTTTTTGACCAGTTAGCGCTACTCGCAGTGGCCAGAGATAGTCACCGAGCTTCTTGTCCGACTCCTTCAGCCAAGCCACTACTCTGCTTTCGAGTTCAATATCCCACTCTTCCATTTCCAATCTTGCTAGCAGCTCCGTTAAATTATTTTTAATCTCGCTCGCTGGCACTGACTTCCAAATCAGCAAACTCACATCATAATCCAAGCTCTCGCCAAAATAAAAATTAGCGAGCTCCTTAATCTCCGGCAAATGTTTCAAACGATCTTTAACTGTTGTAATCACTTTTAATAAGTAGTCCTCAGTCTCGCCAGCCGGCAAATATTCTCTGGTCAAATCAAGTAGCTCCTGATCAGTCTTTTGTCTGATATACCAAGCATTATAATAATCCAATTTCTCTTCATCAAAGACAGCGGGACTTGCTCCCATACCGTTGATAGCAAACTCTTGTTCGAGCTCAGTTAAACTCAGTATTTCTTTGTCATGTTTGGGATGCCAACCGAGCAAAGCACAAAAATTAATCAAGGCTTCTGGCAAATAACCGCGCTCTCGATATTGCTCGACAAAGACATCGCCTTGACGCTTGCTGAGCTTACCACCAGTTTTATTTAGTATCAGAGGCAAATGAATAAAGACCGGCACCTCCCAACCAAAAGCTCTATACAGCAAAATATTTTTGGGGAAGCTCGGTAGCCACTCATCACCACGAGTGACATGACTAATCTCCATCAAATGATCGTCAACCACGCTAGCAAACTGATAAGTCGGCACACCGTTGGATTTAATCAAAGCATGATCCTCCAAATCAGCACACTGAAAAGAAATATCACCACGGAGCTCATCATGAACAATCACTTCACCTGTCAGGGGTAATTTTTGTCTGATAATATAAGTCTCGCCAGCCGCGATTCTCTTCGCAACTTCTTCTTTACTCAAATTCCGACAACGTCGATCATAACGAGGCGGTAGTTTCTCGGCTTGTTGTTCTTCACGCATCTTTGTTAGATCATCAGCACTACAAAAACAATGATAAGCACCATCACGAGCAAGCAACTCCTCGATATATTTATGATAAATCTCTTTGCGCTCACTCTGGATATAAGGACCGTAAGCGCCACCGAGATGTGGCCCTTCATCAAAGCCAATACCAATCCAGTTGAGCACCTTCACTAGACTCTCAGCCGCACCAGCCACTTCTCGCTTTTCATCAGTGTCTTCAATTCGCAAGATAAATTGACCGTCCATTGACTTGGCTAGTAGATAACCAAACAAAGCAGTACGCAGATTACCGATATGCAAAAAACCAGTTGGTGACGGAGCTAGACGGAGGCGAATTTTATTCATATTATAATTAGTTTCAAATTTTATATCCCTACATAAATAGCCAGCGAGCATTTCCCCTCCTTAACAAGGAGGGGTGACCGACAGGTCGGGGTGGTTTATGACTTTAGACTTTCTCTATATTTTTGGATAAATAAAGTGTAGGCTTTTTCATTGACTGGGTCAACTTGATTAAGTAAATCATCGATCCGCACCCACTTGTAGGCTCGATTTTCCTCATCAAGTTTCATAGCCGACTTATCACCTCGATAATCAAGCAAGCACAAACTCTGACACTGCCCCTTGTAGCCTTGAATACTATAACCCGATCGCCAACAATATTTAAAAATATTTTTGTAGACTGCCTTAATCTGATAGTTACTTAGACTGAGTTCCTCGGTCATCTCTCGTCTAACTGCTTGTCGGACAGTTTCTAGCGCATCACGACCACCTTGTGGTAGCTTCCAAAAATCTCTAGTTTCTTTGGCACTATTAACTATCAGCACTTCATTATTTTGATAAATAAACCCGACGACATTTGGCCGATAGAGCCATGGGTGAATCCACTCATCGATCACAAAACAAATCGGGAACTTCACTACTGCCTGCCAGATACGTTTAGCCCGCGCTCGTGGATTGATCAGTAGTCGCCATAACCATTCGAGACCGATCGTTCGCAATGCTTGTGGCGCTCGCTTGGCTCGACCAGTTAAATAATCTAGACTGCCACCCACTCCCACCAAAATCTTAGCAGTCAAAACAGAAGCTAACTGAGCGAGTAACTTCTCCTGATAGGGCGCTCCCAAACTACACAAGACAATTTCTGGTTGAAATTTTTTTAAAACTTCTAGTTGCTCGAAATCAGCTCCACGCTCCGTGGCTACAATCTCTACTTGCAAAGCTGGATAGCTTTTTGCCAAAGTGGCGCGTAACTCATCGTTACTGGATAAACCGCCAGACCAATTAATGATCGCCACTCGCCTCTTTTCAGTTTCGGCTAGAGCGAGTAGATAGACGCTCAGATCAGCCCCAGTCTGACGCCTCAGATAAGCGCCTTTGAAGAGCGCCATCACTTGCAAGCCAAAGCCATCAGCTAGCGCCAAGGCTGCGTGATTAAGTAAATTATTAAAACGGAAATTTTGCCGTGCTTCTAGTAAAAACTCTGGATTGACCGTCACAATCAAATTTGACTCGCTAGAAGCCAAAAACTGGTCAATTTTGGCCTTTAATTGGCCATCTGAGAGGCTATCGAGCCCTACTTGGAGAATTGTCAGCTTTTTAGCTTTCATGCGCCTAGCATAGCAAAGTCAAGCCCAAATCGCAATTCATTGACATAATAGACAGATTATGCTTTAATTTAGCTAATCAAGTCAGGTTTTTTAACATTTTTGGAGTTAATCATGAAGCAGCTATTGCTTATTCTATCTCTAGTTAGTTCAATCTCTCTACTCAATTCTTGCAGCAGCCTCAACCGAGCCTCAAAAAAAGATCCTATCAGTAGCTACTATCGCTATTTTCGTTGGCAATACAACTCTGAGACTTTTAGTGTCAGAGTTTTGCTAACAAGAGCTTTAAACTCGCAGTACAGTCAGCTTAATCAAAAAAGACCAAAATTAACTGATCACGAAGATTTTCTAGGCTACTTGCACAAATTACCAGGTGATACAACTATACCAGAGATCGCTAGACAGCTTCGATTAATCGCTAAAGACAAAAAGTTTAATGACAAGCAGTTGGCTGAGTTAGCTGTCAGCTTTGTACAAGGCGGTACTAAATATGACACTGAGCAAGCCGAAGCTGTAGAAGAAGCTAGTGAGGCCAAACAAAGACTACCCTACAAAACACCCTATCAAGTCCTCTGGGAAGGCAAAGGTATCTGCATGGACAAAAGTCTCCTAGGCTACGATTTATTAAAGGAATTAGGCTTTGGTACTGCTCTATTATTTATGCCGAAAAATGAACATGTCGGCTTTGGCATTATGTGTCAGAGACAATTTGGACTCAGTAACAATAATTATCTTTTTATTGAGTCGACAAATTATCATAAGATTGGCAGTTATCCAACCGAGCTAGCTGGCAAAGAAGTACAAAAAATCAGCATAGAGCTACCAGTTAATGGCAAAAAATACTGGTAAGCTATTACTATCATTGACCCGACTACTCCCAAGTAGCGGGTCTTTTTTATTTTTTAGCTCAACTTGACAGTGCTTAAATAACTTTGTATATTTAATTAGCACTCTAATAGTCCGACTGCTAAAGACCCTTCTCTAATTTTTATAATTCTAGTGCAAAATTTCAAGCTTTAATCCACTCAATTATATGTTCGACAAATTTACTCACAAAGCTCAAGAAGCTATTATCAACGCCCAGGTCATCGCTCAAGAATTTGGCCAACAACACATCAACGCTCTCCATATGCTAGTCGCTCTCATCGAGCAACCGGATTCTTTGGTGCGAGCCATCCTCGAAAAACTCAAAGTCGACTCTGACATCGTCCGTGAAAAAGCCGAAAGCGCCATCGAGCAATTACCCAAGATTCAGGTCGAAGTCTCTGTCGGCATGGTTCAAGGTACCGCTGAAATGGCTGAAGTCGTCGAAGGCGCTCATCGTCTCGCTACCAAGATGAAAGATGATTTCATCTCCACCGAACACCTCTTCCTCGCCATCCTCGAGTCCAAATCAAGCGCCCAACAAATCCTGACCGATCTCAAGGTTCTCTATCCCGAGGCTTTGGCTATTCTCAATGAAGTGCGCGCCAACCAACCAATCGACACTCCTAGTCCCGAAAACAAGTACAAGGCCCTAGAAAAATATACCATCGACCTCACCGATCTAGCCCAAAAAAACAAACTCGATCCAGTCGTCGGTCGTGATGATGAAGTACGCCGCATCATGCAAGTCCTGTCTCGTCGTATGAAAAATAATCCAGTTTTGATCGGCGAAGCCGGCACTGGTAAAACTGCCATCGTCGAGGGACTCGCTCAACGCATCGTCGCCGGTGACGTGCCAGAAACTCTCAAAAACAAACGCCTACTCGCCCTTGACCTCGGCGCTCTGATTGCCGGTGCCAAATTCCGTGGTGAATTCGAAGACCGCCTCAAAGCCGTCATCAAAGCTATCAAAAATTCTGATGGTAAGATTTTACTCTTCATCGACGAGCTCCACACCATCGTCGGAGCTGGTGCTAGCGAAGGCTCTATGGATGCGTCTAACATGCTCAAGCCAGCGCTCGCTCGTGGCGAAATCATCGCCATCGGCGCCACCACTACTCGTGAATATCAAAAGTACATCGAAAAAGACATGGCTCTCGAACGTCGCTTCCAGCCAGTCTATGTCAATGAACCATCTATCGAAGACGCCATTGATATTATGCGTGGCATCAAAGAAAAATACGAAGTCCATCACGGCGTCCGTATCACTGATAGCGCCATCGTCTCTGCTGTCAAACTTTCCTCCCGCTATATCAGCGACCGTTTCTTGCCTGACAAAGCTGTTGACCTAATGGACGAAGCCGCCTCCGCTCTCCGTATGGAGATTGATTCTTGCCCTGAAGAGCTCGACAATCTCCAACGCGAAGTCAAAAAATTAGAAATCGCCAAATTCGGCCTCGAACAAGAAATCAAAGCCAGTGAAGAAGGCGCCATCAAAAAATCTGCTCAAACCAAACTGCGTGCCATCGTCAAGAAGCTCGCCATCAGCCGTGAAGCCGCTCACCAACTAGAGCTACACTGGCAAAACGAAAAAACTATCATCGCCAAAATCCGCAGCGCCAAACAAGCTATTGACGCTCTCAAAGCCGAAGCTGATCAGATCCAACGTCGTGGTGACGATCTAACCAAGGTCGCTGAAATTCGCTACGCTCGAATCCCTGATTTGGACAAAAAAATTAAATCAAGCGAAGAAGAATTAGCCAAAGTCCAATCCAAAGGCCAACGCATTCTCAAAGAAGAAATCACCATCGAAGACATCGCCAAAGTCGTCGCCAAGTGGACTGGCATCCCAGTCTCACGTATGCTCGAATCAGAAAGCAAAAAACTCACTCGCACCGAAGAAGAACTTGCCAAGCGCTTAGTCGGCCAAGAAAACGCCATCAAGGCTGTCGCCAACGCTATTCGTCGTTCTCGAGCTGGTATCAATGAAGAAAAAAAACCTATTGGATCATTTATGTTTGTTGGTCCAACCGGTGTTGGTAAAACTGAGCTAGCTAAGGCTCTAGCTGACTTTATCTTTAATGACGAGTCTGCTCTAGTACGTCTCGATATGAGCGAATACATGGAGAAGCACAGCGTCGCCAAACTGATCGGCTCCCCTCCTGGTTATATCGGTCATGACGAAGGTGGTCAACTCACTGAAAAGATCCGTCGCAAGCCCTACGCCGTCATCCTCTTTGACGAAATCGAAAAAGCTCACCCTGAAGTCTTTAACATGCTCTTGCAGATTCTTGATGACGGTCAAATGACTGACTCCAAGGGTCGCAAAGTTAACTTCAAAAATACTATTATCATCATGACTTCTAACCTCGGCAACGAAGTTATCCAAGAGTACACCATTGGCTTTAATTCTAGTCACACTACTGAGCAAGCTAGTGCCGCTCGTCAAACTGAAATGAAAGACAAGATTGATAAAGTGCTACGCGAAAACTTCAAACTCGAATTCTTAAACCGTATTGACGAAATCGTCGTCTTCAAGAGTCTAACTCGTGAAGACCTCGCTCGTATCGTTGATCTCGAGCTCGCCAAAGTCGAAACTCGTCTCAAAAACAAAGACATCACCATCAAGATCGGCAAAAAAGTCAAAGACCATCTAGCTGTCCAAGGCTACGATCAGACCTTTGGAGCTCGCCCCCTCAAGCGCAAGATTCAAGACCTGATTTTGGATGAACTCGCTATGCGTATCATCGAAGGCAAATTCAAAACCGGCGACAAAATCAGCATCAACCTCGGCTTTGCTGACAAAATCGAAATGTCCCTATCTAATAGCTAACTAGTTAATTAAGCATTAAAAAAAGCCTGATCATCTGATCAGGCTTTTGCTTTGGTTTTTAATTGTAACGAATCCGCTGATTGTAGCAAGAATTTTTGACTGTAATACGCTGCTGGCTTCTTATTTTTTGTTTATTAAGATTACTCAGAACTCTTTCTCGCAATCTATTATTACCAGTGTTAATAGTGTCAGTACTTATTGGCAAATTAAGCACAGACTGACTAATGATACTGTCAAAGTTTATCTCTACAGGCTCTATCGAAGATGCAGATTCTATTAAACTTAGCCTCACCAATGGCACAGCCATGTCCAAAACAGCAAATTTAATATTCAACAAGCCAGCAGAAATCATCTCAGGCGGCACTAGAAAAATAACAATGAACTCCATTTTACACTCCTCTTGATTTGAAATAACACAAAGAACTAAAAATATTTAATAATATTTACCGTTTTTTGTCAAGTTCCATCTTTGACCCAAATCCTCTATAATAAGGCTATGTCTAAAAAGTTTATCCTATTAAGCTTTGCTATGTTTTTAATTGCCCACTCGGCTTCGGCTGAGGCGGTTTTTAATCCTAACTACATCATCAGTGATCATGATGTCACTAATTGGCAAACCATGACCCAAGTCGAAATCCAGCGCTTCCTTGAGTCCAAAAACAGCTTCCTAGCCAGTTACCTCACTACCGACAATATCGGCGTCACTATGAAAGCCTCCGAAGCTATCTACAAAGTCGCTGTCACTAACCTGATTAATCCTCGTTTCATTCTCGTTCTCTTACAAAAAGAACAAAGCTTAGTTGAAAACAGCACCCCACCCACTCCTCGTCAACTCGACTGGGCCACCGGCTATGGCTGTCCTGATGGTGCCGCCTGCAATCCTCGCTGGCAGGGTTTTTGGAAACAAATCAACAGCGCCTCACTGCAATTTCGTGACTATCTAGATAATCCTAACCTCTACACTTACAAACAAAATCAGACTTACAAATTTACCAATCCCTATTCCAGCACCAAAAAAGAAATCACCGAAGTCACTCCAGCCAACAATGCTACCGCCGCTCTCTACAACTACACACCCCATGTTTATAATGGCAATTATAATTTCTGGCGCATCTGGAATCGCTGGTTTACCAATCAATCAGGCTATCCAAATGGTACTCTAGTCCGAGCCGAAGGCGAAAACGGTATTTGGCTGATCGAAAACGGTCGCAAGCGTCCTTTCCTAACCAAAGGCGCTTTTTCCTCCCGCTTTGACATCAAAAAAGTCTTGACTATCAAGAAGTCCGAACTCAGTCGCTACGAAACCGGCTTAGCTATTCGCTTCCCCCAATACTCCATTGTCCGCTCTCCAGCTGGCAGTCTTTACTTATTAGTCGACGACAAAAAGCGACTATTTGCCTCAGCTGAAGCCTTCAAAAAAATCGGCTACAATCCCGAAGAAGTCTTAAACGCCACTGCTGATGACATCAATGGTTATCTAGATGGCAAAGTCATCACTACCGAAGAAGTCTATCCAACCGGCACCCTCATGCAAGACAAAAAAACCGGTGGCATCTTTTGGATTAACGAAGGCGTCAAATCGCCTATTGTTGACAGCACCATTCTCAAAGCTCGTTTCAAAAACAAAAAACCAATCATGGCTACAACTGCTCAACTCGACAAATATCCACTCGGCGCACCACTTCTCTTTGCTGACGGTGAGCTAGTTAAAATCGACAAAGGCCTTAGCTACTATGTCGTCGAAGGCAAAACACTGCGTCCTATCAAATCCAAAGCTGTATTTGACAGCCTTGGTTATTCGGTGTCTAATGTCATAACTATCCCAGTTAAAGTCTTCCAGCTCTACCAAGCAGGTGACATCATCGGTTAATATGCCTATTCTAGCTGCCGCCCTCGTCCCCAATCTCACTCTCCTCGTCCCTAATGTCGCTCAAGACCAGCTTTTAACTTACAGTCAAACAGTCAGCGCTTATCAAGACCTAGCTCGTCATCTCAAAGATCAACAAGTCGAAACCGTCGTCATCATCTCTAGTCGCGGCATCACTGCTCCCACTGGATTAGCCATCAACCTCCATCCAGAGTTCAAGATTAGCTTTGAAGCCTTTGGTGATTTGGCCACCGAGCTCAGCGCCTACAACAACTTTGCCCTCATCGACCATTTGAAGCAAGGCCTCGGCACTGAGTTCCCACTCTCCATGCTCAGCTTAGCAGAATTAGATTATGGCTCGGCCGTACCACTGGTCTATTTCCTCGACCAAATCCCCAAGCTCAAAGTTGTCACTATCTATCCTTCGGCTCAAGGACTCTACACTCAGAGCGAACTAGGTGCTCAAATTAGCGCTATTATTCATGCTCACCCCAGCCGCACTGCTCTGATCGCTTCTAGCAACCTCTCTAGTCGTCTAGCTGATTCACCGCTCGGCTACCTCGCTCCAGCTCGTGGTCACGACAAACAAATCATCAATGGCTTTGAAACTGACGATTATCGCTTTCTCCATAACTTCCCCGCCGAAGACATCAACACTTATTATGAGCAAGGCCTCTCAGCTATCGCTATGTTTTCTGGGGCCATTAATCGCTTTCACAAAACTGTTAAGCTCGCCAGTTACGAACATCCTCAGGGGTTAGGCGCTGCTATTATCCGTGTCGACTTGGGCCTCAGTTGATTGTTTCGACTTTGGTAATTGTGTCACTAATTTAAAAAAATACTTCCATTGTTCTTTACCGCTAGCTAGCTCCTTGGTTTCATTCATACAGCGTTCAATCAAGATACGGTCATAATCTTTGCAAACCTTAAAGACACTTCCTCGTTTAAAATTAGGAATCCTCAAATCCTTGATCACTTGCAAAGCAAAATCTTGCCAAGGATAAGCTGGCGCCTTTTTAGCGACCGGTCGAGGCCGTTGAAAGATCGCTCCCAAGCCCTCAAACTCTTTACTGGGCTTTTTATCTTCTTCATCTAGAGAATAAAACATACCCTAGCAGTTTAGAAAAAAAGCTGACAAATGGCAAACTTGCTTGATTTTTTGGCTATTTTCTACTACAATAATACTATTATGCCAATACTCAAAATCGCCTTTCATCCCGACCCTATCCTACGCCAAGTTGCTAGCCCTATCGATAGCGCTGATTTTAATGCGCCTTGGCTCGCTAAACTCGCTCATAACATGGTCGAAACCATGATTAGTCGTGACGGCATTGGCCTCGCTGCGCCTCAGGTTAGTCAGTCCATTCGCCTCATTATTGTCAGCACCAAGACTGGCCCGCTTATCATGATCAATCCTGAGCTAACCAAAAAGTCTCTCCTCAAAGACACTGACGAAGAAGGCTGCCTGTCTATTCCCAATACCTTTGGTCAGGTCAAACGCCATCACAGCGTCCAAGTCAAATTTACTGAGCTAGACGGCAAAAGCAAACATATCAGTGCCAAAGGCTTACTGGCTCGCGTCATCCAACACGAAATCGATCACCTCGACGGCATTCTCTTTATTGATAAAGCCAAAAAAATCACCGACAATAATTACACGATGTAATATGGCCAAGACCAAGATTATTTTTGCCGGTACCCCTGAGTTAGCCGCCACCATTTTGGCGGCGCTTTTAGCTGAGGCCAGCTTCGAGATCGTCTGCGTCCTCAGCCAACCGGATATGCCTGTTGGTCGCAAACAAATCATCAATCCTACTCCAGTCAAAGCCCTTGCCTTGGAACATGGCATAGAGGTACTACAACCAACCAAGATCAGCCAAGTCGCTGATCAACTCCGCGCCCTCGAACCAGACTTCCTAATAGTTGCCGCTTACGCCCAACTCATTCCCGATGATATTCTGGCTTTGCCAAAATACGAAGCTCTCAATGTCCACGCCTCACTCCTACCACGCTATCGCGGCGCCTCCGTCATCCAAGCGCCAATCTTAAATGGCGATACTGAGACTGGCATCAGCATCATCCGCATGGTAGCGAAACTCGACGCCGGCCCGATCTTTGCCCAGAGTCGTCTCGCTATCACAGACAGCGACAACACCGAAACTCTCAGCATTAAACTTGCCGAGCTTGGCGGTCAAACTATCGTCGCCAGCATCAAAGATATCCTAGCTGGCACAGCCGAAGCTCAAGAACAAGACCACAACCAGGCCACTTATGTCAAAAAACTCAGTAAGTCCGATGGCTTGATTGACTGGACTCGCGAAGCGACTTACCTCGATCGTTTTATCCGTGCTATGTCGCCTTGGCCATCAGCTTGGACTTGGATGAATGGCCGTCAGCTCAAGATCCTAGCTATCAAAGAAATCCTAGAGCTCGATACTTACAAACCAGGCAAGGTCTTTGTTTATAACAGCCAACTCGCCATTCAGACTGGTCGTGGCGCCCTACTCATCTCTCGGCTCCAAGCCGAAGGTAAAAAGGCTATGACCAGCCAAGAATTCGTCAATGGTTATGGCGAAATTATCGGGGCTGTTTTGAGCTAAATTATTTCATGGCATAAATATTATCTTTGTACTATAATGAGAGAATATGAGAGACTATCAAAATGGCCTTTTAGAATTCCTCAAGCTAATTCAGAAGGATTTACAAGATAACAAAATTAATAAACAGCAGTTTGACTTCTTGCTCGGTTTTTTTATAACCAAACAAATTAATAGCTTTATCAATCAAGAAATCATTGATATCACTCCAACTGACAATCAGAAAATTAAGCAAATGAATTTTTTGTCTTATCGCAAGGATTCTAATCATGCCAGCTATGTCAGATGAAGCAAACCTCTCATTAGATCAATCGAATCAAGACAACCCCTTCAACGAAACTGTCCAAGCTCACATGCTGCAAATCATGGGTCAGCAACAGTATATCCCAACCCAATCTCAAGTAGACAAAATCCTAGCCATTCAAGAAAAAGGCATGGACTACACCCACCAAGAACGTTGCCAAAATTCACCACATCAAAAAATTATTTTCATCAGTTTCATCATGGCCATCATTACACTGTTGGTTATTTTTACTTTAACTTTATTCTTTGCTAAAGAGTATCTTTCTCAAGTAGTCAGCGGTGTATTCGGCATACTTGCGGGCAGTGGAATCGGTTATGGCTACGGAAAACACTCTAAGGATTAAAATACTGGACACCTTTACAAAAACGCTGAAAGCTGTTAAATTACTAAGCGAATTTGACTAACTGGCCTCTTCGTCTATCGGTTAGGACACCAGGTTCTCATCCTGGTAAGAGGGGTTCGACTCCCCTAGAGGCTACTTATAAACCTTTAACAATTAACTGTTAGCTGGGATTTAAAAAAACAGAGCAACGTAAAAGCTCTGTTTTTTTACTTAAAATAAAGCAGCATAAATATATTCTGCTAATGAGACTAGCTATTCTAATCATATTCAGGGTGTTTTGAGTTGCGGCAGAGCTCGTTAAAATTATCTTCCATAGCAGTCATTTCACCCATGCAAAGATCGCCTATACGTTTAGCTGCCGACTTCCTAATACCCCCATGTTTTTAGTAACTTGAGCTTGAAGCTTTAGGACATTCTCCGGATATGCAATTATTATTGTCATAAAGACCCTCTGATCCGTAATAGAAAATTGTTAATTTACTACTTTAATATTGCATCATATTAAGCTAATACTTGTCAGTGACTATTTTTACTCCAGTCCATTCCTTGCCTGAACAGCAGCTCTGAGGCCTCGCTAGGACCAGCTAAATAGATGATGATAAGATGTCTCTCAACTGTTTTGAAACTTGAGTTTCTGATCCATTTGTAGGAAATATGTCTGATAGTTTATAAGGAAAATATCCAGTAACAGCCGGCCATATTTTTGCATTATGCATATCAAATACGGATGTTATTCCTCCTGCACTTGGCTCTCTAGATTCATTGCGTTCAAGTCTATATTTTAAATCCTCCGGATCCTCAGGTGATATTATAAATATTTTTATTTTGTGTTCAGCTATTGCCTTTATAATTATATCGTTAATATGCTGATCCCTAAAAGAATAGCCTAGCACAAAAAGATTTACACCATCTCTATTCAATGCTTCCTCAAATAATTCAAAATACCATTTTAGAATTGGTTCTTTTTCAATGTCTTCTTCCTTATTTTTTCCTATTATCATTTGATCTGATCCTGAGTATGATAGCCAACCATGGGACCCGTGTAATTTTATATAATAATTTGGATTAGAAGAAAGCTCTTCACGCTTAAATTTTTCTAACTCATCAATATTGGGCAGAGTAATTTTTTGATTTGTTTTAATTTGTCCATTGGAGTAGTTGTCTAAGTACTCACGATTCCTTCTTACTGTTATACCTAGTGGTATGTACGCTCTCGCTCTTTCAATTAAAATATCTTGATTCAAGGTAAAGTGAGCACCTATTTCTGTTGGTAAAGTGTCGTTAATAAAAAAACTTAAAAATTTATTCACTTGCGCCCAATCACAACGGGAACCTTGTCCAGTAAAACCACTATTAACATAGGATTTTAAAGTTTCATCCATGTCAGAATAAGTATCTGTCATCATGGTTTGGAATGATTTTTTTTCCTCTTCACTTATATTTTCGTCATTCAGTACTTCCGAATAAACATTTTCAAAATCAAAATCAGAAAGAAGTTTTTCTCTTATTTTTTCTAAACTTGCCATTTTTGGATTATTTAGTAATTTTGACCACATTTCTTTTGCTAAAGGAGCTCCAAAATTAGCAGTAAAACCTGCACCTGTCAGCAAAATATTTTTCTTAAAATTTGTCATAACTCTACTTATCCTTCCACTCCCCACTCTGCCTAACCAGCACCTCACTGGCCTGACTAGCATCAGCCAAGATCCCTAGTACCACCTTCTCCATCCGCGTACCCTGTGAACCTTTGACTAACACTAGATCACCATCACCGAGTTCTTTGGCCAGTAACTCCACAATCTCTTGATGATTATTACAGTGATAAATATGTTTCTCAGATAAGCCCTCTTTGCGCGCTGCCACACTGATATAGAGTGACTCCTCGCCCAGCACCACCAAGCGAACATTTTTTAGCTCAGCCGCTTTTTTGCCGACTGCTGAATGCTCAGCCTTACTATCCTCACCGAGTTCCAGCATATCACCGAGCACTAACCACTGTCGCTTGATACCCGGTAAATCAAAATTATCAATCGTCTCCAGCGCCGAAATCGTCGCCTGTGTTGAAGCGTTATAAGTATCATCAATAATCATCGCGCCATTAATACCAGAGAGCAACTTCATACGTCCCGCGGCTGTCCGGAAGCTTCGCAAAGCCTCACTGACCTCAATGCCATTGAGACCATAAGCAAAGCCCACGCTCGCGGCCGCTAGCGCCGCGTACACCGCCGGCTTACTCAGCGCTCCATCGAGCAAGACTGGGATATAGGCATCCTGATATTTAATTTTAAAACTCAGTCCACTGAGATTTTTGAGTTCTCGTTCACCGTCAAAGCTATAAGCGAGATTATGAGCGCTCACCAAAGCCTCTTTGCCAAAGCCATAACCAAAGACTCGCTGATCATGAATCCGCTCACCAATCTCCGCAATCTTGTCATTGTCATAATTCAAAATCGCAAAACCAGAGTTATCAAGGGTATCCAAAATCTTGCGCTTTTCTTGTTTGATCTTGTCCGCAGTTCCAAAATTAGCAATATGCGCCACACCGATATCCGTAATCACCGCCGCATTGAGTTTGACTATTGAGTTCAGATAATCCATATCGCCAGGCTGATCCACACCCATTTCCAAAACCAAAAACTCCGGATAATTTTTATCTCGTTTAATAAGCAGTACCACCGCAGACATCATCACAGTTAGCCAGCCGAGTAACGACTTGCCCTGTGACTTAGCTCCGATAATGGTGAGTGGCAAGCCTAGCTCATTGTTATAATTCTTGATATTGGACCTAGTTTTAAACTTAGTCGCGAGCACCACCCCGATTGCGTCTTTGGCACTAGTTTTACCAACTGAACCGGTAATACCAACAATCTTTGGCTTATATTTAAACAAAACAAGCCGTGCGAGTAGCTTTAATTTTAATTGTAAAATCTTTCTAAACATATACTCTTAACGCCTATTTTCTGGCACTTGCCAATATTTAAGAATAAATTCGTTCATTTGTCTAGCGATTGGCACCGCTGTCGATTCGGCATACTCAAAGCCTCGGGGCCTCGCTACCCTGACCAAAATCACAAATTTTGGGTCATCAGCCGGCGCATAACCCACAAAAGTATGGTTATAGAGATTACTCCAAGCCGCCGCTCTTTGGTCATAGATCTGAGCTGTACCAGTTTTACCAGCAATATAATAACCAGGCATCTTTAAAGTTCGATAAGACTTACCGTCATCAACTACTCGGATCAACATACTCGTCACCATCGCCGCCGCCTCTGGACTGATCACTTGCCTCGGTTCAGTGATTGGCGTGGTCAAGACATCGCCGTCGGCTTTACGGATCTCTTTGACAATATTAGGCTTGACCAGCTTACCGCCATTAGCCAAAGTCGCAAAACCAGTAATCACCTGAATCGGTGTCGCTGACAAACCCTGACCAAAGGAGGCAGTCGCTGCACTAATCTCCTTAATTTTTTTAGTCGTTAAGTTAGCAATACTACCCTTGGACTCACCCTCCAGTTCAATGCCGGTTTTCTCACCAAAACCAAAGGCTTTGACATATTCAGCAAAACGCTCCTTGCCAATCGTGCGCATCGCATAAATCGCACCGGTATTGAGCGACTTTTCCAGCACCTGAGTCATGTTTTGCGTGCCGTGAGCACCTTTACTAGAGAAATCCGAATTACCAATCGGCTTTGGCCAACCCTCTACCATCATCTGCCCCGGATCGTTATAAACACTACTAGGATTTATTTTGCCGTCATTGATCGCTGCCGCCATAGTAATCGGCTTAAAGACTGAGCCCGGCTCATAAGCATCAAAGATGGCTGGATTATTGAGCAGCGCGCCATCCTTCACTTGATTATAGTTATTGGGATCAAAACCTGGATAAGACGCCATAGCCAGAATCCCACCAGTCTTGGGCTCCATCACGATAATCGTCGCTGAGTCCGCGCTATAAGCCTCCACTGCTTTTTTGACGAGACCGGCCGCCTGAAACTGCATCGAGCGATCAATGGTCATCACTAGATCATCACCATTTTTTTTCTCTTCGTGCTGACGGTCAAGCACAATCAAAGTTCCACCAGCCCCTCGCTCACCCTGCACTTCACCTTGACGGCCAGCCAGCTCCTCATCAAAAAAGCCTTCGAGGCCATAACGACCATGACGAGTTAAAACGCCATTTTCCTCAGTCTTTTCATTGTCTGTATAACCAAGTACATGGCAAGCCAGTTCATTATCAATATAATAACGGTAATATTCACTCTGATAACCAATACCAGCATAGATCAGCGGCACTAGAGCGCCGTTGTCAGTGCGGTAAATTTTATTATTCTCAATCTTGAGCTCATCTGGATCAAGGCCAGCGTTTTGCCAGAGATCAGACATCAGCGCCAGATGAAACTGCTTGGCTAATTCTGCATCAACTTTTTTTTCAAGCAGTTCGTAAGGGTCATTGGGTCGTGACAAACGAGCCTCCAAATCATTATAAACTTCTTGTTTTTTAGCCTCGATCAAAGCCTGTCTTTTTTGTTTGCGCGCTTCTTGGTAACCATAGTCAGCGAGCAACTGGCGATGAGCCGCTCGAATCTCTGCTTCTGGTCGACCAGCTTGGTTAAGAGCCTGCATCAAGCTTTCTTCGTCTTGTTTGTCGAGCAGCTTATCGACTTCTTTTTGGATGCTATCTGCCCGGAAAAATTCATAGACCTTATCAATCACTCTTTTTTTATCTTCCAGATCCTTGGGCACCGCAAAAATAGCAATATATTCTTTGTTAGTAGCGAGTGGATACAGACCGTCCTCCTTAGTCCGATCACTCAAATAAATCTTGCCCCGCTCTGGCTCAATCTTAGTATTAACTTTGTGCATACTAGCCGCTCGGGCCGTATAATAATCACCTCTGATAACTTGTAAATAAGCCACTTTCAAAGCTAGAGCCAGAGCCAATAAAAAAACAACCGCAACCAAAAAATTGATGCGATCTTGCTTATTACCCGTCCTCCTACTGACCCTAGACTGCGCTCCCACCATAAATTATTTCTTAGCCACCGCTGTATTGACTGGATTAATATAGCTAATCTCTCCCAAGGGGACCAAACCCAGCTCAGTCGCCCGCTGAGTCAAATAAGCATAAGAGCGGATATTATTAATCTTAACCTCCAAGCTCTTATTATCTCTTTTGATATCTTCTAATTTCCCTTTGTAATCAGCTAGTGCAAAGCCGGCAATCGACAAACTGTTAACCGCAAAAATATACAGAGCCATCAAAACCAAAACCAAAGCTCCAATCGACTTATTAATTGACTTGAGATTAATTTGTTTTTTACTCGACTCTTGATAGCTCATAATTTTTGCGCAACGCGTAATTTAGCACTTCTTGATCTGGGATTATTATTTAATTCTTCGTCACTCGCTGTTTGTGGTCGCTTGGTGATAATTTTTAATCGTGCCCGATGACCGCAAACACAAGTCGGTAACTTCGGTGGGCACAGACAGTCTTTGGACTCGAGGACCATAAACTGTTTGACGATCCGGTCCTCTAGACTATGAAAGCTCACTGCGACTAGTCGTCCACCAGGTTTCAAAATCTCTAGCGCATCAGCGAGTACCACTCGCAAATTTTCTAACTCGCCGTTGGTCTCGATCCGCAAAGCTTGAAAAGTTCTGGTAGCAAAATGCAAGCGACGATCGTTTTTGTAGATAGCTGGCACCGCAGTAGCAATCGTCTCCACTAGCTCGGCCACTGTTGTAATTCTACTTTCTCTACGCCTCTCTATAATGGCTTTGGCAATACGACCAGCATAGTTTTCTTCACCATAGTCACGGAGCACCCTGATGAGCTCAGGCTCTGTATAGTCATTAACTATCGCTTCGGTTTGACCAGACTCATCACTAGCATCAAAAGCCATATTGAGCCCCGCTTGACCATTAAAAGAAAAACCTCGCTCTAGATCAGATAACTGCGCCGATGACAGGCCCAAGTCCATCACTATGCCATCAAACAAAAGATCTGGATACAATTCAGACACGACCGCTTTAATATTTTTAAAATTACTATGAACAGTTTTAATCTGTGGCAAGCCCCGCTCGAGCTTGATCTGCTCCATATTGGCAATCGCTGCTGGGTCAAGGTCAGTAGCTAGCACCAAGCCCTCAACACCGACTGCTGCGGCTAGAGCTAAGCTATACCCGCCCCCTCCCAAGGTGCAGTCGATGTATTTTTGAGCCTGTCGTGGCGCTAGAGCTGCCAAAACCTCAGTAAGCATTACCGGAATATGTGTATACATACTAGGCGCTCACTGCCTCCAAAGCCTCAGCAATTTCATTACTGGACTTGTCGGTCTTACGTTTATAGGCTTGCCAAGCAGCTTCGTCCCAGATCTCCAAACGACTATAGAGACCAGCGATGACTACTTTTTTGGCTAGCCCCGCAAAACTACGGAGATACTCCGGCAGCATCACTCTGCCCTGAGCATCAAATTCCAAATCCATCGCCCCCGCCAAAAAGTGACGAGCGAGAGCCCGATCATTTGCCTTGTTAAACGGCAAAGCAGCCAAGCGCTCAGCGATCTTGGACCATTCTTTTTTGGTATAAAGGAACAAACAATTATCCAAGCCCTTTGTCACCACTGCACCCCCTTTGAGTGCCGCACGAAACTTGGTAGGAATAGCCATTCTACCTTTGTCATCCAAACTGTGATTATACTCACCGATAAACATAAATTTCCCCACTTTTTACCACTCCTCCCCCCATATCTACATTTTATCCCACTTTGAGCCTTAGGTCAATTGACCAAGTCCCAAAAACAAAGGCTTTTTGATCAAATCCCTGCAGACAATAAAAAACAGCCCGGTTATTCACAGGCTGTTTAATTAATTGTCTATTTTAGCTTATTTTCCACCAATCTTTGGCTCTCCTTTGTAGATCGGATCGATGATAGCAAGGCCCTTGGCCTTCATCGCAAAGCCAGAATTATCACGCACCGGTATACCATAAGCATACCCAAGCGCATTGGCCGTCACTATCCCTAGTCGCAAACTACTAAAAGACCCCTCACCATTGACCACTTCGATCGCTTCTAGGTCTTTCATCTTTTGCTTGTGCTTTTTTAAAAAATCTTCAATAGTAGGCAGCAACAACTCCGCCTGATTACGTTCAGTCGGGATCTCTAAACTAGCCTTAATCTGACCACTAGCAAGCAGCGCCAAATTAATTTGATTAGCACCAGTTGTATCAATTACCAAAATCATATGCGCTCATTCTAGCTTATCATTAGTCTTTGTCAATTAGCTTAACTGGATCAAGCCACTGGGCTAGTTGTTGCTCCGTCGCCACATAACCCGCGAGCACCGTCGCCGTGCCACGATGAATCCCGAGATGCAGATGTTTACGTTCACCGTCCGTTTCTCTACTAAACCCTTGACCTAAAGTCGCCACTTGTTCGCCCACTTGTACACTCTCGCCTAGCTTCTTGGTTATACTAGCTAGACTCAGATGTCCATAGAGCACCGTTACTGCTTCTTTATTTATCTCGCAACTCGTGATTAACAGCCCACCGTAACCACTCACCCATTTGACTAGCTTGACTTCACCAGCGCAAATCGCCGTTACCGGCAGACTCTGATCCTCTTCACCGGCTTTAATCTCAAAATCCACTCCACTGTGATAACCGACAAAACGCTCAGGCTGGACTGGTGAATCACTAGGACTGACCCTGATCCCAAAAGGCTTCTTGGTCACGCGAGCTTGCGCGTCCGCTAGCGGCCAAGCTAGTTTAACTTCCAAATCATGACTAGCTTGATCATTAGACTTATCATCTTCACTAGTCTCAACTGGACAAGCTGCAAATTCACAACTTGGAGCCACTCGACCCACCGCTGAGCCGTCTGGACAGAGCCTTGCTTCTTCAGTGCAAGCTCTAGACTGTTCTGGCTCAGCTCTCATCTGCCAACAAATCCAAGCTACAGCCAAAGTTAGTATTATTAAAATAATTATCAATTTCTTATTAATCATCAATTAATCATAGCACTTTCAAGAAGTCGCAAGCAAATAAAAAAGTCCCGGATTATTCCGAGACTTCATTTGCAAAGCTAACGCTTGCTGACATAAGGATAGGGCTGAATCATCTGTTCATTACCCAAATTATCAGTCAATGTCACTTGGACATTACCGGACTTTTTGGGACGATGTTCTACAACACCATCGATACTAGAGTTATAGACATAGCCATCAGGAAATATCCAGCGGACATTTCTGACCCCCACATCAGCAGTATAATGCTGATTAACTAAGCGATAGTAGTTAGTCGTTGAGCCAATTTGCTCTCTCATCTCAGCATCCAGTGCCTTGATGATAGATTTATCAATCGGCTTAATCTGCGCCTGACCGAGATGAAAGGCAAAAACCGTATCCGATTTTCGACCCTTAATTTCAGTTACATAGTATGGCACTGCAAAGATATCCGTACCACACACCTTAGGCGGTGTCGGATAGGAACAGTTACAGGCCTGATTACCATAATTAACAAAGATATTTGCTTCTTCGTTTAACGGCAAACTGAGCGTAAAGGCGTAGTGATTATAATAATCCTTGTAAACATCCTGAGGATTGATTACAAACTTTTGAATCATGCCCGCTCTATATACATAGACCCAAGGACTCAATTGAGACACATTGTTGGGCAAGACATCAGTTGGTAGCATAATGTGGTAATCCACCATCGGATTATCCACAAACTCGTTATAGGGCGACACATCAGTCACCACTTGATTGAGCTGATCAGCATTGACCACCTGAATAGGACCCTCATGATTACACGAGGATAAAGCTATGAGACAAGCAAGCAGAACATAAAACTGCTTAAAAAGCAACTTTTTCACGATTAACTCCTTTGATTATTTGATAAATTTAAAAGTACTCTGTTATTCAGTCAAGCATCTTTATTGAAAAAAATCAAGACACTAGACTGAATAACAGTCAAAAGGTCAAATTTAACGGGCCTCTAGGGCACTGGCAGCAATCCACGCCTTGCGATCAGTTTCAGCGTATAACTTAGCCATTTCTCGACCAATCACTGCCCAATTAAAGTTCTGTTCGATACGAGTTCTAGCTTCTTCACCCTTAGCACGAGCCATGTCAGGATTAGCCAAGATATACTCTAGTTTGGCTTGCAAATCAGCCACATTGGTAGTCGCAAAGACAAAACCAGTGTTACCGACTGCTGATAGGTTCTCAGTGATATCTGAGACCAGCACCGCCCGACGACGAGCCATCGCTTCTAGCAATGCCAAGCTCAAGCCTTCTGATTCAGATGGCTGCACAAACAAATAGGCATTGGCGTAGAATTGAGCCAAAGTCTCACCAGTCTGGTTACCTGTAAAGATAATCCGATCATCACTAGCAGCTAGCGCTCGCAACTCCTCGGCATAATCATCGCTATAAGAACTATCACCGACAATGACCAATTTCTTGTCCGTCGGCAAATTCTTAAAAGCTTTAACTAGATAGGATAGACCTTTGTGACGCACTAGACGTGAAATCGCCACGATATAGCTATCTGGACTGAGATTCCATTCAGCAATCAGATCAGCACCAGTCGGCTCATAGAGATTAGCGCCATTAGGGATATAAGTGGCAGTCCGATTATACTTCTCTTTGACATAACGGACCATCGCTTCAGTCACCACCACGATCTCATCAGCAAATAGACACATTAGGTATTCACCCAACTTCAAAGACCATTGAGCTAGCGCTCCCCATTTCTGGTGTTCGTAGTCACGGCTTTGCAAAGTCGCCACGATCTTAACCTGACGATTAAGCAGTTTTGGCAACCAACACACTAGCGCCGGACCAATACTCTGATAGTGAATCACATCAAAGTTCTGAGTCGTCGCATGGATGCTAGCTAGCAAAGTATGACTAATAGCATCGAGGTGCTTGGTATTGATAGACGGCAAACTAATCAAGTTTACACCATTGTAACTAGTTAGCTTGGGATCAGTATAATGCGGACGAGTATAAGCAAAGACCTCGTGACCGGCTTCTACCAATTGCTTGGTCAAATCTTCCACGTAACGTTCCACGCCACCAGTAATAGTGGGCAAACCTTTTTGTCCGATAAATGCTACACGCATACGAATTATTAATTAATTTTGAAGCTTGATTTACTTAGCGAGCTGCACACCAAAGCTGATAGAGTAAGTCAAATTAGAACGCTTACCAGTCACCTTGATATCAGTCTTTGACTGATCAATAGTCGGCACATAGACGATAGTAGTAAAGCGACCAAATTTGTCAGCACGAGCGCTGTAAGGACGATCAGCAAAACTAATACTTAGATCTTCATTTGGGAAATAACCCTGACCACGTAGAGAGACAGCAGAGAGCGGAGCAGCACTAGACTTGTCGACAGACAAAGCAAGAGCTTCGAGAGCAGCTTCCTTATCAACCACTACTTCAGTGGCCACAGCCTTAGCCTGCAACTTCAAATTACTATCCAAAACGACGATATTGTCATTGTTAAAAACAACTACTTTATCACCCTTGTCAGTAGCAACTGGCACAATACCCATCGCCCAACTAGTCTTGAGACCAGCGGCACGGTTTTCAAAACCGGCTTGGACTTTGAAATCAGCCATGCTGAGCTTAGCTACGCTAGTACCATTAGAGATATAAAGAGTGTTACCGAGACTAGACTTCGCTACGTCATAACCAAAACGGCTGTCATGAGCCATGCTCTTGTAAAGACCACCGTCCAGACCAAAACGCTTGACACCAGCATCATCAATGACATAAATCATCCGAGCAGCATTGTCATAGTACATTTGCTTGTTGCCTTTTTCATTGTAGTTACTGAGGGTAATATTACGGAAATAGCTACGACTTTCACGATCAAAAATCTTGATAGTATTGTCTTGCAAATTGAAGATAAAGCGACCATCAGCAGACAGACGGACATTGTAAGGGTTAGTAGTATTGATAACTTCATAAGCATCAACAACTTGCAAATCCTTGTTCCAGATCTTAACCGCCTTACTACCGATAGTTACCAATTGACCATTAACCTTTTCGACACGACCAAACCAATCCCAGCTATTGTCCTTGGCACTAGCCACCAATTCTAGCTGACTTGGGCTAGCAGCATCATACTTAAACAAAGTCGCACCACTAGTAGCGTAGACGTACAAACGACCAGCTTCATTAGCAAAAGTTGCGCTGTTAAAAGTATCAAAACCAGAACCAATCGGGCTAGTAGCCAAAATCTTTTTGAGATTGGCGCCTTCCAAACGGAAGATTTCTAGCTTGCCACTGTTAGTAGACAGAGCCAAAAGCTGATTGTCGTGGTAAATAGCATCACCAGCGTAATAAGATTTGGTCTTAGATAGACCACCCTGCACAGCGTAGAAGCCAAAAGTGACAGCTACAGCGAGTAAAATAACTACAAATAACTTTTTCATAAATCAATTAATTTATTAATATTTTTAAAATTGATTGTTCATCTTACTACAAATTGGCAAAAATGTCA
>ERZ761601.107-NODE-107-length-23956-cov-11.464123_pt1 | contig 23956 bp, 39 predicted proteins | sample MGYA00433092_ERZ761601 | MGnify/ENA primary metagenome ERZ761601 (study PRJEB28899, sample SAMN03785571) | bioreactor sludge metagenome | biome: EBPR Sludge; feature: EBPR Bioreactor; material: 0.22µm filtered reactor supernatant | place: Saint Lucia: Queensland...
CCCCCCTACCCCCTCGCCCGCCGCGACCGCGCCGCCGCGACCGTCTTGCGCGCGTGGCACGCCGGACACAGCACGCGGATGTTGCCCGGATCGAGCCTCGCCCCGCCGTCCGCGATCTCCTGGACGTGGTCGGCGACCATCCGGTCGCCCGGCCTGCCCGCCGCCCCACAGTCCTCGCAACGATAGCCCCGCGCCTGCTTGACCGCCTCGGCGAGCGAGCGCCATGCCTGCGTCAGATAGAACGGATCAGCGGTCTTCGGCGCCACCCTCAGCGCCGGCCTTGCGACAGCGAGCCGGGGCGGGACAGACGACAGCCGCATCCCACCCCCAACGCAAAACGCCCGGCCAAGAGACCGGGCGCACGAATCGACGTTGGCAAATTTACACCACATGAGGACACGCCGCGCAAGCCCTCCCCTGCGCCTACCCGACCACGCCCCGCCCCAGCACGCCACGCCGCGCCCAATGCGCCGCCAGCGCCTCGAGCCCCTCGCGGAACGCCAGGGCGACCTCGGCCCGCGCCCGCTCGCAGGCCCGCCGCCGCGCGCCCGCCTCGGCCAGCAGCCGCGCCCATTCGACATCGCCGACACGCCGCGCCCCCGCCGCCGCCAGCGCCACGTCCTCCCGCGCCATCGCCCCGAGGCTCAGCCCATGCAGCAGCACACCCTCGACCACCAGCGCCGCCGCCCCGCCGATCGCCCCGCGCACTTCGGCCTGCATCTCGACCGCCCGCTGCGCCGTCTCCAGCCGCGCCACGATCGCCGCCTCGTGCGCCGCCGCGCGATCGGGCTTGTCATGCGGCTCGAAGCCGCCCGCCCCGCCCTGCCGGCCGCTGGCCTTCTCCAGCACCGCGCCATAGGCCCGGCCCGCGACATAGGCCGCCTGCGAAATCCGCCCGCGCGCGTATTCGTATTCGAGCGCGTCATGCCGCGCATTCACCGCCGCCCGCTGCGCCGCGCCGCGCCGCGCCGTGTTCGGGTCCGGCACGCTGGCGTGCCGCACCTCGACCCGCCCGCCCAGCCTCACGCCCTGCGCCGGCAGCGGCAGGCCATCCGCCTCGCCCGACGAATAGGCGACGCCCCGCCTGCGCCCGACAGCCTCATATCGCCCCATACCAACCTCCATTGCCCGGCCCGCGAGGGTCGCGAGGGTCGCGCGAGGGTCGCGGATCAACCCTCGCAGCCCTTTTTGCTTTCTTTATCAGTCCCTTGCTTGTCTCTTGCGAGGGTTGCGAGGGTTCTCTCTGGAACGCATAAGAAAAAAAGACAGAAGGAGACCCCGGAGCCCTTTTTCGCTACGCATAGACGCGCGCGACCCTCGCAACCCTCGCGCGACCGCGCCAAGCCCTTGATCCGCCACCCCTAAAACCCCGCGAGGGTTGCGCGCCGACCCTCGCGCGACCCTCGCAACCCTCGCGCCCTCAGTCGAAGCCGTCGCGATCGTCCGGCCGCGCCGGGACGTCGAACAATTCGACGTCGAGCCATTGCCGGATGCGCCGGTCCTCGCGCGAAAAGCCTTTGCGCTTCAAGGCCATGGAGAAGGACTTCTCCTTCCATGGCGGGATCGCGTTGGCCATGCAGTAGGAGACGAAGGCGGCATACATCGCCCGCGCCTGCACCCTCCCGCCGGGCTGCGGGCGCACGCAGTCGCGGACGAAGTTGCCGACCGGGTCGAGATCGCTGCGATGCTCCTCGCCCAGCTCGCGCACCGCCGGCGGGTCGTGCAGGCCGTCCTCGAGGAACAGCCGCGCCCCGGCGATCAGCCAGTTGAGGATGCCCGAGGCCTCCTCCATCAGCTCGCCGACCACCTCGGGCAGCCCCCTCTGCTCGGGCTCCGGGATCGAGACCGGCCACAACACGAACTTCATGCGCCGCCAGATGCCGCGGTCGAGCCCGCCGATGTCGGGCAACTGGTTGCCGGACATGAAGGGAATGAATTCCGGCAAAAGGTCGAAAAACCCGTGATTGAGATGGCGCACCGGCATCGGCTCGCCGCCGGTCATGGTCTTGATCAACCCTTCTTTCAGGGGCGCGCCGCGCGGCAGTTCGGCGATGGCGACGAAGCGCTTGCCCTGCAGCCGGGCGAAGTCCGGCGTCGCCTTGTCGCCGGATTGCTCCAGCGCCCCGGTGATGGATTCCGGCTTCAGCCGCCCGGCATAGGCCGCGAACAGCCGCGCCAGCACCTCCATGAACACCGACTTGCCGTTGGCGCCGTCGCCATAGAGGAAGATCATCACCTGCGTTCGCGCCCCGCCGAGCAGCCCGCGCCCGGCCGCCGTCTGCAGGAAGCGGCGCGACTCCGCGTCGGGCTGGAACCGCTCGAGGAAGGCGAGCCAGCGCGGACAGGCCGCGGCGGGGTCGAACCGCCAGGGCGCGATCTTGGCGATCCGGTCGCCCCGGTCATGCGGCTGCAGTGCGACGCTCACCTCGGCGCGCAGCCGCGTCACCTGCGGATCGGGGCATTCCGGGTCGGGAACCATCCGCCGCGTGAAGCGCAGCGTGCCGTTGGCGACGTTGAACAGCATGGGATCACGGTCGAGCGCCGAAGGCGGCGCCGTGCAATGCGGCGCGGCCTGGGCGATCATCGCCACGGTGCGCGCCCGGTTGCCGCAGGAGATGGCGAATTTGCGCCGCCCCTCGCGCCGCTTGGCGAGCCGCGTCTCGGCCTCGACGGCGGCCAGCAGCAAGGCCCTCTGTCCGGCGTCGAGCTGGTCGGCCGGCAGTTCCCTGAGCCCGGCCGCCGCCTGGATCACGTCGAGATCGGCCGGCGAGGGGTTGAGCCAGGCCGCCTCCTCCTTGATCCGCCGCGCCGTCTCCTGCGCCAGCCGCTCGATCGCCTCCTGCCCGCCCTCGGCCTCCCAATGATCGCCGGTCCAGACATGCCAGCCGATGTCGCGCACATGCAGAAGATCGGGGCCGAAGTGCCTGAGCAGCCGCTTGCCGGTGTCGGTGTCGTTCTGGTCGAGCCGGGCGCAGTCGGCGATCGGCTCCCCCTCGCCGCCCGTCGGCGGCGGCTCCGGCGGCTCCGCCGGGCCCGCAGGCCCCTCCGCGGCCGCGCCGACGCCCTCGATCAGGTCGGCCACCCGCCGCGCCCGGTCGTCGCCAGCATCTGTTTGTGAGGCCGGGTCAGTCATCATCGCTTAAGTCCGATCGGCCCGATTGCCCGTCCGCGTTGAAGCGGCCGTAGACCAGCCTGCCCCCCCGGGAAGCCCCATCGCCGCCGAACAGCGGCCCATGGTCCGGCGTCTCCGGCGCCCGCGCTCTCGCCGCGGCCGCGGCGCGCAGCGCCGGCCCGTCGAAGGCGTGCGCCATGCGCCGGGCGATGTCGTCGCAATGCTGCGGCTCGGCCTCGCACAGCACGGCGGAAAATCCCTCGCGCAGCGCCGCCTCGGCCGCGGTCCCGGTGCCGCCGAACGGGTCGAGGATCACGCCGCCCGGCGGCGTGACCAGCCGCACGAGCCATTGCATCAGTGCGACCGGCTTGACCGTCGGATGCTTCGAGCCGAGCCGGTCGTCATCATCCGCCTTGGCCGAATAGAAGAACCGCGCGGCGGAAACTTCATCGTCAAAGGGGAACCCCTCGACCACCTCCTCGCTCCCGTCATGGCAGACATTCGCCGGCCAGCGGCCGAGCGCTTCGCCCGCATTCGGAGCCAGATAGGCTGCCAGCGCCGCCGCCCGGTCCGAGTTCGCCCGGAATCGCCCCAGCTCATGCGGGCGACCATCCCCCTGTCTCCCGATCTTCCCAGAAACCGCCGCCGCCTCACGCCGCGCAATCGAAGGGTTCTCGCCTTCGATCCGCCCCGCGTCGATATTCAGCGCCCCCATCCCCCAGCGCCGCACATTGGCGTCGACGCTCGCCTCGGACAGCGGCTTGCGCGCCAGACAGATCGGCTCATAGGCCGGCTTGAGAGCCGTGCCGAACCCGCCGCCGACATTGCGCGACTTCGGGAATCCCGACCCGAACAGCCACATCAGGCAATCGCGGATTTCGAACCCCGCGTCCTCGATCGCGCAGATCATGCGATGCGCATTCTTCGGCGCGGCGAAGGCGACGAGATGCCCGCCGGGCTTGAGCACGCGCAGCGCCGCCGCCCATGTCGCGGGGTCGAAGGCGACGTCGCCGCCATCCCATGTCTGGCCCATGAAACCGCGCGACAGGCGCCCGAACTGGTCCGTGCCGGGCGCGCGGTCGCCGCCCCCCGACGCGGCGAACCGCCGCTGCGCCGCCGACAATGCCGGCGCCGCGCCTTCGGCGCCGAACCGCCGCACGATCGAGTTGAGATGATACGGCGGGTCGGTGACGATCGCGTCGACCGAACCCTCCGTCATGCCGGCCCTCGCCGCCCGGCAGTCGCCGGCATGCAAAATCACCCGCCCGTCATGAAAGCGCGTGACGCTCACCCCCGCCTCCCCTGCGCGGCGATGCGCGCGCACCAGGCGAGCGCCAGCTCGCAAATCCCGTCGGCGATCGTCATCGCCTCGCGCGCCGCCTTCGCCTGCCAGTCGGCCAGCGGCGCGGCCGCGAACAGCTTTTCGATCGTCCCGGCCGAGCAGACCGGCAATCGCGTGATCGCCGCGCACAGCCCGCGCGTCACCGCCGGGTTGATCAGCCCGCGCGCGTCGCGCCCGCCCGCCATGATGGCGCGCAGCGCCTTTTCCAGCGTCGGCGCGCCGTATCTGCGCATCAGGGCCAGCAGCGCCGCCGGCGACGTCGTGTCGCCGTTGCGCATCCGGTCAACCGCCAGGGGATAGCCGAGAATGCGCACGCCGGCGGCCGACGCGCAGGCCTCGAGCGCCAGCGCCTCGGGCTCGCCGGCGCCGACCGCGGCGCGATGCACCGCCAGCGCCGACATGCGCGTCGTCTCGCCATTGATCATCGCGAAGGCCCGCGCCTGCATGCGCCGGTCCGCCTCGATCACCGCGCAAGGGGCGCTGCGCTGCCCGGCGAGCCGCGCCGCATGCGCCCGGTGCTGCCCGTCGACGATGGCGTAAAGGCTCGGCCCGATCTGCGCCACGATCAGCGGCGCGAAGCAGCGCCAGTCGAAGGCGGCGGCGATCTTCTCGATGTTGCGCCGCCCCGTCCGCTCGATGGCGCGCTGATAGGAGTCGTCGATCGCCAGCCAGTCGAGATCGAGCCAGCGCAGCTCCGGCGGCGGCGTCTCCGGCGGCGCAACCTCGGGCCCGCGCATGTCGGAACAGTCGATGCCCCGCATCATCCCCGCCTCCCCGGCCCGATTTCGGCCTCGCTGAAGGGCGGTATGCGCGTCTCCGCCAGCCCGTTGCGGATGGTCACGCCGATCTTGCGCTCGCCCGGCGAGACGCCGGCCGGCAGATTGGCGAACAGCAGTTGCTCGGCCCGCCCCGCCTCGAGATGCCCGGAGCGGACGAACTGCCCGAGCCGCATGGCGGCGCGGAACACGGCGTCGTTACGCTGCCCCTCGGGCGCGCTGCGCGCCGCCGCCAGCGCCCCCTCGACAGCCGCCTCGACATAGCGGGCGACGCGCCCCGCCCCGGCCCGACGCGCCCCCGGCGTCGGCGCAGGCCGCGGCGGCGCGACCGGGCGCAGCGTATGGTCGATCACCCCGGCGAGCCGCGCCGGCGGCGGCGGCAGCAGCCAACGCCCGTCCGCGGCCTTGTCCGGTCGCGTGATCCAGACATAGGCCGCGCCATTGTCCATGCGCGACGGCGGGGCGATGACGTATCCGCCCTCGCCGCGCACGTCGATATGCGCCAGAGCGGAGACGCATTGCCCCGCCGCCAGAAATCCCGAGAACACGTTCGTGCGGTTGCGCAGCGGCCGCGCCGCGTCCCAGGCGAAATAGAGGTGCGCCCCGCCCGATTGCGTGCGCGCCAGCGCCGGCCGCCGCGCGTCGTCGCGCAGCCGGCCGCACCAGTCGAGCAGCGCCGCCGCCATCTCGTCGACCGGCGCCTCGCGGGGGTCGAGATCGATGACCACCGTTCCGGTCCGCGCCCCGGTCGGAAAGCCGATCAGGGCGCCCGGCCAGCGCCGCCACCACGCCGCGACGCGCTCCGGCTCGCAGCTTGCCAGCCAGTGCCCGCCATCCTGCGCGCCGGGGCGCGATTCCCCCGGCAGCCAGGGCGATTTTGAGCCGCGCGCCTTGTCGCAGGTCTGCCGGCACGGGAACACCGGATAGCCCGCCCGCGCATAGGCCGCCGCCGCCGCCGCGATCGTCATCACGCGACACCCCCCGCGCCCCCGTCCCGCGCCTGCTGGCGCGCCCGGCGCTGCGCGTCCGCCAGCGCGAACTGCATATCCTCGTCGCCCAGCCCCTCGCCGCGCGGCCCATAAGCGCGCCTGAGATCCCCGAGATGCGCCGCGCAGGCCGCGCGCAGCGCCGCCCGCTCCAGCGCCGCGCGCTCCTCGACCGTCAGCCAGCCCGAGACCGCGCCCGCCCTCACGCCGCCGCCCTCCGGGCCAGCGCCGCATGGCGGTCGCAATAGGGGCCGCGCGTCCGCGCCGCGCCGCAGTAGAACGTCGCCCCGTCGCGATCGATCGGCCAGCGGCAGCAGCCCCGCGTCAGACCGGCGAGATCGACATGATGATCGGCGAAGGGCGCAAAGGCCGCCGCCCGCTCCTCCCCCGTCGGCGCCGGCAGATCGGCGACGACAGGCCGGGCCGGTTTCACGGCTTTCGCCGGCTTTGCGACAGGCCGCGCCCGCGCCAGACTGACGCCCATCGCCGTCGCCTGCCGCCGCACCGCGGCCGGCGTGCGCCCGAGTTTGATCGCGATCGCCTCGGCCCCCAGCGTCGCGGCGAGATCGCGCAGCCGCCGGCGCTCGGCGGCGGACCAGTCGCCGCCGCGTTTCAGGCAGACGCGCGACGCCCCCGGCGCGATCGGCCCGAGCCGCAGCCCGAGCCGGTGACATTTGCCGACCACGGCGTTGCGCGACAGCCCCAGCGCCGCGGCGATGACGCCGCTCGACGCCCCCTCGTCGACCATGCGCCGCAGCGCAGCGACCCCCGGCTCGTCCCAGGCTTGTCCCGTCATTCTCCCGCCCTCCGCCCGATCGCCGCGCTCCAGCGCACCCAGCGCCCCCCAGCGAGGATTGCCCGCCGCGCCCGCCAGTCGCAGACCGCGACGGCCGCGGCGGCCGCCAGCCGCGCCGCGCCCCTCAGGCGCAGCCGCAAAAATCGCCTCATGCGCCCTCACATCTCGGCGCGCTGTCGCGCCAGCTCCGCCATCGCCGCCTCAAGCTCGGCCCGCCGCGCGGCGCGGGCCGCGTCGTCGAGCCAGCCGGGCGGGGTTTCGAACATCGCCGCCAGCGCCGCCGGCCCATAGGCGCCGACCAGCGCCAGCGCCCAGCCGAGCGAGGGCGACGCCTCGCCGCCGAGCCAGGCCTCGACCGTGCGCTCCGGCGCGCCGATCGCCGCCGCGACGGCCGCGGCCGTCTTGGCCGGCTCGACCCGGCGCAGCCACGCCGCAAGACTCTGCGGCGAATACCGCAGAGTCTTGCGCTTCTTTCCGCAAGACTCCCGCACATCCCGCCTCCATGTTGGGGGCGAGACCGAGGGACCGGCGTTGGCGCGCCGCCCCTCGTAAGGGACCGGAGACAGGATCGATGCAGACGAAACAGCAGCGCCGGCGGCCGCGCAGGCCCCGCCGGCCGACGCCGAGGCGCCGGCGCAGGAGGAGGCGAGCCTGAGCCGCCCGCCGCTCACGCCGCGCCCCCGACCGCGGGAGAGGGGTCGACCGGGGGCGCGACGGCCTCGCCCGTCGCGACAGGCGCGCCGGGCCAGACATCGGAGGCGAGATCGAACAGGCCATGTTCGCGCGCGAGCTGATCGAGCAGCCGCCGCGTCGGGCCGCTTTCGGCCTGCCCGTTCTCCAGATTGGAGACCGTGGGCTGCGACACGCAGAGCCATTCCGCCAGTTGATGCTGGGGCCAGCCGAGCGCCTTGCGAAGGGCAGCGGTGCGAGACATGCCCCATACAATAAGAAACTTATTGCGCTTGTCAATCAGCTTCTGATTGAGCTGCGCGATAGGCTGCGACGCGATGTCCCGCCCGCCCGAATTGACGCCCGAGGCCAAGCGCTTGCGCGAGGCCCGCGCCGCCGCCGGCTACGCCACGGCGGCCGACGCCGCGCGCGCCATGGGCGTCAAGGCGGCGACCTACACGCACCACGAAAACGGCACGGCCGGGCTCAGCCGCGCCGGCGCGCGCTACGCCCGATTCTTCGGCGTGTCGCTCGATTGGCTGCTGGCCGGCCGCGGCGAGATGCGCGCCCGCGCCGCGCCGGCCGGCGCGCTGACCGTCCCGCTCGACGGCGTCGTCGGCGCCGGCGCCCGGGTCGATCTGGCCGCCGAGGCCGACGCCATGGCCGGGGCCGCGCCGGTCGCCCTGCCCGGCGACGGCGCGCTCGGCGCGCTGCGCGTCTGCGGCGATTCGATGTATCCGCGCTGCCTCGACGGCGAGACCATCCTCTATGATCGCCGGCCGCTCGCCCCCGAGGCGCTGGTCGATCGTCTCGCCATCGTCCAGCTCGTCAACGGCGACCGGCTGGTCAAGACGTTGCGCCGCGACGTCGGCGACTCATGGGCGCTGGAGTCGCACGCCGCGCCGCTGCTGCGCCATCAATCCGTGCTGGCGGTCTGGCGCGTCGTCGCCCTGCTCACCGCCTGAGGCGGCGCGACGAAACGCCGCGCCCGGAACAGCACAGCCCCGCCGCAGGCGTGGCAGGCGAAGGGCTGATCCGCCGACCCGCGCCCGTCGCGCAGCACCGTTTCGGCCTCGCAGTGCGGACAGGGGCCGAACCATCCGCCGCGCACCGTCTGCGTCCCGCCGACCCGCGGACGCGCCGCCGCCGCCGCGCCGATCAGCGTCAGGATCAGGACCAGCCCGCCCAGCGGCGCGAACAGCGCCCCGAGAACCAGCGTCGCCGCCAGTCCGAGCAACAGCCGCAGCGCCACATTGCCCCGCCGCGCCGCCGGCGCGGCGATGCGGATTTTCCGCCAGCGCCGGAATGTCGCCCGCCCCTCGATCTCATTCATGACGCCCCCCTCGCCGCGACGCTATCGCGCCGCACAATCAGTTTCTGATTGACAAGGTCAATAAGTTTCTTATTCTCGGTCTGGCAATCAGCCCTCGACCGGGAGTTCCTCATGCCCAGGCCTGCAGCAAAGACGCCCGCCGCACCGACGCAAGCCGCCGCCCTGCGCGCCCTCAGGCGCGACAACGCCGCCCTGAGCCGCGACCTCGCCGCCGCTGAGGCCGCCTTGACCGAGAAGGACAAGGACGTCGCCGACGCGCTGCGGCAGGTCGAACTCGTCCGCGCCGCCTATCGCGGCTGCGAGCAGCAGCGCGCCGGCGCGCTGACCAAACTCGCCGAGGCCGAAAAGGCCCGCGACGAAGCCGTTGCCGACGTCAAGTCCCGCGACCGCACCATCGCCGGCCTGCGCCGCGAAATCGCCGAGCGCGATGTTTCCGAGACCACGGCGCGCAACATGCTGGAAGCCGCCAATCGCGCCCTGATCAGTCTGGGGCTCGATCTAGCCGAGGCGAAAGATCGCATCACCCTCCTCAAGACGCGCGAGCGCATCCGCGTCGCTCGCGAGAACGCCCGTGGCGCCAACGAGAGCGCCCGCGACGCGACCGAAGACGTGCACGCCGCGATGTATTCGCTCTGAGCCCGCGCCATGCAGCCCGGCCAGACCGTCTATTCCACCCGCGCCCGCGAGGCGCTGATCGCCGCCATGGCGGCCGATCTCGTCACCCTGAGGCGCCAGCACGGCGCCGCCAACCGCGGCGACCTCGCCGCCATGGGCTGGACCGAGGCCGAGATCGGCGCCCTCGGCTTTCGCGCCGCCGCCCTCGCCGCCGATGTCGAAAGGCGCCCGGCATGAGCCTCGATCTCGCCTCCTTCGCCGTCGGCGGCGGCCTTGCGGTCTCGGCCATCCTCCTCGGCCTCGGCCTCGGCCACGCGCTGGCCCGCGCCGGCGACCTGTACCGACGCCGCGCCGTGCATCGCCTCGCCCGCGACGCGCAGTCTGACCCGGCCTCGGCCGGCGCCGACGCGACGCCCGCGCCGCGCTCCCTGATGACGCCGGCGGATTTCTGACCATGGCTCGCCCCCCCCGCGCCTTGCGTCTTCTCGGCGATCTGTCGCCGGCGATGCGCGCCGCGCTGCTCGACGCCGCGCAGGAGCTGCTGGCCCGCCGCGCCGACGGCCGCTGGACCCGCCTGTTGCGCATGCACGAGGCGAAAAGCCACGCCGCCGCCGACGTCGCCGCCCTCGCCAAGATCGGCCTCCTGACCCTGCGCCCCGGCGGCACGGCGACGATCACCGCCCCCGGCCGCCGCCTCGCCGCCCTCGCCCGCAAACGCCGCGCCGCCCTGCGCGCCGCCCTCGACCGGAGACCCTGAGATGATGGACTGGGACGACATTGTCTGGCGCCTCAGAAAGCTGCGCGACGAAATGCTGAGGGACGCCACCGTCGGGACGATCGACATCACGAGCGAGAAGCGCGCCCGCGCCGGGCAGATCACAGCGCTCCTCAATCAGGCCATTCTTTTGCTTGAGGTGACGCCCGCCCCGACCGACACGGTGCAAGAGACCTCCCTCGACGCCTTGGCCATTCGCGTCGCGGACATGGTCGCCGCGCGCCTCGCCGCCAGCTTGCGGGGCGAGGCGTCATGACCGCCCCGCGCATCTGGACGCAGACCGTCAGCGGCCGCGCCGTCGAACTGATCGACCCGGTCGCCGAGATGATCGATTTCGACGACATCGCCCACGGCCTCGCCCACATCAACCGCTACTCCGGCCAGACGCTGCGCCCGGTCAGCGTCGCCTTTCACACACTGCTCGGCCTGACCATGGCCGACGAGGCCCTTGCCCCTTACTGGCTGCTGCACGACGCCCACGAGGCCTACACCGGCGACATCACGACGCCGATGAAACAGGCGCTGGCCGATCTGAGTTTCACCAGCGAGGATTCGCTGCGCTTCATCCAGAGCAAGCTCGACATCGCGATCCGCGAGGCGTCGGGGCTGCGTCCGCGCAACTTCATCACGCTCAAAGCGCTGGCCGCCATCAAGGCGCTCGACCTGCGCTGCCTCGCCACAGAGCGCCGCGATTTTCTCGGGCCCTCGCCGCACCCATGGGGCGCCGTCATCGAAGCCGCCGCCCCCTCCCCGCGCGTCTGGCGCGGCGATGAATTCGGCGCGACGCCCGCCGCCGTCGCCGCGACGCTGCGCGGCGCCTTCCAGCAATTCCTGCCAGCCCTGAGGACGTGATGCGCCTGACCCTCGCCCGCGACGATCTCGCGCCCGCCCTCGCCGCGCTCGCCCGCGTCGCCGAGCGGCGCAACACGATCCCGATCCTGTCGAACCTCCTGCTGCGCGCCGCGGGCGAGACGCTGACGCTGGTCGCGACCGATCTCGACCTCGAGCTGCACATGGCCGTCCCCGCGACGGTCGAGGCGGCCGGCGCGCTCACCGCGCCGGCGCATCTTCTCGCCGCCTTCGTCGCCCGCCTGACGGCCGGCGCCGACATCCGGCTCGACGCGCGCGACAATCTGCTGCATGTCGTGTCCGGCCGCGCCCGCGCCGCGCTGCCGACCCTGCCGGAGGCCGACTGGCCGGACTTCGCCAGGCCCGCGCCGGTCTGCGAACTCGCCCTGCCGGCGCCGGATGTCGCCGACCTGCTCGCCGGCGTCGCCTTCGCCATCTCGGACGAGGTGACGCGCTATTATCTGTGCGGCGCGCATCTCGAGGCGGTGCGGGACGAGGCGGGCGCCTGGGCGCTGCGCGCCGTCGCCATCGACGGTCACAGGCTCGCGCATCGCGAGATCGCCGCCGCGGCCGCGGCGTCGGCATGGCCCGCCCTCATCGTTCCGTCCAAGGCGGTCGGCGTGATCATCCGCCTCGCCCGCGCCGCTGAGGGCGATCTCAAGCTCGCCGCCGACGCGACGCGCCTGACCGTCGAGGCCGGCGCGACGCGCCTCGTCACCAAGCTGATCGACGGCCAGTTCCCCGACTATCGCCGCATCATGCCGCAGGGCGGCGACCGGCGCCTGCGGCTCGATCGCGACGCCACCCTCGCCGCCCTGTCGCGCATCCTTGCGCTGGCCGACGACAAGGCCCGCGGCGTGAAAATCGACGCCGACGACGCCCGCGTCACGCTGGCGCTGGCGACAGGCGTCGGCGACGGCCGCGCCGTCAGCGAGGAGATCGAGGCGGATTACGAGGGCGAGCCGATCACGATCGGTTTCAACGGCGCCTACCTGCGCGAGATGCTCGACGCGATCGAGGCCGACACGGCGCTCGTCACCCTGTCCTCGCCCGGCGAGCCGGCGCTCTTCACCGGCCCCGACCGCCAGCGCCTGCGCGCCGTGCTCATGCCCATGCGAGTCTGAGGAGCCCACGCCATGAGACTGATCCACACGGTCACAGACGCGCTGGCGCTGGCGACCATCGCCGTCGTCGGCTTCATGCTCTGGGTCGCGACGCCCGCCTGGGCCGCGCCCGCCGGCGCCGACGCGCCGCAGCTCGCCGCCGAACTGCCGGCCCTGAGCGTCGCCGCCGCGGTCGCGATCGTCGCCGGCTTTCTGCTTCTCTCGCATGCATTCCGGAGGCGGGGCTGATGGCCAGCGTCAACAAGGCGATCCTCATCGGCCATCTTGGTCGCGACCCCGAGACGCGCCAGACCACGGCCGGCAATGCCGTGGTCAGCTTCTCGCTGGCGACCGGCGAGTCGTGGCGCGACAAGACCACCGGCGAGCGGCGCGACCGCACGCAATGGCACAATGTCGTCATCTTCAACGAGCCGCTCGGCAAGATCGCATCGGAGTTCCTCAGGAAGGGCTCGAAGGTCTATGTCGAGGGCGAGATCGAGACGCGCAAATTCACAGACAAGACAGGTCTCGAGCGCACGACGACCGAGATCATCCTGCGCCAGTTCCGCGGCGCCCTGACCCTTCTCGACCGCGCCGAAAAACCGCCCGCCCCAGATCCCGACTCCTACGGCGAGACAAGAACGCGCGAGCCCCGCCGCAACCCCGACGACCCCCGCGCCCCGGCCGAACCGCCCCGCCCGATCGACGACGACATCCCGTTCTGAGGCCGCCATGACCACAAGCCGCATCGAATGGACCGACCGCAGCGACTGGAACCCGATCCGCGGTTGCACGCGCGTCAGCGAGGGCTGCCGCAACTGCTACGCGGAGACGATCGCCGGCCGGTTCAGCGGCCCCGGCCAGCCCTTCGCCGGCTTCGCGACGCAGACGCGCGATGGCGGGCGTTGGACCGGCAGGGTCGAACTGGTCGAACAGCGCCTCGCCCTGCCGCTGCGCTGGCGCAAGCCGGCGCGCATCTTCGTCAACAGCGCCTTCGACCTGTTTCACGAGCAGATCGCCGACGACGTGATCGACTGCGTCTTCGCCGTCATGGCCCTCGCGCCGCGACACACGTTTCAGGTGCTGACGAAGCGCGCGAAGCGGATGCGATCCTATTTTGCGGCGAGCCCATGGCGGAGAATCAAAGACAGAGCCTTCGAAATCATCCCCGGTGACGTTTTCGAGGCGTTCGACAGGGCTGATCAAGCGGTCGCCGAGTCGCCACTCAGAAACGTCTGGCTTGGCGTCAGCGTCGAGGATCAGACGCGCGCCGACGAACGCATCCCCGACCTGCTGGCGACGCCGGCGGCGCTGCGTTTCGTGAGCGCCGAGCCGCTGTTGGGGCGCATTGACTTTCGCGGCCTGAACGCCGGCGGCGGCGTCATCGTCGACGCGCTCGCCGGAACGAGGCTCGACTATGGAGACGAGCCCGACGTGGGCCTCGTCGCGCCGACGGAGGAGCGGGCGAGCCGCATCGACTGGATCATCGTCGGCGGCGAGAGCGGCCCCAGCGCGCGGCCGATGCATCCCGACTGGCCGCGTGCGATCCGCGACCAGTGCGCTGCCGGGGGCGTCCCGTTTTTCTTCAAGCAATGGGGCGAGCATGGCGACGCTGTCGCCGCGATCAATGTCTGCCGCCCGACCATAGTCTATGAGAATGGCGGCTGGGCCGAGGCGCGGTCGCTTGCGGAAGCCATCGCCAGGATGAGGAGCGGCGCGCGGTGCGTTCAGCGCGTCCGCAAGGCCCGCGCCGGCCGCCTCCTCGACGGACGCACGCATGACGCAATCCCGGAAATCGCGCGATGACCGCCCCGGAGATTACCAACGCAAAGCCCGGCGAAACACGGGCGCACTTTGCGGGACGCATGGCGGCGCGCGGCGTGGCTGAATTGGTCGCCGTGACTGGCGTCGCCTTCGCCGCAGGTCAATGCCTGCCGCTCTTGCACGCCTCATTACCGGCAGCCTCCTTGGCGCAGGCGTTCGGATTTTCTGCTGTCGCAAACGCCGCGGCAATCATCATCCGCATCCTGTCCGCCCCCGACTTGGATAGCACAGATGAATAGCGACAATAGAGCGGCCCCCGTCCGCATTCAGCGCAAGCGCCTGCCCGGCGGCGAGACGCTGCGGCTCCATGCGATCGACGCGCCCGAGATCGGCCGCGCCCGCTGCGAGGCCGAGCTCGTGGCCGGGCTGCAGGCGAAAGCGCGGCTGCGCGCCTTGCTCGCCGGCCGCGCCGTGACGGTCGAACGCTGCGAACCCTCGACCGGCCGCTGCGTCGATCGCTACGGCCGCACCCTCGCCGCCGTGACGATCGACGCCGGCGACGTCGCCCTGATCCTGATCGCCGAGCGCCACGCCGAACCCTGGCGCCCCGGCCCCGAAGCCGCCGCGGCCCGCGCCGCCAGATGGTGCAGGAGGTGAGGATGTCCGATTGGCTTTCCGAGATGACGATCATGTGCTTCGGCGCCGCGATCGCGACGCTTGGTTTTTTGTGGGTTACCCTGCTGCCATCCATAGGCGCGCTCTGGCTCCTCGGCATCCTTCGCTGACCAGACCATGCCCCGCCGCCCCGATCCCATGCCCCTCCCGCCGCGCGGCCTCAGCCGCGTCGAGGCGGCGGGCTATGTCGGCGTCGGGGCGACGCACTTCGACGCGCTGGTCGAGCAGGGCGTGATGCCCCGGCCCGTGCAACTGGGCGGCCGCCGCGTATGGGATCGCCACCGGCTGGACACAGCCTTCGAGGCGTTGCAGCCTGACGCGCCGGGCGACCCCTATGCGGACGTCCGCTGACGGAGCCGCCATGTCCCGCCGCACCGGCCTGCCGCGCCACGTCTATCAGGACAAGCGCCGCGACGGCCGCCTGCGGCTGATCTTTCGCCCGCCCGGCCGCAAATCCGTCACCTTGCCCGGCCCGCCCCTGTCCGCCGAGTTCTGGGCCGCCTATGCCGCCGCCCTCGGCCAGACGCCGCCGCCCGTCGACGCCGGCCGCCGGCCGCGCCAGGGCGAGCTGGGCGCAGCCGCCGGCGACTGGTATCGCAGCGCCGAATTCCGCCAGGGCGACTCCCTGACACAGGCGGACAAGCGCGGCGTCCTCGAGGCGATCCTGCGCGAGCCGCTGCAGGCGGACCGGCCGGAGGGCCTGACGTTCATGACCTGCCCGCTGGCGAGCCTCACCGCGCGCCATGTCGCTGTGCTGCGCGACCGCAAGGCCGGCGCGCCGCACGCCGCCAACAAGCGCCTGCGCTACCTGCGCCAGATGTTCGCCTGGTGCGTCGAGACCGGGCGCATGGCCGCCAACCCCGCCCTCGGCGTGCGCCGCGTCACGCCGCCGCGCGGCGGTCATCGCACCTGGACGGTCGACGAGGTGCGCGCCTACATGGCCGCGCACCCGCCCGGCGCCATGGCGCGCCTCGCGATCATGATCCTGCTCTATGCCGGCCTGCGGCGATCCGACGCCGTGACGCTCGGCCGCCAGCACATCCGCGAGGGCTGGATCGTCAAGCCGCAGATCAAGAACCGCGCCCGCTGGCCGCGCATGATCGAGATTCCGATCCTGCCGCCGCTGGCCGAGGAGATCGCGCGCACCGCCCGCCCCGGCGCGCTGGCGCTGCTGACCACCGAGGCCGGCCGGCCCTTCACGGCCAAGGGATTCGGCGCCCGATTCGAAAAATGGCGCTCCGCCGCCGGCCTGCCCGCCGGCCTGAGCGCCCACGGCCTGCGCAAGGCCGGCGCGACGCTGGCGATCGACGCCGGCGCCAGCGAGGCGCAGGCCATGGCCATCTGGGGCTGGGAGGACGCCGACGAAATCCGCACCTACGCCCAGGCCCGAGACCGCCGCCGCCTCGCCGCCGACGGCATCAAATTCCTCGCCCTGCCCGAACAAACCCGGCCCGAAAACTACACTCACTCAAAACCGAGTGTAAAACAGAACCGGAAAAGCAAACAAAATCAATAACAGAAGTCGCCGCTGGCAGGAGTGGAGGGACTTCATAGGCGCTTTGAATTCAAGCAGATGCCGTTCAGAATTACATTTTGACGACCGTTGATATTCAATGGTTTTCAGGCAGAAATTGCACGTCGTCGGGAAGGTGGCAATGCGGCTTTCAGTCCTTCGCCTCTGGTGCGCCTGCCTGATCCGCGCGCTGCGGCGCGACGTTCCCGACTGGCGCGCCGATGATCGCCGGCGGGAGAATGACGCGCGGATGCAGGATCGGGCGCGGCGCCGCGGGCGCAGGTCGCCATGGAGATGATCGCCCGCCGCGGCATGGGCGACGCGGGGCACTTGACACGGGCCGGATTACATGTAATATATAACTCATCGATCGGGCATTTCCGCCCGCCGACGCCCCTCAGGCAGGGGCGAGACACGGAGAGACGATCATGGCTCGCGCCACCTACTCCTGCACCGACTGCGGCTCGACAATCGAGGTCACTGGTCGCAATCGCGCCGACGCTGACAGTCGCGCCCGCTGGGGCGAAAAAAATCGACCGCTGTGCTGGGAGTGTGAAAAGCGCCACCGGACTGCCAAACTGGCGGCTGCTGGCGCTGTCGCCGCCGAGGCGGCGCAGCAGGCCGGCCTCCCGGCGCTGACCGGATCAGCCAAACAGATCGCTTGGGCGGAAACCATCCGCGCAGCGGCGTTGCCGGCGATCGAGCGGGAGGCCGCCGACAGCGCAGCATTGGTCGGGGGGCGCAGGCTGGTCGAGGGCAATTATCCGGCGGAGGCCGCCGCGCTCCTGACCGAGGTCGCCGACGCGGCGGCGCTCATTGTCGCCGAGGCGCGCGCCCAGACTGACGCCTCATGGTGGATCGACAACCGCGACGCGGAGGTCCGCGCGCGACAGTGGCTGATCACCACCCTCCGCGCGCGCCCGCAGATGCTGCCGACGGCGCTGTCGATCGGCATCGTCAAGCGGAGGGCGTGATGGACCTCTCCGCACTGACCGACGACCAGCTGATCGAGCTGGCCCGGCTCGTCATCGACGAGGGCCTGCGCCGCAACCCGGCGACAGCGACGGCGACGCAGGACATGATGATTACCGCCGCCGAGCGGGCGCGGATCGCCAACCTGGCGACCGATCTCGAAATCCGCGCGGCGCGGGCGCGGGAGCGGGAGCGGATCGCGACTGCCGCAGCGAGCGCGGTCCGCGCCGCCGATGCACAGGCGCGGCAGGAGCAGCGTCTCGCCCAGGCGCGAGACCTGCTGGCCCGCGCGGCGGCGCTGGTCGATCGGGAGCCGAGGGACGTAACGATCGTGCGGCTCCCAGGCCGCGTGCTGGTCAACGAGGGGAGCGACCGCTACGCGCGGTCGCATCTGGCCGACTGGCAGGGCGGCGCGCTGCGCACGCCCCGGTCGCTCGTCGCGCGAAAACCAGCCCTGGCGGCGCTCTGCGTCGAGGTCGCCGATACGCTCAAAATCGACTGCATCAGAGGGGTCGACTACTATGTCTCGTGAGATCGCCAATCCGCTCGCCGCGCTGATCGCCCAGGCGGCGCGCACGCTGCCGGCGCAGACCGGGGCCGCGGCCGCAGCGGCCGAGCGGCTCTGCCGCTCGACGGTCATCCTCGCAGATGTCTCGGGATCGATGGACGAGCGCGCCGACACCGGCCGGCGCATCGACCGGCTGCGCGAGGCGCTGACCGAGGTCTGGACAGAGCACTGCCGCCTGATTGCTTTTTCGACGCTGCCGCGCCCGCTCACCGGGCCGGAGTACCTGCCAGAGCCAGAGGGCGCGACAAATATGGGGCTCGCCCTCGACGCGACGCATGTGCATCGCCCGCGCGCGGTCGTGCTGATCTCGGACGGCCACCCGACCGACGAGGCGGCCGCGATAGCGGCGGCGCGCGGGCTGTCCTGCCCGATCCACACGATCTATTGCGGGCCGGAGCACGACACCGGAGCGATCGCATTCCTGCGGCGTCTGGCGGCGGCGGCCGGCGGCGGCGCCTATGTGCATCGCTGGGGCGGGCCGACGCGGCTCGCCGCCGTGCTGCGGCCGCTGCTGCTCACCGGCCCCGCATGAGCCGGCGGCGCTCGATCGGAGAGCGGCTGGCGAGGGCCGGATCGTCCGCTGTCCGACGCGAGATCGTCGGCGACTGGGCGGACGCCTGGCTAGCCGATCATGCGCGCACGCTGGGCGCAGCGCGATCCGCTCTGCGTCATGGCGACCTAGACGAGGCCGAGCGACTGCTCGGCCAACTCGACGCGCTGATGAGCAAGGCGGCGACCGGCATGACCGCCGTGGTCGCTGCGATGGAGGATGACGATGGTCGATGATGCACGCGCACGGACGCGTGACGCCGTAGCGCGCCTGCGCCCCCGACGCCGCGCCGATGGCCGGCGCGACATTCAGCTGTCGCTGCCGGCTGATGCAATCGACAGTCTCGACGAGATGGCTGTAGCCGCAGGGGTCGGACGAGCAGAGATGGTGACGACGATGATCCGGCAGGCGTCCACCGACAGGAGAGGCGCATGACGCTCACACGCCTCCATGTCGGCGCGCCATGGCCCTACGGAGCGCATCCCGACGGCATGATCGCCATGATCCAGCCGGGCGAGGGCGCCCTCGACGTCATGCTCGCGTGCCACGTCTCCGGCCTGTCTGGCGACGAACTGTCAGCGCTGCGCTCACGGCCGATCCGCCTCGGCGTCTGGTCCTCGCCGCCGCTGACATGGCTGCTGCTGTCGACACAGGGCGAGATGTCGCTCGACGCGCCCTACGCGGCCGGCATCGCCAACGCTGAGCATGTCGCAGGGATCCGGCGCTGCGCCGCCGCGATGGCGGACATGCAGGCGCCGCGCCGGCTGCTGATCACCGTCGCCGTCATCGATCGCGGCGTGACGCGCGCGCTGCGCGGCGTGACGGTCTCGGCCGACTTCGGGCGGGCGCTTGCCGCCGCCATCCTCGCCTCGCCCGAACGTCTCTCGCAGGCCGACTACGCGAGCGCGATCGACCGCGACAGCAGGCTGTCGACGCCGCAGATGCTCACCGCCGCGCAGGTCGTCGAGACCGCCGGCAGGATGTGAGGCCGCCTGAAACGAAAAAAGGGGACTTATATATGAGTGTGACCCGCAGGTAGCCGCCTCTCACAGATCGTCAGCATCACTTTCGTCGGTTTCGCTGTCGTCAACGTCAGCAGGATCGGCGTCCCCCTTAAGGCAGTAGCCTCCGGACTTCAGGCGTTCTATCCCGGATGTGGCCTTTGTGCGCCAAAGCATTGTTGACAGGACCATTTCCGGGTCCTTGCCTGTGATTGTCATCCCCCGCTCGATCAACTTTGCGAACAAGTCGGTACGTGAAAGAGGCTTGCCCGCTTCGGCGATGATCGCCCTTGCGGCTTCTGCAACTTCCTCTTTCCTAGAGTTCGCCGGGACCATGCGCACCTGCTGGCCCCCGACCGTCGCCACAAATCCGCCCTTATCTCTCAATGGGTTGAATGAACCAACATCATCGATCGCCTTGCCGCTGAATTTCTCCCACGCGCGGATAAATTTCGTGATTTCAGCTATTTCGTCTTTTGCTCGCCTGATGCCGCGCTCGTGTTTTTTGATTCGCTCTTCTGCGTCGGCTTTTTTCGCCAGCGCAGCCCGGATAGCGTCGTCCGACATGACACACCAGCGCATTCAGATACGGCAAAATGCGGCATCTAGCGCCTCAATGTGCACAAATGCGGGTTTTCAGCAAGCAGATACAGTGAATGTTGAAATCGAATCTGAATCTTGGTAGATAGGTGTCAGCCGAAACGCAAACGGCCCCCAAGGAGATGCCAGTCTCCAAAGGGGCCGTTGTCTAGGTCACCGGACGGGGGGGCTTGTCACAGTTCCCGTCTGGCGGATAGGTCAGGGATGCTGATGCATTCCAGCGATGGAATGTATCACTTCCCAACCGTCTGCTCAACCCTGTGGCTCTCTAAAAGGAGCCAGGACATGAGAAGGCGAGCAATTTGCCATCATGTTCGGCCATACGTGCGCATCCGCTTCGGGCGGCTTGAGCATGTGAGGGACTATTGGCGGTGCTGCGCTCAGCTCAGCTTCGCTTTCGAGGAAGCCGCGTAGCGGCTTTCGTGAGATGATCTGCTGATCGTCCTGGCCGTCGCGGGGAATCCTCCTGCGGCGGCTTTTTCGTCTTCGACCGCTCGATGCTCTCGGCCACCTCCTTCGGCTTTGTCGCAGCAAATCGGCTCAGTGCCTCGCCGAACTCGATGTCGAGCCGAAACGGCGGTTCCAACTTCTTGCCGTCGTTCGTCATGCGACCAGCGCCTTGTAGGTCAGACGACCTTCGACGCAGCCGAACAAGTCGTTCATCCGCGGTGAGGGCTTCATGTCGCGCCGATTGAAGCGCCACGCCATTTCGTCAACATAGCGTTGGAGGTGTTTGCTCGAAACCCAGTGGTGAACGCCAACGATCTGGCGCTTCAAGAGCGCCCACACGCTTTCGATGCTGTTCGTGTGAACGAACCCGCCCAAGCGGACATACTCCCCGGCTGAGTGGTTCACGGCGTGGTGTGCGTGCGTATTGTCGAGACCGCGAAACGAGCGGTCTTCGTCCGTCATGACCGTCGCGCCCGCTTCCACATTCGCCCGAACCTCGCCCTTCAGCGTCACGCCCTTAGCGTCCTTGACGTGCGTGGCGCGAAGCTCGCCCTCGCGCTCGACGATGCCGAGCACAACATCCTTGCCGGCGCCGCCCTGCGTGCCGCCCTTGCGGTCGGCGGCGTGCTTGTTCTTCTCCTTGCCGCCGACGAACGTCGTGTCGGCCTCAACCGTGCCTTTCAGGGGCGCATTGAACGAAGGCGTGCGCGCCGCATGGCGCAAACGATGCAGCACAAACCAAGCGCTTTTCTGCGTGATCTTCAGGTCCTTGGCGAGCGTCGTCGAGGCGATTCCCTTCGGGTGGTTCGTGATCATCCAAATCGCCGCAAACCACTTGCGAAGCGGGAGTTTCGTGTCCTCGAAGATGGTCCCGACCTTGATCGAAAAACGCTGGCGGCAGTCGCCGCACTTGAACGTCTTGCGGTCGCTGAAATGATAGATGCGGAGCCCGCCACAGTGGGGGCAGAACTCACCGTCGCGCCAGCGGATCGCGCGGAGGTGGTCAACGCAAGACTGTTCATCCGGGAAGGCTTCAAACAGATCGAAAAGGCTGTCGAATGACTTGAGCACGGCGCGTCTCCTGACTGAGACGAAACCTACACCCCTTCGCGGGTTGGGTCGAGCATGTATATAGGTCCCGAAAAAAGCCCCGCCGGCGTGAGCCGACGGGGCGAGGTGCGGTGAGGCTGGGGCCGCGGGGGCTGGGGCCTCGCCGGGTTTCAGGGTGGACTGGGACGCACGGTGAAGACGTTGCTGACCGCCGTGACGATCTTGTCGAGCGGCGAGACTGTGTCGATCGACCACTTCGTCGTCATGACATAGGCGCCAGGTTCGAGCGCGCAGGCGCCGCCGTTGAGCCACCATGCCAGCGTCAGTTTCGGCGGCGCGGGCAGGACTGATGTCGTGCGATAGTCGCTGCGCCCGCGGGCGACGCAGACGGCGACCGAGCCGCCGGCCTCGACGCGGCGCACAGTCGCGACCCAGTCCGCGGTGAAATCGCGGCGGATCGTGCGGATCACCACCATCTGCGGCGTTTGCCCCTCGTCGACATCGGCGACACGGACCGCTTCGACGCGCATCCACCAGTCGGCCGGCAGGATGACCGGCAGGCCGATCATGGCGATGATGATCCAGGGCGCGAGCCCGACGAGGAAGCGCATGGCCGCCGTCATCGGAGCGCCCCCTTGATCCACTCGACAAGGCCAGCCTTGACGGCGATGTAGAGCGCGACGCCCCAGCCGATATATTTGACGACGGATTGCAGCACGACGGCGGCGCGGCCGACCGCCTGCATCCCGAGCCAGAAGCGCGCGAAGTCCCGCAGCGCCTCGCGCTCCTCGGCCGAGAACTCCTCGGCCTCGCCCAGCGCGACCTTTGCGGCGAATTCGTCGGGCTTCGTCGTCATTCGTCACTGCCTTCCGAAAATGGATTTGAGCGTGTGTCCGCCGCCGTAAATCGTGAGCCAGATGCCCGTGAACGCCGTCAGGTTCTCCATCGGGATCGGATGCAGGGCAGGGAGGATCGTCGCCTTGAGCGTTGGGAGGATCAGCAGCGCCCACGCCCACAGGCCGATCAGCAGCCACGACATGGCGGGACGCCAGCCCCATGAAAAGAAACTCTCGCGCGCCGTCTCGGCAAGCGCGAGTTGCCGCGCCGTCTCGGCGTGAATCGCCGCGATCACGTCGCCCTGCGACGCCTCGACCGTCTGGACTGTCTTCGCCGCTGCGGCTGGGTCCGCCTCGACCTTTGCGGCGACCGCTTCTGGCGTCGCGTCTGTGCCCAGCGCCTCGGCGAGCGCGCCGATCACGGCCGACACCCCGGCGCCCAGAAGAGCGCCGGCAGGCCCTCCGATCGAGCCGGCGGCCGTCGAGAGAGCGCCCGACAAGATGGGCGCACCGGCCTTCGCCAGCGCGGCCGCGAGGGATTTGAGCGCGTCGGCGTTCATGGCGTCATCCTCTTCGTCAGCGCGCGCCAGAACCGCGCCCAGAAGCCCGGCGCAGGCGGCGGCGCCGGCTCGGGCAGCACGGGAATGGGCGCGGGCGGCGCGGGGATCGGCGCGGGTTTCAGGCTTTCGCGCGCAGAAGCCGCCGCCTCGGCCTGCTGCGTCTCCCTGATCGCGTCGGCAGGATTCCAGGGCGTGTCCTTGATGCCGCGCCACCGCGCATAGGCGCGCGCCAGTCGGCCGTGATAGTCGTGCGTCGCATAGCCCGGCCCGTTGTAGACGCGGGCGAACACATCCCAGCGATGCGCGCGCAGATCGTCGTCGATCGACGTCGCCTTGATGAAACTCACCATCGCGGCGAGGTGCGCTTCCTCGTCGTCGCAGAATGCCGCGACCATCGCCTGCGGGCTCGCATAGCCCGCGGCGCGATGATTGGAGCCCAGCACCTGCCCGAGGCCCCACGAGGCCGAGCGCAGCGCCGCCGTCTCGTCAATCGCGATGGCGGCGATCAGGTTCGGATAGGAGTCGGGCGGATAGGCGCCGGGGCGCCACTTCGGCCATGCAAGCCCGGCCGCCGCGGCGCGGGCGCGTTTCGATCCCTCGCCCAGCTCGCGCCAGAAGAGGTGAGGCTCGAACAGCATCGCCGGCCGGCCGAGTCGGTCGAACCCCGAGCCGCGCGACTCGACGTCCAGAACGGCGTGAATCTCGTCCTCGCCGACGCCGATCAGCGCTCCGAGCCGCGGCAGATCGACATCATCGAGCCGCTTCGCGTGGCCCTTGAAATTCGCAGGATACATGGGGAGCCCTCAGGAGCCGTTGGCGGGCGCGAAAACGCAGGGGCGGCGCTCGGCGACGATCACGCCGGCCTTCGGGTTGCCGCCATAGCGGCACACATGGAACTTGCCGTCGGGCGACGGTCGCGCCTCGGCGAACGGCACGACCACGCCGTCATGCAGCCGCCAGCCCTGCGGCGTGAACACCGGCGCCGGCTCGCGCTGCCCTTCGCCGACCTGATAGCAATCGGCCGTGTTGCAGCAGGCGAGCGGATACCAGTCATGCGCCCG
>ERZ761601.108-NODE-108-length-23593-cov-6.598904_pt1 | contig 23593 bp, 23 predicted proteins | sample MGYA00433092_ERZ761601 | MGnify/ENA primary metagenome ERZ761601 (study PRJEB28899, sample SAMN03785571) | bioreactor sludge metagenome | biome: EBPR Sludge; feature: EBPR Bioreactor; material: 0.22µm filtered reactor supernatant | place: Saint Lucia: Queensland...
GAGCAAGCTCGACCGCGGCCGGAGGCGTCAGCAGGAGAGGATGATCTTGCCCCTCTTCATCGACACCTTGGTTGCCTGACAATACCCGGTCATGTTGACCGGGAACGGGTCGGCGACGATTTCGCCGTAGACGCGGTTCAGGCACTGCCTGACCTCCTTGTCCTTGCGCCGATCGCCCAGCCACATGATGTGGCCCTGCCGAAACTGAAGCAGCCGGGCTTCGGGGCAGGCGATCTGCAGCCTGGTCGCTGTTGAATTGTCGTCCATCTCGCCGGCGCTGATGGGCTATGTGGCCGTCACTACCACCACGGTAGTGGCGAGAAGTGTACGTAAGAACATGGCAATTTCTCTCTCTTGATGTTAGAACAAACCGATAGACCCCGACTCGCTCGCCCGATAGCACCCAGCGAGCGACGGGTAGGCGAGGTAGAGCGGGTCCAATGGCTCGCGGCCATTATTACCCTCACGCACCATCCTTTCCGCCACGTCTGGCGGAAAATCATCGATTACAGTAGTGACGCCATCGATGAGATCGTACATCACCACTCGTGACATGCCTTCCGGTATGCCACTCAAATTCTGCGGACACGCCATCGGCCCTCCTGTATCTAGCCGTTTTCCCGTTTGCTATAATGACACTTTTCTCGTAGAAGTCAAATCACTTCGCCAACGGGTGGAATTTGCGATGAGTTTCCTCGGCGTATTTGTCGGACGCATGGACGTAGCGGGTAGTGGTATCCAAAGATTCGTGGCCGAGGAGGATCTGGATGGCGGCCGGGTTGGCGCCTTGTTCGGCCAAGTAAGTCGCAAAGCCGTGGCGAAGCGAGTGAGCGCTCGTCGGCACGTTGATGCCCAATAATTCACGATAGCGCTTGATCTTGGACTGGAGATAATTCGGCGCGATGCGCTTGTTCTTCTCGCCGGCGTTCTGACCGCGCTTCGGGATGAAAAGATAAGGGAAGTCGTCGGCCCGAAGTTTTAGATAGTTGTCGATATGCTCCTTGGCGCGGTCGGTGAGGTAGATGAAACGCTGTTTCCGCCCCTTACCCTGGATGAAAATCCGCCCGGAGCGGTCCAACTGGCTCAATTTGAGCCCCAGAAGCTCGGAAATACGCATGCCGCTTGCGAACAGCGTCTCCAGCATGGCGCGATTCCTGAGGGCCACGAATTTATCTTTCTCAAATTTGTTAGGCGATTCGATCAGATCGATGAGTTCATGAAGCTCGGCCACCTGACCGTGTTTTTTCTCCATGCGCACCAGCTTGATCATCGTCGGCGCAAGCGGCGACTCGTGGTCCATGTCGATCAAATACGCGAAATATCGGCGCAAGGACGATAGACAGCGATTTATCGAGCCGCTACCGAGCGTGCCGTCCGGCGACTTCTTGTTAAGGGCCGTGACGCGCTCATCGGAGTTCAAATGAGCCTTGAAAAGCTCGATCGTGTGCTTGTCGATCTCCGAAAAGGATAAATGAGTCATCTCGGTCGACAAAAACTTGTCGAAGGTCAAAAGATCGCGTTTATAGGCGTCGTGAGTTTTGCGGGAATAATTGTTGGCCAGTATGGACGTGAGGAAATGCGAGACGTGGGGAAGGACCTCGAACTTAGCGGTCTTTAACGTCTCGGTATTTTCGGTTTTATCTTTTTTGGCGGTCATAGGCTAGGGAAGGCCCTGATGATCATTATATATAAGGAAGGAAATAGGGCCGATTCTCTCTATATGTAACTGAGTATAATATCTCTAATACTCAGTTATTATACCATTTCCATAGGAACGGCCAGGAGTTATCCACAAGCGGATTTCAGCGGCCAGTTCGCGCGCTTCGTGTCCCCCATCGATCGACGCGCGTAATTTTTCCCGCCGGAAAAATTACGCGCGTCGATCTAAAACTTTTTATACTTGAATTAGGACGGGGGCTCGGGCAGGGCGCCTCCCCCACCCCGCTCGGTAGGGGAGTCGTAAATCTAAAAAGCCACTTCACTTCCCTGTTTGTCTAAATAAAAAAGCGACCGCCGCGTCGGAGACGCGGCGGATCATCGGTGCGCGAGACGAGCCAGTGCTTAAGCCACTAAGTAGATGGCGACGAGTCCCGAGAAGATCGTGAGCACGATCATGAGGCCGAGGACTTTTCTGGACACCGCCATACTGCTCGAGCCGTCGACTTCTATGATCCCGTCCTTGTCGGAACGGAGCCATTGATCGCCGTCCTTCTCGCTGTCTTCGCCGAAATGCTTGACGACGGCACGCAGGAGAGCGAACAGACCGAGCAAACCCAGGGCAACATCGACGATGTCGTATCCGAGGCGACGCAGCCAATCACTTACTTTTGTCACACTGGGTCCGTCATCATGGTATCCGCTGCCTTCTACCCGTCGGAAGTCGGAATCGTTTACTGGCTTATCAGCCATGTCTTCCTCCCTTGTTGGAATGGCTTTTACAAAAACTACTTCGAGTATACACCCGAGGTTACGAAGCCGGCAAATAATCGAGCGGGTCGAGGTAACCTTCGATGGCGGAGAACGGCGAGAAAGCGGCACCACAGCCGGTCACGGCCTTGAACTCGTTGAAGCGCTTTACCTGGACGGCGGCGCTCACGTAGACGGTGAAGTGCAGGTGCGGACCGGTGGCATAACCGGTAGCGCCCACATAGCCGATGACATCGCCAGTATCGAGCTTCTGGCCGGCCGAGACCCCGATGTAGCTCAAGTGGGCGTAAAGCGTCGCTAGACCGTTAGGATGGTCGACCAAGACCCATTGACCCCATGAATAACATCCGGGTACCGAGTCGGTGTTGCCGGTCGCTCTTACCGTTCCGGTCAAGGGCGCATAGATCTTAGTACCGACGGCGGCGCCGAGATCGATGCCGTTGTGCATGTTGTTTTTATAGACGCCGGCGTTTTGGAGGGCGAATTTGGTGTAGCCGAAGTATTGCGTGATGATCACCTTATCGAGCGGCCAGCGGAACACCGAACTGCCCTTGGTCGGGATCGAATTAGGGTCGAGAATGAAGCGCAACTCGGATTCGATGGCCTGCACCTCTTTAAGAAGCTGATCGCGCGCGGCCTTCTTATCGGCTAGTAGTTTTTGGTAATTGGCTTCTTCGTTCTTAGTGGCCGTAAGGAGGTTGGTCTTCTCCTTTTTGTTGCCTTCTAAGATCGAATGCTGGCCGGCAAATTGATCGCGTAAAGACACCAGTTCGGATCGTTTGTCGCTTTCCTCCTCCACCTTGCCGCCCAAAAGTTCCTTAAGGCGGCTTAGATCGTCCACGCGGTCGCGCATGCTCTGCCGCACGGTCTCAAGCTCTTCGACCTCTCCCCAAAATTCGGACAAATTGTCGTGGCGCAAAAAGACCTCGATCAAGGAGTCGTTCTCGTTCTGGGACAACAGACGCAGGTTCTCGCCGATGGCCGCCTGGTTGCTCATGATGCTCTTTTCGGCGTCACTGATCTCTAGAGAAAGCTTATCGATCTCGACATCGGTGCTCTTGATCTTACCCTCGGTCAGACGGATGTCCGCTTGGATCTTCTTGCGCTCGAGCTCCAGCTGGTTGATGGCGCTTTGGAGCGTGCTCTTTTCGGCGCCGACTTTCTGCAGTTCGGCTTCATAGGCGGCGATCTCCTTTTCGATCGAAGCTAGGCGCTCGTTGCGATCGTCGATCTCCCTTTGAAGCCTTTCGGCCTCGGTCTGGGCCATAGCTGGAAAAGCCGCAAATAAAGACGGCAACATCGCCGCTCCGATAAGAAAAGCGGCCGCGTAACGCAAGTCGATTAAAAAAGAAAAACGAGGGGTCACTGACCCATTTTAACATGAGTCGTCAGGGCGTCGTCCAGTCTTTTTATGGTCTCGTCGCGGCCGATGATATAGGCCGAATTAAAAGGATCCGGCGAGCGTTCGCGACCGGTCAAAGCGACGCGCAAGGGCCATAAAACCGCTCCCCTGCCCTCCCGATCGGCATAGTCCCAGATAGCAGCTTTGATGGCATCCGGAGATGAAAAGTCGGCTTCGCTTAAAGTACTCTTTAAATAAGTGAAATGTCTTTCGATATCCGTAAGCGGTGCTTCGTTCTTACCGCGCAGTAGGTCGGTGGCGTAACTCGGGGTCTGGAAAGCGAAATCATACTCGCCCGCCTCGGCCCACTGACGCACATCGGCCATGGTCTCGGCTCGCTCACGGATGACCGGCAATAGCCTGTCTACGCGCTCCTCGTTGTACTGCGGCAAGGTAGCCAGCCGCTCGGGCCAATGTCGGCGAAGCAGCGCCGCATATTCGGCGGTATCTAGACGATCGAGATGCTGTTTGTTGATCCAGCGAAACTTCTGTTTATCAAAAACCGCGCCACTCTTGTGGACGTTTTCGATCTTGAATTGCGCGACCAATTCCTCCTTAGTGAATATCTCCTGGTCGGTGCCTGGGTTCCAGCCTAAAAGGGCCAAGTAGTTCAAGATCGCCGCCGGTAAAAAACCTTCCTTGAGATACTCTTCGACGGCCACGGCTCCGTGACGCTTGGACAACTTACTGCGATCGGCCGCCAAAATGAGCGGCAAGTGGGCGTAGACCGGACGAGAAAATCCTAACGCCTCTTGGATCAATATCTGCCGCGGCGTATTGCTGATGTGGTCCTCGCCTCTAAGGACATGGGTGACGCCCATCTCTTGATCGTCGACGACCACGGTGAAGTGATAGAGCGCGTCGTCCAAAGACCGCGCCACGACCAGATCCCCTAACTCGGTGGTGTCGAAAGTTATGTCGCCGCGAATCAAGTCGGTGAAGGTGATGCTCTTATTAGGGTTCTTCAGACGCACTACTTCGACCGTCTCTCCGGGACTCTGCTTGCTGTCTTCGCGAGAGACGTAAAAAGCCCCCTTCCCTATCCCCTCCTCTAAATAACGCCTATACACCGGGCCTCGTTCGGACTGCCGCGTTATTTCTTCATTATCCCAATCGATGCCGAGAGCGCGCAGGCCGTTCACTATCTCCTCCTCGTACTCCGGGCGACTGCGGGCCTTGTCCGTGTCTTCGCTGCGAAATACCATTTTGCCTCCCTGGCTTTTGGCGAATAAATAATTGAAGAGAGCGGTACGTGCGGTACCGATATGCAGGTGTCCGGTCGGACTGGGCGGAATACGGGTGACGATCATAATCTAGATTTCATGCTCACGACCTATGGTCACGAGAATATTCGCCAGCTTATACGCCCCGTCGGACGCTGTCAAAGAGGCGGCCCCCGCCGCCATTTCCATTTGCGTCGCCTCGGATCCCAAGATACGCTCGATCTCGGCGACCAAAATATCATCGCTTAGATTATGTTCTTCCATCACCACGGCCCCGGTCTCCCTAGCATAGGAATAGGCGTTGCTTCTCTGGTCGCGACTGATGTCCTCGGGGATGGGTACTACGATGGCCGGTTTGCCCGCTGCGGCGATCTCGAACAGCGTGGTACTTCCCGCGCGGGAGATGATCAGCGCCGCCGCCCGCAGGGCGGCGGCAAACTTTTCTTCGGACATGTGTCCGAAAACATAATAACGGGACAAAGGCTCACGATCAGTGAAAAGTGCCGACGCCGCTGAAGAGACCTTGTCGACGTTAGCATCGCCTACTTGGTGGACCACGATGAATTTCGACAACAAACGAGTCAACGAGGCCAGAATGAAGTCGTTCAACCTTTCGGCGCCGGATGAACCGCCGGTGACCAAGATGATCGGACGGTCGTCAGGAATACCGAGTACCTCGTGCGGTTTTGCCACTTGAGCGCGGAACGAGCGGCGTATCGGCATGCCGACCATGGCCAGCTTCGCCTCTTTCCCCTTTAAGTGTTCCCCGGCTTCGGCATAGGCCAGCGCGATAATGCGAGCAAATCGCGACCCCAATACATTGGCGCGTCCGGGAACAGCGTCCGACTCATGCACGACGATCGGTATTCTAAGGAGCCAAGCGGCGATCACCACCGGCACACTGGTATAGCCTCCTTTGCTCAACACGGCATCGGGGTACAGAGCCAATAACTTGAAAAAAGCGACCACGATCCCCCACCCGGTTCTGAAGACATCGACATAATTAGCCAAAGAACGATACAGTCGGTTCTTGCCGGCCGGACAGCGGACGAAGACGATGTTTTGTTTCGCCAACGCGTCGGCATTATAAGGATCCGGCCCCAGGTAATAGAGTTCGCCCTCCGCGCCAAAAGACTCCTGCTCGCGCAACGCTTCGGCTACGGCGACCAGCGGATAGAAGTGTCCGCCCGTGCCTCCTCCGACTAAAACAAAACGCATAGATCTATGACATTAATTTAAAACGCCGAACGCGAAATGCAAAATGACAATCATTTGAATTTCTTCTGATACTTCGAGACATTCAACACTATGCCCATCGCCGATAGCGTTATCAGCATGGCGGTGCCGCCGTGACTGATGAACGGCAACGGTAGTCCCAACATCGGCGCCAGCTTCATCATCGCCGCCATATGCAGGAAAGCTTGCAGAGCCACCATGGTGACCAGGCCGATCACCAAAAGCATGCCAAAATCGTCAGGCGCCGCCGTAGCCAATCGATAACCCCGGAAGATGAAACCAGTGAACAGCAACACCAAGACGATCACGCCGATGAATCCGAACTCTTCGGCGAAAACGGCGAAGACGGCGTCGCCGATGGGCTCGGGCAGATACTCGAACTTCTGCACGCTCTGTCCGTAACCGCGCCCGGTCCAGCCGCCGTTCCCTACCGCTATCAAAGATTGTTTCATCTGCCAGCCGGCGCCGTAGGTGTCGGCATCGGGGCTGATGAAGGCCATCAGGCGATTTTTCACATAATCGTGTACGAAGGCCAAAAGCACCACGAGAACGACGGCCGCCGCCGCCATGATCAGAAGATCTTTCCAGCGGCCGCTTTGGACGAAGAACATGGAAGCGCCGGCGGCGGCCATGATCAAAAAGGTATCGGTGTCCCTTTGCAACAGCATGATCACACCGACGATGATGGTACTAAACAGAAACGGCGCGGTGCTTTGCCAAAAGTCGGTACTATCCTTACGGACCCCCGAAAACCACGTGGCCATGTATATGACGAAAGCGATCTTCAAGACCTCGGACGGCTGGAACGAGAAACCGGCGATGTCTATCCAGCGGGTGGCGCCGCCGTGCGCCACTCCCAAGCTCGGCACGAACACCAGAAGCGATAACGCGACGCCGAACAGAAATATATAGAAAGCGAATTTGCGCCACGTACGATAGTAGACGCGACTCATCAATAACAGTCCCATTAGTCCGCCGCCGATACCCAAAACCCCCTGTGTGAACGCCACCGAAGAAAAGCTCACGCGCTCATCTGCCAACAGTCCGAGCGAAGCCGACGAAAACACGAAAAACCCGCCGGCGACCAAGGTCAGGATGATGAAAAGTAATATGCGGTCCATCGACTTAGGTTTTGGTATGGTCATAAAGAGATCAGATCCCTATAGTTAGCAGAAGTCCGACGACGGCGAAAACAAAACCGAGGATCCAATAGCGCATAGTCACTTTGTAGGGCGGCCAACCCTCGGCCTCGAAATGATGATGAAGCGGAGCCACTAAAAGCACCTTGCGACCGAAGAAACGTTTGCCCATGATCTGTGCTACGTTGGCGACCACCGTAGCCACCAGCAGGAAGCCGATGATAGGCAGAACGGAGACTCCCTCGCCGTCGCCCAGAGTGTCGGTCATGAATGCCACGACGGTGAGCGACATAGTGAGCGCCATCACTCCGGTCTCCGACATGTAGAAGCGGGCCGGTGGAACGTTGAACCACAGGAAGGCCAATATCCCGCCCACCACCGTGGCCGCGAAAGCGGCGATGTCGATCTGTTCTTGCCACAGACCTATGCCGACATAGGCGGTGAAGATGAACATGAACACACCGCCGGCGAGACCGTCGATACCATCGATGACACTGGACATATAAACGCAAAGCGCCACGAATACGAAAGCCGGAATGAACCACAAACCGAGATCTATCTGACCGAATCCAAGGAACGATATGGTATCGACATCGAGCTTGTCATAGAACCACCAAGCCGAGAGCAGGGCCGTCACCATCACCACGAACATCCTTTGTGATAATGGCAGACCGCCGGCGAAATGGCGCCCGTCGCCTCTGATGGTCAAAAGATCGTCTATGAAACCGACGGCGGCACCGACCAAAAGCGCCATGAGCGGTAGCCAGGTCTGCGAGCGCGACAGGAAGTTGAGTTTGCCGAAGACGGAATCCGGAAATAGGAATTCCAGACCGGCCAAGATCGATATGGTCGCCACCACACTGGCCCAGATCACGATTCCGCCCAGACGCGGAGTGTTGGTATCGCGCTCTTTATGCAAAGCGTCAAATATCGGCGTACCGCCTCCTCCGTAACCACTGCCCTTCCCCGCGCTTTTCTTCCAGGCGCGATACTTATATAGATAATGCGTGATCAGAGGAGTGATCAGGATGCCGATGCTGAAGGCCATAGCGGTCGGCAAAAATACTTTTATCAGCGTCAGTTCCATTTTCTTACTGGTTTGGATTGTTAATTTCGTTCAATGTCGCCTGCACCAACTTTACCATGTCGGAAAAACGGCCCTGATAGCTCGAACCTAAGACCACGGCCACCATCGGCCGATCCAGACCGACATCGAAGGCCGTGACCAGATTGCCTCCGGCCAGCGTGGTGTATCCGGTCTTAGAACCGATGACCTTAGCCATCTCGTCGACCACGAGATTGGTGTTATAGACAGCATGAACCTCGCCGGCCTCGTTACCGATCACAGCCTCGGACCGGGTCGTGCTTTCCAGAAGATCCGGATAATTGGCCAGGATATATGACGCCAACTTAGCGACCTCGCGAGCGGTACCATAAGCACCAGCCTCGCTTTCGGAGATATCCAACCCGGTGGGATTACGGAAAGTGGTGAAAGAAAGACCCAGCTCGCGCGCGCGAACGTTCATCGCTTTCACGAAAGCGGTCTCTGGAGTGTCGGGATCGAGCAGGGCGCCGGCCGCCGACGACAACGCGTAAGCGCCATCGTTAGAGGAAACCAGGAGCATCAGGTCGGAGAGCTTCTTGTACGAGAATCTCTCGCCCGCGCGCAGATGATTGTCTCCCGATTGCTCCAAGGCGGCGGCGGTTATGGGTATCACAGCGCCTTCGTCCACGATCTCCTTCGCCACCAAAGCCGTCATTAGCTTGGTGATGCTAGCGAGCGGTCGACGTGTGTCTGGTTCTTTTTCATACAAGATCTCGCCCGAACGCACGTCCATCACCAAGGCTGACTCGGCCAATAGGTCGATGTCGGAGAAACGCGTCCTGTCGGCATCAACATTAGGACGTTCGGCCACATAAGCCGGGACCACCTCTTGTTGGTCAGGTGTCTTTTTGTCATGAGCCAAGTAAGCCGATGCCCCGCCGACGACGAACATGATCGCCAAGACGCCGACCAAGACCATCAGCTGTTTACTGACCGGCATACCACTTCGAGAAGCGGAGTCTTCGGTACCGGAAATGTCCGTCCATGTTTTGTTTTCTGATTCATCCATAACGATACGCTGATTCAGGAGTTCGTCGCTTCGTCTTTAACGCTACGCTCGAACGCCTCAAGAGCATTCATCACGTTGGCGTATTCCGGCATCTCGGTCTTTTCCGCTATTCCTAAATGGCGCATGAGTTCAGTGGTAGGAACATATTCTCCCTGACGTTTGCCTTGACGCCTCTCCACCAAACCCCTAGTCTCGAGCGCACGCAATATATAGGAGGAATTCACTCCCCTCACCCTGTCTATCTCGGCTCTGGTGACCGGAGAACGATACAACACTATGGCTAGAGTCTCCGCGCCGGCCTTGCCGATGTCGCGGCGAAGTTCGTCTTTTCTGATATCTTCGATCAAACCGTCGTATTTTGAAGCGACCGCCAAGGTCACCTCGTCCTCCGTAGAGACGAGTGTCGTGGCACCTTGGCGCAAACGTTCCGCCAAAGCCGCCAGAGCTTGATCTAAGGAGTTTTCGTCGATTCCGAGAAGTTTGGCCAACACTGGCCTCTTCATCGGCCCGGCCTTATAGAAAAGCACTGCTTCTATGCTTTTGTCGAGCGACATGCCTGGCATTATATCAGATTGTGGGGCGAGAATCCGGTCAATTTCCTAACACCTCCTCTTGGGGCGCCACTACGTCGGTCTTGAGTATCTTCTTTTGGAAGGAGGAGTATATCTCTTGTAACTCAGGACTCCTGGACCAAGTATAGGTCATGGCCGATCCGAAGATGCCGGCGGCGCCGGCCAAAAATCCCTGTATCAGTATGCCGATGAGCCGTTCCTGTTCGACGCCCTCGACGGTGAAGTTGAGCGCCACATATGCGAACAGGCCGCCGACCAAAGCCGCGGGTACCGCCCGGCCCAAAGAACGCCAGGACGATAATAGCGGCACGCGGAAATCGACGACCAAAAGACCGACCAGGACGATCGACTGCAAGATGACGGCGAAAGCGTATCCGAAAGCCAACGCCAGCACCTCGCTTCCCTCCACGCCACCCAGACGCATGACGCTCGAGACGTACCCTGCCAATCGCTCGTCGGCCATATATATTAAGTAGGAAACATAAGAGAACGCCAGCGCCAATACCGAACCGAAAGCCGTCACCATGAACGGCACCAGCGTACGTCCGCCGGCATAAAAAGCGCGTACGGCCACCAGGCTCACGGCGTGAGCCAAGAGGGACACCATCAAAACCGCGAGCACGGCCGCGGTGAGCCTGGTGTCGGACCAATCGAACGCGCCGCTACCTAACACCACACGCACCAATTGCGCGCGCAAAACGATGATGAGCACGATGGCCGGGACCGCCCAGAATATTATGTGGCGCAGGGCCGTGACTATGTGTAAATTGAACTCGTCACGTTTCCCCTTGCCCCACAGTTCGGACATCACCGGAAAGGCCGCGACGGAATACGACACGCCGATGATCGCCAAGGGCACCGAAAAAAGATTATAAGCGAACTGGAACACGGAGACGGAGCCCACGGCCATGGCGCTGGCGAAACCGAACAACGCCAGCATCACGATCTGTTGCATCGATAACGTCAGCGCTCTGGGAATCGACAACGCCAGTATCTCGGACAACTTTTTAAGATCGAAGAAAGCGGCCAGACCTAATCGATATTCGCTCTGCCTAACGAACGGCCACTGCACCATGAGATGTAGCCAGGCTCCGAACACCACGCCCACGGCCAACCCGGGAAGTCCGATGAAGGGATACAGTCCGGCGATACCGACGATGATACCGATGTTGTAGACGATCGGAGAAACCGCGTAGAGCACGAAGCGGTGTCCGATCTGAGTGACGACGCCGAAAAGACTCGATATGCCTAGGAGGAACGGTTGTAACAACAACAAGCGCGACAGAAGCACCAACATGGTTTGGTCCTCGATCCCCGGAAACAGCCATAGAGACAGCTGGGGCATGGCGAAGTAGAGACCTACCGCCACAGCTGAATAAAACGCCAGGAAGATCGTGAACACTTGCGAAAGTAGTTCGCTACCGCGCTTAACGCCGTCGTCGGTCGTTTTCGATACAAACGGAATCAGCACATATACCGACAGAGTGGATGCGAACAGTACGAACAACAGGTCAGGTATCCGAAAGGCGGCGTAATACATATCGAGCTCGGCTCCGGCACCGAACTGATGCGCCAAGAGTCGATCGCGCACTAACGCCAGCAACTGACTGCCGATCGCGAATAGCGCCAACACATACGCGGCCTGATGAAGGCCGCGTACTTCCCTGTAGACCATGCCTAGCATTTTGCGAACCATGGCACGCCTATGATTATTGCTCCGACTGGACGTTAGTTTCGCTAGAAGGCACTGGGTTAGACGAGGTGACCAAGTCGTTTTCTAGATCCGCCTCTGTGACTTCGCCGCGCGCCGGATCGCGATCGGAAACGGTCTGTCCTCCGGTCAGCGAGGTCTCAAGACGACCATTCTCGCGCAACTCGGTGATGAGAGCATCTACCGCGGCGTTCGACTCGCTCAAGCCTCGCACAGTGGTCAGTTCTTCGATGGCGTCTTCCACCCTACCCTTTTCAGCATAGGCCAAACCGAGGTAGTAGTGAGCATTGGCGTACTGCGCGTCGAGAGCCACGGCTTGTTCGAAGGCCGTAATGGCTTCGTCGAGACGGTCGGCGCTGACCAACAAGACTCCGAGTTGATATCTTCTAGCGGCGTTTTGCGGCTCCAACTGCACGACTCCTCGCACGATCTCGATGGCGCTATTCACGTTGCCGTCGTTGATGTCGAGCTGAGCCAAGAGGAATAGAGCCTCGGTGAAATCAGCCTTGAGCCTCACGGCTTCGCCGGCCGACGCTCTGGCGGCGGCGGTATCCTTGCGCTGAATGGCCAGATCGGCTTCGAGCAGCGGTATGAGCGGGTTCTGCGGATCGTAAGATTTGGCGGCATTGAAAGCTTCTTGAGCTCTGTCCGCCGCACCCTCGACTTCGATCACTGCCAGAATGGCGTAGATCTGTCCCAACAGCTGATGATTGAGCGGCTCTGTCGGATCGAGATTTACGGACAGCTGGGCGGCCTCGATACCGCGAGCGGCCGCGTTCTGAAACGCTTCCCTATCCGCTTCAGTCGCTTCTGGATTCGCCAAGATAGCTCTCATCTGCGACCACTGATTGAAAGCGATCTGCCGAGTGAACAGGTCGTTACGTGCCGTATCGAAGGCGGAGGCGATACGGCTGTCGATGGCGTCCAGAGAATCGCCTTCCGCGACGGTAGCGACGGTTTTATTGAATTGATAAGTGCTGAACATCTCTAAGCTCGACGAGTATAGGGAATAACCGACGGCCGACACTGTCGCCACCGACAGCACGATCAGGACGAGACCGTGACTACGATGATCGAGCGCGGACAACTGCCAAGAACGACCCGGTAGGGCGCGGCTATAGGCGGCCACGAACACGCCGGAGGTCAGGGCCGCTAAGAGCAAGATGCTGGGCGGCGGTACGTAAAGTACGCTGATCGTCCAAAAGTAAACGCTGGCCACCAACGACGAGATGCCGATGAAATACCAGAATCTATCCAACTGCTGATTGACCGTCACATAGAACAGGAAGCGGAAGCCGGTCCATAACAATCCTGCGAAAAACAGCGCCCAGGCTACCATGCCCAACAAGCCGTTATTGACGAAAGAAGTGAGCACGTAGCTATAACCTGAATCGAAAGGAACGTTCCAGAAGATCGTCTGGTTGATGCTCGGATCTTTATGTATGCGCCAAACATCAACGAAGCGATTCGGACCGCTGCCTAACAAGAGATCGTCGGCCAATGTGTGTTTGGCAACGTCGATAGTAGCGCCGGCTGATGGCCGAACCTCCACAAAGCCGACACCTAGCCGATCGGATATCGAACCGCCTAGTCTAGACCCTCCCACCAAAAAGACGATGGACACGACCAAGATGCCGATGGACACCATGACCAGGTCGAACGAATCACCCTCCTTTTCTTGGCGAGCTTCGGCCGGCTTCCACATGTTGAAAGCTAACTGATGGAGAGTGATGATGCCGGACACGATCGCCAAAACCCACCAAGACGCCGAGAAGTTGACTATCGCCAACATACCGAGCGACAGCACGACGACGCCAATGGCGATATAGCGGCCCAGCTTACTGAGAGGCAGTTGCTGCAAAGCGATGAGCGAGATCAAGATGACCAAGGCGTAGAAGACCGCCAAACCGTTCCAGCTCCCTACAGGAGAAGAAGTGGCGGCTGAGAAGAAACCGAAAGACAAGATCTCGGGACCCCATAACAGACGCGCGCAGTGGAACAAAGTCAACACTATCGAAGAGAAGATCAAGACGCTATAGAGACGAATGACCGCCTGCTTGCTCTCGACAAAGGTGAACGCCGTGGTCGCGACGACCGCCATTAATATCAGGAAGCCAGCGGAGTAGCTATCGAGCATGGTACCGAAGAGGGCGTCCCGAACGTCGTTACTGAGAAGCGCCGAAGCTAATGCCACTACGGCGATCAGCCACATACCTAAGATAGGCAGAGGCAAACGCAAAGACAGCTTACCCTCGCGCAATATGGACAACACTAAGAATAGTACCGATAGTCCCACAAGCACCGCTACCACCATGGTCTTACCGCCGGAGACCGGTAGGTATATCGATGGTACGAAAATGAGCGGCACTAACCCGCCGGCCAGTATCAATAAAGTGCGCGCTACTCCGCGCAAACGTCCCGATAATTTATCCGATGATCTTGAATCCATACTGTTGGTGTCAACTGATTTACTTATTAAGTTATGGGTCAATTTTAGCACGACACAAAACCCCCCGAAGGGGGTTTGTGTGTTCATAAGCCGGATTCTGTGCCAATCTCACCCACCGAAGGTGGCTGTGAGATTGAGCACCCGTGCAATTTCTTGAAATTGCTAGGGTCTGTCCTGAATACGACGCTTCGCATCGTATCGGACGCTCAATTTTACAACTACCTGCGGTAGGTAAAATTAGCGATGGTCATATACCTGGGATGATCGTCGCCGATCACCTCTTGCGGCTCACCCCCCACCACTTTTGCGTTTGCTGACTTTAAGTCAGCGGGTTTTACAGCCAACGCAAAAGTGGTGGGGGGTACGGCCTTGCATACGGGTAGGAATTTTGCCGTTTCACTTTCGCCTTCCGACGAAATTATTCCCGAAGGAACCCTAGCCTCTCGGCATCGGCGTCACTGCTCGCATCCCTGTGCTCGCGCACGACGGGCGTTACCTCCTAAACCGCCTGTCGCCAGACGGTCGGACCCCATCGACCACGAATGGTCGTTAGGAGCGCTACCTGGCTACGGTCCGAAAACCGTGTATGTCCGGACTTTCCTCCCCCCACCACTTTTATGCATCCAAACTGCGAGAGATTCTCGACTTTAATTGCTTATAAGAGTTCTTGAAAAACTTAAGTTTCCTTTCTCTTTCTAAAGCGTCGAGTTTGGATCGATAGACTTCACAATATATTAGACTCCACGGTCCTTTACACTTAGTCGCTTTGGAAGCGTCACTGGAGTGCTCCTTGAAACGTCTTTTATATCGTTTGTCGTTCCGATGTACAACTTGTCGCTGATATCACTTTTTAAGATGTAGAGCACATGCATAAAAGTGGTGGGGGGCGACCATCGAACTCTCGTATTATACCACAAATCAACGATAGCGCAAATCAGGCGGGAGGCGATTTTCCGGTACGTAGACCCTGTCCCCTTCTCCTAGATTAAAGGTTTTGGCGAAAAACGCGTTGGTTTCGAGCACTAGCCGCGCCGGCTCGGGCGAGGCATAACGCACCGGGAAATTTTCGGGTTTGACGTTCTCTTCTATATGCACGATCTTAAGATCGTTGTCTATCCAGATAATATCTATCGGAAAATTCATGTCCTTCATCCAGAACAGATAATCGCCTTCCTTTTCGAAAATGAACAACATGCCTTCGTCCTCCTCGATGGAGGATACTCCCGAAAGACCTTGCCGTCGCGCCGCTTCGGTCTCGGCCACACTGACCTGCAGAGGTATGTCGCGCACGTGTATCGCGATATCGCCCGTGCCCCGGAAATATTCCAATATCGGCTCTTGGTATGATCTAAATAAGAACACGAGCACCGTCGCTACCACGGAGATTATCAGTATGTCGATCAAAATCCACCAATTGTTCTTCATCCATAAATGCTATCACGCGTTGGGTTTCGCCAAGTGACGATATGTGAAAACGTCTGCCTATCCCGTTAAAAAGAAAAACAGCGCCTCAGCGCTGTTTTTCTTTCCACATTAAGCCGACACCTCTCAAGATTCGTCCATACCGCGGCTAATCGCTGATGGTCTGGAGACCGGTGCGATAGTTAGACGCCGGCGTGGCGAGGGTGTACGAGTCCGGCGCGGCGGCGGTGTCGTTCCAACCTACCGACACCAACTGCGCTCGGTACTGTCCGAAGTCGGTGGGGCCGATGGTCGCCACCAACTCGAACCTGGCGGTCTGGCCCTCGCTAATGCGAACGTAACCGTTCTCCATGTTGCCGCCGGAAATGCGGCTGAACTACACTGACTTCAAGGTAAAGACTCGCAAGCGACTCCGTCATGGTCGCTGTCAAGCCGGTCGAAGTTGTAGGTCGGCGAGCCGCCGCCGGCTTCGAAATAAGTCTGAGCCTCCGCCTGCGTGGCGAAGTCCGGACAATCTTTGTCGTCGGGATTGGCTGGCACGAAAGCGGCAGTGCCGCCACTAGTTTCGAAGGACTCCGCACAGGCTTCGTCGGCCCACAGACCCTCCTTACCTTCCCGAGCTGCCGTCTCTGCCGCCTTGAATTCGGCCTGATACTCGTAAGGCAAATTGTAAGTGTATTCGAAAGCGAACCCTTCGCTGATGAGCGCCTGATTCACGAACAACCCGTCATCGCGCCGGACATAAGCCAAGAGGCGGCCGTACTTATCGCGCTCGCCCTGACTCGGATCATCGATCAAGACGACCGACCGACCTTCAAGCCAACCTTTGGTGCGAGCGGAGGCTTCCGCGCCAAAACACTGCACCGGCTTCGAAGGATGGACCGTCTCCGGCGTGTCGACACCGATCAGGCGCACTGTTTCTTTGATACCGTTCATATCGACGACGATGGTGTCGCCGTCAATCACGGACAGAACCTCATGAAGATCGTCTTTCCCGACCGCGGATTCAGGCGTGCTTGGGGACTCGATAACCGCGCCTACACCATCGTTAATTTTCTCCTGGCCGTCGGCTTTGTCGACGGCCGAAGCTACATCGCGAGGATCGGCCGAGGCTGGATTCGACCGAACCGATTTTCCATAAATAAAGAATGCCGCGACGGCGACCGTCAACATCAGGATCGGGAGCCAATAGCGTAATTTCATTTGAATATTATACGCACAGGGCGACTGCCATGTGCGTGCGTCCCGGCTGCTTCTTCGATCGCACGCCGAGATCGATTCAACACTAAGACTAACTGCGGACCACAAGGAAGATCATCGTGGATACCGTACCGCACAGAAAAGACCCCCATAAAATATCTATAACAGCCAAACGTACGGTCCAGTCGGTCAGTGTTGCCAGATTAGTGAGGTCATACAACCCGTACCCCACGAGGCCGAAGAGCGCGCCGAAAGCGAAGGCCGTGGCCACACTCGAGGCTAACGGGTACACGAAGACCACGATACCGATGGACATCAGCACATAAACCAGCGCGGCTGGCAGATATCGAACGTTCCACTCGCCGGTATCGGTGAGGCGAGCTATGCCGCTTATCTCCGAACGAAAGAAGTTACCAGCAAAATAAAACCAGACAAAATCCAAAACAACGAACAACACCGCAGCGACAATCATCAACATGATAGACATGGGTATGTTTCGATTATAGTTTCTCTATTTCCTTCAAATCTTTGTCTGGCCAATACAATATGAACAAACCAGCGACAATTCCTCCTAGTGCTGTCCATAGATGGTGTCCGCCGAAGAGTTGGACATCGATAGCATCGAGAACATACCAGATGCCGCGCCAGATAAGCACCAACCCGACAACGATCGACAAGTTACGCGCTAAGTAAGCCGCGGACATGGCAGATTTCATTTTTATCATAAAATAATTATATCATCAGCGCTTCTCTCGCGATTTTAGCGCAACGCCCGCAGGGCGTTTAGAATGACCGCCACATCGATCGCTTCCTGGATCAGAGCGCCGGCGACCGGAGTGATGAGACCGAAGGCCGCAAAACCCATGGCGCAGACCGATAACCCCGCACCGACATAGACGCTCTCTCGAGCGATCATGAGCGTACGACGCGACGCCGTCAACAAACCGTCGAGATGTTCGATCTTATTGTCCAGCATCACGATGTCGGCGGCATTGATCGAAGCCGCGTTCTCCGCGCCTGAAAAGGCGACGCCTATGTCCGCGCGCGCCAAGGCCGGCGCGTCGTTGAGACCATCCCCCACCATCGCCACGATCTTACCTTCCTGATGGATCGCTTCCACCATTCGATACTTATCTTCCGGCGACGCGCCGGCATGAATCTTAATATCGATATCACCGAACACTTGGTCAGCGCTTTCTTTAGTGTCCCCAGTGATGACCTCACTCGTAATTCCCTGCGCTTTCAAGTTCTGTAAAAATCCCGCTACGCCGGTTTTCAAAGTGTCCAAAAAGTGAAACTCGGCCAAAGTCTCACCGTCCTCCGACAAGACGAGCGTGATACCGCCGCGGCCGGATTCCCGGCCCGTGATGTTATAAGAACGGCCATCGATCACGCCGGAAATGCCTTCGCCGAGCTTCTCCGAAACTAGCGCCGAGGCTTCGAAAGTTACGCCTCTCGCGTTAGCCTCGCGCACGATGGCCCGCGCCAACGGGTGAAGCGAGTGAATCTCGAGTCCGGCGGCGATCGCCAGCAACTCCTCGTCCGATGACGAACGTCCTCGCTCGGATATCTTGTCTATCGATACTAATTTAGGTTCGCCGAACGTGAGCGTGCCGGTCTTGTCAAAGAAGATCGTGTCGACTCTATCGAGTAACTCCAACGCCGTTGGATCTCTAACGATCACCTTGCGTTTAGCGAGCCGCGACATGCCGCTTAAAAAGGCCACTGGCGCGGCTATGATCAGAGGGCACGGTGTGGCTACCACCAACACGGCCAATAAACTGGTAGAACCGCCGACCATGTAAGCCAACGCCGCGAAGAAGATCGTAAAACCAGTGAAGTACAAACTAACTTGCGCCGACAATCTCACGAAGCGCGCCGGTTGGCTTTTGGCTTTTTCGACCAGTTCTACGATGCGATGATAGGTCGAGCTCGAAAAATCCCCGACGACGACGATCTCGATGGTATCTCCGACATTGACCGCGCCGCTTTTTACCAACACCCCCTCTCGCACTTCGACCGTAGCGGCCTCGCCGGTAAGATTGGACATGTCGAACGAACCGACTAGCGATATCAGAGTGCCATCGAGCGGCACCAACTCGTTTCTCTTGACCAAGACCCTCTGTCCTTCCTCGATCTCCTGGAGCGCCGTGGCTACATACCTTCCATCGACGTTGACCAGCGCCTGTTTCGGTATAGTGTCGCTTAAAGCGCGCAAAGCTCCTTCCGCCCGACGTGAGGCGAAATCCTCAAGAGCCTCGCCGCCGGTGAACATCAGGGTGACGATGGCGCCAGCCAACTCCTGGTCGGTGAGAAGAGCGACGACCATCGCCAAGAAAGCGACATAATCGAGCGCGTATCTACCTTCGTTGATCTCTTCATATGCGTTCTTCAGAATGACGACCAGGCCTAGCGCGATGGCTATGGTGTAAGCGTGGGATGCCCCGAGTAATCCCGCGACAATGAGCGACAGTACCGCTGTCGGCAATACGAACACGCTCACCTTATTCCAAACCCCGAAAAACACGGAAGACGCCATGGTGAATGTCTAGAGTTCGAAAGTAGCCCTAACCGTCACCATCACCTCCTTATTGACGCTCTGAGTGTCGTACATACCGTAATCGCTGATGTCGATGCCGCCTTGCGGCAAAACCTGCACCACGCCGCTCGATGCATTACGAAGGACACTGACCGAACGACCTGATTCCGAAGCGATGGCGTCGGCGCGCGCCTTCGCGTCCTTGATAGCTTCGCTCAACAATTTGACCCGCATCTCGTCGAGTTTGCTATAAGTGAGCTCCAAGGATTGGATAGTGGCGTTGTAATTGGCGCCGGTGAACGGAGCGATGTCGTTCGCGAGCGCACTGATCTTATCGATATCGTGACTGCGCACGATGATCTGGCGATTCACGGTATAGCCGGTGAATATCGCCTCACCGTATTGCGGATAGGTGTAATTCGGGTAACTAGTGATGGCCGGCGTCTCGTGATCGATGAAGCCCTGTGCGTCGAGATAGGATGTTATCTTATCGCTCGCCGCCTCGAGTCTAGCGTAGCCCGACTGCTGGTCACCGACACCGGTCCGGGTATCGAGATTGATGATGAGTCGGGCGGTATCGGCCACCACCGCTTCCTTGGCCGAACCGGTCACTTCGATATTGTCGCGAGACAGTTTGATGTCGTAAGCGGTGTACGCGCCGATGCCGGTCACCACCACCGCACCCAGGACTAAAACCGTAGCCGCAGCGACCATCGGTACCGAATAATCGAATAGTTTGCTTATGTTCATATGCTCGCCCAGTGAACTGATAAAATTCACGAATATTCTACACTACCGTAGCGATCCCTGCCGACCATCATCCGTCGCGTTCTACATCCAAGTCCACCGAATCAGCTGGGGTACAGGGATTCGAACCCCAATTAAAGGCTTCAAAGGCCTCTGTCCTACCATTAGACGATACCCCAAAATGTGGGACTACTTTAGCACACCCACGGTCATTTTTCAGCTCCTATATTTCATAACAAACACTTATATGTCCCTTGAACATTTCCGACTCGGCGTGTATCATCGATTAGGCAAGGTTCCCCCAGGAGGATGTGATGGGCGATACTCTATACGACCTCATGACGGAGGTTGACAATATCCCGGCCGACAAACTGTGGCCGGGTACGCCGCTTTGCGAACGTACCGAGGAAATATCGATCCTCGATCGGCTCGCGCCGCCAAACCTGCAACATGTGAAGAAAGGCGTGTTGCCTGACCGAACCATCTTGGTTCGTGTCACTGACGGACGACAGCGATTATACGATCTAATCATCGCCAAGGACGGCGAGCGGGTCCAAGTGATAAGAAGTGGCGGGGCACTCGACATCATTACAGTCGACCAGTTCCGGCAATACATCTCGGAGTTGTGTTCCGATGAGACCATTCCAAAGGCCGGCGCGTAGCAACGCGCCGGCCTAAATTCCCCTGACCTAAACCGACGTCACACTCGTAAATACCGCGATACGGCCAAGGCGCTTGAAACGGCGCCGATAATGATGCCGCCACCGACCAAGACCAGTAAGAAGTACGGGAAATTATGAACGTAGTACCCGAGCAACATGCCGCCACTCACTTCTTCGAAGAACGGGAACGGATAGAAAGCGGATTCGTAGAATATCAACGCCGGATATAATAGGATCAACACTAAGACGCCGGCGAACAATCCCTGCATGATGCCGGTCACCACGAACGGACCGCGAATGAAAGCGTTCGAAGCTCCGACCAGACGCATGACACCGATCTCCTCGCGCGAGTGGTGAATGGCGAGGCGAATGGTGACGAATGAGACGAAGATGGCCAATAAGAGCAGGATCGAAGTACGAATGGTGTTAGTGGTCTGGGTGTCGTCGATGATGTCGCCCAGACGATCGATGGCCACCTGATTGCGGGCATAGTTGACCCGATCGATGACCGGCGATTGCGGATCTTCGAGCGCTTGGCGATCGGCCAAAAAAGCGGCGACTCCCTCATAATGAGAAGTTTGGTGGGCCCGGATGGACAGCGAGGCCCCGAGCGGGTTCTCACCGAGTTCGTCGAGCGCCTGGATAGTGAGCGCGTCACCGGAATGTCGATCGCGAAATTCTTGTAGAGCCTGATCGCGCGAGGTGTAAGCGACCTCGGCCACCTCCGGGAGACTTTCGAGCGCGGTCTTTAGCGATGCGATCTCCCCTTCTGAAGCCGTGGTGACGAAGTAAACGTTTATATCCACCTTTTCCTGCAGATCCTCCAGAGCCTGACGCAAGGAATAGTTATCGAGCATCGTCGAAGCGATCATGAATAGCGCCACGGTCATGACGAAGATAGCGGCTAGCGAGACGAAAGCGCTACGCCAAAAATTGATGGCTCCGGATCTGACGATTCTCTTGAATGCTACCCACATGAGATTAGATTATACGTCATAGATCATAACTTATATATGATTTACGATCGTTGAATTACTATTTATAAAACGTACTTCCCGCTCTCGTCGTCGCGCAAAACCCGCCCCCTGTCCATGGTGATGACGCGCCGGCCCAGTTCGTCTATCACTCCCTTGTTATGAGTAGTCATGATCACGGTGGTGCCGAGATCGTTGATCTTTTTGAGAATCTGCACGACCTCGTAAGTTGCGATCGGGTCTAGGTTGCCCGTCGGTTCGTCGGCAATGATGATGTCCGGCTGGTTGACGATGGCGCGCGCAATCGCCACGCGCTGCCTCTCACCGCCGGAAAGCTGGTGCGGGAAGTTGAATATCTTGTCATCGAGATCGACGAGCTCTAGCGCTTGCGGCACGTTCTCGGCGATCTCCTCGTCGGACCGACCGTTGGCCTCCATCGCGAAGGCGACATTTTCGTAAGCCGTCTTGTTAGGAAGAAGTTTGAAATCCTGGAAGACGGTACCGATCTTGCGACGAAACTTAGGCAGACGCCCGCGGGGTATCTTATGGATATCGGTCGATTCGTAGAAGACGGTACCGTCAGAGGGACGATCTTCGGCCAACAGCATCTTGAGCAAAGTAGACTTTCCGGCTCCGGAATGACCGACGATCGAGACGAATTCGTGAGGTGCGATCTGGAAGGTCACATCCTCTAGGGCTACCGACTCTCCTCCGTTGTACCACTTGGAAACTTTATCGAAATAGATCATGAGTTAAGGTTTAAGGTTGTCGATTGTCTAACTTGTAGCGTCTGTAAAAAACCGATCGACCTTCACCGACATAACCCGTACATTGTATTACAGGTTGTTCTCAGCGTCCACGAATTTCTGTATATCTCCGTTCAAAACACCTTCCGTATCGTGAGATTCCACACCAGTACGGTGATCTTTGACCAATTTGTAGGGATGGAGAACGTAAGATCGGATCTGACTCCCCCATTCGATCTTGACCGACTTCTCGACAGATAAGCCTTTGAGCTCACGCTCCTTCTGTTCCTCCATAAAAGCTAAGACTTTGCCAGCGAGTAAAGCCATCGCTTTGGCGCGATTCTGTAGCTGGCTACGTTCGCTCGATACATGCACCGAAATATTGGTCGGCTTATGAAGCGCGCGGACCGCGGTCTCGCGCTTATTGACGTTCTGGCCTCCGGCGCCTCCGCTCCTAGCGAAGCTTACGTCTATCTCATCCTCGTTCAAAGCGTTTTCGGCTCCGGCGTCGACGGCTGGTGATACTTCGACGAGAGCGAAAGATGTCTGACGTTTGTCATTGGCATTGAATGGCGATATTCGCACCAAGCGATGTACTCCGCTTTCGCGTCGCAAGGTGCCATAAGCATCCTTGCCGGACACTTCGATGACGATATTGCGAAATCCGCCATGATCATTTTCGTTGGCGTCGAGCACGACCGCGCTCCAGCCGCGGCCTTCGGCATAGCGCTGATACATAGAAACCAGCATGCGGGCGAAATCCTCGGCATCGTCGCCGCCGGCGCCGGCGACGATGGTGAACACCGCGCCCAAGCGATCGTACTTACCTTTACCCTCCGCTTCGTCTTTCAGGGTCTGGAGTTCTTTGATCATCGCCTGGGCCGTTTTGGGATCGTTCCAAAAATCGGCGCTGTTCATGGCATCTTCGATCTCTCTGATGCGAGCGGCCGCTGTCTGTCTTATGTCCTTATTCATATATATAGTGAAGACACTATAGCAGAAAGGCCGGCGGTTTGGCCAAGGCCAAACC